>WNGA01003245.1_pt1 | contig 60309 bp, 57 predicted proteins | sample 5400061 | NCBI WGS metagenome assembly WNGA01 (sample SAMN13153366, study PRJNA577476) | soil metagenome | isolation source: 100 cm soil or saprolite under grassland replicate 2 | place: USA:California | collected 2016-06-15
GGCACTGCCCGGTGGTGAACGACTGCGACTTCGCCCAGCCGAGCCCGATGCGGATGCCGAGCGTCCCGACCTTGGCGTCCTCGGTGGCCGCGCCGGGGTCGCCGGTCACGTACAGCCCGGGGATGCCGAGCTTGCCGGCCGAGCGGGTCAGCGTCATCAGCGAGTTGAGCACGGTCGCGGGCTGCTCCTGCAGCGACCCGTCGGCGCCGTGGCCGCGCGCCTCGAAGCCGACGCAGTCGACCGCGGCGTCCACCTCGGGCGTGCCGAGGATCTGCTCGACCTGCTCGGGAAGGTTGTCGTGCTGGGAGAGGTCGATCGTCTCGCAACCGAAGCTGGCGGCCTGCTGGAGCCGCCGAGGGTTCATGTCGCCGACGATCGTGACCGCGGCGCCGAGGAGCTGGCAGGAGGTGGCGCAGGCCAGGCCCACCGGCCCGGCGCCGGCCACGTACACGGTCGAGCCGGTGCCCACCCCGGCGGTGTAGGCGCCGTGGTAGCCGGTCGGGAAGATATCGGAGAGCATCGCCAGGTCGCGGATCTTGGCCATGGCCTGGTCGCGGTCGGGGAACTTCAGCAGGTTCCAGTCACGGTCACGTAGCGGGCCTGGCCGCCCTTCCAACCGCCCATGTCGACGTAGCCGTAGGCGGCGCCGTCCCTGGCCGGGTTGACGTTCTCGCAGACGCCGGTGTTGCCCGCCTTGCAGTTGCGACATCGGCCACAGGCGATGTTGAACGGCACACTGACGAGGTCGCCCTGCTTGATGAACTCGACGTCGCGGCCCACCTCGGCGACCTCGCCGGTGATCTCGTGGCCCAGCGTCTGGCCGGGCGGTGCGGTGGTGCGGCCGCGCACCATGTGCTGGTCGGAACCACAGATGTTGGTGGCGATCACCCGCAGGATCACGCCGTGCTGGAGTGGGCGATGGCCCTGCTCCTCCAGCTCGAATTTCGGGTACTCGAGGTCCTGTACCTCGACCTTGCCCGGCCCGAGGTAGACGACTCCGCGGTTGGCGTCTGGCACGGCTGCCACCTCCGCTGGTGGTGTTGAAAGGTCCCGTCCGGGACCTCCTCATGGCCGTTCGTCGGGGATCGGCAAGCGGACTGTGCGACACCACCCCCTCCGGTTGACGCCGGAAACCGCCAACCTACCCCCGAGGTGGGGCCGGCACAACAAGACAGGCGGGAGCTTTGCACCGTGCTTGCGCACGTGGTGGAATTTCTCGCAACACTGCATCCGATCGACGCAGGGGTGCCTCCCACCGGCCCGGACGCCGGGAGGCAGCGAAGGGGGAAGCCGGTCAGAGTCCGGCGCTGTCGCGCAACTGTAGGTCGGTCGGCCGTGCGCCGGCGGCGCGCCTGGAGCGCAGGCGCGTGCCGCTCGCCAGACGGCTGGCCGGCGAGCCAGGATGCCCGCCCCGCGTTGCTCCGCAGACCTTCGCGTTTCTAAGGGGCGGGAGCCCGGGCGGCGCCCGACGCCGGCGTGACCCTCACCGAGGGTCCGGCGTCACCAGAGCCCGGGAGGAGGACAAACCATCATGGGCGGCCGGATCAGGCTGATCGGTGCGCTCGCGCTCGCGCTGGGGCTGTTGCTGGTGGCCGCGCCGGCCATCGCGCAGGGCGATTCCAGCGTCGATCGCGCTCGCCAGTGGCTGGACCAGCAGCGCAAGCCGGACGGATCGTTCGACGACGGCGTCTTCAACCCGGTGGACCTCACCTCCAACGCGGTCATGGGCGAGCTGGCCGCCGGTTCGAGCCCGGCGCAGGCCACCCTGACGTGGCTGCGCGACTCGAGCGCGGCGGCCGCCTACGCCAGGAAGGGCCCTGGCGCCGCCGCCAAGCTGGCGCTGGCGTTGGAGAGCGCGGGCGGCGACGCCGGCGGGCTGCTGACCACCATCGGGCAGACGGTCAGCGGCGGCGCCTTCAAGGGGGCGGCCGGCGACTACGACGTCGCGCTCGCCGTGCTGGCGCTGCGCGGCGGCGGCCGGGACGTGCCGGCGGCGATCCTCGACGGCCTGGTCGGCAGGCAGCAGCCAGACCGCGGCTGGGCGTTCGCCGTGGGCCAGCCGTCGGACACCAATACCACCGCGGTGGTGCTGATGGCGCTGGCCAGCTCGGGCCGTGGCGGCTCCGCCGCCGCCCGCGGCGGCGTCGGCTTCCTCGACGGCCAGCAGTTCGACTCCGCCGGGTGGGGCTATGACAAGCGCAGCAAGGACATCAAGTCGATGGACGCCAACTCGACCGGGCTGGTCCTGTCGGCGCTCAGCGCGCTCGGCATCGACCAGCAGGCCAAGGCCAAGGGCGGCGTGACCCCGCGCGAGGCGCTGCTGCGGCTGCAGGCGCCCGCCGGCGGGTTCGCCTTCGACCCTGGCAAGCTCAAGGCAGGGACCGCCGACCAGCTCGCCACCGCCCAGGCGCTGGTCGGTCTGGCCGGCAGGAGCCTGCCGGTCGAGCGGCCGGTCGCGGCCAAGTCGCCGGCCGCGCCGAACCACACCCTCCAGATCGTGCTGGCGACCCTGGCCGGCGTGGCCGTGCTCGCCGCCGGCCTGGGCGTGCTGCTCGTCCGCCGCCGGTCACCATGATCCGCGGCCCCGGGCGGTTGGCGCGGCCCGCCCGGACGGGGCCGCCGGCGGTGTTGCTGGCGGTGATTCTCGCGGCCGCCCCTGGAGCGGGCACACCGGCGTGGGCCGCAGAGGCTGGCGGGCGGGCGGCACTGATCGTCGAGGTCGGGCAGACCGTGCGCCGGCTGTGTGTGGGCATCGCACGCCCGGCGGTCAGCGGCAAGGAGCTGGTCGAGGCCTCCGGGCTGGAGCAGCGCTGGGACGGCGGGGCCCTCTGCCGGTTGGCCGGCACCGGCCCGGCCGGCGGCGACTGCTTCGCCGAGTACCCGCGGTTCTGGGGCTTCTGGATCGGCGACGGTCGCGGCGGCTGGACCTGGTCGAGCGCTGGCGCCGCCACCAGCACGGTCCGCGACGGCTCGGTGCAGGCATGGGTCTGGAGCGAAGGTCCCGACGAGTCCAGCCACCGCCGGCCGCCCGCCCTCACCTTCGCGGACGTGTGCACCGCCGGCGGCGGCGCGGCGGGGTCGGCCGGCGCGGGCGGCACGGCAGCGGGCGGCGGTGGCGCGGCGGGCGCCTCCACGGCCCCGGGTGCTGCCCGGTCGGGCGCCGGCGGCGCCGGCTGGGCGAGTGTTGCGGGCGGCGGTGCGGTGCTGCTGGCGGCGCTGGGACTGGTGGCCGTGGCCTGGCGGAGGCGGCGCCGGGCATGACGGGAGGCCGCGCCGTGGCGCCGCTGCACCCGTTGGCCTGGCTGGTGTGGCTGGTCGGCGCCGCCGGCGTGGCCGGCGCGCTCGGCAACCCTCTGTACCAGCTCCCGCTGCTCGGCGTGCTGGCGGCGGTCTACCTGGCCGGGCACGCCGACGCGCCGTGGGCGCGCGCCTTCCCGCTGTTCCTGCGCCTCGGCGTGATCGTGCTGGTGCTGCGGACCATCCTGGCGGGAGCCGGCGGCGACGCCGCGCCGCCGGTGCTGTTCCGGCTTCCCCAGCTCCGCCTGCCCGGCGGGGTTGCCGCGCTCGGCGGGCCGGTGTCCGCCGGCGCGCTGGCGAGCGGCTTCCGCAACGGCCTGACGGTGCTGCTGCTAGTGGCTGCCTTCGGCGCCTTCAACGCCTGCGTCAGCCCGTCCCGGCTGCTGCGGCTGGTCCCCGGCTTCCTGTTCGAGGCGGGCCTGGTCGTCACGGTCGCGCTGGCGTTCGTGCCGCAGACGGTGATCAGCCTCAGCCGCACCCTGGAGGCGCAGCGGCTGCGCGGCCACCGCCTGCGCCGCCTGCGCGACCTCGGTCCGCTGCTGCTGCCGCTGCTGGCCGGCGGGCTGGAGCGCGCTCTCACGCTGGCCGAGGCGATGGAGGCGCGCGGCTACGGCCGCCACCGGCCAGGCGCCGGCCAGGGCCGCGGCGCCGCCATGCTCGGGCTGGCCGGCCTGGTCGCCGCCGTGCTCGGGGCCTTCGCCCTGCTGGCGGGCAACGCGGCCTGGAGCGCCCGCGCCCTGCTGGGGACCGGCGCCGTGGCGGTGGCGGCCGCCTCCGCCGCCAGCAGCCGCCGCAGCGGGCGCACCCGCCACCGCCAGGAGCGCTGGCGGCGCGTGGACAGCGCGGTCGCCGCGGCCGCCGCGGCCGCGCTCGGCGTTGTGGTGGCCGCCAGGCTGGCCGGGATCGGCGACCTCGGCTGGGCCGGTGCCGCGCAGCTCGCCGTCCCCGGTTTCGCCTGGCTCCCGGCGCTGGGCCTGTTCGGCCTGGCCGCCCCGGTGGCCGTTGGAGCCCCGCGGGTGAGCCCCGATCCGGTGGCCGGGGGAGGCCCGCGATGATCCGCGTGGAACGGCTCAGCTTCGCCTATCCGGGCTCCGGCGGCCCCGCCCTGCGCGACGTCGACCTGCGCATCGGCGAGGGCGAGCTGGTGCTGCTGGTGGGCAGCTCGGGCTCCGGGAAGTCAACCCTGCTGCGCTGCCTCAACGGGCTGGTCCCCCACTTCTCCGGCGGGACCTTCGCCGGGTGCGTCCAGGTCGCCGGCCGCGACACCCGGACGACCCAGCCGCGCGACCTGGCCGATGTGGTCGGGCTGGTCTTCCAGGACCCGGAGGCCCAGTCGGTGGCCGAGGCCACCAGCGACGAGATCGCCTTCGCCATGGAGAACCTGGAGCTTCCGCCGCCGGTGATGCGGCGCCGCCTGGAGGAGGTCCTCGACCTGCTCGACCTGGCGCCGCTCCGGGAGCGCCAGCTGGCCTCGCTGTCCGGCGGCGAGCGCCAGCGGGTCGCGATCGCCGCGGTGCTGGCCGCCCAGCCGAGCGTGCTGCTGCTCGACGAGCCCACCAGCCAGCTCGACCCGCGCGGCGCCGAGGAGGTCCTCGGCGCGCTGGAGCGGCTGGTCCACGAGCTCGGCCTCACCGTGGTGCTCGCCGAGCACCGCCTCGAACGGGTCGCCGGCTTCGCCGACCGCGTGCTCTGCATGGACGCCGGACGCCTGGTCGGCGACGGCCCGCCGCGCGAGGTGCTCGGCAGCTCGCCGCTGGCCCCACCGGTGACCGCGCTCGGCCGGCTGGCGGGCTGGACACCGCTGCCGCTGACCGTCCGCGAGGCGCGGCGGCAGGCCGGCCCGCTGCGGCAGCGGCTCGGCCCGGCGCCGTCCCCCGCCCGGCGGCGGGCGGCCGGCCGGCCGCTGCTGGAGCTCGACCGGCTGCGGGTCACCTATCCCGGACGCGAGGCGCTGCGCGGCGTGGACCTGGAGGTCGCCGGCGGCGAGGTGGTCGCGCTGATGGGCCGCAACGGCGCCGGCAAGACCACCCTGCTGCGCGCGGCCATGGGCCTGGTGGCCGCCGCCGGCGGGCGCGTGCGCCTCTGCGGCCGCCCGGTCGCCGGGCGGCGCACGGCCGAGCTGGCCCGGCAGGCCGGCTTCGTGCCCCAGGACCCCAGCGCCGCGCTGTTCGCCGAGACGGTCGAGCGCGAAGTGGCCTTCACCGCCCGCAACCACGGCCTGCCGCAGTCGGCGGTCGACGCCACCCTGGCGGATCTCCGCCTCCAGGACCTGCGCGAACGCCACCCCCGCGACCTCTCCGCCGGGCAGCGCCTGCTGGTGGCCCTGGCGGCCGTGCTGGTCGCCGGGCCCCGGGTGCTGCTGCTCGACGAGCCGACCAGAGGCCTGGACGCTCCCTCCAAGCAGCGGCTGGTCGAACTGCTGGCCGCCCGCCGGGCGGCCGGCGCCGCCGTGGTGCTGGCCACCCACGACGTCGAGCTGGCCGCCAGGATCGCCGACCGGGTCGCCCTGCTCGCCGAGGGCGAGATCGTCGCCAGCGGCCCGGTCGACCAGGTGCTGTCGGAGTCGACGGTGTTCTCGCCCCAGGTCGCGCGGGTGCTCGGCGGCCCCTGGCTGACCGTCGCGGAGGTCCGCGAAGCCCTGGAGGCCACGGCGTGAGACGCCAGCGGGCGGCACCGGCGGCGCTGCCCTCCGGGGGCGCGCGCGGCCGGCTGGTGCTGGCGGCGACCAGCCTGATCGGGCTCGCCGGGTTCACCTGGCCGCTGCTCTACGGCGCCAGGCGGGCGGGACCCGACAGCGCGCACGCGGCCGACGCACCCTGGCTGTTCGCGATCCTGGTGGCGCTGCTGCTGGCGATCGTGGCGGTGGAGCACGCCGCCGGCCGGATGAGCGCCAAGACCGTGGCCGTGCTGGCGGTGCTGGCCGCGCTCAACTCGGTGCTGCGGCTGCCCGGCGGGGTGGCCGGGTTCAACGCGCTGTGGTTCCTGCTGATCGTGTCCGCCCGCGCCTACGGCCCGACCTTCGGGTTCCTGCTCGGCTCCTTCACGCTGTGCTGCTCGGCGCTGGTGACCGGAGGGGTGGGACCGTGGCTGCCCTTCCAGATGCTGGCCGCCGGCTGGGTCGGGCTCGGGGTCGGGCTGCTGGAGCCGGTCCCGCGCGGCGGGCGCGCCGAGGTGCTGGCGCTGGCCGCCTACGGGGTCGCCGCGGCGGTCGTCTACGACCTGGTGATGGACCTGTGGTTCTGGCCGCTGGCGGTGGAGGGCCCGCTGGGCTTCGCGCCCGGGATCGGGCTCGGCGCCACCATCGGCCGCTTCCTCGCCTTCCACCTGGCCACCGCCCTCCCGTGGGACCTGACCGGCGCGATCGGCAACGCCGCCGTGCTGCTGGCCGTCGGCCGCCCGGCGCTGCGCACCCTGGAGCGGGCCGGGCGCCGCCTGCGCTTCCAGGCCGTGCCGGAGCTGCTCGATCCCGACCGCCCCGGCGCCGGCGTGCCCTCCGCGGCAGGCCCGGCCACCCCGCGGGTGGGGCCGCCGGAGCCGCGCTAGGCTGGGCGCGAGATGCCCATCCCCGCAGGCTCGACGGTCGCCCGTGCCGGGACGCTGGCCGCCACGCTCGGCGTCGTGGCGGCGGCGGCCTGCTGGGGCATCTCCGCGATCATGGCCAAGGTCGCCTTCGAGCACGGCGTCCCTCCCGACCGCATGGCGCAGGCCCGCGCGGCGGTCGCGCTGCTGGCGCTGGCACCGCTGCTGGCGTGGCGGCGCCGCGACCTGCTGCGGCCGCCCGCCGGCACGCTGCCGCTGCTGCTCGGCTTCGGCGTCAGCGTCGCCGCCGTCAACTACGCCTACTACCTGGCCATCGACCACCTGGCCGTCGGCGTGGCCATCTCGCTGCAATACACCGCGCCGGTGCTGGTGCTCGGCTGGACCGTGCTGGTCGCCCGCGGCCGCGCCACGCGGCTGGCGTGGGTCGCGGCGGGTTGCACCCTGGCCGGGGCGGTGCTCGTCAGCCAGGCGCTCGCCGGCTTCGGCGGGCTCGACGCGACCGGGCTGGCCGGCGGCGCCGCCTCGGCGGTGCTGTTCGCGGCCTACCTGCTGACCGCGGAGGCCGCCGGCCGCGCGGGCGCGCAGCCGGCCACGGTGCTGCTGTGGGGGTTCGTCGCGGCGGTGATCGCCTGGAGCCCGATCTCCCCCTGGTGGTCCTGGCCATTCGCCGCCCTTCGCCAACCGCCGGTGCTGCTGGCCGTGATAGGGGTCGGGCTCGTCGGCACCCTGCTGCCCTTCTTCCTGGCGGTCGCCGCCGTGCGGGTCGTCTCGGCCGCGACCGCCGGCATCGCCGCCACCTTCGAGCCCGTGTTCGCCGCCACCTTCGCCTGGCTGCTGCTCGGCCAGCACCTGCGGCCTGTGCAGCTCGCCGGCGGCCTGCTGGTGGTCGCCGGCGTGGTCCTGGCCCAGCTCGCCCAACCCAGGCTCCGCCCCGCCGGAGAGCCCGGCCAGCCGGCCCACGCCGACCTCCACGCCTGATTCGTCGGCTACTCGGCCGTCTTCCACGCTCTCCTCTGGCCCGTGGACTGGTGGCTCTTCGATCTCGCGGCACGTCGCGGCCACACAGAAGCCGGCCTGGGCCGTCGCGCTCACTGGCAAGCGCAGGGCACCTCGCGCCTGGGATAGTTTCTTCTTCTATCTCGCGCTTCAGGCGGAGGTCGATCCCGGCACTGGGGAGTTCGCGATGAACAAATCCGGTTACCACATTGCGCGCGGCTCGGGCATGCTGATCCGGTGGGAGGAAATCGAATACCTCGAGTTCTACGAGACTGATCGGCACCTGAAAGTCAAGGAGTGGCGATGACGCTGAGCACGGCGTGGCGCGGGCTGAGGGAATGGCTTCGAGGAGCTCGGCCCACCACCCGAGTGGTGGATGGCGAAACGGCCGAAGGACACGGATGCGACGGACATGGAGCGCCCGTTGTAAGAGTGAGCGGGCCGGGCCGCAGGGTGGACGAAGCGCGTAGGCTGACCGCTCGGTTGGGCCGGGCGCAAGCGGTACAAGGGGTGGGACGAGCGGACCGGCACGACTAAGGTAAGAGAGGACACGGCGACAACCCCAAGCCCGGGAGCAACACGGTGAGCGACCACAACGAGGTCACCACGGGACGGACCCTCGACCAGGTGCCCGACCCGGATCCGCAGGAGACCAGCGACTGGCTGGACTCCCTGAGCGACGTTGTCCAGCGCGAGGGTCCGCACCGGGCCCGCTTCCTGCTGCGGAGGGTGCTCGAGCACGCCGGCGCGCTGGACGTCGGCCTGCCGCCGCTGACCTCGACCGACTACGTCAACACCATCCCCGCCGCCGCGGAGCCCCCCTTCCCCGGCGACGAGGAGCTGGAGCGGCGCCTGCTGTCGATCGTGCGATGGAACGCGGCGGCGATCGTGTCCCGTGCCAACAAGCCCGAGCTTTCGCTGGGCGGCCACATGGCCTCCTACGCGTCGGCGGCCGAGCTGTTCGAGGTCGGCTTCAACCATTTCTTCCGGGGCAAGGACGACGGCCCGGGCGACCAGGTCTTCTTCCAGGGCCACTCCTCCCCCGGCGTGTACGCGCGCGCGTTCCTCGAGGGCCGGCTCACGCAGGAGCAGCTCGACCGCTTCCGGCAGGAGGCCAGGCCGGGCGGGCTCTCGTCCTACCCGCATCCACGGCTCATGCCGGAGTTCTGGGAGTTCCCGACGGTATCGATGGGCCTCGGGGCGATCAACGCCATCTACCAGGCGCGCTTCAACAAGTACCTGGCCAGGCGTGGCATCGTCGACACCAGCGGGTCGCGGGTCTGGGCCTTTCTCGGGGACGGCGAGATGGACGAGCCGGAGGCGGTCGGCGCGCTCAGCGTCGCCTCCCGCGACGAGCTGGACAACCTCACCTTCGTGATCAACTGCAACCTCCAGCGCCTGGACGGCCCGGTGCGTGGCAACGGCAAGATCATCCAGGAGCTGGAGGCGATCTTCCGGGGCGCCGGCTGGAACGTGGTCAAGGTGCTGTGGGGCCGCCTGTGGGACCCGCTGCTGGAGCGTGACACCTCCGGCGCGCTGGTGGCCAAGCTCAACTCGACGCCCGACGGCGAGTTCCAGACCCTGGCGGCCGAGGACGCGGCCTACGTCCGCGAGCACCTGTTCGGCTCCAAGCCGCTGCGCGACCTGATCGGCGACCTCTCGGACGAGGAGGTCGTGCGGCTGTCCCTGGACCGGGGCGGGCACGACCTGGCCAAGGTCCATGCCGCCTACCAGGCCGCGGTGACGCGACAGGGCCAGCCCACCGTGGTGATCGCCCAGACGATCAAGGGCCGCGGGCTGGGGCGCGAGTTCGAGGCGCGCAACGCGACCCACCAGATGAAGAAGTTCGTGCGCGGGACGCTGAACAGCTTCCGCGACCGTCTCGGCCTGGACATCCCCGACGAGGACCTTGCGGGCGGCTACCCGCCCTACCACCGCCCGCCGGAGGACTCCGACCTGCACCGCTACCTCATGGACCGGCGCCGCCAGCTGGGTGGCGCGGTGCCGCGCCGGGTGGTCCGGTCCAAGCCGCTGGAGCTTCCCGGCGACGAGTCCTACGCGAGGCTCAAGCAGGGCTCCGGCCGCCAGGAGGTGGCCACCACCATGGCGCTGGTGCGCCTGATCAAAGACCTGCTGCGCCACCGCGACCTTGGAAAGCGGATCGTGCCGATCATCCCGGACGAGGCGCGGACCTTCGGGATGGACTCGCTGTTCCCCGAGCTGAAGATCTACTCGGTCAAGGGCATGAACTACGACGCCGTCGACCGCGAGCTGGTGCTCTCCTACAAGGAGGACGAGCGCGGCCAGATCCTGCACGAGGGGATCACCGAGGCCGGCTCGATGAGCGAGTTCCACGCGGCGGGGTCGAGCTACGCGACCTTCGGTGAGCCGATGATCCCGCTGTACGTCTTCTACTCGATGTTCGGCTTCCAGCGCACCGGCGACCTGGCCTGGAGCGCGGCCGACCAGCGCTGCAAGGGCTTCCTGATCGGCGCCACCGCCGGGCGGACCACCCTGAACGGCGAAGGGCTCCAGCACCAGGACGGCCATTCGCTGCTGCTGGCCAGCACCAATCCGGCGTGCGTGGCCTACGACCCCTCGTTCGCGTTCGAGATCCCGGTGATCGTCAAGGACGCGCTGGAGCGCATGTACGGGGAGCGGGCCGAGGACGTCTTCTACTACCTCACGGTCTACAACGAGCCGTCCGTGCAGCCGGCCATCCCGGGGGACCTCGACGAGGCGCTGATCGTCCAGGGCCTGTACCGCTACAAGACGGCGGAGGGCCACGCCCACCGGGCGCAGCTCGTCGCCAGCGGCAGCGCCATGCCGGCGGCGCTGCGCGCCAGCGAGCTGCTGGCCGCCGACTTCGACGTGGCCGCCGACGTGTGGAGCGCCCCCGGCTGGCAGCGGCTGCGGCAGGAGGCGCTGGAGTGCGAGGAGTGGAACCGCCTGCACCCGACGGAGGAGCAGCGCGTGCCACTGGTGAACCGCACCTTCGCCGAGGTGGACGGGCCGATCGTGGCGGTGACCGATTTCATGCGGGCGGTTCCTGACCAGATCTCCCGCTGGGTGCCGCGGCCCTACACGATCCTGGGGACCGACGGGTTCGGCCGCTCGGACACCCGGGCGGCGCTGCGCCGGCACTTCAAGATCGACGCCGAGAACCTCACGGTCGCCGTGCTCCAGGAGCTGGCCCTGGGCGGCGAGGTCAAGCCCGAGCTGGTCGCCGACGCGATCAAGCGCTACGAGCTCGACCCGGAGGCCACCACCGAGGTCCCCTGAGCGGTCAGCCAAGCCCGGCGAAGGCGGCCAGGCCGGCCTGCTGCCCGCCGGCGACGTCGGAGTCGAGCCGGTCCCCCACCATCGCTGCCGGCCCGCTGCCGAGCTGCTGGCGGGCGGCCTCGAAGCGGTCGGCGGGCGCACCGCGCACTCTGCCGCGCATCGGCGGACCCTACGACGAGGCCGGCGCCGGCGCGTCCTTGGGCGAGGAGTCGACGAATGGCGGTCTGGTCACGCGCACCGCACCGCGCTTGCCGCGGACGTCGACCTCCAGCTCGGTCCCCGGCTCGGTCCGCCCACGCTCCACGTAGGCCAGTGCGATCCCGTGCCGCAGGCTCGGCGAGAAGGTCCCGCTGGTCACCTCTCCGACCCACTGGTCGCCGGCCAGCACGGCCATGCCGTGCCGCGGGATCAGCCGATCGGTCGAGACCAGCCCGACCAGCAGGCGACGCGTGCCCGCCGCCTTGCGCTCCACCAGCGCGTCGTGGCCGCGGAAGTCGGGCTTGCCCATGGCGACCGCCCAGCCCACCCGCGCCTCGAACGGGTCGGTCTGGGGGGAGATGTCGTTGCCGTGCAGCGGGTAGCCCATCTCCAGCCGCAGGGTGTCGCGGGCCCCGAGCCCCGCCGGCACGGCCCCGAGCGGCTCGCCCCGCTCGAACAGCTCGTCCCAGAGCTTGGCCGCCAGATCCCCGGCGACCAGCAGCTCGTAGCCGCGCTCGCCGGTATAACCGGTGCGGGACAGCCACAGCGGCTCCCCGGCGTAGGTCACCGGCGCGGCGCGCATGTACGCGAGCTCCGCGACCACGGCGGGGAACAGGCCGCTCACCAGCTCGGGCGCGCGGGGCCCCTGCACCGCCAGCACGGCCACGTCCGGCCGGGGCACCACCTGCACCTCCCCGCCGTCCAGCGCCCCTGCCGAGGCGCGCACCGCGTCGGCGACCTTCGGCCAGTTGGCCGCGTTGGGGACCAGCAGGTAGCCCTCCGCGGTCCAGTAGACGATCAGGTCGTCGACGATCGTGCCCTCGTCGGTGAGGCACAGCGTGTACTGGGCGGCGCCGAGTGTATCGAGGCGGTCCAGGTCGCCCGAGAGGGCGTGCTGGAGGGCGGCGCGGGCACCCGGGCCGCCCACCTCGACCTTGCCGAGGTGGGTGAGATCGAAGATGCCGACGGCCTCGCGGACGGCGCGGTGCTCGCTCAGCGTTCCGGCGTACTCGATGGGCATCTCCCAGCCGGCGAACGGGCCCATCTTGGCGCCGAGCCGGCGGTGGACGGCATCCAGCGGGGAGCGCTTGCGCTCCTCCGCGGCAGCTCGGGTCACTCGCTCTCCTTGGGCGGCGGCGTGGGCGGCGTGGCGGGACGTGGCCGCGGGGTCCGCGAGGGCGGCCGGGAGGTGCGCACCGGCGGCGGGCCCTCGCTCTGGAGTCGACGGTCGGCGCGGCCCTCCGCCTTCATCCTGGCGTTGTAGGCGCGCATCCGCTCCGGGTAGCCGACGATCTGCACGTCGTAGACGGGCAGTCCCAGCTCGCGGGCGACCCGCTGGATCACCCTGGGCGAGCCGACGCGGCGGCGCGTCCACTCCCCGTCGGTCGCGACCGCCACCGCGGTGGTGTCGGTGACCATCGTCTCGGGCTCCACGAAGAACTCCACGCCCTCGTGCGTGCGCGCGAACGAGCGGAGCGCGTCGAGGTCGTCCGGGGTCGCCTCGCGGTCCATCGAGGCCACCCGGCTGCCGCGGGTGCGCCGGATACGGAACGCGTCGAGAAAGCTCACTTGCCTACCTTGTGCACGATCGAGAGTACCTGCTTGGACAGCTCGATATGGGGTAGATCGGTCGATTCCGCCACACCCCGGACGCTCCAGCGGACCAGGTCCCGCATGGAGACGATGCCGATCAGCCCCTGCTCGGAGATGACCGGCAGGTGCCGGACCCCGGCCCGGACCATCTCGCCGGCGGCCTCCTCGACGGGGGCGTCGGGCCCGATGGTGATCACGTCGTCGGTGAGCGCCTCGTGCGCCGCGACGTTCTTGGGGTCCTCGCCGGAGCCGACCACGCCCAGGATGTCCCGCTCGGTGAGGATGCCGAGGACGCGGTCGTCCTCCAGCACGATGACCGACCCGATCTTCCTCGAGCGCATCAGGCTCGCCACGTCGGCCACGTTGTACTCGGGGCCGACGGTGACGAGGTCCTTGCTCATGATCTCAGAGACCTCCATCGAGTCAGTCCTCCCTTACCGCGACGCTAGAGGGCCCCGGCCGGGTGGCGCGAACCGCCCGACCGGAGGACCGAGCGTACCGTACGGTAACTCTCCGGGACCATTGATGCGCCCAAATCGGGACCATCGTCTGCCCACCCGGCGACAGGGCATCCCGTCCGTGGCCGTCCAGCACCCCCAAGGCTAGACTGCGCCCGGTAAGCCTGGAATCAAAAGGAGCCGATGACATGCCCTCGAACTCCTACGACCTGGTGATCCTGGGAGGCGGCACCGGAGGGTATTCGGCCGCGCTCCGAGGCGCCGGTCTCGGCCTGAAGGTCGCCCTCGTCGAAAGGGACAAGGTGGGCGGGACCTGCCTGCATCGCGGCTGCATCCCCACCAAGGCGCTGCTGCACGCCGGCGAGCTGGCCGACGGGGTGCGCGAGGCGGCGGAGCGCTGGGGCATGAAAGCCGCGATCGAGTCGATCGATTACTCCGCCACCGTGGCCAACCGCGAGGACATCGTCACCAGGAACTTCAAGGGCCTGGAGAGCCACCTCAAGAAGGAGAAGGTCGAGGTCGTCTCGGGCAACGGCAAGGTGACCGGGCCCCGCCAGGTGGACGTCGAGGGCGTCGGCCAGCTCACCGCCGAGCGGGCGCTGGTGCTGGCCTCCGGCTCGACGCCCAAGTCCCTGCCCGGCCTGGAGATCGATGGCCGCAGGGTGATCACCTCGGACGACGCGCTGGCGCTGGACTACCTGCCGAAGTCGGTGATCGTGCTGGGGGCCGGCGCGGTCGGTGTCGAGTTCGCGTCGTTCTGGCGGTCGATGGGCGCCGAGGTCACGGTCGTGGAGATCCTTCCCGGCCTGGTCCCGCTCGAGGACGAGGACATCCAGCGGGAGCTGGGCCGCGCCTTCCGCCGCCGCGGCATCAACGCGATGGTGGACACCAAGCTCGAGGACACCAAGGTCAGCGAGGACCAGGTCACCATCACCGTCACCAACCAGGGCAGGACCAGCGAGATCTCGGCCGAGCTGCTGCTGGTGGCCACCGGCCGCGGGCCGGTGACCGACGGGCTCGGCTACCAGGAGATCGGCGTCCAGCTCGACCGCGGCTACGTGACGCCGGCCAACTGGGACACCCTGGAGACGGCCGCGGCCGGCGTGTACGCGGTCGGCGACCTGCTGCCGCCGCCGTCGCTGGCGCTGGCGCACGCGTCATTCGCCGAGGGCATGCAGGTCGCGGAGCTGGCGGCGGGGCTGCCCTCGCCCCCGATCGACTACGCGGGCGTCCCCAGGGTCACCTACTGCTCTCCCGAGGTGGCCAGCGTCGGGCTCACCGAGAGGCAGGCCCGCGACGCCGGCCACGAGGTCGTCACCAACCGCTTCCCCTTCAACGGGGTGGCTCGCGGCATGATGTACGGGCAGGGCGGGATCGTGAAGCTGGTCGCCGCCAAGGACGGCCCGGTGCTGGGCGTGCACCTGATCGGCGCCCGGGTGACCGAGCTGATCGCGGAGGCCATGCTGGTCTACAACTGGGAGGCGCTGCCGGCCGACGTGGCGCAGTTCATCCACCCGCACCCGACGCTGTCGGAGGCGGTCGGCGAGGCGTACCTGACGCTGGCGGGGCGCCCGCTGCATCAGGGCTGAGCGGTGACCCGGCGAGGGACGAAGCGGCGGCAGGCAAAGGGAGCGACGAGCGCGATGGCCGAACCGATCAAGATGCCGGAGCTGGGCGAGTCGATCACCGAGGGCACGATCACCCGCTGGCTCAAGCAGGAGGGCGACCAGGTCCAGGCCGACGAGCCCCTGTTCGAGGTCTCCACCGACAAGGTCGACACCGAGGTCCCCTCCCCCGTCCACGAGGACGAGACGGTCGCCGTCGGCACCGAGCTGGCGGAGATCGAGCCGGCCGGCGCCAAGGGCTCCGCCGCCGGCGACGGCCAGGCCGCCGCCGCGCCCGCGGCGGCGGAGGCTCCGGCGCAGACGCCGGCGGAGGCCGCGGAGGCCGCGGAGGCCGCGGGCGCCGAGGCGGAGGCCGGGGGCCAGGAGCCCGCGGTGGCCGAGGTCGCCGAAGAGCCCGCGGCGGCGGAGGCGGCGGACGCGGGGGGCGAGACGGTCACGGTGCGGATGCCGGAGCTGGGCGAGTCGATCACCGAGGGCACGATCACCCGCTGGCTCAAGCAGGAGGGCGACCAGGTCCAGGCCGACGAGCCCCTGTAGCCGGTGCCGCAGGCGGCCGAGCGGCCCGCGCAGGCCGCGGCGGCGGACGGCGGGCAGCCGGCGGCGCCGCCGGCGGAACCCGCCGCCGCGACCGCGACCGGCACCCGTCCGGCCGCGCCGCCGGCGGGCAACGGCGGCGGAGCGGGCACCGTGCCCGAGGGGATGGTGGTGTCGCCGCTGGTGCGGCGGCTCGCCAGGGAGCACCGCATCGACCTCGGCCAGATCCGCGGCAGCGGCGCCGGCGGCCGCGTGCGCCGCGAGGACGTCGAGGCCTTCCTGGAGCGGCGCGGCGCGCAGCCGGCCGCGGCCAGCGCCGAGGCCCCGGCCGTGACCCGCCAGCCGCCGGCCCGCGCGGAGGCGCCCGCCGCCGCGGCGCCGAGGCCGGCGGGCTCGCCCGGCCTCCAGGTCGCCGTGCCGCTGCCGACCGGTGTCCGTGAGGAGGTCGTCAAGGCCACCCGGACGCGCCGCCTGATCGCCGAGCGCATGGTCACCTCCCTCCAGGTGAGCGCCCAGCTCACCGCGGCGGTGGAGGTGGACATGACCAAGGTGATGCGCCTCCGCGGCCAGGCCAAGGACGCCTTCAAGCAGCGCGAGGGCGTGTCGCTGTCGCCGCTGCCGTTCTGCGTCGAGGCGATGATCGCCGCGGTCAGGCAGTACCCGAACGTCAACTCGGCACTGGACGCCGACGGCAACCTGCACGTCTACAAGGACGTCAACCTCGGGGTCGCGGTCGACACGCCCAAGGGCCTGTTCGTGCCCGTGATCAAGCACGCCGACACGCTCAACCTTGCGGGGCTCGCCAGGGCCATCGCCGACGTGGCCGCCCGCACCCGCGACGGCAAGATCTCCCCGGACGAGCTGTCCGGCTCGACCATCACCGTGACCAACACCGGCAGCCGGGGCACCGTCTGGGACACCCCGATCATCAACCAGCCCAACGCGGCCGTCTTCGCCACGCCGGCGATCGTCCGCAGGCCGGTGGTGGTCGACGACCCGGACCTCGGCGAGGTCGTTGCGGTGCGGCACATGATGTACGCGATCCTGACCTACGACCACCGCATCATCGACGGCGCCGACGCCGCGCGCTACCTGACCAAGGTCAAGGAGGTCCTCGAGGAGGCCGACTTCTCCGCCGAGCTGGGACTGTCGTGATGGGCGCCGGCGGGCCACCGCTCTGGCTGGTGCGCGCCGGGCGGGTCCCCTACCGGCTCGCCTGGGCCTGGCAGCGGGAGCTGGTGGAGCGGCGCGTCGCCGACGAGATCCCCGACACGGTGCTGCTGCTGGAGCACCCACACGTCTACACGATCGGCAAGCGCGGCAGTGACGGGGACGTGCTCGCCAGCGAGGACTGGCTGCGGGCGCTCGGCGCCGAGGTGGTCCGCACCGAGCGCGGCGGCCAGGCCACCTACCATGGCCCTGGCCAGCTCGTCGGCTACCCGATCACCAGGCTGGACCGCACCAAGGGGGTCTGGCCGTTCATCGCCCGCGTCGAGGACGCGCTGGTGGACGTGGCAGCCGACTTCGGCCTCCAGGCGCGCGGCGAGTTCGGCGCGCTCACCGGGGTGTGGGTCGGCGACGCCAAGCTGGTGGCGATCGGCATGCGCGTGTCGCGCGAGGTCACCAGCCACGGCTTCGCGCTGAACTGCTCCACGGACCTGTCGCGGTTCAACGCCATCATCCCCTGCGGGATGCCGGACAAGGCCGCCTGCTCGCTGTCCAGCCTGCTCGACCGGACGGTCACCGTGGAGGAGGCCCTGCCGCTGGTCGAGCGCCGCCTGGCCGAGCGGCTGGAGCGCACGCCGAGCCTGGTCGACCTCGCTACCCTGAAGCTGGAAGCCGAAGCAGCCGAAAGCGATGCCAATGCCAGACTCTGAGCCGATCATCCCGCCGGGCGTGCGGACTCTGTCCGTGCTGCCACGCACGCCGGCACCACCGCCGACCGAGGCGACCTTCGCCCGCAAGCCGTCCTGGCTCAAGGTCCGCGCCTCGTACGGCCCGAACTACCGCGAGCTCAAGGGGTTGATGCGCGGCGCCGAGCTGCACACCGTCTGCGAGGAGGCCGGCTGCCCCAACATCTTCGAGTGCTGGGAGGCGCGCGAGGCCACCTTCCTGATCGGCGGCGAGCACTGCACCCGTGCCTGCCCCTTCTGCCAGATCGCCAGCGGCAAGCCGGAGGGCTACGACACCGACGAGCCCCGCCGCGTCGCGCACGCGGTGGCGCGCATGGGCCTCAACTTCGCGGTCATCACCGGCGTCGCCCGCGACGACCTTGACGACGGCGGCGCCTGGCTGTTCGCCGAGTCGGTCCGCCAGGTGCGCGAGCTGCTGCCGACCTGCGGCGTCGAGGTCCTGATCCCCGACTTCCACGGCAAGGCCGAGGCGCTTCGGCAGGTCACCGACGCGCTGCCGGACGTGCTGGGGCACAACCTCGAGACGGTGCCGCGGCTCTACAAGCGCATCCGCCCCGGCTTCACCTACGCCTGGAGCTGCTCGCCCGGGCCCGCGCCTGGCTCCCCGCCGGCCACGCCACCAAGTCCAACCTGATCCTCGGGATGGGCGAGGAGCGCGCCGAGGTCGAGGAGACCATGCGCCACCTGCGCGAGGTCGGCGTGGAACTGCTCACCATCACCCAGTACCTCCAGCCGAGCAGGCAGCACCTGAACCTCCAGCGCTTCGTCGAGCCGCGGGAGTTCGAGGAGCTGGGGCGGCTCGCGCTGTCGCTCGGCTTCACCCACGTGGAATCCGGCGCGCTGGTGCGCTCCAGCTACCACGCCGGCCAGATGCACCGCGCCGCCTACCTCAAGCAGCACGGCACCCTCCCCCGCTGGGCCCAGGCCGCCGACGCCACCGCCCTCCCGACCCCCACCGCCGCCGAGGCGTAATCCCCGGGGCCGCCTGGCCCTCAGATCGCGACCACCTGAACGTGGGGGCGCTTGCCGATGAGCGCCCCCAGGTCGGCCGGGTCGGCGGTCAGCACCACGCACGGCCCGCCGCGAAGCGCCTCCGCCGCGACCAGCGCGTCCACGGTCGCGTTCATCCCCGCCTCAGCGAGCAGGCGACCCGCGGCGATCGCGATCCGCGCCCCCACGACCGAAACGTGAGCCGCTGCCAGCAGCCGGTGGATGGATGCATCGCGAGGGCCGCCCCGAACGCATTCGGCGAGCACCACCGCGGGGATCACGACGGGCACGCTGGTCTCCATTGCCTCGGTGAGGTACCTAACGACGGGTCGACGCTGGCGCTGCCAGGCAATGACCGCCCCGCTGTCGAGAATCAGCCGCGCTGCTGCCGCTGCCATTGTCTCCATCCCTCTTCCGCCGCCTTGAACGCCGCCTCCGCTTCGGCGAGCTCCTCCTTGGGGATGGGCCCGTGCTCGGCCTCATACTCGTCGAGCAGCTGCCGCAGGTGCTCGTTGCGGAGCTTGTCGCGCAGCGCTTGGTTGATGTAGCGAGAGAGGTTCCCGCGCGCGAACGCCCGGGCCTCCTGGAGCAGCTCGGTGTCCAGCGTGACCGAGATCTTCGTGGTCTTCATGCAGGATGATCCTACCACGGTAGGATCATCGGCAGCCTGCGGGTACGCCATGCCGTGCCTCCTTGGTGAGGGCACCAGCGTGGCAAGCTCGAACGCCTCGGGCAAGCCGTTTCCGCGGGGTTGTGGACAACCCGTGGGCAGTGGCTCAGCGACCGCGACCGGGCCCGCTCCGGCGGCGGCGGGTGGCGCGCACGGTCAGGGCGGCGGCCGCCGTGGACGCCACCGCCTCGGCCACCGGCGCCTTGGAGGGCAGGCCGAGCGAGACCAGCATCGGCAGCAGCGTCGACGGACCGCGGAACCAGCCCCCGACCACCTGCTGGCCGCCCCACAGCGGCTGGCCCGGCTGCGCATGGGTGACCGCCCCACCGGGGGCATAGGGATAGAGGTCCTGGACAACCGTGAAGGTCCCGCCGTCGCCCGGCACGGCATAGGTGATGGTGTAGCGCGGGCCGAGGTCGCCCGGCGGCGCGCCGGCGAGCTGGCCGGCGACGCCGTTGTCGCCGAACATCGCCACGAACAGGCCGGCCTGGTCGGACAGCTTCGCCAGCTTGGTGTCCGCGCCAGGCTCGCCGAGCCCCCGCAGGCTGATGGGGCGATCGACCCCAGCGTCGGGCTCCGTGCGGTGTCAGCGCTCCGCCGCCTCCTTGAGCAGCTCGAAGCGCTCCAGGTCGAGAACGCCAGGACGAACCACTGGTCATGGCAGGAGATCGCGGCCGCGCTCGGCGTCTCCAGGCAGGCCGTCCACAAGAAGTACGCGCGCCGCATGCGCGGCCGTTGAGCGAAAGGATTCGCGGTGTTCCAGCGATTCACCAAGCCAGCCAGGGAGAGCGTGGTCCAGGCCCAGGGTGCGGCCAGGCGCATGGGCGACGATCACATCGGCGTCGAGCATCTGCTGCTCGGCCTGCTCGCCGAGGAGGAGGACATCGCCGCCTCGGTCCTGGCCGAGCTCGGCGTCACCGCCGACGGGGTGCGGCGGGAGCTGGCCAGCAGGCGCGCCCCCGCAGTCTTCGGCCCCGCGGAGGCCGAGGCGCTGGAGAGCATCAGCATCGACCTGGAGGCGATCCGCCGCCGCGTCGAGGCGTCGTTCGGCGCCGGCGCGCTGGACCGCGGCGTCGCCCGGCGGCGCGGCCACCTTCCCTTCACCAGAGAGGCCAAGAAGACGCTGGAGCTGAGCCTGCGGGAAGCGCTGGCGCTGCGCCACGACTCCATCGGCACCGAGCACGTCCTGCTCGGCCTGACCCGAGCCGCGGACGAGCCGGCCGCCGGCGTGCTGCGCGCGCTCCAGGCGCCGCCGGAGGCGATCCGGGCCGGCGTACTGGCGAAGCTCCGCAAGGCCTCGTAGGCTCTGGCTCGTAACGGGCGCGAAACACTTCGGCAACCGGGCGGCAAAGCCCCGTTGCTAGCGTCGTCCCCTGACCTCGGCAAGCCCCGGGGCAATTCCCCCCGGATACGAAGGAGGCATCCCGCGTGACGGATACGGTCAGCGACGTTCTCAGCTTGATCAGGGACCGCGGGGTCCAGATCATCGACCTGCGCTTCGCGGACCTGCCTGGGCTGATGCAGCATTTCTCGGTGCCGACCTCGGAGCTGACCGAGGAGTCGTTCGAGGAGGGGTTCGGGTTCGACGGCTCGTCGATCCGGGGGTTCCAGGAGATCCAGGAGTCGGACATGCTCCTGTTCCCGGACCCGGCGACGGCCGTGCTCGACCCGTTCGCGCAGCACCCTACGCTGGTCCTGAACTGTTTCGTCGGTGACCCCGTGACCGGGGAGCCCTACACCCGCGACCCGCGCCACATCGCGCGCAAGGCCGAGGCCTACCTGGCGGGCAGCGGTATCGCCGAGACCTCCTACTGGGGCCCGGAGTGCGAGTTCTACATCTTCGACTCCGTGCGCTTCGACCAGAACCAGTTCTCCGCCTACCACTTCGTCGACGCGGTCGAGGGCGCCTGGAACTCCGGCGCCGAGGAGGGCGGCCGCAACCTCGGCTACAAGCCCCGCTACAAGGAGGGCTACTTCCCGGTCGCGCCCACCGACCACTACCAGGACCTGCGCAGCGAGATGGTCCTGGAGATGATCCGGGCGGGCATCGACATCGAGGTCCACCACCACGAGGTCGGCACCGCCGGGCAGGCCGAGATCGACATGCGCTTCGACACGCTGCTGCGCATGGCCGACAAGGTGATGCTCTACAAGTACATCGCCAAGAACGTCGCCCGGCGCTCCGGCAAGACGGTCACCTTCATGCCCAAGCCGATCTTCGAGGACAACGGCTCGGGCATGCACACCCACCAGAGCCTGTGGAGCGGCGGCGAGCCGCTGTTCTACGACGAGTCGGGCTACGCCGGGCTGTCGGACATGGCCCGCTGGTACATCGGTGGCCTGCTGACCCACGCGCCGGCGCTGACCGCGCTGACCAACCCGACCACCAACAGCTACCGGCGGCTGGTGCCCGGCTACGAGGCGCCGGTCAACCTGGTGTACTCGCAGCGCAACCGCTCGGCCGCCGCCCGGATCCCGCTGTACTCGCGCAGCCCCAGGGCCAAGCGGGTCGAGTTCCGGGTCCCCGACCCGTCCTGCAACCCCTACCTGGCGTTCGCGGCCATGCTGATGGCCGGTCTGGACGGGGTCCGCAACAAGATCGAGCCCTTCGGCCCGCTCGACAAGGACCTCTACGAGCTGCCGCCCGAGGAGCTGGCCGCTGTGCCGCAGGTCCCGGGCTCGCTCGACGAGGCGCTCGACGCGCTGGAGAAGGACCACGCCTTCATGCTCGAGGGCGACGTCTTCACCCCCGACGTGGTCGAGACCTGGATCGGCTACAAGCGCGAGCGCGAGGTCGACGCGATCCGCCTTTCCACCTCTACTACGACATCTAGCCTGACAACGGCTCTGACCAGGGGCGGACAGTGGCTCACTGCCCGCCCCTGGCGCAACCTTCGCTCGGCGACCCGTCTCCAACTGCCCGATCAACGGCCTTCCGATGGAGTCGACGGCGACTGAATCGCGCACTCGGCGGGGCACAGGAGATCCCGTTCTGACTGGTGCGATCCTGTCGTGCCTACAAAGTGACAGGGCCAACCCTGAGCGAGCTGACCCTGCCGGTGACTGGCGCGGCTACCTGCGCAGCATGCGATGCGCGAGAGCCAGTGCGCCAAGTGCCACCGCGAGCGCGAGGAATTCAACGACCTGGCCGCCCATGCTGCCTCTTTCCATCATTCCAGAGCCATGCCGACAGGCGACGCACGCCTGGACGGCAGGACCTACTGAAAGGGAGGCGTTCGGGCGCTGGCCGGGTATTGGGACTGGGGGCTCTGGCCTCATTCTGGGCGCTGGCGCTGATGTCCGCTGGCCGCCGGAGGCTGCTCGCAGCCCCGAGCGCGATACCGGTATAGCACGAGGCCCTGCCAGCCGCCACTGAGCCCGAGGTTGGCAGCGTGACCGATATCCCCACCCGGACGACCAGCGGTGCCTTGGCACCCTCAGGAGCACAACCGGCGCCAGGGTGTTGACCGGGTCTGGACCGATGGCGACCGGAGTTGAGTATCCACACTGTTATGGCGTCGCCGGGACGATGCGGGTGAGCTGCCAGCGGGTGTCGTTCTCGGTCCAGGTGGCGCTGACCTGGTAGCTGGGGGCGGCGGGGACGGGCACGCTGGCGTGCAGGACGCCATCGCGGTCGCTTGTCTCCAGCAAGGTCAGAGGCTGGGCACCCTGGGGTGTCAAGGTGAGGGTGACCGGCTCGGTGGCGGCGAGCTGAGCGCGGATCGCGATCAGGTGCCGGCCGCCCTGGGTGGTGTGGGCGGCGTGCAGAGCGGCGGCGGGCGCCGGACTGGTCAGGACGGTGGCGGTGACCACGCCGGCGACCGCGAGCGCGGCGGCCAGGGTGCAGGCGGTCGCCGCGATAAGGCGGCGCTGCTTGGCTCGGCTCGCGGCATCGTGCGCACGGGCGATCTGCTCGGGCACGCGCGGGTCGAAGCTGGTGCCGATGGGAGTCTGGGCCCATACGACCAGGGCGTAGGCGGCCACCAGCAGCACTGCCGGCAGGGCCAGCAGCAGCGCCACCGCTGCGGGCAGGCGCCGGTTGGTGAGGGCCACGCCGATCAGCGCGGCGGTGGTGTACACCGTCCAGAACCAGCCGACCGCGGTGCCCAGGCGCCCTGCCGCCTCGTCGCGGCCGCGGATGCTGGCGGTGACCATCTCGCGGCCGCGGCCAAGCCAGTAGCGATCGTTGACGACCAGGTCCTCAAGCGGGGTGGGCTCGGCCACTTACGTCTCCCGCTCGACCTGGTAGGGATGCGTGTGCTGCTCTGGGCAGGTGAGGTAGACCGTCAGCGTATCGCCGCCCAGGCGCTGCCCAGGGTAGGCCAGGCCCTGGGTGGGCTGGGGCTCGTAGGTGACCTCCTGGTCGCACCCTTGGGTCTTGCACGCAAACACCACCATCGCAGCACACCACCCTGCTTCCGGCCGCCGCACCATCACCCGGCGGATTGAGTCGGGGACCGGCCGTTCATCTGCCAGATCGCATGGTCTGGTCGATCTGCTCAAGGAGCTGTCGGATCTTGTCGATGTCGGCGCGAGCGCGCTCCCCGTAGGACTCGAAGCCGCGCAGCGCCGCCTGCGCCCAGGTCCGCGCCTCGCCCAGCCGGCCGCGCCGCGCCAAGGCGGAGGCGATGTTGGAGCGGGTCTGCGCCGCACCGTGGGTGTTTCCGCCCCGCTCCTTGTAGCGGATGGCCTCCTGGGAGTGGTGCAGGGCGCGCTCAAGCAGACCCGCGTGGTCGTAGACGAGGCCGAGCTGATTGTGGACCACGGCCAGATCGGCGACCGCGCTCGCGGGGATAAGCTCGAGTGCCTGCTGGTAGCGGCCGACGGCGGCCTGCAGGTGTCCCCGCAGCACCTGCTCGGGCGCGCCCCCAGCCCGGCCTGCCTGGAAGCGCTCGTAGGCGACGTGCCCGAGCTGACTGTGGCATGCGGCGCGGCCCGGCCGGTCCTGCTGATCGAACAGGCCAAGGCTGCCCTGGTAGTAGCGCTCCGCCCGGTCCAGGTCCCGCAGGGCAGGCACCGCTAGGTGAGCATTCCCTAGGCTGTGCAGGGCGAGCGCCTCGCTCTGCCGGTCGCCGATCCGCCGGCACAGTGCAGCGGCTTCCTCCAGATGGCCTGCACAGGCCGAATCGCCTTGCTCGACTAGCAGGTCGCCTAACTGCTCAAGTGACCTGGCGAGCCAACGGATAGCGTCGCGCTGCCTGGGGTCCAGCGCCCCTGGGGGCTGGGCGAGGGCGGCTCCGGCCCGCTTTCGGATGAACGTCACCAGTGCCTGTTGTTGGCGCATCGCGGCGGCCATGTCGCGGGCCTGCAGGGCGAGGCTCACGCGGTACTCGGTGAGCAGTCGCCACTCCTCCTCCAGGCCGAGGCGGGGGCCACCGGCAGCAGGGTCGGTCAGGTCGGGGATCAACTCCTCGACCAGCCGTGCCCACTCCACCCAGCGGCTCGCCGGCTCGTAGAGCATCCGCAGGCCCTGCATCGCACCGATGACCTCGCGCCACCAGGCGTGGGCGTGGGCCACCTGGCGGACTGCCAGCAGGTTGGCCTCCTCCGCGGCCAGCACCCCGACCACGTCGGTGCGGCCCCGGATGTACTCGTTCGTGTAGTAGTTCCCCAGGCGGCCGACGGCGACCGTCCAGGCTCGTAGGGCGCGGCGGGCGGCGGGCCCCTCGGGCGGCCCGTAGACCTCAGCAAACAGGCGCTGGAAGTACCACGGCAGGGCCGGGTGCACCCCGTAGTATCCGCCGCCATGACGGGTGAGCAGGCCCACCTCCACCGCCCGGTCGAGCAGCCCGACCGCCGCGGCGCGGTCCACCCCTGTCAGCTCCGGCACCGGCGCATCGACCATCTTGGGGTCGCCCAGCATGCACAGCGCGTCCACCTGCACAAAGCCCTGGAACAAGTGCAACAGCGCCAGCCTGGCCCGCTCCTGGGTGGTGAACGCGTGGGTGAAGCCGTAGCTCAAGGAGGCACCCAGGGAGGCGGCGCGGCCCTGGGCCTGCTCGTCGGCGATGGCGGCCTGACCCGCACGCAGCCGCTCCACAAATGCCTCCACCTGCTCGCGGGTGCGCAGCCCCTCGCGCAGCGCCTGGCCGACCAGGACCGTGACCGTCAGCGGGTTGCCTTGGGTGAACTCAAGGAGCGGTTGCCAGTCGCCGACCTCGTCGAGGGTGTGGCCGTGCCGGGCGGCCAGGGCGCGGGCGAGCTGGACCCGCTCGGCCATCGGCATGCCGCACAGGGTGATCCGGCGGGGCAACTCTCCCAGCCAGGCCCGCTCGTCCCGCCGGGAGGTCAGCAGTACCTTGGCCTGGGTCGCCCGAAGGGCGCGCAGGAACCCGGCCAGCTCCTGCTGCTCCTCGTTGGTCCACTTCGAGGGGCTGCCGGCCGGAAAGCCGGTCACCGGCTCGACGTTGTCCCACACCCACAGCACCGGCACCCGTGCAAGCACCTGCAGCGCCACCCGTCGGCGGGCCTGGTCGTCCAGGGCCAGCCACGCCAACCCTGCGGCCTGCAAGTTGTCCGCGAAGGTGACGCCCACCTGGTCGAGTACCCGGGCCAGCGGGGTGTGCCGCTCAAAGCTCGTGAACAGTACCGCCTGCGCCCCGCCGGTCTGCGCGTACCAGCGGGCGAACTCGGCTGCGGTGGTGGTCTTGCCTTGCCCCGCCCAGGCGTGCAGCAGCACCACGTGCTGGTCGGGATCGTCGAAGGCGCGGTCCACGGCCAGCAGGGTCTCGTCGCGGCCGAAGAACCCTGCGTCCGGTGCGTCCGGCAGCGCGGACTCCAGCGCCTCCCGCTCCCTGGCGGCAGCCACCGGGTCCAGCGTGAGCTCGACCTGGCCATCCGTGGCCTTGGGGGTGACCACCGGCAGCGCGGTGGCCTCGTAGACCACCGGGACCATCCAGTCCTGCACCCGCACCGGCCGCAGCCCGACTTCCCGCACTGGCTGGTCGGCCAGGTGCTTGCGGCCACGGGTGACCGCCTCCCCCAGCCGCCGGCCGGCCAGCAGGCTCGCGTACAGCTCGCCGACGAACTGGGCGGCGGTGACCACGTAGACGCTGTAGCGCATGGCCACCACCCCGGCCACGCCCGCGTCCATCACCTCTTGGGCCAGCGACCCGTAGGCCCGCACCCGCGCATGCACGTCTTCCCCGGCGGCTTGGCTGGCCTGCTGCGGGGTGGTCGCCAGCGCCGCATGTGCGGAACGGCAGGCGTTGAGCACCAGCACCGGCACGCCGCTCTCGGCCAGTAGCCCACCAAGTGCCGGCCCGTCCACGTACTCGACGTTGCCAGGCAGGTCGGGCTGCTCGAATAGCATCCAGCCGTGCGCCCCTGCACGCCCCACGAATCGCTGGGAGCGCAGCCAGCTCGGCACGCCACCCTCACCCGGCTGCCCCGACAGGTCCGCCCAGGTGCCGTGCCCGTCGAAGTGCACCACGTGGTAGGGCTCGCCGCGCTCACTGGCGTCGCGCAGGACCTGGCCGAGTCGGGCGAAGGTCGGTGGGCGCAGCACGTCGAGCTGGAATGCCGCCCGCGCCTGCGGCGACAGGCGCACCACGTGGCTGGCCACCGAGCGGAACGGCACGTCCTGTCCGGCGTCGGGCCGGCAGATCACCAGCAGTACCCGCAGCCGCTCGGCGCCCGGCGCCGGCACGGCTGGCCGCTGGGCGGCCTGCTGGTAGGAGCGGACGAACGCTCGCGCCCGCAGCGCCAGCGGCACGTTGGTGGTCGGGTCGCGCAACAGCTCCCAGGGAATGGCGGTCGCCCCGGCCACGTCGGTGACCACCTCCACGCGCGTATCGGCGAGGTGGTCGCGGACGGTCGCCCACAAGTCACGAGTGTCGTCCGAGGCGTGGAAGACGGCGCGGAACAGCTCCTCGCCCAGCCCCGCCAGGCGCTCCTCCACCTCTGCGGCGATCTGCGGTGCCGGGTCGAGCGGGTAGGCGGGGTAGTCCTCCAGGTACCAGCGCAGCTGGTCCAGCTCGGCCGCTTCCAGCGCGAGCTTGACCTGCGCGACCGCCCGCTGCGGGGCGCCGTCGCCCTCCAGGGTCACCTCGACCCGGTGGACGCCTTCGGCGCCGGCGGCCTCTTGGACGAGCCGTAGTGTGCGCACTTCGCCGCTTACACTCCGATCATCCGGTTCGCGATGACATGCGGTCCTTACTTCGCGCAAGCGTATCGTGGCCAGGAACACGTGGATGCCTTCCAGCCCCCGCTGGCCGGACGCCATAGCGGCAACAACGTCGGCGGCGACCCGGAAATCGCGAAGGCCGACGTGACCAGGCACCAGGCATATCGGCCCAGCCGACGCGACGCTATACGTCAACGAACTTCGGTGACAGGCCTGCCAAGCCGCATGCCCACACCGCGTAAGTCGGGTAACCCCAAGTGGCCTTGGCGCACACCGGGCGCACATGGCAGCGACAAGAGCTGACCGATGAAGACCAGACTTGAGTACCGTCCGCCCTGGTCACCGAGGATGCGGCGAGGTGGGTGCAGGTCAGGCCGCTGAGCGGGACACTTCTACGACATCTAGACCCGGAACCACCGGACAGGGAGGGCGCGTCGAGCGCCCTCCCTGATTCGTGTTGCGGTCAGCCCATCGCGAGGGCGGAGGCGACCTCGCCGGCCAGGCCGGCGTTGGCCTCCAGCAGCGCGAGGTTGGCGGCCAGGCTGCGCCCGCCGGTGCGGCGGTGCAGCCAGTCCAGCTCGAAGGGCGTCCGCGCCTTGCCGACCACGCCGGCGTTGCGCCAGCTCGTCGGGGTCCATGGCGGCCGCCGCCGGTGGGTTCTGGACCAGCACCAGCGCGCCGGTGGACTCCAGCGCGCGCCGGACCCGCAGCAGCTCGACCACCTCGCCGACGTTGTTCACCACGTGCTCCAGCGGCAGCCTGCCGCGCGCCAGGAACCCGGGCAGGCGGTCGGTGCGGTAGCCGACCACCAGCACCCCCCAGGTCTCCAGCCATTCCAGGGTGGCGGCCCCGTCGGCCACGTGCTTTGGCCCCGAGCACACCACCGCCGCTCTGGAGCGGGCGAGCTGGGGCAGGTCGGCGGACACGTCCGCGGTGCCGAAGTGGATCCCGCCGATCCCGCCGGTGGCCATCACCTCGATGCCCACGCGCTCGGCGGCGAACACCGTGGCGGACACGGTGGTGGCGCCGTCGAGCTTGCGGGTCACGACATAGGGGAGGTCGCGGACGGTGACCTTCCAGGTGGCCCGGCGGGAGGCCAGCGCCCGCACCTGGTCGGTGTCGGCGCCGACGACGATGCGGCCGCCGATGACCCCGACGACGGCGGGCTCGGCGCCGGACTTGGAGACGGCCACGGACTGGGCTTCGGCGGATTCGAGATTGGCTGGTGACGGCAGGCCCTGGGCGAGGACGCTGGACTCCAGGGCGACCACGGCGCTTGCGGTGACGATCCGGTCGGCGACGACGATGGGTCGATCCATTTGGTGCGCTGCTCCCACGCTCGGTTGCACAGGGATCCGGAGAGGGATCGCAAGAGGTCTGCGTCAAGAGTATCCCGTCGCCCGCCGGCCGGGGAGCCATCCAGCGGACCAACGGCGGCGCTCAGCGCTCGCCCCAGAAGCGCGCCATCACCACCCGGCGGGCGCGGCGGGTGGCGCGGCGATAGGCCTCCAGCAGCCGCTGCCGGCCGCCGACGGGCTCCCCCATCGCCTCGGCGAGCCGCTCCAGCAGCAGCGGATCGGTCGGCAGCGAGTCCGCGGGACGCCCGGTGACCAGGAACCCGAGGTTGCGCAGGCGCAGGCAGAGCCGGTAGGCGTCAGTCAGCCAGCCGGCCTCGACGGCGGTGAGCGCGCCTACGGCTTCCAGCGCCCCAATGGCCGGCAGCGTGCCGGGCGAGCGCACCTCCGGCCGCGCGGCGCCGAGCTGGAGCTGGAGGAGCTGCACAGTCCACTCGACGTCGGCCAGCCCGCCCGGCCCGAGCTTGAGGTGCAGACGGGGGTCGGCGCCGGCCGGCAGCCGCTCGGACTCGACCCTGGCCTTGACGCGGCGCACGGCGGCGACCATCCCAGGGGCGGGCCGCTCGGGATAGACGCGGCGGGTGGCCTCCGCGTGGAAGCGCTCGCCCAGCTCGCGGCTCCCGGCGACCGGCCGCAGCCGGACCATCGCCTGGCGCTCCCACGGCTCCGCCCAGCGGTCCCAGTAGGCGAGGTAGCTGTCAAGACTGCGCGACAGCGGTCCATTGCGGCCCTCCGGCCGCAGGCCGAGGTCGACGCGGAAGGCCGTGCCCTCCGGGGTGACCGCGCCGAGCCCGGCGATCAGCTCGCGCACCACCGCCTCGGCGAGCTGGGCCGCCTGCTGCGCCCGGCCGCCGCCGACCGGCGCGTGGCAGACGATCACGTCGAGGTCGGACACGTAGTTCAGCTCCCGGCCCCCGAGGTTGCCGAGGCCGAGCACGGCCAGCTGAAGCCGTGGGCGGCCGGGCGCGACCGCGCGCACCGCGACCTCCAGCGCCGCCTCCAGGCAGGCCTCGGCGACGGCGGTCAGCTCGGCGCCGACCCGCTCCACCGGGTCGCCGCCAGCCAGGTCGCGCACGGCGACGCGCAGCAGCTCGCGGCGGCGGAAGCGGCGCAGCGCGTCGAAGGCGGCCGCCGGCTGCTCGTGGTGGGCGACCAGCGCCAGCGCCTCGTCGCGGAGCTCGGCCGGGTCGCGGGCGGGGCCGGGGCCGCCCTCGTGCGCCATGGCGGTGAGCAGCTCCGGGTGCCTGGCGAGCAGCTCGCCGAGCAGCCGCGAGGTGCCGAGCACGGTGCACACCAGCTCGGCCACTGACGGGTTGTCCCGCAGCGTGCCGAAGAACGCGTCCCGATGGCCGAGCCGCTCGGCGACCACCCGCAGCGCCGTCAGGCCGCCGTCGGGGTCGGGCGTGTCCGCCAGCCAGGTGAGCATCACCGGCAGCATCGCCCGCAGCAGCGTCGCCCGCCTGGTCAGGCCGGCGGTGAGCGCGCGCAGGTGGGCCATTGCCCGGTCGGGGTTGGCGAAGCCGAGCGCGGCCAGCCGCTCGGCCGCGTTGGAGGGGTCCAGCCCGGAGGGCACCGCCCCGAAGACCTCCAGCAGCGGCCGGTAGAAGAGCTTCTCGTGCAGGCCGCGGACGGTGGCGGCGTGGCGGCGGCGGTCGGCCTCGAAGCGCTCCAGCGCGCCCTCCCGAGGGCTTCGCACCGGGGGGCTAACGCTCGGCTCTGCGTGGCTGCCGTGGTCCCACGGTCGGAGCCTCGCTCCCCCGCCCCCCGGACCCCCATCGGGGTAGCCCATGGTGCGGGCCAGCCAGCGGCGCTCGGCCTCCCCGGCCGGGATGGTGTGGGTGCGGCGCTCGTCGGTCAGTTGGAGGCGGTGCTCCACGGTGCGCAGGAACCGGTAGGCGTCGGCGAGCTGCGCGGCGTCGGCCCGGCCCACGAAGCCGGCGGCCGTCAGCCGCTCCAGCGCCACCAGGGTGGTGCCGGAGCGCAGCGCCGGGTCGTGGCGGCCGTGCACGAGCTGCAGGAGCTGCACCGCGAACTCGATGTCGCGCAGCCCGCCGGGGCCGAGCTTGACCTGCAGCTCGCCGCCGGCCCGGGCGGCCCGCGAGGACTCCACCCTGGCCTTCATGTGGCGGACCGCCGCGACGGTCGCCGGGTCGAAGCGCTCCGGGTAGACGCGCCTGGCGGCCTCGGCGACGAAGCGCTCCCCCAGGCGGCGGTCGCCGGCGGCGGGGCGGACCTTGATCAGCGCCTGCAGCTCCCAGGGCTCGGCCCAGCGGTCCCAGTACGCGAGGTAGCTGCCGAGCGTCCTGGTGAGCGGCCCGTTGCGGCCCTCCGGCCGCAGGTTGGGGTCGACCTGGAAGCCGGGGCCCTCGGGGTTGGGGCCGCCGAGCCCGGCGATCAGCTCGCGCGCGATCGCGCCGGCGAGCTTGCCGGCCAGCTCGGCGTCGGCGCCGGTGGCCGGCTCGTGGCAGAACAGCACGTCGATGTCGGAGACGTAGTTCAGCTCGCGGCCGCCCAGCTTGCCCATGGCGAGCACGGCCAGGCCGACCGGCGGGTCGCCGGGCGCCGCCTGCGCGCGGGTGGCCAGCTCCAGGCCGGCTTGTAGGCAGGCGTCGGCGAGGTTGGCCAGCTCGGCCCCGACGCTGTCCACCGGCGCCCCGCCGTCCAGGTCCCGCACGGCCACGCGCAGCAGCTCGCGGCGGCGGAAGCGGCGCAGGCCCCGCCAGCCCGCCTCGACACCGGCCGAGGCGGGTACCGCGGCCCGGGCCTGGCGGACCAGCTCGGCGCGGGGGCGCGGGGCGGCCAGCGCGCGGCCGTCGCCGAGGCGCTCCACCTCGTCGGGATGGGCGGCCAGCCAGCGGCCGAGCGAGCGGCTGGCGGCGACCACGGCGATCAGCCGGCGGCGCAGGGCGGGGCGGCGGCGCAGGCCGGCCGCGAACGCTCCAGGGTCCGAGGTGGCCTGGGCGATCGCCGCCAGCGCCCGGGTGGCCAGGGTGGGGTTGGCGCTGGCGGCCAGCTCCTCCAGCAGGCGGTGGCCGTTGGCGCCGGGCCGCGGCGGCCAGGCGCCGAGCGCCTCCAGCTCGACGGCCAGCGACTCGGGGTCGTCGAACCCGAGCCGGACCAGCGTGGTGACCATGCCGTGCCCGGCCTACAGCAGCGGCAGGTAGCGCTCGCGCTCGAACGGGGAGACGTAGCGCTGGTACGCCTCCCAGTCGCGGCGCTTGTTGCGCAGGAAGTACTCGAAGACGTGCTCGCCGAGCGCCTCGGCGACCAGCTCGGACCCCTCCATCGCCACCAGCGCCTGCTGGAGGTCGACCGGCAGCCGGCTGATGCCGGCGGCGCGCCGCTCCGCCTCGGTCATGCCGTAGAGGTTGTCACCGGCCTCCAGGGGCAGCTCGTACTCCTCCTCGATGCCCTTCATGCCGGCCGCCAGCAGCACCGCGAACGCCAGGTAGGGGTTGCCGGCGGGGTCGGGCAGGCGGACCTCGACGTCGACCCGGTCGGAGCGGTAGCCGCCGACCCGCACCATCGCCGAGCGGTTGCGCTGCGCCCAGCAGATGTAGGTGGGGGCGTCGAACCCGGGCACCAGCCGCTTGTAGGAGTTGATCCACTGGTTGGTGACCGCTGTGTACTCGGGCGCGTGCACCAGCAGCCCGGCGATGAAGCAGCGGGCCGTCTTGGAGAGGTTGGCCTCCTGCCCCGGGTCGTGGAAGGCGTTGCGGTCGCCCTCGTACAGCGACAGGTGGGTGTCCATGCCCGAGCCCTCCAGCTCCTGCGAGGGCTTGGGCATGAAGGTGGCGTGCAGGCCGCGCTCCAGGGCGGCCTCCTTGACGACCAGCCGGGAGGTCATGACGCTGTCGGCCATGGCCAGGGCGTCGGCCTCGCGCAGGTCGATCTCGTGCTGGCTGGGGGCGATCTCGTGGTGGGACTGCATCACCGAGATGCCCATGTGCTCGAGCATGTCGATGGCGACCTGGCGGAAGTCCTGCGACAGGTCCAGCGCGGTCTGGTCGAAGAACGAGCCGGTGTCCAGCGGCCGCCCGCCGTTGGCGTCGCCGAACAGGAAGAACTCCATCTCGGGCTGGACGTACACGGTGAAGCCCAGGCGGGCGGCGTGCTCGAGGTTGCGGCGCAGCACCCAGCGGGGGTCGCCGTCGAACGGCTCGCCCTCGGTGGTGAGCACGTCGCAGAACATCCTGGCGACGCCGCCGGAGTCGGGCCGCCCTGGCAGCACCTGGAAGGTGCTCGGGTCCGGTTTGGCCACCATGTCGGCTTCCTGCACCCGTGCGTAGCCCTCGATGGCCGAGCCGTCGAAGATCATGCCCTGCTCGAAGGCGTCCTCCAGCTCGGCCGGGGTGATCGCGAACGACTTCAGGAAGCCCAGCACGTCCGTGAACCAGAGCCGGATGAAGCGGATGTCGCGCTCCTCGACCATCCGCAGGACGTACTCGCGCTGCTTGTCCATGTTCCGCCAGGCCTGTCTCGGGTTCCGGCGGCCATGCTACCTGGCCGGTGGCCAGCCGGGCAGCACCTGGACGGAGGTTGTGGATGGCGCTGCTATGGTGGACTTCGTGGAGCGCTTGCGGCTGGCCGGGGCCCAGATCAATCCGGTGGTGGGGGACGTCGACGGCAACGTCGGCAGGGTGCTCGACGCCTACCGCGAGGCTGCCGAGCGGGGCGCCCACCTGGCGGTCTTCCCGGAGCTGGCGGTCACCGGCTACCCGCCGGAGGACCTGGTCTTCAAGCCGACCTTCCTGGCGGCCAGCCGCGACGGCGTGAACCGCGTGGCGGCCGCGACCGGCGAGGCCGCCCTGGTGGTCGGGTTCGTCGACTCGACCCACGCCGGCCCCGCCAACGCGGCGGCGCTGTGCCGCGACGGCCGCGTGCTGGCCGTCTACCACAAGATGCTGCTGCCCAACTACAGCGTGTTCGACGAGGAACGCTACTTCGTCCCCGGCAAGCAGGTGGTGCTCGCGTCCTTCGGGATCGCGCGGGTGGCGATCACCATCTGTGAGGACCTGTGGTTCCCGTGGGGCCCGCTGCCCACCGCGGCCGCCGCCGGGGCCGACGTGGTGGTGAGCATCAACGGCTCCCCGTACCGAATGGGCAGGGCCGAGCGGCTCGGCCCCATGCTGACCACGCGCGCCGCTGACCACGGCCTCCACCTTTTGTACGTGAACCAGGTCGGCGGCCAGGACGAGCTGGTGTTCGAGGGCCAGAGCACCTACGTCGACCCGCAGGGCCGACTGCGGGCTCGGGCGGCCGCCTTCGAGGAGGAGCTGCTGCTGGTCGACCTGCCGATCGAGGAGGGCGCCACCGCCCGCCTCTCGGACCGGCCGCGCCGCACACCGGTCGCCGAGCCGCACCCGGGGTTCGAGGTCCGGCACGTGCGGGTCACCGACACGCTGCCCGATCCCGGCCCGCCGGTGGCGCCGCGGATCGCCCGCGCGCAGAGCGTCGAGGAGGAGGTCTACCGGGCGCTGGTCATCGCCACCAGGGACTACGTCCGCAAGAACGGCTTCCAGCGAGTCCTGATCGGGCTGTCCGGCGGGATCGATTCCAGTCTGGTGGCGACCATCGCCACCGACGCGCTCGGGCGCCAGCGGGTCAACGGCGTGGCCATGCCGGCCGAGCACTCCTCCCCCGACAGCCTCGGCGACGCCCGCAAGCTGGCCGACAACCTGGGCATCGAGCTGCTGAGCCTGCCGATCCACGAGCCGGTCGAGGGGTTCCTGGCGGCCCTCAAGCAGCCCTTCGCCGGCACCGAGCCGGGCATCGCCGAGGAGAACATCCAGGCGCGGGCGCGCGGCACGCTGCTGATGAGCCTGTCCAACAAGTTCGGGCACCTGGTGCTCACCACCGGCAACAAGTCGGAGCTGGCGGTCGGCTACTCCACCTTGTACGGGGACATGGCCGGCGGGTTCGCGGTCATCCGCGACGTCCCCAAGACGCTGGTCTACCGGCTGGCACGCTGGCGCAACGAGCTGGGGGTGGTGATCCCGCAGGCGGTGCTGGACAAGCCGCCGACCGCCGAGCTGCGGCCCGGCCAGCTCGACACCGACTCGCTGCCGCCGTACGACGTCCTCGACCCGATCCTGGACCGCTACATCGAGGACGACGCCAGCGCCGAGGAGATCGTGGCGGAGGGCTTCGACCCCGCCATCGTCGAGCGGGTGCTGCGGATGGTCGACGGCGCCGAGTACAAGCGCCGCCAGGCGCCGCCCGGCCCCAAGGTGACCGGCCGCTCCTTCGGCAAGGACCGCCGCCTGCCGATCACCAACCGCTTCCACGGCTTCACCGGCCCCGCCCGCTGAGCGAGGAGCGGCCGGGAGCGGCGGCGGGTGCCCGCCCGGCGCCGCCCCTCGGGCCTGCGAGCGCCACGGCGCCGCCACCGCCCGGCGTGCGGTCCTGATCGCTGCGGCCAGCTCCTCCGGGGGTCATCGCAGCTGGACCACCACCGGGGGCAGGTCACGGAGCCGCTGGTAGTCCGCGGCGCTCAGCCGCACCGCCACCGCCTCCGCGAGGTTCAGCAGGTCGTCGGCCTCATCCGGCTTGTCGTGCGGCCCTGCGCAGCTCGTCGTTGGAGCGGTCCGCCGCTCCGATCGCCCGGTCCATCGCCACATAGCCGAGGTCGACGTAGCCGAGGAGGGTCAGCATCGACGCTGCCGCGCAGTACGCGTCCGACAGGACCGCGAAGACCTCCGGGCTCGGGGTTGCCCGTGCGGTCGCGCGTGCCGCGCCGAGGAACGCTGGGAGCTGCCCGGCGAGCAGGTCGAACCTGTTGGACCAGTACGACCGCCACGCGTAGCTTGCCTGCTGCCGCAGATCCTCCAGGCTGGCCGGGTCCTCGTCCTCGTGGCGTGCGGTGATCGCCCGGCGGATCGCGAGCACCCCGCCGTCATCGTCGGTGACCTCCACCCGAGCGGGCCGGGCCAGCAGCACCGACACGTCAACGTCCAGCGCACCCGCGATCTTGTGGAGGGTCACCAGCAGCGCGGTCTGCTTCTGGCCCTGCTCGAGCTTGCTGATCAGGTCCGCGCTCACCCCGGCGCGCTCCGCGAGTTCACGCTGCGTCATCGACTGCTGGTGTCGGAGCTGCCGGACCCGCTCACCGATCGTGCCGTCCATTGCACTCGCACCCCTCGCACCTCGGAACCCCCTCATCCTGGCACTTCAGGCTCTCCGGTACATATCCTTCCCAGCCATGAACCCGGGCCAGATCACCACCCTCGGCGGAACGTGCGAGCTGCTCGGTCTCGTCACGGTGGCCTGGGGCCTGGTGGACGTCGCCAGCTACCGAGGCGACCTCGCACGGCTCCGCGCATGGCTGGACGCCCGGCGAAGAGCCGTCGTCGTCACCATGAGGAAGCTGCTGCGCCGGCCTCCTCGCGCGGTGACCCTCGGGGTCGCCAACGCAACCATGCGGATGACCGCCACGGCATCGGCTGTGGTCGTCCGAGGGCCGTTCACCCCGCGTCCCGGCCAGCCCCTCGAGGAGAGCACCGTCAGGCGGTCGACACGCTCCGGAAGCAGACGGACGACAAGCTCCAAGCCGAGCGGGCACGCGCCGACGCGGCGGTCAACGCGGTCCGCGAGGACCTGGTCCAGCTCCGCGAGACGACCACGGGCGGGCTCCGCCTGGAGATCGACGGCGTTCTTGGAGTCGTCGTCGGCGTGATCTTCACCACCTGGCCAGGCGACGTCGCCGCGTGGCTGCCGAGCTGGCCACCGTTCCGCGTGGCCATGTCCCTGCTGTTCGGCTATGTCTTCGTGCGGCTCTCGTGGTCCTGGCTGAGAGCACACCAGGCACGGGCCAACGCTCCGACAGGCCAGACAGCGGCCGACCGGGCGCAGACCTGATCGGGCCGAAGGCCGGCGCCACTGGAGGCGTAGTTACGGCCCTCGCGTGGCAAACTGGCCATGTCCAGAAGACCCGGATGACACGGGCTTCAAGGCGTCAGTACCCAAGGAGGGCCGCAATGTCGGTCACCGTGCACGATCTGACCGCGTGGAAGGCGCGCGGGGAGCGGTTCATCATGCTCACCGCCTACGACGCGCTGACCGCCCGGGTGCTCGACGAGGCGGGCGTCCCGCTGCTGCTCGTCGGCGACTCGCTCGGCAACAACGTCCTCGGCTACGACTCCACCATCCCGGTCACCATGGAGGAGGCCGTGGTGTTCACGGCCGCCGTCGCGCGCGGCGCCTCCAACCCGATGATCGTCGGCGACCTGCCGTTCGGCTCCTACCAGGCTTCCGCGGAGGAGGCGATGCACAACGCGGCGCGGCTGGTCAAGGTCGGCGCCAACGCCATCAAGCTGGAGGGCGGCAGGCGCTCGGCCGAGGCGGTACGCCGCATCACCGACGCCGGCGTGCCGGTCATGGGCCACCTCGGCCTCACCCCGCAGTCCTTCAACGCCTTCGGCGGCTTCCGGGTGCAGGGCCGTGGCGAGCGGGGCGACGAGCTGCTGGCCGACGCGCTCGCCCTCCAGGAGGCCGGCTGTTTCGCGGTCGTGCTCGAGGCCATCCCCGCGGAGCTGGGCGCGCGGGTCACCGAGGCCCTGGAGGTCCCCACCATCGGCATCGGCGCCGGCCCCCACTGCGACGGGCAGGTGCTGGTGATCACCGACCTGCTCGGGCTCACCCCCGACCCCACGCCGCGCTTCGTCAAGCGCTACGCCGACCTGCGCTCGATCGTCGCCGAGGCGGCGCAGCGCTTCGCCAAGGACGTCGCCGAGGGCCACTACCCCGCCCCTGAGCACGAATACCACTAGTCGGGCTCTACGACCCAGGACGGCCGGCTCTGGCCATATATGACCGGGGCCGGCCGCAGTCTTCTCTTGCCATTTGCGAAGACCCGCGCCCACGTGGTAGATAGTTGTACGTTCAACTTTTGCCGTGTCAATCGCTTCGCCTTCAGAGAGGAGCCAGCCATGTCGGAAGCCGCCGTCGCGTCCCGCCAGGTCGAGGGCCGCACGGTCCCGGTCGCGGGAAGCTGGGCGGTCGACCCCGCCCACTCGTCGTTCGAGTTCATCGCCAGGCACATGATGGCCAAGGTGCGCGGGCGCTTCACCAAGTTCACCGCCGCGGTCGTGATCGCCGAGGAGCCCGAGCAGTCGTCCGTCGAGGTCGAGCTCGACGTGAACAGCGTGACCACCCGCGACGACCGTCGCGACGGCCACCTGCGCTCGCCCGACTTCTTCGAGGTCGAGAAGTACCCGACCATCAGCTTCCGCTCGATCGCGCTGCGGCCGGGCAAGGATGACAACCGCTGGGAGCTCGACGGCGACCTGACCATCATCGGCGAGACCCGCCCGGTCACCTGGGACGTCGAGTTCCACGGCGCCACCCAGGACCCATGGGGCGGCCAGCGGGCGGCCTTCTCCGCATCGACGGAGGTCAACCGCGACGAGTGGGGCCTCTCCTGGAACGCTCCGCTGGAGACCGGCGGGTTCCTGCTCTCCAAGAACGTCCGCCTCGAGGTGGACGTCGAGCTCGTCAAGCAGTAGCTCCGTCGCGCGGCGCGTGCCCCGCCCATCCCACCGGGCGGGGCACGTCCCATCGGGGGGTCCGGGGGGCTCAAGAGCGAGGCCGTGCCAAGGCGCCAGGGGCCGATGCAGAGCCGAGCGTTAGCCCCCCGGTGAATTAACCGAGCAGCGGCTCGCCCACGTAGCTGCCGGGCTGGATACCGCCGGGGCAGGCGAACACGGCGCTGCCGGTGTGCCGGATGTACTCGTTGAGGGCGTCGCGCGAGCCGAGGTTGCGCTGGATCGCCACGAACTGGTGGCGCGGGTCCCGCTGGAAGCAGATGAAGAACAGGCCGGCGTCGAGCTCACCGAGGCGGTCGAGCCCGTCGATGAACGAGTAGCCGCGGCGCAGCAGCATGGCGCCGCCGTTGAGGTCCGGCGCGGCCAGGCGGACGTGGGAGTTCGAGGGGATGACCGGCTCGCCGTCCGGTCGCCGGGCGGTGAAGTCGAGGATGTCGAATTCGTCCCGACCGCCGATCGGCGCTCCGCTGAGGCGCTCGCGCCCGATGGTCCGCTCCTGGTCCTGGAGCGAGGAGCGGTCCCAGACCTCGATCAGCATGCGGATCCGCCGGACCACCATGTAGGTCCCGCCGTGCAGCCACTCCTGCGCGTCGCCGCTCGGGACCCAGACGTGCTCCTCGAGCAGGTCGCTGTCCTCGGCCTTGATGTTGTTGGTGCCGTCCTTGAAGCCCTGGAGGTTGCGTGGCGTCTCCCGGGTGTTGCTGGTGGACGAGGTGCGCCCGAAGCCGAGCTGGGACCAGCGCATCACCACCCTGCCCCGGCCGCTGCGCGCCAGGTTGCGGATGGCGTGGAACGCGACCTGCGGATCGTCGGCGCAGGCCTGCACCCCGATGTCGCCGCCGCTGCGCGCCGGGTCGAGCTCGTCGCCGGGCAGCGGCGGCAAGTCCTCCAGCTCGGCCGGCCGCCTCTGCGCGATGCCGAAGCGATCACTCGACGTGCCCGGCCTGCCGAACGGGCTCGGCCCGAAGCCGAAGGTAATGGTCAGCCGCGCCGGCGGCACGCCCACCACCTCGCCGGTGTCGAGCGGGGGCGCCAGCTCCCCCTGCCCGCCGGGCATGGCCGGGTCGCCGTTGCACATGCGCGCCGCCGCACGGGTCCAGACCCGCAGCAGGTCGGCCAGGTCCCCGGTCTTGGTGCCGGCGGTGACGTCGAAGGCCGCGAAGTGGAGCCGGTCCTGCGCCGGGGTGACGATCCCGGCCTGGCGGTCGCTGTAGAACGGCACCGCCGTTGTGGACGCGGCCGGCTGGGGCGGCGGGGGCTGGCCGATCTCGTAGCCGAGCGCGTAGGCGCCGCCCCCGAGCCCGAGCGCGGCGCCGCCGGCGCCGATCGAGGTGAGCAGCCGCCGGCGGCTCACGCGCAGGCCTGAACCGCCTGGGTCAGCCCGCTCCTCTGCGGGATCATGCTGTTCGGTCACTGCCTGCCTGCTCCTTGGCGCGGTCGGGGGGACCGGCTCCGCCTCAGCTGCCCGGCCGCCAGGGTCAGCGAGAGGGCGAGCGAGGTCAGGGCCGCCGCGCGGCCCGTGGTCGGGGTGGTCATCGGGAGGTGCCCCCCACGGTCGTGACGGAGGTGGCGCGCTGGCGCGGAGCCAGGCGCCAGCGGTCAGGCCAGAGCACGTACAGGCCGACCGGCACCAGGTACAGCAGCCAGCCGAGCGCCTCGCCGACGGTCGGCTCGGGCCGCAGGCCGAGCATCCCGGTCAGCAGGGCGGCGCGGACGGAGCCGGGTGCCACCAGCCACGAGAGGTCCAGCGCCTTGGCCTGCAGGACGTTGAACCAGGTCGCCTCGTGCGCGGAGTGCAGCGCCGAGGCGACCAGGCCGGCCGCGACCAGCGCCAGCACCGCGCCGGTGACGCGGAAGAAGCGGCCGAGATTGATCCGCAGGCCGCCCTTGTAGAGCAGGTAGCCGAGGACCACGGCCACCACCAGCCCGAGGATGGCGCCCAGCGAGGCGGCTCCAGGGTCGGTGGAATTCTCGAACACCGCCAGCAGGAACACCGCGGTCTCGAAGCCCTCCCGGAGCACGGCGAAGAAGGCCATCCCCACCAGGGCGAGCACCGAGCCGCTGGCGAGCGCGTCGGCCACCTCGCCCTCGAGCATGCGCTTGATGGCCCGCGAGTGCCGGCGCATCCACACGATCATGTAGGTGACGATCCCGACCGCGACCAGCGCGATGATGGTCTCCAGCCCCTCCTGCTGGGCCTGCGGGAGGTTCTCTCCCAGGAGCCGCAGGCCGCCGCCCACCGCCAGGCAGAGGGCGGTGGCCAGCGCCACGCCGGTCCACACCCACCGGAGGGCGTCGCGCCGGCTCTGCTGGCCGAGGAACGCGGCGACGATGCCGACGATGAGCGATGCCTCGACACCCTCCCGCAGGGCGATGACGAAGGTTGGGAGCACCGCGATCCCTTCTCTGCACGTGCTGTCGGAACGGCTCGGTCGGGTTTAGGGAGACCTAAAGCACGGCCGGAAGGATAGTGCCCCCAGCGGTTGTGCGCAAGGCGCCGATGATCACAGATCGCGCAACTGGCCCGCCAGGGAGGCGAGCGCGGCGGGGATGCGCGGGCCGTACCAGGTCAGGGCGCGCCCGTCGACCAGCACGGCGGCGGCCCCGGACCAGGCGGCCACCGAGCGGGCGTCGGCGGGGCCGAACGGGTAGGGCTCGGAGGGCAGCAGCACCACCTCGGGGGCCAGCGCGGCGACCTCCTCGGGGTCCAGCCTGGGGTAGCGAGCGGCGGCCACCACCGGCACGCCACCGGCCAGCCGGAGCAGGTCGGCCGCGTAGGTCCCCTCCCCCACCCACATCCAGGGGTCGCGCCAGACCGCGCAGGCGTAGCGCCGGTCCCCGCCGGACGCCCGCCGCGCGGCTGCCTCCAGGGCCGCGCGCAGGCTCGCGTCGATCCCCGCCGCCCCCGGCAGCGCGCCGACCGCCGCGGCCAGGGCCAGCAGCTCGTCCACGGCGCCGGCCACGGTCACCGGCGAGGTCACGTAGACGGCCACACCGGCGGCCTCGAGCCGCTCCACGTCGATCCGGCGGTTCTCCTCGGCGTTGGCGACCACCAGGTCGGGCCGGAGCGCGCGGATGGCCGCAAGGTCGGGGTTCTTGGTGCCGCGGACCTTCGGCAGCCGCGCGGTGACCTCGGCCGGCTCCGCGCACCAGTCGGTCACGCCCACCAGGCGCCCGCCGACGCCGGCGGCCACCAGCCATTCGGTGAGCGAGGGCACCAGGCTGACGACGCGCTCGACCCGCTGGGGCAGCGCCAGCCGCCGCCCCAGCGCGTCCACCACCCAGCGCGCCATCGCTCTCAGGACCGCAACGTGCGGAAATCGCCTTCCTCGTAGCGGGCCAGCACGAAGATCAGGTCGGCCAGCCGGTTCAGGTAGCGGACCGCCTCGCCGTCGGTGAGGCCGCCCGCGCGCTCCAGCGCGACCGTGCGCCGCTCCGCCCGGCGCACGACCGTGCGCGCCACGTCCAGGAAGGCCGAGCCCTGCGTCTCGCCGGGGATGACGAAGTCCTCCGGCATGCTGATGCGCGCCGTGTACTCGTCGATCAGCTCCTCGAGCGCGTCGACCATCCCGGCGGTGACCTTGGTCACGCCGGGACGCAGCTTGTGCGCGTTGCGCGTCTCGGTGGACAGCTCCGAGCCCACCACGAACAGCTCCCGCTGCAGCCGCAGCACGAGGTCGGCCAGGGGTGGGTCGGCGACCACCGCCCTGGCCATGCCGAGCGCGGCGACCGCCTCGTCGACCGCTCCGTAGCTCTCGGTGCGCGCGTCGGACTTGTCGACCCGCCCGCCGTAGAGCAGCCCGGTGGTGCCGTCGTCGCCGCCGCGCGTGTAGATCCGGGTCACGACGACGCACTCCGCTCGGTCCCGGCGGGGCGGGGGGCCACCCGCCGGCGCCGCTCCTCGCTCAGCCGCGTGATGCGCACGCCGGCGTGGACCCTGTAGCGTCGGTTGACGGCCACCACCACGGCGGTGAAGCCCTCGAGCTGGCGCGACAGCCGCAGTGGGCCGGCGTCGATCCCGCGGGACCCCGGGATCTGGTCGGCCAGCTCGATCACCGTCGCTCTGGCGGCCGGGTCGTCGCCGGCCACCAGGACGTCGGTGTCGCACTCCCGCTCCAGGTCGGCGAGCACTCTCGGCGGGGCATGGTGGAACGCCGAGACCACCCGCGCGCGCGGCAGCAGCGCCTGGGCCTGCTCGGCGGCGCTGCCCTCGGGGACGTCCAGCGGGAAGGCGCCGCGCTCGTCCCAGCCGAGCGGGTTGATGACGTCCACCACCAGCTTGTCGCCGATCGCCTCGGCCAGGCCGGGCAGCATGGCGGCCTGCCCCTCGAAGGGGAACACCAGGAAGACCACGTCGGCCGCCGTGGCCGCCTCCGCGTTGGCGACCCCGGTGATCGGCAGGTCACGGCCGCCGAGCAACTCGGCGACCACCGAGGCGGCGCGCTCGGCGTTGCGGGAGCCGAGCAGGACCTGGTGACCGGCGGTGGCCAGGCGCAGGGCGAGCCCCCTTCCCTGCGGGCCGGTCCCGCCGAGCAAGCCGAGGGTGAGCTGATCCGCCACACGCGCCTCCTTCGTCAGTTCTGTCCCAGCGAGGCTACCCGATCCCGGCTGGCAGCAACGCCGCCACCGCGAGCTCGCCGGCGCCGACCTCGGCGCCGGGGCCGAGCAGGCTGCCGACGACGCGGGCGCCGGCGCCGACGGTCGCGCCGGGTCCGAGCACCGAGCGGGTGACCACCGCCGACGAGCCCACGCTGGCGCCGCTGTCCAGCACCAGCGGGCCGGCGACGACCGCGCGGGGGTCCAGGCGCGCGCCGGCCGCCACGAACACCGGACCACCGCACGCGTCGCGCTGGAGCGAGCCGGGCGGCAGCGGGTAGGGCCAGCGGCCGGCCAGCAGGCCCTCGGAGACGGCCAGGAAGCGGTCGAGCGTGCCCGCGTCGGCCCAGGCACCGCGGACCGGGACGCCGAGCAGCTCGCCCCGCCGCCAGCACGGCTCCAGCAGGGTGTCGACCATGGTCGAGTAGCCCGCCGGCGCGTCGTCCAGGATCCGGGGGCGCAGCGCGAACACGCCGGCGGCGGTCCATTCGCCGCCCGCGTGTGCCACCGCCAGCTCCCCGTCGAGCCGGAAGGTCGGCCGCGCCCGCCCGCGGTCCAGGCCGATCGCCATCGGCGCGCTGGAGCGCTCCAGCGCGGCGGCCAGCATCGAGAGGTCGGCCGGGTCGACGACGTGGTCCGCGCAGGTCACCACCACGATCGGATGGTCGTCGCCGGCCGCGCCGAGCAGGCCGGCCCGCCGCGCGCCGACCAGCCCGCCGCCGGTGCCCAGCAGCACCGGCTCGTGCACGGCCAGCACGTCCGGCCGGCCGTCGAGGTGGGCGCCGATCGCCTCGGCGCCGTGGTGGAGGTTGACCACCACCTGCGGCGCGCCGGCCTTGACCAGCGCGTCGCAGGCGAGGTCCAGCAGCGGTCGGCCGGCCGGCGCCAGCAGCGGCTTGGGGATGGCCGCCGTGAGCGGCGCCAGGCGGCGCCCCTCGCCGGCCGCCAGGCAGAAGCCGATCATCGGGCGATCAGTCCGCCCGGCCGGCCGGGGAGGTGATGAACCACTCCTCGGGCACCTGGAAGCGCGGCCCGTCGCCGGTCTCCTCGACCTTGACGTCGGGTGGCATCGCGGACAGGCCCATCAGCGCCAGCACGCCCTTGTGGGCGGCCTCGGACAGGGCGACCGTGCCCGGCGGGCCGCCGGCCTGGTAGGCCTCGCCCTCGCGCAGGCCGATGCTGCGGGTGAGCTGCGCCACCCGCTCGTCCCCGACCGCCTGGCGCAGCTCGGCGAGGTCGACGCCGGGCAGCTCCAGCCAATCGGGACGGCTGGCGAAGGCCTCCTCGAACCCTTCGGAGACGAGTCGGAGCAGGATGGTGATGCGAACCGCGGGCGAGACCAGAGGATTGTCGGAGAGGTCCATTGCGCTCCTGCTGACGGTGGACAAAGGGTCGGGGGAGCCGGGCTGTAAGCCGGCTTCTGTCTGACCGCGTTGCGCGGCGAGGCGATCATCCATCTGGGACCGGCGTTGCCGCCGGCCTCGTGCGGCCCACCAGGGGACTCGACCGGGCCGGTCTCCTCCGGTCGCGTGGCGACCGGTACGCCCCCTATTTGGCCTTGCTCCGGGTGGGGTTTGCCAAGCCGACCGGTCACCCGGCCGCTGGTGCGCTCTTACCGCACCGTTTCACCCTTGCCGCCGGCGCGTGGCCGGCGGCGGTCTGCTCTCTGTTGCACTTTCCTGCGGGTCACCCCGACTGGCCGTTAGCCAGCACCCTGCCCTGCGGAGGCCGGACTTTCCTCGGTCCCTGGAGCGGGACCGCGATCGCCCGTCCGACTCCCCCACGTCATTCTGCCAGCCCGGCGGCCGCCATCCAAAGCAGCCGCCGCCCCCGCTCCCTGGCATCCTGGCGCATACTGGCGGGAGAGGGTCTGTCTCGAACGAGGTGTCGTGGTCGTAGTGCTCGTGGTTCTGTTCCTGCTGGTCCCGCTCGCCGAGCTGGCGGTGATCATCGCCGTCGGCAAGAGCATCGGCGTGCTCGCCACGCTGCTCCTGCTGCTGGTGTTCAGCGTCAGTGGCGCCTGGCTGGCCAAGCGCGAGGGGCTGGCCGCCTGGCGGCGCTTCCAGCTCGCCATGGCCGAGGGCCGGGTCCCCACCACGGAGGTCGCCGACGGCGCGATGGTGCTGGCCGCCGGGGCGCTGCTGCTGGTGCCCGGCTTCCTGACCGACCTGCTCGGCCTGGTGCTGCTGCTCCCGCCCGCCAGGGCGTTCGCCCGCCGCTGGGTCCCGGCGCTGGCGCGGCGGCGGGCCTCCCGCCGCGCGCGGGTCAGCGTCTCGGATTCGTCCCCGTCGACCAAGGTCACCTGGGGCCGCCCCGAGCTGGAGGACCGGCCGCCCGACCCGCGCCCCTGAGGCACCGCCCCGACCCCCGCCCCTGCGGCGCTCAGCCCAGCTTGCCCTGCACCGGCGGTGGTGCGGAGGTCCGGCCGACCGGACGGCGGACCCTGCCCTGGGCGTCCATGGCGCGGTTGGCGAGCGCGTCGGCGCGGCGGTTGCGTTCGCGGGGCACGTGCTGCCAGGTCACCCGCTCGAAGCCCCTGGCGAGCCGGCGGACCTCGTCGGCAAGCGGGCGCAGGCCCTGGTTGCGGACCTTCCAGCGGCCGAGCTGCTGGTTGACCACCAGCAGGGAGTCGGCGCGGACCAGGACCTTTCTGGCCCCCAGCGACCTGGCCTGCCGCAGCCCGGCGATCACGCCCTGGTACTCGGCGACGTTGTTGGTCGCCCAGCCGATGCCCTCGGACAGCTCGGTGAGCACCGCGCCGTCCCGATCCGTCACCACCACGCCATAACCGGCCGGGCCCGGGTTGCCCCGGGCCCCACCGTCGGTCCACACCATGACCTCGTCCAAGTTCTCGCCGTGCCCCCGTCCCGTCACTCGACGACCAGGATCCTGCGGCAGTGCTCGCAGCGCTTGACCCGCTCCGGCGGCAGCGCGCGGAGGGCGTTCACGTCCACCCGCGACAGGACTGTCCGGCACCCCTGGCAGGTGTTGCCGACCAGCGCGCCGGCGCCGACGCCACCCTGCCGTGCCCGGATCTGCTCGTACAGCTTCAGCAGCTCCGCCGACACCTTGGGCTCCAGCAGCTTGCGGGCGGAGCGCTGCACCTCCAGCTCGCGGTCGATGTCGGCCAGCGCGGCGTCGCGGGTCTTGGCGACCGCCGCCTGATCGGCGGTCACGCCCTCGCGCCGGCTGGACAGCTCCGCCAGATCGGCGTCGAGGGTCTCGCGGCGCTCCATGCGCTCCAGCAGGTCGTCCTCCAGGGAGGCCTGGCGCCGCTGCAACGAGGCCACCTCCTCCAGGATCGAGGTGAGCTCCTTTGGGCTGGTCACGCGGCCGGAGATGGCCCGGGCCTCCTCGGTCTGGGCCTTGCGGCGGACCATCTCGACCTCGTCCTCGAGCCGGGTCTGCTCGCGGCTCACCGTGGCCAGGTCGCCCTGGCGCTCGGCGACGAGCTGGTCGATCGCGGCCAGGTTGGTGGCGAGCTGCTCCAGGCGCGCGTGCTCGGGCAGCGACCCCCGCTGATGGTTCAGGCGGTCGATGGCCGAGTCGTGGGCCTGCAGCTCCAGGAGCGTTCGCTGCTGGTCGAGGGGCGCGTCCAAGGGTCCTCGCTGTCGGGATCGGAAACCGGCCCCTCTACCCTATCGCGTTCTTCACCCCGATCTCTCCGCCGCCTGCTCGGCTTCGCCTGCGGAGGACGCCGGGATCGAGTGGAGCCGCCGGTCGTCGGAGGTGAGGCAGCGCCCGGTCGCCAGGTCGAACTGCCAGCCGTGCATCCGGCAGGTGAGCACGCCGTCCTCGACGTCGCCGAACTGCGCCAGGTCCGCCTTCAGGTGCGGGCAGCGGCGCTGGACCAGGTAGCCGTCCATCTGGATCAGCTCCTGCACCGGCGCCTGCTCCGCGTACCAGCCCTCGGCGTACTGGAGCCGCTCCGGCGACAGCGCCTTGAACCAGTTGTAGACGTACTCGTTGTAGGGCCCCTCGCGGGAGGTCTCGAAGCGGCAGGACAGGAACAGCTCGTTCACCCAGTCCTCTTCGTGGTGGACGATGCAGGTCTCCACCAGCGCCCGGTCGATCCGGAAGCGGTAGCGGAACGGCTCGCCCTTCCAGGCGTCGACCCGGCGCTCGAGGTAGTCGATCACGATCTGCTCGTCGCCCCGCCGCTCGTCGGCGACCTCCAGCAGCACCCGCCCGTTGATGCCCTCACAGGTCAGGTTCGCCTGGGCGAGCAGGGGCTCCCACCAGCCCTTGAGCGCCCCGACGACGTCCTCGACCTGCCCCCTGGCCCAGGTCGCCTTGCGACGCTCGATCTCGGGCAGCTTGCTGGCCTGGTACTCCTTCAGATAGGCGCGCTTGTCGGAGAAGATCCGCTCGACCGCATCCGGCGTCGGGTGGCGGACCTGGCAGCCACCGTCCTCCAGGGTGGCCACCGAGCCGGGCAGCAGCAGCCGGCCGGCCTCCATCCCGTGCTCGCGCAGGTACTCCAGGAAGACCGTCTGGTCGGGGAAGACGTTGGAGGAGTCGCGGTCGAAGTCGTTCAGCTCGAACAGATCGGGGTCGAGGAAGCAGGGCGGGCCGGCGGAGGGGAACACGTAGGAGGCGCCGATCTCCTCGGCGTAGCGCTTGGCCCGCGCCATCTCGTTCTGCCGCTTCTTGCGGCCGAGCGTCTGCTTCATGCGCGGCGGGAAGTCGTAGACCATCGGGTACCAGATCGCACCCGAGAACTGCAGGAAATGCGCGTCGAACGACCCGAAGCCGCGGAGCGGCTCCAGGTCGATCGGGCGCGAGTCGTTCTGGTTGAACAGTCTGGTCCTGCCGTCGTCCACCGCCAGCCCGGAATCGCCGATCGGCCCGTCCGTCGGAGCCACCAGCGCGACGATCATGACCCGCAGGCCATCCAGCTCGACCGGCTCGGCGCTGCGGGTCTTGACGAAGCGGTGGAAGCCGATCTCGCCGAGCTCCTGCTCGAGATGGTTGATCGGGTACTCGGGCAGCAACACGACCGCGTCCTTGTCGACGTGGTCGCGCAGGAACTCGGGATCGAAATGGTCGTGGTGCAGGTGCGACACGTAGAGGTAGTCGGGGTGGGAGATCGCCTCGACGTCCACGTCCTCGTTGCTGGGGAAGGGGAACCAGGAGGCGAAGAAGGCGGGGTTGAACCACGGGTCGCAGAGGATCGTCCCGTGATCGGTTTCGATGTACAGGCCCGCTTGTCCGAGGAAGGTAACCCGCATGTCGTTGGCTGGTCCTGAAGTCCGTATGGGGGGCGCCCGACGGGTGCCCCGTGCGCTCGACAGTAAACACCACCTCGCCGGGATCGGGGCCGAGGCCGGATAACAATTCCGGGAAGCGCGCAGATCGCGTCGAGGCGCTCGACCGGCGCCAGCGGGGGCTCAGTAGGCCCTGGCGACCAGCGCGGTGTGGCGCGCGGGGGCGCCGTCGACCAGGCAGGTAGGCGCCACGGGGTCCTCGCCGAGGATCGCGCGGATGGAGGCGCCGGTCCCCTCGCCGAGCGCCTCCTCGCAGGCGTCCGAGCCGCACCACGCCATCCGGAAGAAGCCGCCGTCGCCGATTCGCGCGCGGAACTCCTCGAGACTGGACACCTCGTAGGTGTGCTCCTCGCGGAACCGCAGGGACTCCGCGTGGAGGGCGCCCTGCAGCTCGTCCAGCAGCTCCCTGGCCGCGCGGACGACGCGGTCAAGGGGCTCCGGCCGCTTGGCACGGGTGTCGCGGCGCACCAGCGTGGCCTGGCCGGCGGCCAGCTCGCGCTCGCCCAGCTCGATGCGCACCGGCACGCCCTTCAGCTCCCAGTCCACCGAGCGGCGCCCGAACGACAGGTGCAAGCGGTCGTCCACGTGGGCGCGCACGCCCTCGGCGCGCAGCTCGGCGGCCAGCTTGTCGACCAGGCGGACGGGCTCCCCCTCGGAGAGCGCCAGCAGCACGACCTGGTGCGGCGCGATCGCGGGTGGCAGCCGCAGGCCCTGGTCGTCCCCGTGGACCATGATCATCGCGCCGAGCATGCGGGCGGACGTGCCCCACGAGGTGGTGGCCACGTGCTCGCGGGTGCCCTGCGCCGACAGGTAGGTGATGTCGAAGGCGCGGGCGAAGTTGTGGCCGAGGTTGTGGCTGGTGCCCATCTGGACGGCCTTGCCGTCGCGCATCAGGCCCTCGCAGGTGAAGGTGCGGTCGGCGCCGGCGAAGCGCTCCCGTGCCGACTTCTCGCCGGTCACCACCGCCACCGCCAGGGTCTCCTCCATGAAGGCGCGGTAGACCTCCAGCATCTGGAGGGTCTCCGCGTGCGCCTCGTCGTAGGTGGCGTGGGCGGTGTGGCCCTCCTGCCAGAGGAACTCGGTGGTGCGCAGGAACAGCCGGGGGCGCATCTCCCAGCGGACCACGTTGACCCACTGGTTGAGCAGCATCGGCAGGTCGCGGTAACCCTGGATCCACTTGGCGAAGGAGGAGTTGATCACCGTCTCGGAGGTGGGCCGCACGGCCAGCGGCTCGGCCAGCTCCTGGCCGCCGCCGTGGGTCACCACCGCCAGCTCGGGCGAGAAGCCCTCGACGTGCTCGGCTTCCTTCTCGAGGTAGCTCATCGGGATGAACAGCGGGAAGTTGACGTTCTGGGCGCCGGTCGCCTTGATGCGCCGGTCCATGTCCGCCTGCATCAGCTCCCAGATCGCGAACCCCCACGGCCGGATGACCATGGTCCCCCGGGCGGGGCCGTTCTCGGCCAGCTCGGCGCGAGCGACGACGTCCTGGTACCACTGGGGAAAGTCCTTCCCCTGGGGGGTGAGCACGGCCTGGCTGGCCATGGCTGGAAGCCTCCTCGATCTGGAATAGGGCTGATTCGGGCAGCCTACCTGCGCGGCCAGATTGCCAGCAACGCGATTTCGCCGGGTGCCCAAGGTGCCTGCCGCTGTCGGGGGCTGCGCGGCCGGCCAGAGCCACCGGCCGCGCTACAAGACAGACCAGGGTGACGCCGTCGAGCAGTACAACGGCGCCACCTACCACGGCCAGTCCTACGAGTACTGCAAGCCGCGCCTGAAGGAGTCCTTCCAGGCCTACAAGGCCTGCGTCAGGTACTAAAGAGCGCCAGGGCCAGCTCCGCTCAGCTCAGAAGAGCGCGCTGGTCAGGTCCTTGCGGTAGCGGCGCGCCAGGGGGTGGTCGTCGCCGAGCACGCGGAAGACGTCGAGCATCAGCTCGCGCGCCCGGTCGCGGCGCTCCCCCGGTCCCTCGCGGACCGCCGCCAGCAGCTCGGAGAGGGCCTCCTCGGCCTCGCCGTCGAGCGCGCGGCCGGCGGCCTTGCCGAAGTCCGCGCCGGGATCGGCGGACGCCAGCGCCAGGCGGGCGCGAGCCAGCGGCTCGGCCGCCTCGGGATCGTGCTCGACCGGCCGGAGCGTCTCGACCGCCGCGGCGGGCTCGTCCCGGTCCAGCAGCAGGTTCCCGAGGCCCACGCGGGCGGGCACGTTGTCCTGGTCGTCGGCCAGGATCTCGCGGTAGCGCGCCTCGGCCCGAGTCGGGTCGAGCGTGGCCGCCTCGGCGGCGGCGACGTCGGCCTGGCTGGGGAGCAGCCCGTCGAGGAACTGCTCGACCACGTTCTGGGGCTGCGCGCCGACGAACTCGTCGACCAGACGGCCCTCCTTGACCGCCTTGACCGCGGGGATGCCCTGGACGCCGAAGGCGGCCGCGAGCTGCGGAGACTGGTCGACGTCGATGCGCGCCAGCTCCACCGCCCCACCGCGGGCCTCCACGCCCCGCTCCAGTATCGGCCCGAGCGCATGGCACGGCGCGCACCAGTCCGCCCAGAAGTCGATCACCACCGGGACCTGGTAGGACCGCTGCACGACCCTGGCCTCGAAGTCGGCGTCGGTCACGTCATAGACAAGCTGGTTGCTCATAGCAACTTGGTACGCCTGGCGAGCACCCGCTCGCAACCCGCCTACCCGGGCGGGGCGCTGACCCGGGCGGGGCGCTCACCCGCGGCGGGGCGCTCAGGCGCCCGCAGTCTCCTCCAGTTGCTCGGCGTGCTCCTCGAGGTGCTCGACCACGAAGCGGTCGATGATCGCGGCGGCGGTCATCTCGCCGAGGCGCTCGTGGGTGCCGGTCCGCTCCAGCGCGTCCATGTCGAGGCGGTCCAGCAGCTCGAGCACGCGCTGGAGGCCCTGGTCCACGCGCCGCAGCAGCTCGGCGGTGTCGACGCCGCGGTCCCGCTCGATCGCGGCGATGCGCTCAGGGTCGGACTTGACCCGGCCGAAGGGCACCCCGCCACCCCACTCGACCACCAGCTCGACCTGCTCCGACCAGTAGGGCAGGATCTCGGCCACGTGGGCGAGCACCTGGCCGCGGTCCCACTGCTCGCCGGTCTCGGGGTCGGCGGAGGTCCTGGCGTCGTCGGGCATCTCGGGCACGGTCCCGCGGATCCGCTCCGCTGCGCTCCGCAGGCGCGAGCTTCGGTCAGTTGGCATCGCGGGTCGGCTCCTCACTGGGCCAGTCGGGGACGGGTGCGCAGCGGGTCGGGCTGGAAGGCGGGGGCGTCGCCGGCGACCACGCGGTTCGACAGCACGCCGAGGCCATCCACCTCCAGCTCGACCTCGTCGCCGGGGCTGAGGTACGGGTACTTCGCGGGACCGTGGACCAGCGCCAGCTCCATGATGCAGCCGCCACCGCAGGTCCCCGAGCCGAGCACGTCGCCGCGGCGCAGCGGCGCCGACTCCGCCGCGTAGGCCAGCATCTCTGCGAAGCTCCACCACAGCGTGTCCAGGTCGGAGCGGGTGTACTCGACGCCGTCGACGCGCGCGACCATGGCGGCGGACGGCACCACCCGCAGCCCCTGGGGCGCGAACTCATCGGTGGTCACCAGGTAGGGGCCCAGCGAGGTGGCGAAGTCCTTGCCCTTGACCGGCCCCATCGACAGCTGCATCTCCCTGCGCTGGAGGTCGCGCGCCGTCCAGTCGTTCATGATCGTGAAGCCGGCGATCAGCCGGTCGGCGTCGGCGACCCGGACGTCCCTCGCGTCGGCTCCGAGCACGCAGGCGACCTCCAGCTCGTAGTCCAGCTCGGCGCCGCGCGGCGGGGCCGCCACGGAGTCGCCGGGCCCGATGATCGCCGCGGGGTTGGAGAAGTAGAAGACCGGCAGCTCGTACCAATCGGGGTGCATCTCCAGGCCGCGGTGCGCCCTGGCGGTGCGGACGTGCTGCTCGAAGGCGTAGAAGTCCCGCACCGAGGGCGGGTCCTCCAGCGGCGCGAGCAGGCGGGCGCCCTGGAGCGGGAATGGGTCGCCGATCGGCGCCGGCGCCCTGTCCGGCTCGGCGGCGGCGGCCATGGCCAGGTCCAGCACCGCCTCCAGGCCGCCCGGCCCGTCGCCGGCGGCGACCGGCACGATCAGCTCGCCGTCGAGGTAGCCGACCAGCGTGCCGCCGGTGGTGGTGCAGCGGACGATCCTCACGCCGCGACCTCCCGCAGGCGGCCGTCCTCGCGATCGTTGCCGGTTCCGCCCAACCACGCCCTCCGCTCGCCTTCGACCTCGCGGGCTCCCACCACCGGCGGCGGCCAGACGCCAGCACGCCTCCGCGCCTAACTCTAACGCCCCCGCACAAGCGCGATTCGGGCGGTTCGGGCCGCCTTGCAGTGTGCGCGTGTGGCGGGGTCGGCCGGTTCTCCTGTATGTACGTGAGCATGACCGTCACGTTGTCCCCGCCGTGAAGTCCACGGCCTTTCACGATCAGCGTCCCAGATCCGCGCCACCTCCTCGCTCGCCATGAGCGCTCCGACCGTCTGCTTCGTGTCCGCCCGCCTGGGCGAGCCCGACGGCGTCTCCGTGGCCGCGGCGGCGTGGATGCTCGCGTTCGAGCGTCTCGGCTTCGAGGTGCGCACGGTTGCCGGCGAGGGCCTGGCCGACTGCCTGGTACCCGGGCTCGCGCTGGACGCGGTGATCCCGCCGCCGGCCAGTGACCTGGACGCCGCCCTCAAAGGCGCCGGGCTGGTGGTGGTCGAGAACCTCTGCTCGCTGCCGCTGAACCTTGCCGCCGCCCGGGTGTTGGCCGCCTGCGTGCACGGCCGGCGCGCGATCCTCCACCATCACGACTTCCCCTGGCAGCGCAAGGGCTTCGAGCACCTGGGGCCGTGGCCTCCGGACGATCCCGACTGGGCGCACGTCACCATCAACGAGATGAGCCGCCGCCAGCTCAGCGAGCGCGGCATCGAGGGGACCACCGTCTACAACGGCGTCCTACCGGCGGCGCCCGGCGACCGGGAGCGCGCCCGCGCCGTGCTCGGCATCGCCCCGGACCGTCTCGTGGTGGTGCAGCCGACCCGCGCGATCGCCCGCAAGAACGTGCCGGCCGGGCTCCGGCTGGCCGAGGCGCTGGGCGCGATCTACTGGCTCACCGGGCCGGTCGAGGACGGCTACGGCCCCGAGCTGGACCGGGTGCTGGCCGCGGCCTCGTGCGAGACCCTGCGCGGCATCCCCGAGAACCTCGACATCGCCGACGCCTACGAGGCCTCGGACGCGGTGGTGTTCCCCTCCACCTGGGAGGGCTTCGGGCTGCCGATCATCGAGTCGGCGCAGTACCGCAAGCCGCTCGCCGTCGGGCGCTTCCCGATCGTCGACGAGCTCGCCGCCTTCGGCTTCCAATGGTTCCCCTCCGAGGACCCCGGCCCCCTGCGGGCCTGGCTGGAGCACCCCGACCCCGACATGCTCGACCGCAACCACGACCTCGCCCTGCGGCACTTCTCCGTCGACGCGCTCGCCGACCGCCTCGCCGCCGTTCTCCACCAGGCCGGCTGGGTCACCTGGTAGGGCGGTCGTGCGGGCTCAGGAGGTCGCGGCGGCGGCGCGGACGAGGTCCTGGAGGTCGAAGGCCTTGGAGTCGACCGTGTGGCGCAGCAGCTCGGAGAGCTTCTCGAGCGGCATGGCGCCGAGGTTCTCGCCGGTGCGCAGTCGCGGGCTGACCAGTTTCTGGTCGACCTCCCGCTGGCCGAGCACGAGCATGATCGGGACCTTCTCGAGCTGGGCTCGGCGGATCTTGGCCGCCAGCGCGGTGTCCTCGTGGTCGACCTCGACCCGGAGGCCGCCCGACCGCAGGCTGGCGGCGACCTCCTCGGCGTAGGCACTCTGCTCCAGCCGCACCGGGATCGCCTTCACCTGGACCGGTGAGATCCACAGGGGGAACGCCCCCGCGGTGTGCTCGATCAGGATGCCGAGGAACCGCTCCAGGCTCCCGTAGATCACCCGGTGGATCACCACGGGTGTCTTCTTCTGCCCGTCGCTGTCGGTATAGGTGCAGCCGAACCGGCCGGGGAGTTGCATGTCGAGCTGAATCGTGCCCATCTGCCACTCGCGGCCCAGCGCGTCGTACATGAGGATGTCGATCTTCGGCCCGTAGAAGGCGCCGTCGCCCTCTTCGACGGTGTAGCGGCCGGGGCCGACGCGGTCGTCCAGGATCGCCTTGAGGGTGCTCTCGGCCCGGTCCCAGGTCTCGATCTCGCCGATGTAGTCGTCCGGCCGGGTGCCGAGCCGCAGCTCGTAGCGCAGCCCGAAGATCGAGTAGTACAGGTCGCAGATGTCGAAGATGCGGGCGTACTCGTCGCCGATCTGGTCCGGGGTGACGAAGATGTGCGCGTCGTCCTGCTGCATGCGGCGGACGCGCAGCAGGCCGTGCAGGGTCCCCGAGCGCTCGTAGCGGTGCAGGATGTCGCAGTCGGACAGCCGCAGCGGCAGGTCGCGGTAGCTGCGCACCTTGAGGTTGTAGACCACGTGCGCGTTGGGGCAGTTCATCGGCTTGAGCGCGTAGGTGGTGTGCTCGTCCACCGGGATGATGAACATGTTGTCCTTGTAGTGGTCCCAGTGGCCCGAGGTCTCCCACAAGGACTTGTCGTTCACCAGCGGCGAGGAGATCTCCTGGTAGCCGCGCTCCTCGTGGTCCCTGCGCCAGAAGTCGAGCAGCGCGTTGAGGACCTTCAGGCCCTTGGGCAGCCAGTACGGCATGCCAGGGGCGGTGGGGTCGAGGTGGAACAGCTCCAGCTCGCGGCCGAGCCTGCGGTGGTCGCGGCGCTCGGCCTCCTCGCGGCGCCACAGGAACTGCTCGAGGTCCTCGGGGGTCTCCCAGGCGGTGCCGTAGATCCGCTGGAGCATCGGGCGGTGCTCGTCCCCGCGCCAGTAGGCGCCGGCGACGCCCAGCAGCTTGAGCGCGCGCGGGTCCACGTCACTGGTCCGCTCCACGTGCGGGCCGCGGCACAGGTCGACGAAGTCGTCGTGCTGGTACACGGTCAGGGCGGTGGCCTCGTCCGGTGGCAGCGGCTCGCCGTTGTCGTCGACGTTGCCGGCCTCGATGCCGTCGATCAGCTCGAGCTTGAAGGGCTCGTCGGCGAAGCGCCGCTTGGCCTCGTCCGAGGGGAGCTCGTGCATGACGAAGGGGTAGCCGCCGGCGATGATCTCGCGCATGCGCCGCTCGATCCAGCCGAGGTCGTCGTCGCTCAGCGTGCGCGGCAGCAGGAAATCGTAGTAGAAGCCGTCAGCCGTCGCCGGGCCGACCCCGAGGCTGACCTTGCCGCCCTCCCGCTGGAACCGCTCGCGAACGGCCTGCGCCATGATGTGCGCGGAGCTGTGCCGCAGCCGATGCAGGCGATCGGCATGCTCCCCGGACTCCACGGCCGCCACTCGCGCGTGCTCACCTCGCGCCATTGGTGGATCTCCCTGACTGATGCGGACTGAAGCGCTGTCGCCAGCGCCGGGTCGGCGATCGTGCCGTTCCCCAGCGCGCGACCCTGTTCTGGCGAGCACCTTACCGCAACGTCCGCAAGGCCGCCCCTGAGTTTCCACAGCCCCCGGGACGAGCCTACGGCGGCCGGTCGGCGGTGCCGATGGCGCGGGCTGTCCGGGCGGGGTGATAGCGTCCGGCCATGGCTGCCAAGGACCTGGTCGAGGGCTCGGACGGGCGTCTGCGGTGCCCGTGGGCGGGGAGCCAGCCCGACTACCTCGCCTACCACGACCTCGAGTGGGGCCGGCCGGTCCACGACGAGCTGCGGCTGTTCGAGAAGCTCTGCCTCGAAGGCTTCCAGGCGGGGCTGTCCTGGTACACGATCCTGCGCAAGCGCGACGCGTTCCGGCGCGCCTTCGCCGGCTTCGAGCCGGTGCGGGTCGCCGCGTTCGGCGAGGCGGACGTGGACCGCCTGCTGGCCGACGCCGGCATCGTGCGGAGCCGCCGCAAGATCGAGGCCACCATCGCCAACGCGCGGGCGCTGCTGGCGCTCGGCGACACCACGCTGGAGCGGCTGGTCTGGGCCCACGCCCCGGCGCGGCACCGTGCCCCCAGGCGATCGGGCCAGGTGCCGGCCTCGATCCCTGAGTCCACCGCGCTCGCGGTCGAGCTGAAGCGCCGCGGCTTCCGCATGGTCGGCGCGACCACCGTCTACGCGATGATGCAGGCCTGCGGCGTGGTGAACGACCATCTGACCGGCTGCTTCGTCCGCGACGAGCTCGACGCCACCCCCCGACCGCCGAGCCGGCTGAGCAGCCGGGGGCCGGGGCCGGACAGCGGCTCGCCGGGCGGCCCCGGCCCTCCGCTCGGTTACCTGGGCCAGGGGATCTGGGGTGAGCGGTGGTAGTGGACCGCCAGGGCGGACCAGCGCGGGGCCTGGGCGGCCAGGCGGCGGCGGTAGCCGTCCCAGTGGCGGGAGGAGGCGGGCGACCAGCCGACCTCGGCGACGCCGGGGAGCCTCGGGAAGGCCATGAACTCCATGTCGCGGAGGCTGCGGAGCGTCTCGCTCCAGAGCTGCGCCTCGACCCCGAGCAGGTCGTTCTCCCCCATGCCGTCAAGCAGCTTCGCCGGGTCCCAGTCGTAGGCGTCGCGCACCTCGACATGCCCGGCCCACTCGAGCCCCAGCCTGGTACCGGCGTCGTACTTCATGTCCAGGTACACCTTGGAGGCTGGCGACAGCACCACCTTGCTCCCGCGCTGCGCCGCCCGCCTGACCGCGTCGGCGGAGGCCGCGATATCCCAGTACTGCACGACAGGGGGTGGCGGGGAGGCCCCGGCCGTCTCCTGCCAGCCGATGGCGCGCTTGCCATGCGCCCGCACGATCCCCTGCACCCGCTCGATGAACCTGGCGTAGCGGTCGCCGGGCACGGTCTTGGCCTCGTCGCCGCCGACGTGCAGGTAGGGACCCGGGGTGAGCGCGGCCAGCTCGCCGATCACGTCGTCCAGGAACCGGTACGTCACCGGCTTGTCGAGGCACAGTGAGGTGAAGCCGACCGAGGTCCCGGTGTAGAGCCTCGGCGCGCGACCGTCGCAGTTCAGCTCCGGGTACGAGGAGAGCGCGGCGTTGACGTGCCCGGGAACGTCGACCTCGGGCACCACCGTGACGTAGCGGTCCTGCGCGTACCTGACGATCCGCTCGTAGTCCTGCTTGCTGTAGAAGCCGCCGCGGCCACCGCCCACCTCGCTGCTGCCGCCGTGGCTGGCCAGCTTCGGCCAACCGTCGACCGCGATCCGCCATCCCTGGTCATCGGTCAGGTGCAGGTGCAGGACGTTCAGCTTGTAGAGCGAGATCAGGTCGATGTAGCGCTCGACCTCGTCGACGCCGAAGAAGTGCCTGGCGACGTCGAGGGCGGCGCCGCGCCAGGCGAACCTCGGACGGTCCACGATCCGCACGGCCGGGACCCGCCAGGGGCCGCGCTGGACGGTCGAGTCCTCGACCTTCGCCGGCAGGAGCTGGCGCAGGGTCTGGACCCCGCGGAACAGGCCCTCGGCGCCGCGCGCCCGCAGGGTCACGGCGACGGCGCTCACCTCCAGCTCGTACCCCTCGTCGCCGAGCTGGCCGTCCCGGGTGGTCTCCAGGACGATGCCGTCGCGCTCCCCCTCACCACCGGCGCTGGCCACCGGCAGCGGGTAGCCGGTCGACCGGCGCAGTACGCCGGCGAGGTAGGCGCCGACGCGGGCGGCCGCCGGCGAGCCAGGCGGGCTCAGGATCCGCGTGGAGGTGTCGAGCGCGAAGCCGGGCCCGGCCGCGCGGCGCGCCGAGGCCGGCGCCGGGATGACGCTCAGGTCGACAGGTGGCTGCACTTGCGCCTCCCGCCTGGTGGTGTGTGGCCGGGTGCTGGCGGGCCCCCTGGTGGTGCCGGGCCCGGTGGTGGTGCCAGGTCGGGCGGCCGGACGCGGCCGCTCCGGCGATGCGCCGCACGCCCCGAGCGAGGCGAGCGCCAGCACGCCGGCGATCATCGCCAGCGCCCGTGGCAACCGGGGAGGACTCCGTCTCCTCACTTCGCCAACTCTACCATAGTGGCCTAGTCCACTGCTCCATTTCGTGAGCCGCCGGAGGGCCGCACGGTAGCGGACCGCGCCTCCCCTCGGGAAATGCGCCCGTTCAACGAGACGCTTCAGATGGATATAACTTTTCGCGGTGAACTGTTCGGTACGTCAGGTGCTGCTTGATCGCCGGGTCTTGCCGGGTTCGCCACACGCACGAGGCCCCCGGGTGATCCCCGGGGGCCTCGCCGTTTCGAACGGGCGCCAGGCTCAGGCGATCGCGTCGGCGAGCCGGTCGACCTGGTCGAGGCTGGCGGCGGTCGGGTCCATGTAGAGCTCGGTCACGCCGACAGCCTCGAAGGCCCGCAGCGCGTCGCGGATGGCCTGCTCGGAGGTCAGCATGCTGTCGGCGACCATCTGGGCGTACCCGCCGAGGAACCCGTAGTAGTGCTTCAGGTTCTTCGCGCCCTGACGGGCGGCCTCGTCGCCGAGGGCGAAGTAGGCCAGCGACCCCAGCCTCGGCTCGCCCTCGCGACCGGCTTCCTTCCAGGCGGCGCGCACCCGCTCCAGCATCGGCGCCGCCCTGTCGGGGCCGCCGCCGCCGGCGATCCAGCCCTCGCCCCAGCGGACCGCGCGGCGCACGGCCGCCTCGGTGTTGCCACCCAGCAGCACCGGGACGCGGCCGCCGGGCACCGGCGGGGCGACCGGCTCCGGCGAGCCCTTGACCGGTTGGCCCGCCCAGGCCTGGTGCAACAGTTCGAGCTCGGCGTCGAGGTCGCGACCGCGCGTGTGCAGCGAGCGGTCGGTGGCCTCGAAGTCGTCCCCGCGGCCGCCGACGGCGATCCCCAGCGTGAACCTGCCGCCGGAGATGGCGGCCACGGTGGCGCTGGTCTTGGCCAGCAGCACCGGCGTGTAGAGCGGGCCCAGCAGGATGCCGGTGACCAGGCGGATCCGCTCGGTGGCCGCGGCCGCCACGGCGAGCGAGGTCAGCGAGTCGTACGAGGGATAGGCGACCCGGTCAAGTGTCGACAGCCCGGAGAAGCCGCGCTCCTCCGCCCGTCGTGCCCAGTCCCGGAACACCGTGCCGGACGCACCGAGGACCGCGTTCGGCAAGCCAATCCCGACCTCCATGAACAAACCTCCACGTCGTCGGCCACTGCGGACAACCCCATGCCACCCTACCCCTGACCGTCGCCGCCAACGCCCAGCCAGCCGGGAAAAGGGTGAGCACCGACCTCAGCGGACGGCCAGGGTGCCGCGCATGCCGGCGCTGGCGTGGCCGGGGACCGTGCAGGTGAAGGTGTAGGTGCCCGGTGCCACGGTGAAGGTCACGCTGCGCGTGCCACCGACCGGCACGTCGACGTTCGCGCCGAGCCGCTCGATCGTGAAGGTGTGCCAGAACAGGTCACGGTTGGCCAGCGACACGGTTACCCGGCCAGGGTGCGCCTCCAGCAAGGTGGTCGAGAACTTCGTGCTCGCGGCCTGGAGGGCGAGCCGCTGCGAGCCGTTGGCGGCGCTCGCCCGCGACGGCCCCGCCACCGCGACCGCCCCCAGCGCGATCGCCAGCGCCGCGGCGGCGCCGGCCGCCAGAACGGCCGGCCCCCGGCCGGCGCCCGCGCCGGCGGTGGCGCGGCGGCGGCGCACTCCCAGCGCCACGGCCGCGACCGCGGCGGTCAGGCCGGTGAGGGACAGCGCCGCCAGGGACGCGGGGAGCGCGACGCCGCCGAGGGTCTCGCCGGCGCCGGCGTTGCTGACCGCGGCGGGCAGCATGAACGCCGTCACGTCGATGAACAGCAGGGAGAGGGCGACCAGGCCGACCAGCCCGCGCCGCCACCCCGCCAGCGCGGCGGCGACCAGCAGCAGCACGGCGATCGCCACCGCCTCCATGTCGCCGCGCCCGATCCCGACCACCGCGAGCACCAGCAGGTCGCCCAGTGCCCCCAGCCGCGCGAGCCCGCGCCAGCTCAGCCTCGCCCGGGCGCCGGCCGCCGCTCCGGCCAGCGCGCCGCCGGACGCGTCCGCCGGGTCCCCCGTCCGCATGTCCTGCCGCATCGCTGACCGTCCTCCCGCACGCTCCAGGTGCTTGCCTCGTGGTCGCAGGGTGCTCCACGAGCGTCCCGGCATCGTTACGACCGGCGTCACGGCGAGCCGCCGGTACCCTTTGCGGTGATGAGCGGGCCGCGACTTCGCAACGCGACCGCCGGCGACGTCGACGCCCTGGTCGCGCTCTGGCGGGCGTGCGGTCTCGCCTTCCGGCGGCAGGCCGTGGGCGACGAGCTCGCCGGGCTGCTCGGCGAGCTCGAAGCCCGCCTGCGGGCCAAGGGCTGCCGCAAGGTGAACCTGCTCGTCGAG
>WNGA01001630.1_pt1 | contig 60217 bp, 56 predicted proteins | sample 5400061 | NCBI WGS metagenome assembly WNGA01 (sample SAMN13153366, study PRJNA577476) | soil metagenome | isolation source: 100 cm soil or saprolite under grassland replicate 2 | place: USA:California | collected 2016-06-15
ACGAAGCTGGCCCAGGCCTCCTCCGCCTCGCGCAGCACGAAGCCGGCTCGGGCCAGCCGCTCACAGGCCGCCTCGAACTCGCCGCGCTCCACGCCGACGTCCCGGTCGTCGGGCAGCCGGAAGTACAGGACGAGGTCCTCGAGGCAGTGCCCGCCGACGGCTCGGCTCAGCTTGGCCCAGCCCTTGGGCCCACCGTCGATGGTGGTCAGCACCAGCGTGGCGGCGTCCATGACTGCCCCCAGCGAGCTGATCCAGGAGTCATTGTCGTGGCTGGAGCGGAAGTAGGCCAGGACGGGGTAAGCCAGGTGGCTGTCGAGCACCTCCGCGGCCCACGCCTGCCAGTCCGCGAAGACGCGTGGCAGGTCGTCGAGAATTCCCGCCAGGGCATAGGTCTCGAGCAGGGTCACGCCGGACGGAGGAGCGCCGGCACCGGCCTGGAGGACCACCACGGCTGTCTCCCGTCGCTGGAACGACCCGTAAAGGGTGAACAGGAAGGTGACTACCAGGGCGACAACCCCGAGCCCACTGGCCGCGGCGAGTAAGGTGATCAGGCGGGCGGGGCCCTCAGTTGCGACAATGTCGGCGGAGCCGATAGTGAACAGGGCTGTACCCGCGAAGTAGAGCGCAGTCCCGAGGTTCTCGGGCTCGGGTCGGATCTGGGACCGAAGCGCGTGAAGTAGGAGGCCGTAGCCGAGGACGAGGCTCGCCACCCAGGCGATCAGCAACAAGATCACCGCGAGCGCGCCGAAGGTGCCGAGAAAGCCCTCGCGTAGCTCGGACGAGGGCAGGCGCAGGCCAATCGCGCGCCACACTCTCCAGAGGCCGCGCACCAGGTAGACACTGAGCCGCGCGGTCCTCGAGACGCGCCGCGGGACGACCACCGACTGGAAGACGTCCAGCAGGATGGCGCAGACCACGAGGACGCCGGCGATCCCTTCGAGCACGGCCAGCAGGGGCATGGGGCGTGGGAATTATCTCCCCGGGCGACGGCGGCTAGCTAGCCCCCAACCAGCTCCACGTAATAGCGCCAGCGGCCGATGAGGGGCGCGCGGTGGAGTTTGAGCTGGTCGATCTCCTCGGGCGGGATGACGCGTGGCGGACGGCCGATCTGGGCGGCCCGGAAGTTCGCCTCTGCGAGTTGCTCCAGCATGATCGCTAGGATCGTCGCTTCGGGGACCGTTGGTGCCACGCTGACGATGCCGTGCCCCTGCAGATGGCACACTTCGTGGTCGCCTAGCGCCCTGGCCAGCTCCTGGCCGAGCTGCGAGCCGACGATGAGCTTGGCGCACGGGTAGGTTGGGACGGGCCGCTCCACCAGCGGCGACGAGATGTGCAGGATCGGCAGGATCGGCAGGTCGACGATCCCGACCAGCGTCGCCATCGGCTGGTGGGTGTGGACCACGGCCCTGACGCCCGGTCGAGCGCGATAGATCTCGGTGTGAATGAACCGCTCGACGGGCGGCTCCTCCCCCTGGACGACGTCGCCGTCGAAGTCGATCGCGACGACGTTGTCGGCCGTTATGCTGTCCAGGCCGTGCACGCCGGTCGAGCGTCGGGCGCTGATCAGCACCTGGCCTGGCGTCGGACTCCGGGCGCTGACATGGCCGAGGTAATCCACGAGTCCCAGCCGATACAGGATCCGGCAAGACATCGCGATCTGCTCGCGCAGCTCCGTCTCGCCGCCCACGGAAACATCTGTCACCACAGTCCTCATCCGAGTCGAGCACGCCTGAGGCCAGGCCGCCGCCTGCAGCGGCCTCACCTTAGCGAACGGGCGCAGCCGCCGTCAACGGCGGTCTGACATCGGACCATGGTATCCTGACGAGGACTGAGGGATGAGGGATGAGGACTGAGCCAGAACCCGCGCCCATTCCTCATTCCTCATTCCTATCCGTCGGGACCGCGCCTCGCGCCAGATCGCCGAGCAGCTCGAGGAGGCTATCCTGGACGGCCGATTCCCCACCGGCGAGCGGCTGCCGACCGAGCGCGAGCTAGCCGAGCAGTTCGGCACCAGCCGGAGCAGCGTTCGGGAGGCGCTGCGCTCGCTCGAGCAGACCGGCCTCGTGGCCGTCCGACGCGGGGCGGGCGGCGGCGCCTACGCCTCGGCGCCAAGCCCGACGCTCGTGAGCCAGTCACTCCACCGCCTCGCTCAGCTCGGCCAGTTCGACTCGGAGCAGCTGTACGCGGCGCGCCGTCTGCTCGAGCCCGGCATCGTGGCTGAGGCCGCAGCTCGGGCGACTCCAGAGCGGCTGGCCCCGCTCGAGGCGGTGTTGGCCGAGCTTCGCGGCCTCGCTGCCGCCGGCCGAGACACGGGCGACGCCAGCCTACGCTTCCATCTCCTGTTGGCCGAGGCGACCGGCAACGCCTTGCTGGTGCTGCTGGCGGCCTCCCTTCTCGAGCTGGCGGAGCGGCTCGACAGCGCCATCCCGCACCGGCCGCGGCCCGTTCGCCTGGTAGTCGACGAGCACGCGGCGCTGCTCGAGGCGATCAAGCGAGGCGACGCCGAGTCGGCGCGCCGGTTGGCCTCCGAACATCTGGCCGAACTGGGCCGCCAGACCGTGGCCGAGCAGGTTAGAGCACGGGGTGCGCCCTCACCCCGAGCCTCTCCCAAAGGGAGAGGCGGCCCTCACCCCGACCCCGCGAAGCGCACTTGTTCTCTCCCAGAGGGAGAGGGAGTAAGCGGCAAAGCTTGACAGATGCGTCACGACCGCCTATCTTCTGCCGGAAGCGAATGGGCTGATCCTCAGACCAATCCTCGGGAGCGCTGAGGCAACAGCGTGGTGAGTCACGACGGGGCCGGCGCTGACGGCCTGATGACCGTTGCGAGCGAGAAGCTTCAGGCCCGCAACGTCACGATTCACTACTGGCTCGAGCGATCCGGGACGCCGTTCCTGGCGGTCAACGGCGTGACCCTGGACGTCAGTCCAGGCGAGTTTCTGGCAATCGTCGGCCCGTCCGGGTGCGGCAAGACCACTTTTCTGAACGCCGTCGACGGTCTGCTTCCTATCTCTGGTGGCTCGCTGACCTTGAACGGCATACCGATTACCAAGCCGGGCCGCGATCGGGCGATGGTCTTCCAGCACGCCAGCCTGCTGCCGTGGCGGACGGTGCTGGGCAACGTGGTCTACGGTCTGGAGCTGCAGGGCCGCTTGCCGCGGGGCGAGGCCGCGGAGCGGGCCCTGCGCTTTATCGAGCTGGTCGGCCTACAGGGGTTCGAGGACGCCTACCCGCTGGAGCTGTCCGGTGGCATGCAGCAACGGACCAACCTGGCGCGCGCCCTGGCCACCGACCCCGACATGCTGCTCCTGGACGAGCCGTTTGCCTCGCTCGACGCGCAGACCCGCGAGTTCATGCAGCTCGAGCTGCTCAAGATCTGGAACCAGACTCACAAGACGGCTCTCTTCATCACCCACGACATCAAGGAGGCGATCTATCTGGCCGACCGCGTGGCCGTTTTCACCGCTCGTCCGGGTCGCGTGAAGCAGATTGTGCCGATCGATCTGCCCCGCCCCCGTGAGCTGCGCGTCAAGCGTGCGCCCAGGTTCATCGAGTACGAAGACTTCATCTGGACGAGCATCGAGGAAGAGGTCAGAGTGACGATCCGACAGACCGAGCGGATGCGGAGCTGAGCATGGCGACCAGGACGACGCCCGAGCCGAACCTGGGCGTGCTCCAGGTCGCCGCGCCCGACCTGGCGGTTGAGGCGGAGGCCGATCTCCGCATCCCCGGTCGCCCGGGCCGGCTGGCGCGTTACGAGGGCGCCATCATCGGGACGATGGCGGTGGTCGTCTTCCTCGGCGTTTGGCAGGCCGTGGCGACGGCCCGCCTGGTGCCGGAGCTGTTCCTGCCCGGTCCCACCGACATCTTCAAAGCGTTCGTCATCCTCTTCAGTGACATCAACTTCATCCGGCGCGACCTGTGGGTCAGCGGTCAGGAGGTCGTTTACGGTTACGGCCTGGCTGTGATCTTGGCCCTGCCGCTGGGCATGTTGATGGGCTGGTATCGGCGTCTCAGTTATGGCCTGGACCCGTTCATCAGCTTCTTGTACAGCTCCCCGCGCGTCGCGCTGCTGCCACTCATGATCATCTGGCTCGGGATCGGGATGGCGTCCAAGATCGCGATCATCTTCCTGGGCGCGTTCTTCCCGATCGTGATCAACACGGCGGTCGGCGTGCGTAACCTCGACCCGAGCCTGCTCAAGGCAGCGCGCTCATTTGGCGCGTCTGATGCCCAGATCTTCCGCACCATCGCGCTGCCTGGCTCAGTCCCCTTCATCCTGGCCGGGCTGCGATTGGGGGTGGGCCACGCGATGGTCGGGGTGTTCGTGGGCGAGCTGGTGGCGGCCCAGGCCGGCGTCGGGCTGATGATGGCGACCGCGGGCGCCACCTTCCAGACCTCCAAGGTCTTCGCCGGGCTGATCATCATCGCCGGGACCGGGATCCTGCTGACGCACCTGATTCAGCGCCTCGAGCGGCGTTTCCAGGCCTGGATGCCCAGCCGCTGAAAGGATCCGGGAGCCCTCACCCCCAACCCCCTCTCCCAAGTTTGGGAGAGGGGCAGGGGGTGAGGGCTAGCCCGCCGGGACGGGATTGGCGGCGGCCTCCTCGAGCGATCTAGCGCGGCGCCACAGCTCGCTTGGCCGGCTCTTGCCGTTCCAGCCGATCTGCTCCATGTCGGCGTACAGCTCGATCAGGTAGCCATCCGGGTCGTAGAACTCGACTCCGGGGTTGCAGCCCGGACCGCGTCGCCCTTCGAAGTAGATGGGTACGCCCTTCGACTTGAAGAACTCACGAGCCCGAAAGAGGTCGTCCAGGCTGCCAAGCTCCATCGCGAAGTGCTCGACCATCAGGGTGGACTCGCCGGGCATCTCGGCCCCGCGCGGCGCCTCGGCCAGGGCGACGGTGTGGTGGTCGCTGCCATGCCGCAGGAACACCATCCCCTTCTCGTTGATGTCAGACACCTTGAAGCCCAGGATCTCTGTCCAGAACTGCGTCGACCGCTGGATATCTCGCACTCGGTAGACGACGTGACCCAGTTTCTTCACTTTGATCGGCGTCGCCTGGCTGGTCTCGGCCGCCTCGACCTGCTGGCGCGTCTCCTCCTCGATCATGTCGGACCTCCACTGCCGAGTCTGCTCAGTATTCTAGCGCTCCCGCCTCGCCAACGCCGGCTACCGAGTCGCACCGAGCGCGACGCCCAGTCGGTTGGCCACGAGCGCCAGAACGGCCAGGACGACCAGCACGACGATCCCGAGCGCGGCCGTGGTCGTCACGTTGCCATCCTGCCAGAGGCTGAAGACGACCACGGAGACCACTCGCGACTGCGGCGAGGTCAGGAAGATGGCCGCCGACAGCTCTCGGAACGAGACCGTGACGATGTAGACCCAGGCCGCGACGATACCCGGGACCAGCAGCGGGACCAGGATTCGGCGGGCCGTATCCAGCCAACTGGCGCCCGAGAGCGACGCCGCCTCCTCCAGCTCGCGGTGGACCCGCAACAGAGCATCAGACAGCAGCCGCATCCCGTACGGGAGGTACATCGTCACATGGGCGATGGTGATCAGCAACAGCGTCCCGTACAGCGGAACCGGCAAGGTCAAATACACCAGCAGCACGCTCACCCCGATGATCGTGCCCGGAATCGCGATCGGCAGGAAGGCCAGCCCGTCGAGCATCCACCGCCCCGGCAGCTGCACTCGGAGCGTGATCCAGGCCAGACAGCCCGTGATCACCACCACTGCCGAGGCGGCCAGGACGGCATTGAGGATCGAGTTCTGGAACGCCTGGCTGATGGCCGGGTAGCGGGCCACGAACTGGTAGTTGAACAGGCTCACGTTACCGAGCGCCTGGAGCGATGGCTGGGTCACGAAGCGGAACAGCGAGATCCAGACCAGCGCCAGCAGGGGCGCCGCGAACGTCGCCAAGAAAAAGAGGCAGGCCAGCCCACCGATCGGCCACCGCCAACGCCCCAAGTCGAGCTGACGCGGTCGGTAACCCTTGCCCGTCACCGTCGCGAATCGTTCGGCCCGCGCGGTCGCCCGCCGATACAGCCACACTCCCGCCACGCTGAGCGCCAGCAGCAGCATACCGAAAGCGGCCGACACGCCCAGCTCCGGCGGCTGCCGCTGGCTGGCCCCGTAGATCTCCGTCGTCAGCACGCGCACCTTACCCGGCACGCCTAGCAGCAGCGGGACCTCGAAGCTTTCGAGCGCACGGACCAGCATGATCAGCACCGCCGAGATCAGGGCCGGACGCGAGATGCCTAGCGTCACGCGCCGCAGGCTGGCCAGCAGCCCGGCTCCAGACAGGGCGGCCGCCTCCTCCAGGGCCGGATCCATCGAGCGGAAGGCGGCCGACATGACCAGGAACACCAGCGGGTACATGTGGGCCCCGAACACCCAGATCATGCCGCCCATCGAGTTCACGTTCAGCGGGCCCTCGCTCACCGGGACCACCAATCGCAAGAGGTTGTTGAAGACGCCAATTCGTGGGCTGAGGAGCAGAATCCAGGCGATGGTGCTGAGGACACCGGGCACGAAGTACGTGGCAATAGTCATAAAGCCGAACGCGCCGCGGCACGGGACGTTGGTGCGCTCGACCAACCACGCCACGAGCGTCCCGAACAGCAGCGCCACCAGGCTGCCACCCGCCGCGTAGAGCAACGAGTTGCCGAGAATCTCCAGGAAAGCGGGGTTCAGATACGCGGTCTGGTAGTTGTCGAGGGTGAGCTCGAACTCGATCCCGCCCACCAGCCTGTAGCGCCGAAAGCTGGACAGCACCAGGACCACCAGAGGCCCGAGCACCAGGTAGGCCACGACCAAGCTGACGCCGGCCATGGCGAGGAGCCCGGGTCGGAGCCAGCCGGCGCGCAGCCTGGGCTGCACCAGCGGCAGGGGCCGTTCTAATTGCGCTTGGGCCACTCGCCTCCCCACCAGTCGCGAGTCACGAGTCGCGAGTCACGTGGGGCGTTCCTTCCACCGGCTCCTGGCCTAGCTCCTGGCCCCTGGCTCCTTGGTCACGGCGACTGGAAGATGCTCTTGAAGAGCTGCTCCATCTCCTTCTGTTTGTCGCCCTGGAGCGGTGCAGCGGCGTACTTCTTGAGGCCCTTGACCAGATCGGGTGGGTCCGGCAGCACGTCGGCGCGGGTGGGGAAGCGACCCTGGGTAGCCAGATACTGCTGGGCTTCGGCCGAGAGGACGTAGTTGCCCAACAGCTTAGCGGCGTTGGGATGGGGGGCCTTGGGGTTCACGGCCAGCTTGGAGAGCTGGACCACCACAGGCTCCACGGCGAGCCAGTCGTTAGGCGCGCCCTGTCGCTTGGCGCGCTCGGACAGGTTCAGATAGTTGTTGACCGCGAGCGCGTACTCGCCGGCCGCGATCTTATCCGAGATGTTGCCGTGGCCATTGATGACCGTCACGCCGTTGGCCGCGATCTTCTTTAGCAGGTCCAGCGTCGGTTCCCGCCCGCGGGTCTCTATCATTCCCGACAGCCATTCGTAATCGGTGTCGTCGATGATCATCTTGTCTTTGAACTCCGGCTTGAGCAGGTCTTCGTAGTTCTTGATCGAGTCTTTCTTGACCAGCTGGGTGTTGACCTCGATCACGTTCCAGGTCACGTAGACCGGCTGCCAGTACCCGTCCTTGTCGACGTAGTCCGGGTCGAGGGCCGCGGCGTTGGGAGGATTCCACTTGAGGGCCAGCCCGGCCGGGACCAGCCCGTGAGCCGAGGTCGTAACCAGGAGATCGAAGTTCTGCTTGCCGGCTTGGGCCTCGGTGAAGATTCGACTGATGAGCTGGGTCTCGCTGGACCGGAAGTAGTTCACGGTCAGGCCGGGATACTGCTTCCCGAACATCTCGGTGAGCGGCACGCCCTCCACCTCGTTGATCGAGGTGTACCAGTTGATCTCGGTCTCGCCGGCGGCCTTCGCGGCCTCGAAGAGCTTCTGCGCCTCGGCCTCGGTGTCCGCGCCCGACACGGCGGCGGCCACTGGCTTCTCGGCGGCGGGCACCGACGCGGCAGTGGGCTTGACTGGCGGGGCCGAAGTCGGAGCCTGCGGAGCCGCCGGAGCTGGCGCCGCGGCTGGAGCGCACGCCTGCACGAGCAGCGCGCAGACCATCAAAAGAACCGCCGTGCGCGTGTGTGGAACCATCTCCGCTGCGCTCCTCTCTGGATCGAGCGGCATTTCGACGCAGCTCGAGGCTGGACCGCCCGGGCCTATTGTTTCTCAAACCAGGACGCCGTGCAACCTGTCGCAACGGTCCGGCCCTGGGAGCGCGGGCGTCTCGCCCGCAATGGTCTGGCGGGCGAGACGCCCGCGCTCCCAGCTTCGCTTGACGACACGGCGCGGCCTGCTTATAGTGCCCGCCCAGCGGCCCAGCGCGGCGAGGCATGGATGGCACGCTTTCCGGCTCCCACTTTCTCGGCGTCCGAGCGCGACCGAAGGTGGGCGGCAGTTCGCCAGATCATGGACCGCGCCCAGTGGAACCTGGACGCGATCCTGACCACGCCGAGCGACTCGCACGGCGCCTACGCCCGCTATCTGACCCAGATCGGCGGCTACGGGGCCGGCCTCGAGGTCATCTTTCCCAGGGACCCTGCGACGCCGGTTCACGCCTTCCTCGGCCGCTTCAGGCCCTACTGGGAGTCCCGCCTGACCGACTGGTGCGCCGACGGCATGCTGGTCCTCCGCGGTGACGACGGCTCACAGGCCGTGGCCCTCCAGCTCCGGGCGCTGGGACTGGACGCGCCAGGCACGCGCCTGGGCGTCGGCAAGCTGACCGGCGCTCGGTTCGATCCAGAAGGCCTCGTTTCCACGACTTACCTGGAGAACCTGAGGGCGGCGATGCCGGAGGCGCTGTTCGTGCCGATCGAGCGATGGGGCGTCGACCTCGGCCCGATCGAGGAATCGGCGATGCTCAAAGGCCCCGAGGAGCACGAGGCGATCACACACAGTGTAGCCGCGGGCGAGAAGGGCATCGAGGCGCTCGTCAGCGCGGCTCGCCCGCCCGCCGAGAACCAGGCCGACCTCTGGTTCCCGACCTTTGTGGCGATGTTCGCCGAGACCGGCGAACATCCGACCCGCCTCTCGATAGCGTTCGACCAGGCCGCCGACCGGACCCTGGCCCTGCCCGTGGGGGACCCCTTTCGCGAAGGGCTGATTGTGAATGAAGAGATCGGGGCGACCGTGCAAGGCTACCAGGCCCAGGTCAACCATTCGCTGTTCATCGGCGACCGCCGCACGCCGGGCTATCGCTACTATGCAGCCGCCATGGAGACGGCGATCGACTTGTTCGCCGACGCGCTCGAGTTCATCGTGCCCGGCAAGACAACCTGTGGCCAGCTCGCCGACCGCTACGCCGCACGGGTCGAAGCACTGAGCGCCGAGGACGCCTCGGGCGTCGTCCTCCACAGCAGCGGCATCGGCACGCTCGCCCGGCCACGCCTCGGACCGACGAATTCGCGCGGCGACGAGGACGTAGTCGTGGCAGCCGGGATGGCGTTCGACTTCAAGCCGGCCATTCGCATGAAGCGGTCAGCAGTGGAAGATGTGGTTGAGCGGAACCGGATCGCTCAGATCGGCGAGCACGTCCTGGTGACTGAGTCCGGCGCGGTGCGCCTGGGAACGCGCGACCTGGCCCCCATCGCGACACTGGACTGAGAGGCGCGACGTAACTTCGGAGCCAGCGGAGGTGCGAAGCATGTCAGGCACGACTAGAGACTCTGGTTTCCATTCCGGAGCCGTGTCGCGGCGCGACGCCCTGCGCTATGCGGCATTCGCCGGCATGGGTCTCCCGCTCAGCCAGCTCTTGCCACGCGGCGCGCCCGAAGGCTCCGCGCAGGGGAGCGCTCCGGTTGGGGCCGCCAGGTATCCCCAGCCAGCCTTCTCGCTGGCCGAGCGCGATAGACGCTGGGCAGCGGTACGCCGGATCATGCAGCGTGCAGAATGGGCCCTGGATGCCCTCATCACGATAAACAGCGACCTGAGCGGTGACTCAGCCAGGTATCTGACGCAGATCGGCGGCCGCCCGGGGCGAGCCGAGGTGGTCTTCCCGCGCGACGAGGGGATACCGGTCCACGCTCTTGTCGGGACCGCCCGCGACAAGGAGTTCTGGGATGCTCGGCTCGGGGGGTGGGTGGCCGACGGCAGGCTCGTGACGCACGCCCAGGATGGCTCGAGCGCCATCGCCGAGCATCTGCGAGCAGTGGGCCTGGGCCAACCCGGCACGCGGATCGGCGTCGCCAAGCTGGCCGGAAGTCGATTCGACCCGGAGGGTTTGGCCTCCGCGACCTATCTCGACAACCTGAAGGCAGCTCTGCCCGGAATCCTTCTCGTCCCAATCGACCAGTGGGGACGCGACGCCGGCCCGATCGACGACTCCGCGATGCACGAGGGTCCGGAAGAGCACGCCGCTATCCGCCAGGCAGTCGCGGCCGGCGAGATGGGGATCCAGACCCTGATCGGCGCGACTCGCGCACGCCCCCAGGTCCAGGCCGACCTCTGGTTTCCGACCTTCGAGGCGATGTTCGCCGAGACCGGTGAGGAGCCGACCCGCCTCTCGATAGCCCTGGACAAGCCCGCCAACTCGACCCTTGGCGCCCCTGTCGGAGACCCGTTCCGGATGGGGCAGATCATCAGCCAGGAGATCGACGCCACGGCCCAGGGCTACCGCGCCCAGGTCAATCATTCGCTCTTCGCCGGCGACCGAGCGACGCCCGGCTTCGACTATTACCGGGTTACGATGGAAGCCGCGGTCCAGCTGTTCTTCGAGGCGCTCCGGTTCATCGTGCCCGGCAAGGCGACCTGCGGCGAGCTGGTGGACCATTATGCGGCGACCGCCGAAGAGCTGGGCGCCGAGGACCGCTCAGGTGTGGTGCTCCACAGCAGCGGCATCGGCAACCTGTCGAGGCCCCGCCTGGGACCAGCCAATTCGCGCGGCGAGCAGGATATCGTGCTGGCGCCGGCATGACGTTCGACTTCAAGCCGGCCATCAGGATGAAGCGCTCGGCTGCCGAGGACCTTGGCCGCCAGAACAGAGTCGTCCAGGTGGGCGATCACGTCCCGGTGACGGAGGGCGGCGCGGTCCGCCTGGGCAGCCGCGAGCTCGTCTCGATCGCGACCCTCGAGTGATCTGCGGGAATCGTTCCCCTCTCCCCTCGAGGGCCCTCGAGGAAGAGGGGGCAGGAACAAGTGCGCTTCGCGGGGTGAGGGCATGAGCGAGCCTTACTCGGCCCGTTGCCGGATCCTGACCCGCCATGGCTACCCGTCTTTCTCGGAGGAGGAGATAGCTCGGCGGCACGCAGCCCTCAGGGCGGCGATGGCGCGCCAGGGCATAGCGCTGGCCGTGGCCTACGGCGCCGGGCGATTCGACCTGGAGATGCTCTACCTGAGCAACTGGCCAGGCGGTCGCGAGGGCTATGTCCTACTGCCCCTGGACGGCGACGCGGAGCTGTTGGTCCAGTTATTCAACCACGTCCCGATGGCCCAGCGCCTATCGCTGGTCCCCAACACGCGTTGGGCCGGCCCCAACTCGGTCGCCACGCTCGCCTCGGGCATCCAGGAGCGCGGCCTCGCGGGAGAGCGAATCGGGCTCATCGGCAGCCTGCCGTTCCAGCAGCGAGACCCCCTGGCGGCGCTCCTGCCCGATTCCGAGCTGGTCGATTTCACGCCGGCGTACCGCGAGCTGCGGCTGGTCCGCTCGGGGGAGGAGATCGAGTTCTTTCGAATCGGGGCCGAGCTCTCGGATCGGGCCATGGAGGCGCTCGAGCATCAGCTCCGAGCGGGCCTTCGCGAGTACGAGCTAGCGGCGATCGTCGAGCAGCCATACCTGGAATTGGGTGGCTACACCGGCATCCACTTCATGTCCGCGACCCCGATGGACGACCCGCAGGCCTTCGTTCCCCATCAGTACCAATCGGACCGCGAGATCCAGCCCGGCGACGTACTGATCACCGAGATCAGCGGGACGTTCTGGGGCTACGCCGGACAGATCCACCGTACCTACGCGATCGGGACCGGCCCGACACCCGAGTGGGAGCGACTGCACGGGGCTGCAGTCGAGGCGTACGATGCGATCGAGTCAGTGCTCCGCGACGGGGCCAGCGTGGAGGAGGTGCTCGACGCGGCCGAAGTGATCCACGAGCGCGGCTACACGATCTTCGACGACCTGCTGCACGGCGCCAACCAGTACCAGCCGATCGTGCAGACGCGCCAGACCGACCGCGGCACGCCGGCCGGCTTCGTCTTCCGCGAGAACATGGTGGTTACGATCCAGCCCCAGCTCATCACGCCGGACCGTCGGATGGGCCTTCAGTTCGGCGAGACCGTCCGGATCACCCGGGAAGGCGTGGAGCGCCTTCACGGCTACAAGCGGGAGCTGGTGGTGGTGGACACGTGAGGGGCCAAGGGCGGCCGGTGAACGCACATAATCTTTCGCAGCGACGTCGAGGATTCGTCGCTCCATCGACGGCCGCCACCGCCGCGCAGCCGAGGGAGGAGCGGATGACTGGGTTGCAGAAGCGCGGAGAGGAACGCTGGCGTGCGAAAGGTGGCCTCAGCTGACCTTCTGCTAGGCTCTTCCAGGGGTGGACAGATGAACAGAGAGGATCGAGACCCGGTGCCGGCCCGCTACGTTTACTGGCAGGAAGAGGGTATGTGGCTCGGCTACCTCGAGGAGTTCCCGGATTACTGGACCCAGGGCGGGAACCTCGAGGATCTGCCGTAGCATTTGAGGGACCTCCACCGGGATCTGACGTCTGGTGAAATCCCGAACGTTCACAGAGTCGCGCATCTACATGTGCGATGAAGCGCCGGGAGCTCATTCGGCGCCTCAACGCGATGGGATGCATTCTTGTGCGTCGCGGTGCCGTCCTCAGCCCAGTCCCGCGATCGTCCCGACCTGAAGCAGCTCTTCGGACGGCCAGGTGGTCAGGATCTCGTGGCCGGTCTCGGTCACCAGGACCATCTCCTCCAAGCGGACTCCGCCCTCGCGGCTCTCCACCGCGATCACCATGCCTGGCTCGAATGCCTGGGGATGGTCGAACGAGAAGACGCGGCTGATGAGCGGCTCCTCGTAGGTCATGCCGATTCCGTGCCCGAGCTCTGAGACGAGCAGGCGCTGCTCAGCCTCATAGCCCCAGGTGCTGGCGGGCAAGAGGCGTTTGGCCGCGTCGGCCGTCGTCGCCCCAGGTTTGATCTCATCGATGGTTCTGGAGCTGACGCCGGGGCGGCGGGCCGCCCAGGCCGATCAAGATGTCCTTGAACTGGGACTTGAGGGTGGCTGTGGTCGTCCACGTCCCACTTGGTGCGCCGGCGACGATATTGGAGGCTTGGGCCGTCCACAGGCCAAAGTGAGCCTGGGTCTGACCGGACAGGCTCTGTCCGTTGCCCTTCCAGGGCTCGTCGAACGCCGCGAAGTAAAAGTAACCCTGCAGGCCGCTGCCGTTACTCTGCTGCTCCCGCGCCCAGTCGACGAACAGCTTGCGATACCTCTTCGAGTTGTCCGGGTTGGCCACACCCTGCGGGTTGATGAAGTCGGTCGCCCCAGTCGTCGGGCCAGCCCGTCTCACCAATGATGACCGCCTTTCGCTGCTTGCTTTGATTGACCTGCGCTTGGATAAAGTCCTTGACCTGCTTCCACTGGGCGTCGAGCACGGAGCGTGCATCGTCGATCGTGTTTCCAGGGCTGTGCCACGGGTAGGGCTGAAGCAGACCACGTCGACCAGATCGTAGAGCTGTTGCTGTAATCATTATCCGCGTTGTTGACGACGTTTCCGGTGATCTCACACTGGGTCACTTGCACGTGGTTGCCGCTCGGACCCGTGAGGTTGCTGACGCCGTTCTTGACGCGCCCGAGGTACTTCAGCGCCTGGTCGGCCTTGAGGCCGGAGCTCGTGAGCGGCTCATTTGCGACGACGAGCAGGTCGGTCAGATGGTCCGTGGCCGCCTGAAAGGCGAAGCCGATCTCTGCCTCGTTCTTGCAGAAGTTGAGCGTCGCGACGTCGTGCTTGCAGGTCCCAGCCAGATCGACCGGGCCAGACAGGTCCACGCCTATCGCGACCTTGAGGCCCTTGCTGATCGCGTAGGGGGCGACGTCATTCGGAGCGCCGGCGCACCTCATGCTGTCCGGCGGGAAGAAACATGTCCCCCAGGCGCGCGTCTGGTAGGTCCGGATCCATTGCGTATGCGGCGCGATGGTGTCGATCAGGGCGTGGAGTTGGCTGTCGGGGATGGCGTCGGGGAACCGCGCCTGGTCGAGGATTCCGGGCACCTGGAAAAAGACGAGCGGGCTGAAATCGAGTCCATACAGTGGCGGGCGCGCGGCTGATCCGCCGCGCGCGGGCGGGTTGAGCGCCAACCCGAGCACGACGACTGCCAACCGAGGACCGCGGCAGGCACGACGCGCGCGGGCCAATTGCCTCGTTGCCGGAAACCGAGCACTAGAGGCTAGAGACTTTCGCCGCTCCGGCCTTCGTCCGACGTGCACCAGGGGACCTGCCCGCGCATGCGACACTTGGCCCCGTTGCGGGCCAGCTCGGCCTCGAAGGTCGCGTGCACCGCCGGGTCCTCGTCCTCGTACTCGAGCTGCACGCCGCCGAGCTTGATGCTCACATCGGCGCGGTCTCCACCAACGGCGAAATCCTTCAAGACGAAATACCTGCGCCCGGTGAACTTGAGCGCCAGATAGCGAGCCGGCTCGGAGCCAGTATTGAAGTGCTGGTGGAGCCAGTTCGCGGGCGGCACCACCACGCTATTGGGCTTCCAGCTGACCCGAGTCGGCTCTTGGCCCTCCTCCCACAGGGTCGAGTAACCGACACCGTCCAGGATAACTACATGGGCGCCTGGTCCGTGGCGATGGGCCTTCTTGTACGTCCCGACCGGAAACTGCGAGATGTGCGCGCCCATGCTGTTTTGGGCCAGCTCCAGGAGCACGTTGCGGCCGCCGGCGCCGCGCTCCTTCCACTCGTGCAGCCTGATCGTCCGCACGTCGGGAACCAAATTGGTGTCCCAGACACGATTCCGACTCCGCCGGTACAGCTTGCCGTCGCCCGAGAAGTAGCCGTCCTCCCCCGAGAAGCGGTCTTTGAAGACGAACGGGTTGTCGAAGATGAACTGCTGGCTGTGAAACAGGTTCATGACGGTCGGCGCGTTGGTCACGAACGCCAGCCGGGCCGGTCGTGAGCCACTGGCGTTGAAGAGCCGGTAACAGGCGTTCAACGGGATCGCGAACAGGCTGCCGGTGCCCCACTCGAAGGTCTGCTTGCGGGCCTCGTCGTACCAGACGGCCGTCGAGCCGCGCCCAGAGATGACGTAGGCCATCGCCTCGTACATGTGCCGCCCGGGGTTGGAGGCTCCCCCAGGCGGTATCTCCAGCAGCTGCATGTCGTTGACGCCGCCGGTCCCCTCCAGATTCACGAAGGCGCCCAGCCCACCCTTGCGCGGCCAGGGCGCCAGCTCGAGCGTCCCGAGGTCCTCGACGTAGAAGCCCGTCACAACCGGCACGCCCTCCTGGACCTGCCACTCGCGGTAGGCGTGAACGGTTGTCAGCTCGTCCAGCTCCGTGGACGCTAGCGGCGTCGTCGTCTCGGCTGTCATGCTCGCCTCCGATCAGTGGGCCACTGGCCTGATCATGCCAGGAGCCAGGAGCAGATCACTCTCTCCTGAGTCCCTATCGTCGTCCTAAGGCGTTACTGTCAAGTGGCATCGCGCCACGAATCACCATCCGACGGGCTCAAAATGACAATACGCTTCGCACGGCCGCGACGATCCGATCCGTCCGCGGGGCGACGTAGTCCTCCATTGGCTGGGCGTAAGGGACCGGGACCGGCAGCGTGCTCACGCGTTTGATCGGCGCTTTGAGGTCGGCGAAGCCCTCGTCGGCGATGATCGCGGCTAGGCCAGCCGCGACGCCGCAATGGTCGTGGCTCTCGTCGGTCACCACGGCTCGGCCGGTCTTCCGCACGGAGGCCAGGATAGTCGCCGCATCGAGCGGCTCCAGGGTCCGCGGGTCCACCACTTCGGCCTGGACCCCATCCTCGCGAGCCAGCCGTTCGGCCGCCTCGAGCGCCCGGGGCACCTGTACACCGCAGGCGACGATCGTTACGTCCGCACCCTGGCGCTTGACCTCGGCTTGCCCAAACGGGATCTCGTATGGGGCGTCTGGGACCGGCCCCATCAGTTCCATCAGGCGCTGATGGTCCAGGAACACGGTCGGGTTGCGGCTCTTGAGCGCCGCCCAGCGCAGCAAGCCCTTGACGTCGGCCGGGCTGCCCGGCATCGCCACCTGCAGGCCAGGCGTGTTCCAGTACCAGGGCTGAGGGCTGCCCGAATGTTGGACCGCACCGGCCCCGCGCACGCCGTACAACATGTGAAAGACGATCGGGACATTGGTCTGTCCGGCCGAGTTAGAGGCGGCGATGGCGGCCTCGTTCACGATCTGGGGGACCGCCTCGTAGGAGAACGTGGCCGTGCTCAGCTCGACGATCGGCCGTATCCCGACCATCGCGGCGCCGATCCCGATCCCGCAATATGCCAGCTCCGAGATCGGCGGCCACTTGATTCGCCCAGCATGCTTCTCGCGGACCCGGTTCATGGCCGCCTGGCTCGGAGTGAGCCCGACGAACCCGGCCCCGATCAGCGTCACCCGTTCGTCCTCAGTCAAGATCTCGTCCAGCGCCTCGGCCAGCGCTTCGGCAAAGTGAAGCTCGCGCATCGTCCCGTTCTCAGGCGTAGGCGTGCTCGAGCGCCGTCTCGGGCGCCGGGAGCGGGCTGTTCAGGGCGAATCGGGTGGCCGCCTCGATCTCTTCTCGCACCACGCGGTCCAGCTCCAGCAGCCGCTCGCGGATCAACACCTCACGCTCGAGGAGCTTCCGCGCGTACAGGAGGACCGGGTCGCTCTGCTCCTCCCAGCCGCGGACCGACTCGGGCGCCGTGCCCGGAGCCCAGGTCCAGGCGATGTCTGTGTCGCCACCAACCAGTTTTGGGAAGGAGCCATAGTTGCCCGGCCAGCGCGAGGTGCGCGATTCGACGAAGAACGGGCCCTCTCCGGACCGGACCGTCGGCAGCAACTCGCCGACCGTCGCGCGTACGCGCTCGGCGTCAGTGCCGTCCACGACCAGCGTTTTGACGTCGAAGGCGTGCGCTACATCGGACAGCGCTCGGGCGGAATGCTGAGAGGTCGGCGAGCCCCGGCCCGGGCGCTCCTCGGGCGAGACACTGTTGTTCTCCATGAACAAGATGACTGGCAGCGCCCACAGGCGCGCGATGTTCAGGGTCTCGTAGAAGGCGCCCTCTTCCATAGCGCCATCTCCGAAGAACACAAGGCTGGCCTGGCCGGTCCCCTTGAGCTTGGCGCCATACGCGGCGCCGGCCGCGAGCGGCAGGCAGCCGCCCACGATCGCCGAAGTGTGGACGATGCCCTGCTCGGGCGCCGCCACGTGGAACGTGCCTGCGCGCCCCCTACAGTAACCATCCGAGCGGCCGATGATCTCAGCCAACACCCGGCCCGGCTCGGCGCCCTTGGCGATCAGGTGGCCGTGGTTGCGGTGGGTGGTGAAGACGTAGTCGTCCACTCGCAGCGGGGCGCACGCCGCCGCGCCGGCCGCTTCCTGTCCAATGTACACGTGGAAGTGACCGCGGATAAGCCCTTGATGCTCCTCGGCGAAGTGGATCACCTGCTCCTCGAGACGCCGCATCCGCAGCATGGTCCGCAACAGCTCGATAGCTCGCTCAGGCGCCAAACTCATCTCTGCCACCCCTTCCACCATCCCCTATCCCCCTATTTCATCTGGCTCGGCAGCCAGGTGGACAGACCTGGAAAGGCGATCATCGCGATCAGGAAGAGCACCAGCACGACGTTGAACGGCAGGACGGCCATGAAGAGGTCGCGGGTGGTGAAGCCGAGCGGCGCGATCCGTTTGACCGCGAAGAGTACCAGCCCGGAGGGCGGCGAGATGCTGCCGATCTCCGAGTTGATGGTCGTTAGGACACCCAGCCAGAGCGGGTCGAACCCAAGCTTCTTGAACGTCTCGAACAGCAGCGGCATCGTGATCACGATCAGTGTACTCGTCTCGAGCGGCGCGCCGAGGATGAGCAGCAGCAGGTTGTACAACAGGATGACCTCGAGCGGAGTGAGGTTACTGGCCAGGATCGCCTCAGCCAGGCCGTGGGCGATGCCCAGTGAGGCGGCCACGTACGAGAGTGAGAAGCCGCCGAGCAGCAGCATGGCGACCATCGCCGTCGTTTCGGCGGCCCGCCGCAGCGAATCGACCATCCGGCTCCAGGTCAAGCGATGCTTGAGCGCCATCAGGACGAACGCTCCCGCCGCGCCCACCGCGGCGGCCTCGGTGGTGGTCGCCACGCCTGTGTACATGGAGCCCATCACCAGACCGAAGAGGGCCAGGATCGCCCACACCGGGCCGATCGCCTCGAACCGCTGGCGCCAGGTGAACGAGCCGGCCGGCGGCGCCAGGCGCGGGTTTAGTTTGGCAGCCACAAGGATGTAGCCCATCAGCACCAGCGCCAGCAGGATGCCCGGCACGATGCCGGCGATGAACAACTGGCCGATCGACGTCTCGGTGATGATCCCGAAGATCACCATCGAGATGCTGGGTGGGATCAGGATGCCCAGCGTCCCCGCCGTCGCGACGCTGCCGACCGCCAGGCGCTTGTCGTAGCCGTGCTTGACCATCTGGGGAATGGCGAACGTGCCCACCGTCAGGGCGTCGGCGACGCTGGAGCCCGAGACGCCGGCGAAGGCGGCGCAGGCGGCTGTGCTCGACACGGCCAGTGAGCCGGGCAGCCGATTCAGCCAGCGTGCCGCCGCTGTATAGGCGTCCTCGGCCACGCCCGAGTAGGCCACGAGCGAGGCCATGAAGATGAACAGTGGGGCGACGATGAACTGGTTGTCGCTGCCTCGATCAATCGCGATGTTGGCTAGTACCCGCAGATTGTTCGGGCTGATAAAGACCGCGATCATAGTGGCGCTCGTCAGGCCCATCGCGAAGCCGGCCGGCATGCCGATGAACATCAGCAGCAGCATCAGGCCGATCATCAGCGACCCGATCGAGTACCACTCCAGCATCGCCAGCGCTCGCTACTCGAGCTGAATGGCGGAGCCGCTCGACGCCAGCTCCTGTTCCTGGATGGTCGGCTCCCAAGCAGGCCGAGCGAACGAGTCGACCAACACGAACAGGTACGTGATGGCCATCAAGCCCAGACCGGCCGGAACGGCCCAGGACACCACCACCAGCGGCAAGCTCAGTGTGGAGATGTCTCGCTGGCCCTCGATGGCGTGACGAAGGAACAGGCGCCAACTCTGCTGGAGGAAAATAAGCGTAAAGGCCAACCCGAGAAGGTGTCCAAGGCGCAGGAGCCAACGTCGCGGTCGGCTCGGCACCATCTCCACCACGAAGTCGACGCTGACGTGCGCTCCGCGCTGGAGCGCGTAGGCCACCCCCAGGTAAATGCTCCACAGCAGCATGTAAGAGGTGGCGGGATACGTCCACGTGGCCGGCAGGCGGAGAAAGTAGCGCGTGATAGCCTCCCACACCGTGAGCGCGGTGATGAGCACGATCAGCAGGCTGGCCGCGCCGAGGCAGGCAGAGTTGATCCGGCGTACCGTTCGGTAGAGGGCGTAGAAGGTGGTCATGCAGTGTTTGTCAGCCTGAGCGACGAAGGATCCGCCTCCCGAACAACCAGTCACGGATCCTTCGCTTCGCTCAGGATGACAAGAAGGGGCTCAGGATGACAAGAAGGGGCTCAGGATGACAAGAAGAGGCTCAGGATGACGGCTCTGAGCTACGCCGCGCCCGGGCACGGAGTCAGGTCGCCCTCGCTCGGGCCCCACCTGGTGACTTTGGCGCGGTAGGCGCGGGCGATCTCCTGAAGCTTGCGGCCCTTCTCGGTCTGCAGCGCGGCGATCTCTTCCAGCACCGGGTCGGTCGCGTTGCGCAGTCTGACCAACTCCTCCTGCGGCGGGGTGCACACCTTGACGCCCTGGGCCTTGAACTTTTCGATGGTCTTGGTCACCAGGTCCGAGCGCTGCTGGACCAGGTACTCCTGCGTCTCACGCCCGGCGTCGATCAGGATCTGCTGGTCTTCGGGTGGCAGCTGGTTCCAGGCATCCAGGTTGGCCGACACGACCTGCAGGTTAATCGAGTGGTCGACCCGGGTCAGATACTTGGCGACCTCGTAGATCTTGAACGAGTCGAGCAGGTTGTAGACGAACAGGAGGCAGTCGGCGGTCCCGCGCTGGATGGCCGTGTAGGCCTCGCTCGCGTCGATCACGACCGGCTTGGCGCCCCACAGCTCCATGGTCCGTCCCTGCCACTTGCCGGCCGAGCGGACCAGGGCCCCCTGCCAGGCCCTTGGCGAGTCGAGGAACTTGTCGCGACAGGTGACCGGGTCCGGGGTGGTCGAAGGCGAGGCGTAGACCACCCGCTGGTTGAAGCCGGCCGAGAAGATCTCGTTGAGGACCGGCTCGACCTCGCGGTAGAAGGGGATCGTGAACTGAAGGTCGGTCGGATAGCCGAATGGGACCTCGAACGGCGCCACGTCGGCAACCTGGCCCGAAATGGTCGCCATCGACGGCCCACCGAAGTCCGCCAGCCCGTCGCGGATGCCCTGAAATTGCTGCTGGGAGATGAGCAGCGAGCCGGCCCAGAAGAAGCGGAACTTGATCCGCCCACCAGTGCGCTCGTCCACCAGCTGGGCCCAGTATTTGTAGCCCACCCCACTCAGGTCCGACTCCGGCGCCGTCGCGGCGAACTTGAACGTGAAGCTCGGGCCTTCTTTTCGGAGCCCGGCTTGCTCGGCCGGCTTGGCGGTTGCTGCCACCTGAGTTGGCTTGGGAGCTGGGGCCGTGGTCGGCGGAGGCGGCGGCGCGGTTGGCGCCACAGGCGCCGCTGGGGCGACCGGCGCGGTGGGCGCGCAGCCGACGAGCAGCATGAGCACGCCGAGCGCCAAGCCGATTCCTGGCAGTCGATGAGCTTGCATAGCTCCCACCCCCTCGCGCTCCAACTTACGTCAAAGCCGCCCACCTGTCAACGGAAGCCTCCGCGACAGGGCGGGGTGAGGGTCGCCTTTCTCAGCAACCTACGTCCGCTGCGGCCTGAAACGCAGGGCGGACCAGACATCGTCGATAGAAACCTGCGACACCGGCCGCCAGCCGGCCGCCGTGAGCTCGTCCCAGCCGACGTCCCGGGTGATGTCGGTGCTGACCTTCGCGCTGCGCTTGGGATACGAGACCCAGAAGACGCCGCTGGGTTTGATTGCCTCGAGCGCCCGCTGGGCCAGGCGGCCCAGTTCAGCCTTGTCATTCACGAACAGGTGGACGACGTCATAGGTGCCGCTCGGTCGCTCAGCGAGACCTACGCCGTCCGGCAGCGGGCCGAGTCGCGCCAGGTAGCCCGGTGGAGGGTTGAGGACCAGCAGACGGTTCCCGGGCTTGATCTGCAGCTTGCCGGCTAGAGGATTTCCAGCCATGGGCTTTCTCCCGCACATCATACACTCGCCGAAATGCTGAAGCGCGGGGGCTTGTCCGCCACTGTGCGGGGGCTTGTCCGCCACTGTAAAGACATGACAGCGCGGGGGACAAGCCCCGCGCTACCGGCCGGCGTGAACTAATAATGATGACAGGCAGGGCAGCTCCGGCGTATCCTGCCCATCAGGATTGGGCTGGGAACGGCCTGAGGGAGGGTGGGCATGGACAAAGCGAGTATCCGGACGCCGGTCGGGTGGCTGACGTCGAGGCGCGCCCGTGTGGCCATCGTGGCCATAGCCCTCAGCCTTGGGACCGCGGCCTGCCGTCAGGCCGCGGCACCGGCGCCGCCCACCGCCGCGCCAGCCAAGGAGGCCCCCACGGCCGCGGCCGTCGCCAAGCCGGCCGCCACGCAGGCGCCGGCGGTCGCGCCGACGGCCAAGCCCGAGGCGAAGGCGCCGGCCAAGGTCACCCTCAAGTCGGCCTTCACATCGACGGCCGCCACGCTTGCGCCCGTCAGCGCGGCCAAGGAGGGCGGTTTCTTCGACGAGGAGGGGCTAGACGTCAGCCTGACGCGCATCCAGGCCGGGGCGCCGGTACTTGCCGCCCTGCGTGGCGGTGACGTGCCGATCGCCATGGTCGGCGCCCAGCAGATCGTCGAGGCCGACTTACAAGGCGGCGACTTCGTGATAGTCGCGGGCTTCAGCGACCGCTTCACGCAGTCGATCTACGTCGACAAGTCGATCGAGCGGCCGGAGCAGCTGCGCGGCAAGGCGCTTGGAGTCACCAACTTTGGCGCTGCCACCCACGTGGCCGGCAGGGTCGGCGTCGAGAAGCTCGGCCTGAAGGACCAGGTCACCTTCGTGGCCACCGGCGGCCCACCCGAGACGACGGCCGCCATGCAGGCCGGCAAGGTGCAGGGCGGCATCTTCTCGCCCCCAGACAGCTTCGTCGTCCGCGACCTCGGCTTCCGAGAATTGATCGACATCAAGGCCCTCGACGCGCATTTGCTCGGAGCGGCCATCGCTACGACCAGCAAGTGGGCCCGCGACAACCCGGACCTGGTCGAGCGCTACATCCGAGCGACGATCAAGGGAACTTACCGCCTGATGACAGACGCTCAGTTTGGGATGCAGGTGGTCCGCAAGCACTCCGGCATCGACGACCCGAAGGTCCTCGAGGAGACGTACAACTACTACCGTGATGTGTACGTCAAGGACGGCTACCCGGCCCTGGACGCCCTCCAGTTCAGCATCGATCTGGCGGCCGAGGAGATCCCGGACGCGAGGAACGCCAAGCCGGAGCAGTTCGTGGACTTGACGTTCATCGATAAGATCAAGGCCAGCGGACTGGTGGAGAAGCTGTGGGGGAAGAACTGATGGCATCGTCGTCTATCCGGCCCAACGTCGGCCTTGCCAACGTCGCCATAGTGCTCAGCCTGGGGTTGGCCGCCTGCGGGCCGGCCGCGGCGCCGGCGCCTCCGACCGCCGCGCCGGGCAAGGAGGCCCCCACGGCCGCGGCTGTCGCCAAGCCCGCCGCAGCCGTCGCGCCGACCGCGAAGCCCGAAGCCAAGCCACAGGCCAAGGTCGCGCTCAAGTCGGCCTTCACGTCCACGAGCGCCGCTCTGGCCTCGATCACGGCGGCCAAGGAGGGCGGCTTCTTCGACGAAGAGGGGCTGGACGTCAGCCTGTCGCGCATCCAGGCCGGGGCGCCTGTGCTGGCCGCGATGCGCGGCGGCGACGTCCCGATCACTATTGCCGGCGGCCAACAGATCGTCGAGGCCGACCTGCAGGGCGGCGACTTCGTCATTGTAGCCAGCTTCATCGACCGCCTGACTCAGGCGATCTACGTCCAGCCATCGATCGAGCGCCCCGAGCAACTGCGCGGCAAGGCGCTCGGAATCACCAACTTCGGGGCCATCACCCATGTGGCCGGTCGGGTTGGTCTGGAACAGCTCGGTCTGAAGGACCAGGTCACGTTCATCGCGACTGGCGGCCCACCAGAGACGATCGCCGCCATGCAGGCGGGCAAGGTAGAGGGTGGCATCTTCTCGCCACCTGACAGCTTCGTGGCAGGCGAGCTGGGCTACCGCGAGCTGCTCGACATGAAGATGTCTGAGACACGCCTCGTCACCGGGGCGATCGCTACGACCCGAACGTGGGCCCGCGAGAACCCGGATCTGGTCGAGCGTTACATCAGGGCGAGCATCAGGGGCACGCGCCGCTTGATATCGGATCGCGAGTTTGGGCTGCAGGTGATTCGCAAACACGCCGGCATCGAGGACGCTAAAGTGCTCGAGGAGACGTACAACTACTTCCGCGACGTATACTTGCGGGACGGCTACCCGTCGCTGTCGGGCATCCAGTTCAGCCTCGATCTGGCGGCGGAGGAGATCCCGGCGGCGAAGAACGCCAAACCGGAGGAGTTCGTGGACCTGACGTTCCTCGACAAGATGAAGGCCAGCGGGGTGCTGGAGAGGCTCTAGGGACAGGTTGGAGGCCAGCGGTCTAATCGGCCGGCTTTCGCGCATGAGGTGAACGCAATGGCTGAGCAAGTCTCAGAGCTACGGCTAGTCGCGGCCCAACCCGCCTCAAGCGGACGGCCCGAGGCGGTGTACGGGGTCAGACGGCAGAGCAAGAGCCGCGAGAACGCCATCCTCGGTGCCGTGGGCGTGCTGGTCTTTCTAGCACTCTGGGAGTGGGCCGGCACGAGTGTCCAAAACGGCAAGCTGTTCTTCAGCGCCCCCTCTCTGGTAACTGGCGCGTTCCTCCGGCTGGCCGCCGACAGCTCCTTCTGGAACGACGTCTGGGTCAGCTCTCAGGAGTTCGCCGTCGGCTACGTGGCGTCGATCGCCGTTGGCGTCCCGCTTGGCATCGCGATGGGCTGGTACCGGCGCGTTAACGCACTCCTCGATCCGCTTGTGTCGGCCTTCTACGCCATGCCGCGGGTGGCGCTGGTGCCGCTGCTGATCATCTGGTTCGGGATCGGCATGAACTCCAAGATCGCGCTCGTCTTCCTGGGGGCCGTGTTCCCGATCCTGATCAGCACGCTGGCCGGGATTCGCAACCTGGATGAGTCGCTGATCCGCCTTGCGCGCTCCTTTGGGGCCAGGGATCGACAGATCTTCGTCACGGTCGCCTTGCCCGGGTCGCTGCCGTTCATGTTGACCGGCCTGAAACTCGCGATCGGGCGCGCGCTGATCGGCGTGATCGTGGGGGAGCTGATCGCCGCCCAGGCTGGCATCGGCTACATGATGGCCAAAGCTGGGGCGACCTTTCAGACTGACCGGGTCATGGTGGGCGTGATGCTGATCTGCGCGGCGGGCATGGTGAGTCTTGAGGTGCTGCGCCGAATCGAGGTGCGTTTCGACTCGTGGCGCCCCCAGCGCGAACGCGGAGCGTAGGCGCGCTCAGTACCGCGACCGTGAGGGACCGGGGGTCGACCCCCGCTTAGCTAGAACGCACCGGGTAGCTCATCGGGGCGACGTCGTCGACTGTCTGGCCGCGGGCGCGCCACTGGGGGATGCTGGCCCAGGTCACCTCGGACGCCTCCTGGACCTGGCGGAGTAGCTCGCCCTCGTCGACGCGGGTCGGGCGCCCGTCCTCGACCAGCGTCTGGCCGTCGACCACGATCAGCTCGATGTCGCGCCCGCTGGCGCCCTCCACGAGCGACTTGATCGGGTCGTGCACGCCGCCGAAGTGCATCTGCTGCAGATCGAATGCCAGGATGTCCGCCTTGGCGCCCGGGGCTAGCCGGCCCAGGTCGTCGCGGCCGAGCGCCCGAGCTCCGCCCAGCGTGGCGGCGTCGAAGACGTCGTGAGGCTTGCCGGCCCGGAAGTTGCCGTCGACGATCCGGCACACGAGCGCCGCCAGCCGCATCTCGCTCACGAGGTCCTCCGGGAACGTGTCGGTGCCCAGGGCGATGTTGATGCCGCGGGCCCGGTAGCGCTCAAACGATTCGAGTGCTAGCCCCATCTTGGCGTATTTGTAGGGGGCGTGGGCGATCGAGGCGCCGCTGTCGGCCAGGATCTGCAGGTCGTCCACGTACGGATAGTGCGACCAGGAATGGCCGGCGTGAAAGACGCAGTGGCCCAGGATGACCTCCGGACCCAGAAAGCCAATTTGGTCAAGGTACTTGATCGGCGTCACCTGCCGTTCGCGAAGGACGGTCTGAAACTCGACCAGGTTCATCGCGGCGTGCAGCTGGATGCCCATGCCCAGCTCGGCGGCGACCCGCTTGGTCGCCTGGAGCAGCTCCGCACTACATGTGTCGAGCTGACCCGGATAGAGCAGCCCGCGGATTCGATCGTTGTGTGCGCCGTGATACCGCTCGACGTACCGCTTGGCCTGCTCGAGGCCGGCCAGGCCGGCCTCTTCGTCCCAGTCCCACTGGATGCGGCCCTCATCGTCGAGAACGTAGTTGGCACTCCGAAACGCCGGCCCGAGGTAGGCCCGCACACCCAGCTGGCCCGCCATCTCCGCGAACCCTTCGAGCATGTCGCCGCGCGTGCCGATGTCCAGGATGGTCGTCGCGCCGCCCCGAACGGCGGCCCAGACGCCGAACTTGCCCTCCACTTCCGCGCGCCGACGCGGCTGGGGAGCACCACGCCGGCCGGCGCCATAGGCCAGGGTGTGATCAGCTTGCCGTGCGCGTCGATGCGGCGGTCCGCGGTCCCCTCGAAACGGTGCCCGACGTGGACGATACGGTCGTCTTCGTAGACGACCACGCCATCAGGCACCAGCTCATGCCCGCGCCCATCGAAGCCCACGACCCAGCCACCTTGAAGAAGCGTTCGCATCTTTACCTCCGAATTGAGCGGCACCATGCCACACGCCAACAACAAACGGAGCCAATAGTGAGTTTCCCGCGCTTCCTTTAGTAACTATCTCAGAACGCTCCGGGCAGAACCAGCGGTTGCGCCGGATACCGTCAGTTGCAGCCCGCATGGTAGACGCCCTACGCTGAGAGCCCGGCGGCCTTGAGCGACCGCAGAGGTCTTCAGCGACGGGGGAGGGGCGAGCATGAGTACAGGATTGCAGTTCGACGAGGAGGCGGCGCGCCGCGTCGAAGCCATGTACGTGACTCCCGATGTGGTCACGCAGCGGCAGGCCATCATGCGAGTGCTCAGGCTGGGTCCGGGCGAGCGCGTCGTGGACATCGGCGCAGGCCCGGGGTTCCTAGCCTGTGAGATGGGCGGTGCCGTCGGGCCGTCAGGCCGGGTCTGCGGCATCGACATCAGCGAGAGCTTCCTCGCCATGGCCCGGAGCCGCTGTCCGGAGCGACCATGGGTGGACTTCCGGGCAGGGGACGCCGTGCAGCTCCCGTTCGGCGACGCCGAGTTCGACGTGGGTGTCTCCACGCAGGTCTACGAGTACGTCCACGATGTGGGCTTGGCCTTGGCGGAGCTGTACCGGGTCCTGTGCCCGGGCGGGCGTGCGCTGATCGTCGATACGGATTGGGACTCCATCGTGTGGCACAGCGCGGATCGCGCGCGGATGGAGCGCATCCTGGCCGCCTGGAACGAACATCTCGTCGACCCGTACCTGCCGCGGACCCTCTCGGCGCGGCTGAAGCAGGCCGGCTTCCTGGTTGAACATCGCGAGGTGATTCCGCTGCTGAACCCGGAGCTTGATCCGAATACCTACGGCTACGGGCTCATCGGCCTGATCGCCCGCTTCGTGGTCGGTCGCCAGGGAATTACGCAGGACGAGGCCGATGCCTGGGCCGAGGACCTCTGGACAAGCGGCGATGCGAGGCCGTATTTCTTCAGCCTGAACCGCTATCTGTACCTGGCGATCAAGGCGACCGCTAGCCCCGGCCCCCAGCAGGGGTCATCGGTGCAGGCCGGATAGCCCTCGGCACCAGAGGAGAGCACAGGCGAGCTTGAGCAGCCCGAGGTAGTTGCCGGCCTGCTTGTCCCAGCGAATCAGGATCGCGCGGCACTTCGAGAGCCACGCCAGCGTCCGTTCCACCACCCATCTGCGCGGCTTGTGCGGCTTCTTGCGGGGCGGGCGCAGGTCACGGATCAGCCGGATGTGCGGCGTGTAGTCGCAGTCGACGATGACGCCCCAGCCGCTCTCACTGTCATAGCCCTTGTCCAGGCACAGGTGCTGGGGCCAGTCAGGCTCAGGCTCGGGGCGCTCGACCACGACCGCCTCAATCGTGGCAGCCAGCGGTTGCGCGTCGGGGATATTGGCCCCGGCGACGACCACAGCCAGCGGACCGCCATCCTTCTCGACCAACAGGCTCCGCTTCACGCCGTTCTTGGCACGATCCGTGGGGTTCGGGCCGACCAGGTCCCCCCAAAACGGGCCTTGCTCATCGCGGCATCGGCGGCCTGCCACTCCCAGTCGCAGCCGCCGAGGTCCTCGCAGGCCTCCAAGAGCACCGCCCAGATCCGATCGAAGACGCCCAGCCGCACCCACCGCTGGAACGTGCGGTGGACCGAGCTGTCGTCCGGGAACTCCTGCGGCAGGCGGTTCCACTGGCACCCACTCCGCAGGCGGAAGATGATCGCGTCCAGCGCTCCGCGCGGGTCGATCCGCTTGCGGCCGGTGCGCTTCGGCGGATCAAGCTCGACGAGGACCCGCTCGACCACACGCCAGAGGGCGTCGGGTGCTCGCCAGATGGTCGGCAGGGGCTTCGGTCGTCTCCGTGGCACGGCTGGCTCCGTCCGTTGGCAGTGGGACCGAGTATGCCTCAGCCGGCCGATTTGAGATAGTTACCTAAGCGCTATTCCGCACTTGGAAACGAAGTCTGCTCTGCTCTGACCAGCATCGGCCTCCTCAAGGGTTGGCGCCTATTGAGGTCCCGGATCTCACCAATTGCCTGGCAAGCTGACGGCCAATGCCTCCGCCTTCCTCGAGATGAAGGCAGAGCCTCACGATTCGGCGAGCAAAATCGAAAGCGCGCGCCTGAATATTTCTTGGCCGAGTCCATTGCTTTAGAGCTGGTCATCGCACCAGTTTCTCAATTCTCAATTCTCAATTCACACCGGCATGACGTCATGTTTCTTTCTCGGTCGCTCTTCGTGCTTGTGTTCGAGGAGGCGAAGAGCTTTGATCAGCCGACGACGGGTTTCTCGCGGCTCGATGGCGGCGTGGGCGAACTGCTTGGCGACCGCCTCGAACGGGCCGGAGAAGCGCTCCCCGAACTCCTCGATCTTCTCCCGGCGCACCGCTTCTGGATCGTCGGCCGCCTCGATCTCACGTCGGTACAGCACGTTAACGGCGCCCTCGGCGCCCATCACCGCCAGCTCTACTCCTGGCCAGAGCAAGAGCTGGTCGGCGCCCAGCTCACGGGTACACATGGCCTGCTTGGCCCCGCCGTACCCTTTTCGCAGATAGAGTGTGATCTTGGGCACCGTCGCCTCGGAGTACGCGTACAGCATCTTGGCCCCGTGGCGGATGATGCCGGCCTGCTCCTGCTTCAGCCCGGGCAGGAAGCCGGGCACGTCGACCAGCGTGACCAGCGGGATGTTGAACGCGTCGCACAGCCTGATGAACCGAGCGGCCTTGTCCGCCCCGTCCACGTCGATGCTGCCGGCCAGGAACATCGGCTGGTTGGCGACGAAGCCAACGCTGCGACCATCCAGCCGCGCGAAGCCGACGACCATGTTGCGTGCCCAGCGAGGCTTCAGCTCGAAGAACTCGCCGTCGTCCACGATCCGCTCGATGACCTTGACGATGTTGTACGGCTTGCGCAGGTCGGCCGGGACTAGCTGGTCGACACCGTCCAGAAGGCGCTCCGGATCGTCGCCGGTCTCTAGCCGCGGGGCCAGGTCGTTGCAGCTCGAGGGCAGGAAACTCAGCAGTCGCCTGATCCGGGCCAGGCAGTCGCCGTCGTCCTGGGCTACCAGGTCGGCGCAGCCGGACACTTCGCCGTGTACTTTCGCCCCGCCCAGCTCTTCCATCGTCACCTCCTCGCCGAGCACCTCCTTGAGCACGGCAGGCCCAGTGATGAACATCTGGCTAGTGCCCTTGACCATCACGACCAGATCGGTAAGAGCCGGCGAGTAGGAGCCCACCCCGATGCAAGGGCCCATGATGGCCGAGATCTGCGGGATAGCTCCCGAGGCGATGCTGTTGGCGAAAAAGATCTTTCCGATCGCCCTGGTGACGTCCAGACCCTCCTGAATTCGGGCCCCCGCCGAGTCCCATAACCCGACCACCGGCATATTCAGCTTGAGCGCCTGCTCGATGGCATAGGTGATCTTGTCGCCGTGGGCGCTGCCAACCGTGCCGGCCATCACGGTCCAGTCCTGGGCGTAGACGTAGACTGGCCGACCCTCCACGGTTCCGTGGCCGACGATCACGCCGTCGCCCGGACGCCGCCGTGCGGCCATCCCGAACTCGGTCACATGGGTCTCGGCCAGCATGAACTCCTCGACGAACGAGCCGGGGTCCAACAAAGCTTCGATCCGTTCACGCGCGGTCAGCTTGCCCTCGGCATGCTGCCGCTCGACGGCCTTCGGCTCGCCTTGCAGGACCTGCTCCTTGAGGCCATGGAGCTTCGCCTGGATCTCGTCTCTCGATTTAGGCATGACCTTCTAGTCCCGTACCTGCAGTTGTCATCCTGAGCGAAGCGAAGGATCCGTGCCCCCACGCCCGGATCGCGGATCCTTCGCCGCGCTCAGAATGACAGCCTTCATACCACCCCGAATCCCGCCAGCACAGCCAGCATCACCGCCGCTGCCATGATCGAGCCGAGCTGGCCGCCGGTGTTGGCCGCCATGGCATGCATGAGCAGATAGCTCTTGCGGTTGTACGACTGGCCGAAGCTCTGCACCACTCGGGCGGCCATCGGATAGGCCGAGATGCCGGCCGCGCCGATGAGCGGGTTCACTCTGCCGCCGCTCAACAGGTAGAACAGTTTGCCAAACAGCAGCCCCAGCGCGGTATCCAGCACGATCGCCACGAATCCCAGCCCGAACACCAGCAGCGTCTGAGGCTTGAGGAACACCTCGGCCTGCATCGTCGCGCCGATGCTCAGCCCGAGCAGCAGCGTCACCACGTTGGCGATCTCGTTCTCGCAGGCGCTCCTGAGGCGCTCGACCACACCGCTCTCGCGCAGCAGGTTGCCCAGCATCAATGTGCCCAGCAGCGGCACGCCTTGCGGCGCGATCAGCCCACCAACCACGATCACGACCACCGGAAACAGAACCCGCGCCTGGTGCGAGACCTTGGCCGAGCGCCCGCCCGCCATGATCGTCTTCTTCTCGCGCTCGGTGGTCAGCAGACGCATGATGGGAGGTTGGACAAGCGGGACCAGCGACATATACGAGTACGCCGCGACCGAGACCGCGCCGAGCAGGTGAGGGGCGTACTGAGACGTGACGAAGATGGCGGTCGGGCCGTCCATCGCCCCGATGATCCCGATCGAGACCGACTCGCGCAGGGGGAAGCCCAGCAGCAGCGCCAGGATCAGGGTCAGGAAGATCCCGAACTGGCCGGCCGCGCCCAAGAGCAGGATGCTCGGATTGGCGAACAGCGGGCCAAAGTCGGTCATGGCGCCGATGCCCAGAAAAATCAGGACCGGAAAGATCTCAGTCGCGACCCCGGCGTTGTAGATGGCGCGCAGCACGCCGTGCTCTTCCATCAGCCCGTTGCCGGGGATGTTGACGAGGAGTGCGCCAAAACCGATCGGCACCAGCAGGAGTGGCTCCAGGCCGCGGCTGATGCCCAGGTAGAGCAGCCCGCCGCTCACCGCCAGCATGAGCACGTGCCCGGGTGACAGGTGAAGCAGCCCCTGAACCAGGCTCACCAGTCCGGAGCCAAGCGCCGACTCCATCGATCAGTCGAAGGTCTCGGGGCGACTCATCGCTCGCGGGCACGGCAGGCCGTGCCCCTACTCCTCGCCCGGGAAGGCGCGGTGGAGCCCGTAGATCAGGGCAGCCACGATGGCGAGAGCGACGAGTGTGCCAAGCATGCTCACGACGGCGACGCTCAGACCGAGCTCCAGCTCGCTCATTGACTCATCAGTCGGGCGACTCGATGATGGCGAGCAAGTCGCCCTCGTCGACGGCCTCACCCGGCCCCACGTTGATCTCGGCGACGGTGCCGGACGCGGGCGCGACCACCTCGATCTCCATCTTCATCGCCTCCAGGACGAGGATCGTGTCGTCTTCTTGCACCTGGTCGCCCGGCTGCACGGACAGCCGCAGGATCTTGCCCAGCATCGGGGCATTCGTGGGCACACGCACGGCTTCTGTGCTCCTCCCAACTGACGCGGGAGACTCTAGAGCCAGGGTCCACGGCAGTCAAGGACAGGGCGCGGCGAGGAGGGGCAGGCGGCTCGTCCGCTGTAGGGGCGCCCGCACCCGGGCCAGTGATCGGTCGGCGATAGTCCGACCGAAGCTCAGTCCTCGGCGCCGCCGCGCGCGGGGGGCGGACTGGCAAGCATCGGCCTCTGAGGCGCCGGCCGCGCGCCGACAGGGTGAGCGGGGCTCGGCGCGGGGGCTGGTACCGGCGCCCGCCGGAAGACTCGCGCCCGCGCGGCGACCACCGCTTCCCTGGCGTCGTCGAGGATGGTGTAGACGGCCGGTACGAGGACAAGGGTCAGCATGGTCGAACTAAGGATCCCGCCGATGATCACCACGGCCATCGGGGCGCGCGACTCGCCGCCCTCTTCGAGCTTGAGCGCGAGCGGCAGCATGGCGAAGACCATCGTCGAGGTCGTCATCAGGATCGGCCGCAGTCGGACGTACCCCGCCTCCAGGAGCGCTTCAGTCCGCGCCAGGCCTCGCTTGCGGAGCGTGGTGGTGAAGTCGACCAGCAGGATCGCGTTCTTGCCCACCAGTCCCATCAGCATGATCATGCCGATCATTGAGAAGATGTTGAACGTGTTGCCCGTCACGAGCAGCAAGCTAAACGCCCCGACCAAGGCAACCGGCAGGCTGAACATGATCGCGAACGGCGTGAGCCACGACTCGTACAGCGCGACCATCAGCATGTAGATCAGGATGATCGAGAGCGAGAGTGCCTGCAGCAGGGTGGCAAAGGCCGTCTCTTGCTGCTGGACCTGGCCGGCGAAGACCATCCGATAGCCTTCCGGCAGCGGGATCTGGTTGGTCGCGGCCCGAAGGTCGCGGGTTACGTCGCCAAGCGATCGTCCGGCGACATTGGCGTTGACTTCAATCACACGCTGGCGATCCGTGCGCTGAATGCGGGCCGGTCCCGCGTCTCGCACCAGCGTCGCCACCTGGTCCAGGCGAACCAGGTTCCCGGAATCGCCTAGCAGCGGCACGGCGCCCAGCTGATTCGGCGATGCGCGCTCGCTGTCCGTGGCGATGACCCTGACGTCGATCTGATTGGCGCCGTCGGGCCGAAGCTGGGTCACGACGGTCCCCCCGACCATGGTCCGCAGGACGGTCGCGACGCTATTGGCGCTCACCTTCAGGTCAGCCAGCCGCTCGCGGTCCAGCACCGCCCGCACCTCGGGGTCGCGCTGCTGAGCGTTGTTCTGGACGTCGACAGCGCCGGGCACGGAGCGGACCGCGCCCTCGACCTGGTCCGCGATCGAGCCCAGCTTATCGAGGTCGTCGCCGAGCAGCCGGATGTTGAGCCCGCCACCGCCCCCCGCGAGGGGGTTGAAGACGGTCGCCCGAATCTGGGCGTCGGGGAACTGGCGGAAGATTCGCCGCGCATCCGCCAGGACCTGGAAGATCGAGCGATCGCGAGACCGTTTGTCGACCAGTTGAACGGCGATGTTCGCGCCGCGCGCGCTCTGGGAGCCGCCGCCAAAGCCACCCGCGCTCCCGACCGACGTGAACACCCCCTGGATCTCGGGGATCTTGCTCAGCGCCTCCTCGAGGCGTTTGACTGTCGCGTCAGTCCCCTGAAGCGACGTGCCGGGCGGCATCGTCACGTTGACGGTGAACAGGCTGTCGTCCTCGACTGGCGCGAACTCGGAGCCGATGATATTGAAATAGACCATCATCAGGCTCACGGCGAGGGCTGAGAAGCCAATCCCCACCACCATCCAGCGGGCCTTGAGGCCGATGCCCAGCAGGCGTCGGTAGCCGCGCGCAAGGCGGTCGTAGCCGCGGTCCCAGACCGCGCCGAAGCGCGCCAGCAAGCCGTGCTCCTCGCCCCCCTTCAGCCAGCGCGACGCCAGCATCGGGGTCAGGGTGAACGAGACAAATAGGGAGAAGAGCGTGGCCGCCGCGATGGTAATCCCGAACTCTTTGAAGAGGCGGCCGATATTGCCGCTCATGAAGCTGACCGGCAGGTAGACCACGACGTCGACGAGGGTGATCGCCATCGCCGCTAACCCGATCTCGCTGCGGCCGGTCAGCGCCGCGTCGCGCGGTTGCTCGCGGAGGTCGAGGTGTCTAGTGATGTTCTCGAGCACCACGATCGAGTCGTCCACCAGGATTCCAATCGTCAGCGCCAGCGCCATCAGCGAGATGATGTTCAGGCTGAAGCCGGAGAAGAACATGACGAGGAACGTCGAGATCAGCGAGGTGGGTATGGCCAGCAGCACGATGACGGTGTTGCGCCAGGTGTGCAAGAAGACCAGCAGCACGATGCCGGTCAGAACAACGCCGATATTGAGGTCTTTGATCACCGCCTCGAGCGAGCGGCGGGTAAAGATCGACGCGTCGCTGGTGATGGTCATGTTGACGTCAACCGGTAGCGTCCGCTGAAGGGTGGCGAGCGTATCCTTGATGTTGTCGGCGACCCGCACACTGTTCGCGTCAGCCTGCTTGGTGATGATGAAGCCGACCGCGTCCTGCCCGTTGTAGCGCTGCAGGCGCGTCTGCTCGCGGAAGCCATCCTCGACCGTTGCCACATCCTGGAGCCTGACCACCCGCGGGTTGACCTGGATGGTCAGGTTACGCAGGTCATCGACCGTCCGGAAGACGCCGACGGCGCGGATGCTCTGCGAGCTGGGCCCCTCGTTCAGTCGACCACTGGGGCTGCTGACGTTCTCCTTATTGAGCGCGTTCTGAACCGTCTGGAGCGAGATCCCGTAGGCGCGTAGGCGCTGCGGATCGACCTTCACCTCGATCTCGCGCTGGAGGCCACCTACCAGCGTCACGTCGGCCACGCCGTCGACCGACTGCAGGCGGGGCAGGACGGTATCGTTGGCGACGTCGAACAGCTCGCTGAGCGAGCGCCGGCCGGACATCGCGATGTTCATGATCGGGATTGCCGACGCGTCGGCCTTGATCACCGAGGGCGCTCCGACATCTTCCGGCAGCCGCCCCTTGACCGCCGCGATCCGCCGCTCCACGTCGAGCGCCGCCTGGTTCGTGTCCGTGCCCTCGACGAAGCGGATGGCCAGACTGACGAAGCCCTCCGACGAGGTCGATGTGATCGTATCGATGCCCGGTAGGCCCGAGACCGAGTTCTCGACCGGCTTGGCGACGAGGTCCTCGACGTCGGTTGGCGCGGCACCCGGATACGGGATCGAGACGAAGACGGCCGGGAAGCTAATCGCCGGAAAGCGATCGATCTTCATCTTGGTGAAGCTGACGCCGCCCATCAGCACCAGACTCACGATCAACATCAAGATCGCGAGCGGCCGGTTGATCGCCAGGCGCGTCAGGCCCACCGCCGACTCCAGCGAGGAGGATAACTCACCGAGTGCTCAGAGACCTGGAACATTCTGCCCTGCTGCTGCGGCGTTTCGCAAGCTCTTTACTCAACGTTTACAATTGGCACCAAATGTTCACAATTAATCCCGTCGCCGGCCGCCGATTGGCCCTGGCGCTTTTACTCACCAGCGCTCTCGTGGCCCTCGTTGGGCCGCTCTGGGAAGCGGGCCAGCGCGCCCCCGAGGCGACGGTTCGTGCCTACCTGGATAACGTGGAAAGCAACCATCTAGAGGACGCCCTCGATGCGGTTGCGCCAAGCGTTCGGCCGGCCGCCCGCGAGCGCGTCCAGAACCAGCTCGGCAATCACTACCGCCTCGAGCTGGTCGCTCTCGGCAACCCCTCACTGCTCGCGCGCGCGCTGGGCACATCGCGGACCACGGCGCGGGCCACGATCCTGGCCGAGGTGACCCCGCTCTCGGGCGAAAGCTGGAAGAGCACGACCGTCGTCCGCCTGGTCGACGAGGGCGGCCGCTGGTATCTGCTGGACCCGCCGTTTGCTTAAATACCCGCCTTGTCATCCCGATTCTTCTTGTCATCCTGAGCCTTTCTTGTCATCCTGAGCCCTCATTGTTATCCTGAGCCTTTCTTGTCATCCTGAGCGAAGCGAAGGACCCGTGCCCGTCGTCCAGAAAAGCGGATCCTTCGCTTCGCTCAGGATGACAATCAGGCCTCGCCCCGTCCCCTGAAAACGAGCCGCATCGCCGTGCCCTCGAAGCCGAAGGCCGCCCGAAGCTGGTTTTCCAGGTAGCGGTGGTAGGAAAAGTGGAGCAGCTTGGGATCGTTGACGAAGAACACGAATGTTGGCGGGCGAGTGCCCGACTGAGTCGCGTAATAGATCTTGAGCTGGCGGCCGCGCTCGGTGCGCGGGTGGCGCACCACCGCGTCGCGGACGAGCTCGATCAGCCTCGGGGTCGGTACGCGCTTGTCCCGCTCGGCCTGGATCTGGCGCGCGATCTCCAGAACGCGCGGCACCCGCTGCCCCGTTCGAGCCGAGATGAACACCAGTGACGCCCAGTCGACGAAGCTCAGCTCGCGCCGAATTCGAGCCGTGAATTCCCGAGTCGTGCCGTTATCCTTCTCGATCACGTCCCATTTGTTGACCGCCACAATCAAGCCCTTGTAAGCCTCCTGAACATAGCCGGCCACGTGCGTGTCCTGGGCCGTGATACCTTCGACCGCGTCGACCACCAGGACGGCCACTTCGGCCCGCTCGATCGCCCGGACCGCCCGCAGCACGCTGAACTTCTCGACTCCCTGGCGGATCCGCCCACGTCGGCGGATGCCGGCCGTGTCAATCAGGAGGACACGCTGGCCCGCGAAGGTCAGCTCGGTATCCACCGCGTCTCGGGTGGTACCTGGGACCGGGCTCACGATCGTGCGCTGCTTGCCCAGCAGCGTGTTCAGCAGGGACGACTTGCCGACGTTCGGCCGCCCGACGATCGCCAGCGATAGATCGGCCTCGTCCTCGGCGAGCGCCTGGGTGGGCGGCAATCGGTCGACCACCTCGTCCAGCAGGTCGCCGGTCCCGGTCCCGTGCAGCGCGGAGAAGGGCAACGCCTCCCCGAGGCCCAGCTCGAAGAACTCAACGCTATTGAGCCCTCGCCGGCCACCGTCGGCCTTGTTCGCGCCCAGCACGAGCGGCTTGCGGGTGCGGCGCAACAGCTCGGCCACGTCGGCGTCAGCCGCAAGCGGGCCACTGGCCGCGTCAACCACGAACAAGATCAGATCGGCTTCGTCGATCGCCTCCTGGACTTGGGCGAGCACGTCGACCTGTAGGGGCATCCCGATAGATCGGGGTGCCCTAGCCCCTTGCCGCGCCCCAGCCAGATCGGGCTCGACGCCGATGCCCCCTGTGTCCACGACCGTGAACTCGCGGCCCCGCCATTCGGCCGTGCCGTACAGCCGATCACGGGTCGTGCCCGGGACCTCATGCATCACTGCCCGCCGTTCGCCGATCAGGCGGTTGAACAACGTTGATTTGCCAACGTTAGGCCGTCCGACGATGGCGACGATTGGCCGAACCGAAGGCGACTCAGGACTGAGGACTGAGGACTGAGAGACCGGCCGGCTCGGTCCTACTAGCTCCTGACCTCCACCCCTCGACTCATTGCTCATGCCTCATGCCCCGTGCCTCAGAGCGGTCCCGGCGTCGGCGTGGGCTCCTCTCTGAGCACGACCGTGACGCGGGGCGGGTCGACGCGCTCGAGCGTGAAGCCAGCAGGGACTGTCACGCGTGGCTCGACCTCGTGGCGACCCGCTCGCAGACCCCCGAGCTCCAGCGCCACTCGGAAGTCCCGCGGGCTCAGGGCCTGCAGGGTTGGGGCTGGGCCCGAAAGAGTTATGTCGACCTGGGGCAGGTCGCCGGCAAGCTGGAGGCTCGTGCCCAAGTTCTGGGCCGTGGGCACCACTCTCACCGTCTGGGTGACAGTCAGCGGTGTGACCCGCAGCGTCACGCTGATCGGCTGCGGCTGCAGCAGCGCCAGCCCCTGGGGCGGCAGCACCTGGACCCGACGCACGACGCTGCTGGAGATCCCGCCCACGTCAATCGGCTCGGTGTCGACGAAATTGACGCCGCCCAGCGTGGTCGGCGAGCCCACCACGGTGACGGTCGAAGGCTCCAGCTCGACCGGCTCCAGGTAGTAGCCGGCCGTCACCCGGCCGCGAATCACCGGCCGCACGCCGACCTCCTTGTAGCCCACCTGCTGGGCGACCGGAACCTCCACGTTGACCGTGGCCGGCGTGATCCTGACATCGCGAACGTCGGCACCCCGTGCGTCAACCGGACGCGGGGCGTAGGTGGCGTTCAGGCTCACCGTGACGCCATCCAGCCGAAGCTCGACGACCGCGGCCTCGACGCGCCGGATGCCGCTAGATGGGCCGGCGATAGTGATGTTTTCGGGAGTGATCCGTGGCGTGGAATACGCATAGCCGAACGGGACGCTGCCGTTGATGTTCAGCCGCACTGGCACGACTCGCTCGCCTATCTCCTCGATTGCCACGTTCACGCGGGGTGGAATCGGGTCAACTGAGCGAACTTGCTGCTCCAGCGCCTCGACCTTCACCGGTAGCTCGTTCAAGCCCGGCGCAGCCCCAGATGCGTCAGCTGTCGCCCTGAAGCTGCCGGGCCGCAGCAAGCCCCACGAGTCACTCGGCATCCGCACCCTCACCTGGATCTGGGGCGGCTCGCTGACCACAACCAGCCCCGGCGGCGTGTTGACGATCTCAGCCGGGATCGCGAAGCTTGGGATGTCGGTCCGATCGGGATTCTGCTCGTTCTGGACCACGATCCAGAGGGCGAATGCGAGCGCCACGGCGAGCACTAGGCGACCGAGATCGATCCTCAGGCGGAGTGGCGCTTCAGCCGGTGCGAGCGCCATGGCCTACACCTTCGCGGCAGTGCGTCCGCGTATCCAGGCCGGAAGCTGCTCCCCCATTGGCGGCCGATACAGGATGCCCAGGACCTTTCGGAGCTTGCCCTCGTCCAGATTCGCCACCAACCGCCCGTTGTTAGCCAGCGAGATGCGGCCGGTCTCCTCCGAGACCACCACCGTGATCGCGTCGGTCTGCTCGGTGATTCCTAGGGCCGCGCGGTGGCGTGTGCCGTAATGCATCGAATTCGCCCGCACCGCGGCCAGGGGAAGCACACAGCCAGCCGCCACTAGACGATCCCCACGAACGATCACCGCCCCGTCGTGAAGGGGTGAGTTGGGATAGAAGATGTTTAGGAGTAGCTCGACCGACAAGGAGCCATCGATCTCTACGCCCGTCTGGGCGTACTCGCCGAGCGCTGTCTCGCGCTCCAGCACGAGCAACGCGCCCCAGCGTCGCTCGGCCAGGCGCCGAGCTGCGAGCGCCACGACGTCAACCACGCGGCCCGAGTTGGTCAGGACCGGCGCGTGGGGCAGAAACCCCCCAGCCCGCCCAACCTGCTCGAGCGCCCGGCGGAGCTCAGGCTGGAAGAGGATCGGCACCGCCACAATCAGGGCGGGCAGACTGTTTCGTAGCACCCAGCTCAGAACGGTCAGATTGAACAGGTTGCCGAGCACTGTGCCCACCAGCAGCAGGCCCACGATGCCTCGCACCAGCATGACCGCGGTCGTGCCCTGGATCAGCGTCAGCAGCCAGTAGACGATCACCGCGACGATCAGGATGTCGACGAGGCTGCGCCAGTCCAGCTGAGCCAGCGCTGTCGAGATCGCATGGAGCAGGCCCTCCATGCTAGCCGTTCCCGCAACAGGTCCACGGACCGAGAAGGTGCGCCAGGAGCGCCTTCTGCGCGTGGACGCGATTCTCGGCCTGTTCGTAGGCGATGCAGCGGGGGCCGTCGAGAACGCTGTGTGCGATCTCTTCACCCCGATGGGCGGGCAGGCAGTGCATCGCCACCGCCTCTGAACCTGCGGCCCGGAGCAGCTCGTCGTTCACCTGGTATGGCGCGAAGGCGACCCGCCGCGGCTCGGCCTCGTCCTCCTGGCCCATGCTGAACCAGGTGTCGGTGTACACAAACCTCGCTCCGCCGACCGCCTCGATCGGGTCATCCATCACCCGCAGCTCTGTCCCAGCGCGCCGCGCCTCCTCCATCGCCTGGCTGGTGACCTCAGGATCCGGGCGGTAGGCGGGCGGGGTGGCAACGCGCAGATTCAAACCGACCATGGGCGCCGCCAGCATCAGCGAGTGGGCCACGTTGTTGCCGTCACCCACGAACGCCATCACCTGGCCGAGCAGGTCGCCGCCAACCCGCTCCCGAATGGTCAGGAGATCGGCCAGGATCTGACACGGGTGCTCGCGGTCGGACAACCCGTTGATGACCGGGATCGCGGCGTTGCGGGCCAACGTCTGCACGTCGGCGTGGAGATAGGTGCGCGCGACGATGCCGTCCACCATTCGACTCAACACCCGCGCCGCGTCGACTGCGTCTTCACGCTCTCCGAGCCGAATCTCATTGGGCGACAGGTAGAGGGCCCGGCCCCCGAGCTGCGCCATTCCGACTTCGAAAGAGACACGGGTCCTCAACGACGGCTTCTGGAAGACCAGAGCCAGAGTGCGACCTGTCAGCAGCGGATGGGGGCGGCGGGCGCGCTGGTCCGCCTTTAGCTCGCTCGCTCGCGCCAGCACCGCCGCCAGCCGTGAGCGGTCGAGGTCGCCGACGCCGACGAAGTCCTTGCCCTGCACACTCCCCACCTGATCGACGTCGACGCGGGCCCGCGATGCGCGAACGCCTCCGGACGACGGTAAAGAGTGTACGCGAAGCCAGCGACCGACACGAGCGCGTGTGCCCGCAGTATAGCACGAGCCATCAGCCATCAGCTGTCAGCCATCACGAGGTCCTGGCGGCTGATGGCTGATAGCCCGTTAGGCTAGCGGGTCTGAGTCTTCGGGACCGCGGTCGGCAGTGTCGTCGTGGCCCGCGCGGGCGGCACGGTCGGCGGATTGAAGAGCGGCGGGGCGGTCGGTTTGCTCTGCGGTAGGGTCGCCGTTGGGGCGACAGCCGGCGCCGCTGTCGTCGGTTTCGGCACGCCAGCGGGCTGGGTGGCGCTCGGCGTCTGCGGCGGGAGGCCGCTGGGAGCGGCGGTCCCTGAGCGGGTCGGGGTGACCGCCACTCTGTTCGGCGGAGTCGTTGGCTCCGGGGTGGCAACGATCCGCGGACGCTGTGGGACCTCCACCGCCGGGGCAAGGGGCCGCGGCAGCTGAGGGAGCGGAGTGACTGGCGGTGGGGGCACCGGCGTGGGCAGCGTGCCAGTCCTTGGCAGGCTCAGGAACGGTGGAGGCGGGTAGGTCGGCGTGGCTGACGGGAGCGGTGTCCAGGTCGGCTCAAGCGTGGCCTCGGCCACCGTCTCGGCCGGAAGCGGCAGCGCGAGCGCGGCCTCCGTCCGATTGACGAGCACGGTGCTGCCGAGGCCGAGGCAGTACATCGAGCCCGCGGCCAGGAACAGCATCGCGAACAACACCACGCCGATGCGCTGGCCCTCGGTCAGGCGGTCGAACCAGGCGTCCAGGCGCTCGAGCGAGCGAGGCGTCGGCGGCAGGTCCAGGTCGAATTCCAGCCGATCGATAAGCTGAAGAGCGCGCCACGGCCTCCAGACGCTGATCACTGCAGCTGGATCACCCGTACGGAGTCCATGCTTTCGATCGCCCGCAGACGGGCGAGCAGATCAGCCGGAACCGGCTCGTCGACCGAGATCAGCATGATCGCCTCACCACGTCGCTCACGGCGGCCAACTTGCATGGACGAGATGTTCACGTCCGCCTCGCCCAGCAGCGTTCCGACTTTTCCGATCATGCCAGGCCGGTCCCGGTGCCGAGTCAGCAGCATGTAGCCTTCGGTCGGAACCAGGTCGATCGAGAACTCGCCAATCCGAACGACGTGTGGCTGTTGGTGCATCACGGTCCCGGCCACCAGAGTCTCGCCTCGCTCGGTCTGCACCGCCACCTCCACCAGGCTGGTGTACGGTTCCGAATCGACCGTGCGCTGCTCCGAGACGCGCAGCCCGCGGGAGCGCGCGATCAGGGAGGCATTGACCAGGTTGACCGGCTGGCTGGTGATCGGAGCCAGCAGGCCGCGGATCGCGGCCGCGGTCAGGATGGATGTATCGTGCTCGACCAGCTCGCCGCGACAGGTGATGGTCGCCGCTCGAAAGCGGCCGTCCGCGAGCTGGATCGCCAGACTGCCCAGGAAACCAGCCAGGTCCACGTATGGGCTGAGCAGCTGAGCGACCTCTGGCGCAAGCGAGGGCGCGTTGACGGCGAACTGGGCCGGCTTACCCTGGAGCACGTTCAGGACTTGCTCGGCCACCTGGCGGGCCACCGCCTCCTGGGCCTCGACAGTCGAGGCGCCCAGATGCGGCGTGGCTACGACGCGCGGGTGGCGAGCCAACGGATTGTCTGTCGCGGGCTCTTCGGCAAAGACGTCGATCGCCGCGCCGCCGAGTCGTCCGCTATCGAGTGCGGCCAACAGTGCCGCTTCATCTACGACCCCGCCGCGAGCGCAATTTATCAAGAACGCGGTGGACTTCATGCGTGCCAGCGCGGCGCCGCCGAGCAGCCCACGGGTCTGCTCTGTGAGCGGGGTGTGCACGGTCGCGAAGTCAGCCTGGCTCAACAGCGTGTCCAGCTCGGCCGGCTCCATCTCCAGCCGGCGAGCATATTCGGCCGAGACGTAGGGATCGTGGACCAAAACTCGCATCTCCAGGCCCTGCGCCCGCCGCGCCACCTCCGTGCCAACCCTCCCCAGACCGATGATCCCGAGCACCTTACCCCGCACCTCCACGCCCACGAACCGTGAGCGGGCCCATTCGCCGCGCTTGAGAGCCGCGTCGGCGGGCGCGATATGGCGCGCGGCCGCCAGGAGCATCGCGATCGTGTGCTCGGCCGCCGCGATGGTGTTGCCACCCGGCGCGTTGATGACCAACACGCCTCGCTCGGTCGCGGCGGCGACGTCGATGTTGTCGACCCCCGCCCCAGCCCGGGCGATCACCCGCAACCGTTCGGCGGCGTAGAGGACATCCCGGGTGACCTGCGTCTCGCTGCGAACGAGTAGCGCGTCGGCCTCGCGCACTGCCTCCCGAAGCTGTTCCCGCTCGAGTCCCGTTTGCACTAGCAGCTCGGTGTGGGGCCGCAAGACGTCGAGACCCTCGGCAGCGACCGGGTCGGCCACCAGTACGAGCGGCAGGCGCACGGCGCGTACTATAAACAAACCCTCTGCGGACCGGCACGAGCGCTCGAGGCGTGTTTAGCGGCCTACACTGATAGTCCCCCGATCGTCATTCAGCTCGCCAATGATGGCCGCCGCTGGCGTCCGCGCGGCGCGTAGTTTGGCGACCAGATCGCCTGACCGTTCAGGGGGCACGGCAATGAGCAGACCGCCCGAAGTCTGCGCGTCGGACAACAGCAGTCGAGTCGTCTCGTCGACCTCGGGCGCCCAGCGAACCACCTCTGCCAAGGCCTCGGCGTTGGCTCGGCTCCCACCTGGCACGAATCCCTGCTGGGCAAGTGCGGCGGCGCCGCCAAGGATCGGCACACGGTCGGCGTGAAGGCGTGCCCCAACTCGGCTGGCTCGTAAGATCTCGGCAAGGTGGCCGAGCAGCCCGAAGCCCGTCACGTCGGTCGCCGCGTCGACCCCGACCTCGAGCATGGCGTCGGCTGCCATCCGATTCAGGGTCGTCATCATCTCGACCGCCGCTTCGACTGTCTGCTGCTCGACGCGGTCAGCCTTGATGGCCGTTGTGATGACGCCGATGCCGAGCGGCTTGGTTAGCACGAGCAGATCGCCCGGCCGCCCGCCAGCGTTGGTGACGACGCGCTCCGGGTGGACCGTCCCAATGACGACCAGGCCGTACTTCAGCTCCGGGTCGTCGATGCTGTGGCCACCGGCGATAACGATGCCAGCCTCGCTGGCCTTGGCGGCGCCTCCGCGCAAGATGGCCTCCAGGCATTCGAGCGGCAGCCGGTCACGCGGGAAGTTGACCACGTTGAGGGCGAAGATCGGGCGTGCGCCCATCGCGAATACGTCGCTGAGCGCGTTCGCCGCCGCCACCGCCCCAAACGTCTCGGCATCGTCGACGACAGGCGTGATGAAGTCGAGCGTGGCGACCAGCGCCAGGTCGTCGGCGAGGCGGTAAACCGCCGCGTCGTCGGCCGTGGCTGGACCCACGATCAAGCGCGGGTCGACAGCCGGAGGTAGGTGGCGCAGGACCTGCGCAAGCTCAGCCGGGCTGAGCTTGCACGCTCAACCGGCTCCGTGGCTGAAGCTGGTCAGGCGGATGTTCTCGTCTGCCCGCAAGCGCGCCACCTCCCTTCCCTCAGCCTGCCAAGGCTGATTATCGCAGGAAGGACACCGACGACGGACACTCGAGCCCCGTCTGTCGTCGGTCGTCGTCTGTCCGTCGTCTACGGTCCTACCGTCCGTTCGGTCCCTTGAGTCAAAGGCGGCGCGTTGTTATGATCGTGCCGCCGCGAGTCGTACCGGTAGGGGCGGGGTACCGTTCCGCGAGGCCTCGGGGAGACGGCGACCGTGGCCGGGGCTCACCCGGAGGCATCGATTTGATCGGGAAACAGATCGGCCATTACGCCATCGTCGGCCACCTCGGCCGTGGCGGGATGGCGACCGTTTACAAGGCCCACCAGATCGGTCTCGACCGTTCAGTGGCGCTGAAGATCCTCCAGCCGGCGCTCTCAGCCGACGAGATCATCGTCAAGCGCTTCCAGCAGGAGGCGCGCATCGCGGCCAGCCTGGGCCATCCACGCATAGTCACCATCTACGACGTCGGCGAGTCGGATGGCCTCTTCTATATCGCCATGCGATTCATCGACGGAGAGACCCTAGGCCAGCTGTTGCGTCGCGAGGGCCCGCTGGAGCCAGGGCGAGCTCTAAACATGATCGGCCAGGTCGCCGAGGCACTCGACTTCGCCCACGAGCGGGGCGTCCTGCATCGTGACGTGAAGCCGGCCAACGTCCTGGTCGAGGCCGGCGAGCAAATGACGCTGACCGACTTCGGCATCGCGCGCGCCTCCGAGCACAGCCAGCTCACCGCCACCCACATGGTCATCGGGACGCCTGAGTACATGTCGCCAGAGCAGGCGCGAGGCGATCCCGTCGACAAGCGAGCCGACCTGTACGCACTGGGAGTCTTGCTCTACGAAGCACTGGGCGGGCGGCCTCCGTTCAGCGGCGCCAGCACGCCATCCTTGCTTTACCTGCACGTCCATGAGGCACCGCCACCAATTCAGACCCTCCGTTCCGACTTGCCCGCGGCCCTGGGGGCGGTCCTGCACAAGGCGCTGGCCAAGGCGCCCGAGGACCGCTTCGCCACCGCCCACGAGTTGGTCCGGGCGGCCCGTCAGGCGTTTGAGCCGCACTTCGCGTCGGCCCGCACTGACCCCACGATACCCGCCGAGCGGCCCACTACGCCTCGTCCAACGCCACCCTGGTCCGCTCCATCGGCACCAGGCACACCCCCACCCGGCACCGCTCCGGTCCAGGGCCCCGTGAGCTCGGTGCCGGCGACGCCGGCCGGCGCGGGCGCTGCGTCCGCTTCGCAAGCGCGCCCGGCCGCGTCCGCGCGTACCCTCACCCCGCCACCGATCCCGGGCCAGCAGCGCGGGCGGCCCGGGCCACCTGCTTCTACCCTACGCATGGGCCCGGGCACGGCCGTCACAGTCGACCAGGCGCGCCCTCGAGCAGCCTGGATACTCGGGCCGGCGGTCGTCGTAATCGCGCTTGTGGCCGTCGGGGCGTTCGTCCTTTATCAGCTCGGCGTCGTCGGGCCCCAGGGCGAGACAACGCCCACCCCGGCGCCAGCCAAGGTCACCGCGGCGCCAGCCGTGACCTCCGGCCCCGCCGTGACGGCCGCCCCGCCACCGACAGCCCCCCCGGCGCCAGCCACCGTGACACCGGCGGCGCCTCCGACGGCCACCTCGCCCCCCGCTACGCCCAGCCCGCAGCAGAGGCTGCAAACAGCTCGCGCGTCGCTCGAGGCCGGAGACTTCGTCCAGGCGCTCGCGCTCTTGAACGCGATCAAGCAGACCGACCCGGCCACACCCGGGCTGGACGACGCGCTCTACCAGGCCCACATCGGCTACGGCAAAGCGCTGCTGGACCAGGGCGACTTCGACCATGGCTACGCCGAGTACACCGAGGCACTCCAGCTCAAGCCGGCTGATGGGGCGGCGATGGACGGCCAGAAACAGGCCGTCTTAGCCAAGAACTGGGCCCGCATGGAGGCAAGCTGGGGCAAGGATGACGAGGCCGCCATAGCTGCGCTCGAGGAGATCATGCAAGTCGACGCCGGGTACCGCGACACCCGTGCGAAGCTATACGCGCTCCTCGTCGCGAAGGCGGACCGGCTGCTGGGCGCCGGCGATCGAGACGGGGCCTTGCCGGTCCTGATGCGCGCCCTCGAGGTCAATCCTGATGGAGCGGAGGCTCGGCAGCGGCTGGCGTCGTACACTCCAACGCCAGCGCCCGTGCGCCCTGCCCCGCCTCCGGCCGCGCCGCCGGCCGCGCCCCCCGCCCCGGCACCACAGCCAGCGCCCCAGCCACCCGGAGAGAGACCGTTCGTGCCACCCGGCAAGCCGGTGTAGTCGAAATCCCCGGGCCTGGGTAGGGGCCGATTCATCGCGCCCCCTCGTGTGACCGGCTCGGCCGAAGCGGGCCGCGATTGACGAGCACCACGCCCCCGAGGGCCATCACCCCGCCGAGGATCTGCAGCGGGCCGAGCCGCTCACCCAACAGAACTGCAGCGGCGACGATGGTGGTGACCGGCGTAACGTAGCTGAAGGCCGCCGCCCGCGCGGCGCCGATACGGCGGACTCCCTCGTTCCACCATAGATAGGCCAGACAGGATGAGACTACGATCTGATAGCCGATCGCCAGCCAGGTCATGGGGCGCACTTCGCCAAGCGGCATTCGCAACGTCTCCAACAAGGCGAACGGGATCAGGAGCAGCGCGCCGACGAATACGGAGTAGGCGCTCGTTTCGGTCAGCGAGAAACGACCCATCACCATCCGTACTCCGACTGAGTAGCTGCCCCAGGAGATGGCGGAACCGATCATCAGCACGTCGCCGAGGAGTCTGAAGTCCCCCTGGCCCCACGGGCCGGGGCCGCCGAGAACCAGCATCACCAGTCCAGCCAGAGACAGTACGACGCCGGCCAGCCGGATGAGGCCCAGTCGCTCACCGAGCAGGGCGGTCGCCAACAGTACCGTCACCAGCGGGTTCGTGCCGTGGATCAGCGTGCCCTCAGCGGCGCCTGTCCACCTCAAACCGGCGGTGAAGAGCGCGCCAAACGCGGTCACACCCAGCACGCCCAGGCCAAGCAGGGTCGGCCAAGCCCGTGGCGGCGGTACGTGCCAAATTTCACCCCGTCGCCAGAGGACCGCGAGGAGGAGGAGCGAGCCGAGCCCAAACCGCAGGCAGGCGACCGTCAATGGTGGCAGGTCCTCGACCGAGAACTTCACCGCGACCGCCGATACGCCCCACCCGGCCGCGGCGCCAGCCAGCATCAGATACGTGGCCAGCGAATGCCAGCGATCGCCGGTTGACTCACTCTTCATGCTCGACGGACGATAGACGATAGACGACCCACCATATGGCCTTTAGTCGTCTATCGTCTGTCGTCCGTCGTCAGTCCGGCCGGGGCGGGGCGCTTGACACCGTCCGGAACGCGGTGATATAGGTTAGGCAAGGCTGGCTTAGCACTCTAAGGCTGAGAGTGCTAGGCGTGGTGGGGCGTGGGGCCTTGGCGCGCCGCTGGCGTTCCGCGGCGCGCCCTCTTCCCTCGGGGAGGTCGTCGGTGGACGTCTCGTCCAGGCGCCAGCGGATGCTCAAGCACGTAGTTGAGGACTACGTTCGGACGGCGGTGCCGGTGTCGTCGGATGCGATCGTCCGCCGCTACGAGCCGACCTACAGCCGCGCGACTATCCGAAACGAGCTCGCACAGCTCGAAGAGCTTGGCCTGATCTCACATCCCCACACCTCCGCCGGTCGCGTGCCGACCGACACGGGCTATCGCTTCTACGTCGAGCACCTGATGGAGACGACCGTTCCCACGCCCGGCGAGCAGCGAACCATCCGTCACCAGTTTCACCAGGTCGAGCCCGACATCGACCGCTGGGCTCACCTGGCCTCGACCGTTCTCGCGAACGCGGTCCCAGCCACGGCGGTCGTCACGCCGCCGACCTCGGCCCGCGCGCGAGTGCTGCGCGTGACGCTCGTGCAGGTCCACGAGAGTGTCGTCCTGATCACGGCCCTGCTGCATTCGGGCGCCGTCCGCCAGCAGGTGCTCCATGTTCAAGACGGCTCCGAGCGCGACGACCTCGACCGGATCGGCAACCAGCTCACACGCTTGTTAGACGGCAGGACCGCGGACGAAGTCGCGCGTCTGGCGCAGGGCCTCTCAGGCGTCGAACGCCAGGCAGCCGACGTGATCGCCCGGATCGTCGAGCAGGCCGACCAGCAGACGTTCGACGACATCTATTACGAGGGGCTCGGGCACGTGCTGAGCCAGCCGGAGTTCACGTACAGCCACAAAGCCCTGCCCTTGATCCAGGTCCTGGAGCGTGGCCCCGTCCTGGGACAACTGCTCTCCCAGGCGCTCGACGCCAGGAGCGTCCTCGTCGTCATTGGCGCCGAACACCCGCTCGAACAGATGCGCGACACGAGCGCCGTGCTGACTCGTTACGGCGTCGTGGACGAGGTCGAGGGCGTTCTCGGCGTGCTGGGACCAACCAGGATGCCATACTGGCGTGCCGTGGCGATGGTTCGCTTCATGGCCAGTCTGATGGACCTGCTGGTCGCCGAGTCCCTCATCGAGGGGAGGTCCAGGAACGTAGGGGAGAGCCATGCCACGTAAACGGAAAGCCGAGCCAGCCCCACCAGACGCCGCGGACTCGACGGCCGTGGCTGGCGAGGCTGACGCGACCCCACCCGAGATCGAACATGTTCGGAACGAACTTGCCGAAGCCAAGGAGCTGGCCGACCGATACCACAGCAACTGGCAGCGCTCGGCAGCGGATTTCCAGAACTGGAAGCGTCGCGCCGATCAGGAGAGGGGAGAGGCGATGCGGCTGGCGGAAGCGTCACTCACCGGCGACTTGCTGCGCATCGTCGACGACTTCGAGCGCGCCTTCCAGACCATTCCTTCCGAACTGAGGAGGCTGACCTGGGTCGAGGGCGTCGCCATGATCTGGCAGAAGCTGCTCGCGATCTTGGAGAGCCGTGGCCTCGGCCCGATCGAGGCCCTGGGCAAGGACTTTGACCCGTACCTCCATGAAGCAGTCCTACGCGAGGAGGAAGGGGACCCAAGCGAGCAGACGAGCGTCGTGGCGGAGCTGCAGCGCGGGTATCGATTCCACGACAAAGTGCTGCGCGCCACCCTCGTCAAGGTCGGCAAGCCGCGCCAAGCCTCCGCCGTCGGCGATGAGCCCACGCCGGCCGGCTCCGAGCAGACCGCCGGGCGCTGAGCAGCCGGCCAGGCTGTGGCATAATTCGCCGCGAAGCACTGCCGAGTATGACGAGGGGCACATAGGAGACCGAGCCAACCTGCATGGCGACCACTAAGCGCGACTACTACGAGGTGCTCGGCGTCGAGCGGAATGCGACGGCCGACGAGATCAGGCGGGCCCACCGCAAGCTGGTTCGCCAGCTCCATCCGGACGTCAACCCCGATGCGAGCGCCGCCGAGCGCTTCAAGGAGGTGCAGGAAGCCTACGAGGTCCTGTCCGATGGTGAGAAGCGCACGCTGTACGACCGCTTCGGCCATCTCGCCACGGAGCGAGGCTTCGGAAACGGCAACATGGGGGGTTTCACCGGCTTCGGCTTCGAGGATATCATCGAGAGCTTCTTCGGGGCCTCCACCCGGGCCGGCCGTCGCAGCCGAGTCCAACGTGGGGCCGACCTGCGCACCGACGTCACCCTCACCCTGGAGGAGGCCGTCTTCGGCTGCGAGAAGGAGATCTCGTATCCGAAGCACGAGCTGTGCGCACACTGCGGCGGGCGCGGAGTAGAGCCCGGGACTGAGCCGATCAGGTGCCCGCAGTGCAATGGAACCGGCGAGATCCGACGCGCCCATCAGTCGATCTTCGGCCAGATGGTCAACGTCAGTATGTGCGAGCGCTGCCGCGGCGAGGGCAGCTTAATTCAGGACCCGTGCAAAGAGTGCCGCGGCCAGGGCGTGGCGCGCATCACCAAGACGCTCAGAGTAAGCATCCCCGCTGGGATCGACGACAACTCGCAGATCCGCCTGTCCAACGAGGGCGAACCCGGCCCCCGAGGCGGGCCGCCGGGCCACCTGTACCTGGTCATTCACGTCCAACCCCACCGCTACTTCCGCCGCCAGGGGAACGACCTGTTGGTCGAGCTGCCCATCAACGTGGCCCAGGCGGCGCTCGGCGACGAGCTGGAGATCGAGTCGCTCGACGGCTCGGTCCAGATCAAGGTACCGGCCGGCACCCAGAGTGGGCGGACCGTCCGCATGCGCGGCAAGGGTGTTCCCTACCTCCGCGATCACGCTCGCGGCGACCTATTGGTCCGTCTGCGTGTGGTCATCCCGGCCGAGCTGACGCCCACCCAGAAGGACCTGTTCCGCAGGCTGGCCAGCACCTTCGACGGCCGTGTCGCCCCACAAGAGAACAAGGGCTTTTTCGAGAAGGTCAAGGACGCGTTCATAGGTTAGCTGACAGCTGTCAGCCGTCAGCCGGGACGCCCGGCGTTCGTTCCACCGCGTCGGAGCAGTGTGCAGAAGGTACACGCTGCTGATAGCTGATCGCTGATGGCAGATAGCTGGCTTGAGCTGAGCGCGGTCGCGGAGCCGGAAGCGGCGGATGCCGTGGCCGAGGTGTTCGGTCGCTGGGGTCGCGGCGTCGCAATCGAGCAGCCCGTCCGGGACGCTCCGGATGGTGATGGGGGCTGGGTCGACCCGCACCGTAACGTCGTCGTGAAGACGTACCTCGCGCTGAATGAGGAGGCCGAGCAGCGTCGCCGATTGCTCGAGGAGGCAGTCTGGCATCTCGGCCGGCTGCGGCACGTCGAGCTGCTCCAAACCCGCACCCTGGCTGAGGAAGACTGGGCCCAGGCCTGGAAACGGTTCTTCTATCCCCATCGGGTCGGCTGCCGACTGGTGATCGTTCCCTCCTGGCGGCACCGCTCCCGAAGGCCCGACGACCTGGTCATCCGCCTCGATCCGGGGATGGCGTTTGGGACTGGCTTGCACCCAACGACCCGGATGTGCCTGTCTCTCATGGAGGAATACCTGCGTCCCGGCCAGCGCGTCCTGGATCTTGGTTGTGGCTCGGCGATCCTATCGATCGCCGCCGTCCGGCTCGGCGCCGCCCGCGTCCTCGCCCTGGACGTCGACGACGTAGCCGTCCGCGTCGCCCAGGACAACGTGCGCCGCAACCGCGTTGCCACGCGGGTCGAGGTTCGCCACGGGAGCCTCGACACGCCCCGCTCCCGGGATGGGCTGTTCGACCTCGCGGCCGCTAACATCTCTGCGCTCGTCCTGAAAGACGCTCAGCCGAGACTGGCCGCCAGGCTGAAGCCAGGCGGGCTGGCCTTGCTATCCGGCATTCTCGATACTGGCGCCATGGCGGTACGAGAGGCGTACGCCGCCCGAGGCTGGGACCACGTCCAGACCTGGGCCGAGGGCGGCTGGGTCGCGATTGTCGTCAAGCGAGCGAGCGATCAGCTATCAGCTGTCAGCTGTCAGGAGTCAGCTGATGGTTGATGGCTGACTGCTGAAGGCTCGACAGCTGATGGCTGGTTTTCGCCACAGGTTCTTCGTCGGTCCGAGCGCCGCGGCCCGCGCTGATGCCCACCCGGACGGCGACCGCGTCACCTTCGACGGTGCACTGGCTCATCAGATGGCGCGCGTGCTCAGGCTGCGAGCGGGCGAGCCGATCGTCCTTTTCGACGGCTCGGGCACCGAGCAGGAGGGTGGCTTCACGTCGGCCGAGCTGAACATGGTCGAGCATCTTGGAGCCGGGCTCGTCTCGCTCGGGCCGCGGATCCTTCGCGCGGAGACCGCCGGCCCGATCCTGGCACTGTACGAATCTGGCGATCTCGAGCCGCCGGGAAGCCATGAGCGGACTGATCTGCTTTCTTAGTGACTTCGGCCTCCACGACGGCTATGTTGGCGTGGTCAAAGGGGTCATCCTCTCGATTGACCCAGTGGCGCGCATCGTCGACCTCTCTCACGCCGTTCCGCCCCAGGACGTCCGGTCCGGCGCTTTCCTTCTCATGGCCAGCGTGCCCTACTTTCCCAGCGGCACCGTTTACCTGGCCGTGGTCGATCCAGGAGTCGGCGGCCAGCGCCGGGCCATAGCCATCGAGACCGGCGGATACCGGTTCGTCGGACCCGACAACGGGCTTTTCGGATGGGCCCTGTTGCGACTCGTCCGCGGTGCCGAACTGGCGCTCGAGCCTGACGGCGACCGGCTTCGGCTGGGCGAAGGCGCAAGCGCCGTCTCACTTTCCCGGCCCCGATTCTGGCGGCCCGAGGTCAGTGCCACCTTTCACGGCCGCGATGTGTTCGGCCCCGTTGCCGCGCACCTGTCCCGCGGCGTGGCCCTCGACGAGCTGGGCGAGCGCATCGAGGCGATCCGCACGTTGCCCTTCCCGAGACCAGTCGAGGTCGAGGGTCAGACCAAGGGCGAGATCCTCTATGTCGACCGTTTCGGCAACCTGATCACGAATCTGGAGGGCTCGGCCCTGCCACCCGACGCGACCATCCGGATCGGCGACCGAGCGATTGCGGGCTTGTCGCCACACTTTCAGCAGGACGTGGACCTGATCGCCCTGATCGGCAGCAGCGGCCTGCTCGAGATCGCCGTTCCCAGCGGCAGTGCTGCGGCCAGGCTAGGGGTCGCAGTCGGCGCCATCGTCAGCGTGAGCCCGGCGCCCTCAGGCCCGGGCCCCCTCTCCCTCGAGGCGATAGGGTGAGTATCGTTACTGTGCGGTAAGCAAGGCTCAGCGGCAGCCGGCTGGCAGGAGCTCTGGATGGGCGGCGAGGAACTGGACTACCTGATCGGCCGCCAGGCGGTTGCCACTCGGGGTCCAGTGCGCGTTGATCGGGAAGTAGAGCCGCTCCGCCTCCAGGCCGCTGGCGGCCCGGAAGGCCGGCAGCAGGTCCAGGTACGGAATGCCCAGCCCGGCCACCACTTCGGCTAGCCGGCGGTTGGGCACATCCGGCTGCCATGTATCGGCCCCGCGGGCACGGGGCACTATCCTCGCCCATTCGCGAGAGTACACCTGGTAGCTGGCCGGGATCGCCACCAGGCCCAGCTCAGCGCCGGACGCGCGCGTCTGGTCGCGGATCGCGGCCAGCAGCGCCTCGGTGACCTGCCAGGCCTGGCGCCGCTCGGAGGTCTCTCGAACGGAAAACAGATCCAGCTTGCCCGCATCGGGCCGCTCACGCTCGTCATCTTCGCGGTCGAACAGCTTGCTGAGCACGCCCGACTCGAGGAGGTTGAATGCGCGCGAGTACCCGCGGAGCACGGCCAGGGGTGCCGAAGGTTGCTCGGGCGGCTCGAATGGCAATTCTTGGAGTCGACCCTGGGAATCGACGCGGAATGGCGGACCGCGATGCTGTGGGGCCTGGCCGCTTGGCCGACGCAGATTGTTGGCGACGTCGTTCCCGACGTAGAAGAAGATGATCACCAGGTCTGGCCGCAGCGCGAGACCTTCCTGTTGGAGGTAGACGTACTCCTCGCCGGTCCCCCAGCCCGCCACGCCGCCGTTGAGCACGCGACAGCTCGACTGCGGGCCTCTGTTCAACGCGCGTTCGATAAGACTCGTCGCCGTCTCGGGCTCGCGGACCTGCCGCGCCTCGACGAACGAGTCGCCGAGGGCCAGGATTCGGCCCTCGCCAGGCGCCCTGGTGGACGGTACCTCCTCTCCTCTGAGCCCGGACTGGTTCGTCCGCACGTAGGTGACGAATTCCGAGGTTCGCAGCCACACGCCAACACCCCGCGCGTGGAAATGTCCGTACCTTGGATCGGGCACAAGCCAGGACCCCAGCTGGTATTCGCCTGGTAGGACCGGCCCGAAGACCCGCAGCACGGCCTCGAGCAGCAAGACCGGCAGCAGCAGGCCGATCGTGACGAGTGCTAGGCGGCCGCGCCACTGCACGGCGCGCGACAACCTGTTGCCAATGATTACGTCACTCGATCGATCGACGCTGCGCCAGGCGTTCGAGGTCACTGAGCTGCCCAATCGGCTCCTCGTCAGGCTGAACGGACACACTCTCAACCCTGGCGACCACGTTTCCCGCTACCATATGCTCCGATAGTATCAAGCAGGCCAGCTCAGGGCGAGGGGATGCCAAGCGAGAACGCTTCCGCGCCAGTGCAACTGGCGGCCGAAAACGTTCATCTCAGATTCGGCGGTGTGGTCGCCCTGGCCGGGGTGAGTGTAGGCGTCCACAAGGGCGAGATCGCGGCAATCATCGGTCCAAACGGGGCCGGCAAGACCTCGCTGCTGAACGCCTTTAGCGGCCTGTATCCGGTCAGCTCAGGACGTCTGATCTTCGATGGACGCGACATCACTCGGCTGCGGCCGCACCAGATCGCCCGCCTCGGCGCCGCCCGCACCTTCCAGAACATCGAGCTGTTCAAGGGCATGACCGTCCTGGACAACTTGATGCTCGGGCGGCACGTCCACATGAAAGCGGGCCTCTTCTCGTGCAGCGCTTACTGGGGACCCGCCCAGGCTGAGGAGGTGCGCAATCGTGAGATCGTCGAAGAGGTCATCGACTTCCTCGAGATTGAGGCCATCCGCAGGCAGACCGTGGGTACCCTGGCGTACGGACTGCAGAAACGCGTCGAGCTCGGACGAGCGCTCGCCATGCAGCCCAGCCTGCTGCTGTTGGACGAGCCGATGGCCGGCATGAACGTCGAGGAGAAGGAGGATATGGCCCGCTTCATCCTCGACATCAACGAAGAGCGCAACGTCACGGTTGTCCTCATCGAGCACGATATGGGCGTGGTCATGGATATCGCCGACAGCGTTTCGGTCCTCAACTTCGGGCAGCTGATCGCGCAGGGCAGCCCGGACCACGTCCGTTCAGACCCGAGCGTCATCCAGGCCTACCTCGGCCAAGAGGTCCAGACATCCCAAGCAGGGATCGGCGCCAGCACGGAATCCCACGCCGGCCGATGACTGCCCCAGCGCCCGCTGCCGCCCCGCTGACAGAGCCGCTCGCGGGCGAGCTTCCCGCGGACACGCTCCCCAAACTGCTTCTCTTCCAGGCCCGCCGCTTCGGCGCTTCGCGCGCCGCACTGCGCGAAAAGGAATACGGCATCTGGCGAGAGATCAGCTGGGGTGAGTACCTGCAGCATGTTCGCGACTTCTGCCTGGGTCTGATCGTGCTCGGGCTCAGACGGGGTGACAAGGTCGCCGTCATCGGAGACAACCGCCCGGAGTGGATCTATGCTGAACTAGCGGCCCAATCGGCAGGGGCGGCCTCGGTCGGCCTCTACCAGGATGCCGTCGCTCGAGAGCTCCACTTCATCGTCGACCATTCGGACGCCAGGTTCGTCGTGGTCGAGGACCAGGAGCAAGTCGACAAACTCCTCGACGTGCTCGACCAGTTACCAAAGGTCGAGCGGATCATCTGGTTCGATCCCAAGGGCATGCGCGGGTACCAGCACCCGCGCCTGATGGGCTTCGCTGGGGTCGAGGCGCTCGGTCGAGCGCACGGCCAGGATCATCCGGACCTCTTCGAGCGCGAGGTGGCCCTGGGACGAGGCGGCGACCTGGCGATCCTCAGCTACACGTCTGGCACGACCGGGCTTCCCAAGGGCGCGATGCTGACTCACGAGAACCTGGTCCGGATGGGCGCGAACTTGCTGGCGATCGACCCGACGGACGAAGCGGACCAGTTCGTGTCGTTCCTGCCTCTGGCGTGGATCGGCGAGCAGATGATGGCGATCAGCTGCGGTCTTCAAGTCGGGTTCACCATCAACTTCCCGGAAGAGCCTGAGACCGTCCAGCAGAACATCCGCGAGATCGGTCCGGAGGTGATGTTCTCGCCGCCGCGCATCTGGGAGAGTATGGTCAGTACAGTCCAGGTCAAACTGGAGGACAGCACTCGCCTCAAGCGCCTGCTGTACGATCGGCTGCTGCCGGTCGGCTACCGCCTGGCCGATTTGAAGCTCGCCAAGCGGCGCCCGGGTTGGAAGGACCGGCTGCTGGGTGCGCTGGCCGAAGTGCTGCTGTTCGCGCCGCTCAAGGACCAGCTCGGCTTGCTCAACATCAGGCGCGCGTATACGGGCGGGGCGGCGCTCGGGCCGGACACGTTCCGTTTCTTCCAGGCTCTGGGCGTGAACCTCAAGCAGATCTACGGCCAGACCGAGATCAGCGGCATCTCGGCGGTCCACCGCGACGACGACGTGGACTTCGAGACGGTCGGTAAGCCGATTCGCGAGACGGAGATCCGCATCTCGGACACGGGTGAGATCTTGTCGCGCAGCCCCAGCGTTTTCGTTGGCTACTACAAGAACCCCGAGGCAACGGCAAAGGCGCTGCGCGACGGCTGGCTTCACAGTGGCGACGCCGGCCTGATCGATGAGAAGGGTCATCTGGTCGTGATCGATCGCATGTCCGATGTGATGGTCCTGAGTGACGGGAGCAAGTTCTCGCCTCAGTACATCGAGAACAAACTGAAGTTCAGCCCCTACGTCAAAGAGGCGGTTGTAGCGGGCCAAGACCGGCCGTACGTGGCCGCCCTGATCAACATCGACCTGGCCAACGCGGGCAAATGGGCCGAGAACCGCCAGATCGCCTACACGACCTACACCGATCTGTCTCAGAAGCCCCAGATCTACGAGCTGGTTGCCGAAGCGGTGCGGCGGGTCAACCGCGACCTGCCAAGGGTCGCTCGTATCGCCCGCTTCGTGCTGCTCTACAAGGAGCTTGACGCCGACGACGAAGAGCTGACCCGAACGCGCAAGGTCCGCCGCGCCTTCGTCGAGGACCGCTACGGCGAGCTGATCCGCGGGCTGTACTCGGACGCCGATTCCATCCGGGTCGTCGCGGACATCCAGTACCAGGATGGCCGTCAGGCGCGGCTCCAGACCGACGTCAGAGTCTATCGCCTCGAGCCAGAGCCCGAGCGGGAGCTGGAGGCGGTCGGATGAGCCAGGACCTGGTCCTGTTCCTCCAGCTTGTGGTCAGTGGGGTCGCTATCGGCGGCATCTACGCCCTCGTCGCACTCGGCTTTGTGCTCATCTACAAGTCGACCGACGTGCTGAATATGGCCCAGGGCGAGATCTTGATGATCGGGGCGTACGTGTCCTACTCGCTGATCGTGGACTATTCGATCCCGTTCCTACCCGCCCTCTTGCTCACGCTCGGCTTCTCGGTCCTGCTCGGACTCGCGGTCGAGCGGGCCGCGCTTCGGCCGCTGATTGGCCAGCCGATCATCTCGGTCATCATGGTCACCATAGGCCTGTCGATCTTCCTCCGAGCGGTTGTGATCGCGATCTGGGGCACGCAGTACCAGCGCTATCCCAGCCCGATCCAGGACACGGTCGTGAACATCGGGCCGATACCGATCGCCGAGGTCTACGTCTGGTCACTGGTGATCTCCTTACTGTTGGTTGGGGCGCTGAGCGTGGGCTTCCGGTTCACCCGGGTGGGCATCGCGATGCGAGCCGTGGCCGACGATCAGCAGGCGGCGTTGTCGGTGGGGATCAGCGTCCGGCGAGTATTCGCGATGGCCTGGATCATCTCGGCGGTCGTCTCCGCCATGGGTGGGATCCTACTGGCCAACATCCAGGGCGTAGGCATTGGCCTTAGCGCCATCGGGCTCAAAGCGCTGCCGGTCAGCATCGTCGGCGGACTGGACAGCATCCCCGGCGCGATCATCGGCGGGGTCGTGATCGGCATTCTGGAGAACCTCTCGGCCGGCTACCTCGATAGCCCACTTGGGGGCGGCGTGCGCGAGGTCGCCCCGTACGTGTTCCTGGTCATCATCCTGCTGATCAAGCCCTACGGGCTGTTCGGCAAGGAGCGGATCGAGCGTGTCTAGCGCCGTAGCGGAGGGTCACAAGTCGAAAGTCAAGAGTCAAAAGCCGAGGATCTTCGACTTTCGCCTTTGGACTTTGCACTTTTTGCGGCCACGCATCGCCTGCGGCGTCTACCACACGAGCTACGCCGAGGACATGGCGCTGCGGACAACACCGTCGTCTCGGCTTCGGCTCACGGTCATCGTGCTCGCGGCGGTGCTCTTTCCGTTCGTCGCAAGCGACTACGCGGTGGGCGAGGCCAATCGGCTTGGCATCGCCATCATCGGGGCGATCGGACTGAACATCCTGGTGGGCTTCACCGGCCAGATCTCGATCGCGCAGGGCGCGTTCATGGCGATTGGTGGCTATACGACGGCGATCATGACAGTGACTCTGGGCTTGCCCTTCTGGCTGTCACTGCCGACCGCTGGTCTGATGACGGCGCTCATCGGCGCGGCCTTTGGGACGCCATCGTTACGGCTGAAAGGTCTGTACCTGCTCATCGCGACCCTCGCGGCCCAGGTGATCGTGGAATGGTTGATCTTGCATATGGTCTGGCTGACCAAGGGCAGCAGCGGGATCTACGGGATCAAGCCGCCCGCTCTTGGCCCGCTGGTGTTCGCCGACCGCCGCGAGTTCTACTTCTTAACCTTGGCGTTCGTCGGACTGTCGGTCCTGTTCGCGGCCAACTTGTTCCGCACGCGGATCGGGCGCGCGTTCGTGGCCATCCGCGATCACGACATCGCCGCCTCCGTCATCGGGGTAGACCTGTTCCGTTACAAGCTGCTGGCCTTCGCGGTCAGCTCGTTTTACGTCGGCATCGCCGGCGCGCTCCAGGCCCACGATCGCCTGATCGTGTCGCCCGAATACTTCAATATCGGCGTCTCGATCGAATACCTGGGCATGATCATCATCGGCGGGCTCGGGACCATCAATGGGGCCATCTTCGGCGCGGCGTTCATCCGCCTCCTGCCGGCCGCGCTGTCGATCCTGACGGCGGCGATCGGATTGCCCAACATGAACGTCGGTGTGCTCCAGCAGGCTGTCTTCGGGCTCGCCATTGTCGGCTTCTTGGTCCTCGAGCCACACGGCCTCGCCAAGATCTGGCGTGACGTCAAGGACTACTTTCGCCTCTGGCCTTTCAGCTACTAAGCTAGACTGTGTGTGGCGCGCTCTCACGGCTGGCCGTGGCACGCTGGGGCGTGGGCGGATAAGGCCCCCACCCCAACCCCTCCCCCAGGCTTGGGGGCGGGGCTCAGGCGGGGAGCCTCAGGGGAGCGTGGACCCACTTTCACGCCTAAGGGAGGGCAACGTGAAGGCCAAGCTGAGTATCGGGTGGCTTTTGATTGCAGCCAGCGTGGCTCTCGGCGCATGCGCGCCGGGCGGCGGACCGGGCGCCAAAGATACCTCTCCGATCAAGATCGGAGCGCTCTGTGACCTGACCGGCGCCACGTCGGACGTCGGAGTACCCTACTGCCAAGGTGAGAAGGATTACGTTGAGCTGATCAACTCACAGGGCGGCGTCAGGGGTCGTCAGATCACGCTGGTCTCGGACGACTACGCCTATCAAGTCCCCCGCGCCGAAGAGCTGTATAACCGCTTCGCCAACCAGGAGAAGGTGGTCGCGATCATGGCCTGGGGCACGGGCGACTCTGAGGCACTCCGACCCAAGGTCACCCAGGACAAGATCCCGTTCCTGTCGGCGTCCTATGCGGAGCCGCTGGTCGCCGACGTAAACGCCACGCCCTACAACTTCATGATCGGCGTCACCTACTCCGACCAGGGGAAGATCCTGGTCAAGTACTTCAAGGACAACTGGAAGGAGTCGCGCCCGCCACGAATCCAGTTCGTCGTGCACGACTCGCCGTTTGGTAAATCGCCGATCGAGGACACCAAGAACTACGCCAAGTCACTCGGGGTCGAATTCGGCGAGGACATCATCATGCCGGCCGGTGCGCCCGATCTCTCGCCCCAGATGCTGCCACTCAAGAGCCGCGAGCCGGACCTGATCATCTTCAACAACGTCGCCGCGCCGACAGGAGTCGGGGCTAAGGGGGCGCGGACCGCTGGTCTGAAGTCCACCCTGTCCACGGTCAACTGGGGGATTGGCGAGACGACGCTCAAGGTCGCCGGCGACGCCGCCGACGGCATGCTTGGCGCCGGCGCGTTCGCCTTCCTGGACGAGGACAAGCCCGGCCACAAGGAGATCAAGGATTTCAACGACAAGAAGGGTGTGGACTGGAAGAAGTACCCGATCAACTACGTCCAGGGCTGGGTGACGATGAAGGTCATGCTCGAGGGCGTTAAGCGAGTCGACGGTGCTGTCACCGGCGAGAGCCTGAAGAAGGCGCTCGAAACGATCAAGGACTTCGACACTGGTGGGATCACCGTCCCGCTCACCTTCACCGACAAGAGCCACAAGGGAAATCTGTCCACCAGGATCTACCAGGCCAATGTGGCCCAGAACCGCTGGCTCCCCATCTCCGAGTACATCAAGGCGCAATAGGCGAGCGGTCAGCTATCGGCGGACAGCCGGCATCGCCCGCTAGCTGGTTGCATCTAGATGTGTCCGCCCGTCCGCTGATAGCTGACAGCTGATGGCTTCAATGCTCCTCCTCAACAACGTCGAGGTCATGTATGACCA
>WNGA01000658.1_pt1 | contig 60166 bp, 55 predicted proteins | sample 5400061 | NCBI WGS metagenome assembly WNGA01 (sample SAMN13153366, study PRJNA577476) | soil metagenome | isolation source: 100 cm soil or saprolite under grassland replicate 2 | place: USA:California | collected 2016-06-15
ATCGCCGAGTGGATCGGCCGCGCACGCGCACGCGATTTTCGCGGCGCGTGGGAGATCCTCACGCGCCACAATCCCTTTCCCGCGGTGGCCGGGCGTATCTGCCACCGTCCGTGCGAAGCCGCGTGCAATCGCGCCGGTTTCGACGGCTCGCTCGCGATTTGCCGGCTCGAACGCTATGTCGGTGACCGTGCGCTCGCCGAGGGTTGGGCGTTCGCGCCAATCGAATCGCCACTCAAGGAGAGGATCGCCGTCGTCGGCGGCGGACCGTCGGGACTCGCCGCGGCGTTCCATCTGCGAAGGCGCGGTTACGCGGTCACGTTGTTCGAATCGCGTCCGCAGCTCGGCGGACTGATGCGCTACGGCATTCCGTCGTATCGCCTCGCGCGATCCGTGCTCGACGGCGAGATCGCGCGCATCGTGGCGCTGGGCATCGTCGTGCGCTGCGGTGAATCGATCGAGACGCCGGAGGACTTCGAGCGCCTGCGCATCGGGTTCGACGCCGTGTACGTCGCCATCGGCGCGCGGTGCCAGAAGCGGCTGCCGCGGCTCGATTACACGAAACCCTGGGTCATGGACGGTGCGGATTATCTGGCACGCGCGAACGCCGGCGCTTCGCCGGCGCTCGGCAAGCGCGTCGTCGTGATCGGCGGCGGCAGTGCCGCGATCGATGTCGCGCGCAGCGCGCGACGTGCCGGGCACGACGTCACGATCCTCTCGCTGGAAAGCGCCTCGCAGATGCCGGCGCAACGCGAGGAAGTTGCCGAAGCGCTGGAGGAAGGCGTTGCGCTCGTCGACGGCGCAATGCTGACCGAGGCCATCTACACCCGCAGCGCAGGCCTCTCGCTCAAGTGCGTGCGTGTGCGCTTCGAGGCGGGCGTAGCGCGCGGACAATTCACGGTGACGCCGATCGCGAACAGCGGATTCTCGCTCGACGCCAATGCCATCGTTCCCTCGATCGGGCAGGATCCCGACCTCGCGCCGCTCTCCGCTGGACTCGAAGCCGATGGCGCCCTGCTCAAGATCGACTCGCGTCAGGCGACGAGCGTCGAAGGCGTGTACGCCGGCGGCGACGTCGCGAGCATGGCGCGCTTCGTGACCGAGGCGATCGCCATGGGCAAGCGCGCCGCGCGCGAGATCGATCGCGAGTTTCGCGGAAGCGCACAAAGCGAGGCTTTCGACGCGGAGCGCGTCGTCGATCTCGCGGCGATCAACACGTTCTACCACCCGATGCAGGCGAGGGCGGTCGAGCAGCGGCTGCCCGCCGCCCAGCGTCTCGCGAGCGACGCCGAGGTTCAGATCGGCTTCGATCTCGAGCGGGCGCTTGCCGAAACCGAGCGCTGCTTTTCCTGCGGCACGTGCATCCAGTGCGACAACTGCGTTCACTACTGTCCCGATCTTGCGGTGAAGCGCGAAGCCGACGGCTACGTCGTGCTGACCGACTATTGCAAGGGTTGCGGCATCTGCGTCCGGGAATGCCCGACCGGCTCGATGACGATGATCGAGGAGGCGCGATGAACGCGCGCGACGAAACGACCGCGCGCGAGAAGCCGATGCTGCTGACCGGCAACCACGCGGTCGCGTGGGCGGCTCGCCTTGCGCGACCCAAGGTGGTCCCGCTGTATCCGATCACGCCGCAAACGCCGGTGCTCGAGAAGATCACCGAATTCCAGGCCGACGGCGAGTTCGATGCCGAGATCATCACGCCGGAGTCCGAGCACTCGGTGATGGCCGCGTGCATTCCCGCCTCGCTTGCAGGCGTTCGGGTGTTCACGGCGACGGCTTCGCAGGGCCTGCTGCTCATGCACGAGCTGCTCCATTACGCGAGCGGCGCGCGCGCGCCGATCGTGATGGCCAACATCAACCGCACGCTCGCATCGCCATGGGCGTTCTGGCCCGACGAGACCGACAGCCTCGCTCAGCGCGACACCGGCTGGATCCAGTACTACGCGGAGAGCGCTCAGGAGTCGCTCGACACGGTGATTCAGGCGTTCCGAGTCGCCGAGCGCGTGCTGCTGCCGGCGATGGTGAATCTCGACGCGTTCTATGTTTCGCATGCGCTCGAGCCGGTGCGCGTGCCGTCGCAGGAAGTGGTCGACGCGTTCCTGCCGCCGTACGCGCCGCCGCATCGCCTGGACACCGCGAACGTCGAGTCCTGGGGAAACGTCGTGACGCAGGACATGTTCTATCGCCACCGGCAGGCGCTTGGCGAGGCAATGGAGCAGGTGCCGGCGCTCGCATTCGACGCGGACCGCGAATGGAGCGCGCTCACCGGGCGCAGCTACGGCGTGATCGAGCGCTATCGCTGCGAAGCTGCGCGCATCGTCATCGTCGCGATGGGCAGCCTGTGCGGCACCGTGCGCGACGCCGTCGATGCGATGCGCGATGAAGGCCTGTCGGTCGGGCTGCTGAAAGTGCGGCTGTTCCGGCCGCTCCCGGTGCCGGCACTGCGCGTCGCGCTGGCCGGCATTGCCGACGTGCTTGTGCTCGATCGCAACTATTCGCCCGGACACGGCGGCGTGCTGCATCAGGAATTGCGTGCCGCGCTCTACGGCCTGCAGGACGCGCCGCGCATTCACGGTTATCTGGCCGGTGTGGGCGGCGTCAACGTCTCGCCGGAAAAGATCGCCGAGTTCGTCCGCATGGCGAGCGCGAGCGAAGCGCAGCCGCATTCGGTCTGGGTGAGGTGACGCGCATGCACGAGGTCGACATGCAACGAGGCGACATTCTCTGTTCAGGGCATGCGGCGTGCCCGGGTTGCATCGATGCACTGTCGGTGCGGCATGTGCTCGCCGCGCTCGGACCGAAGACGATGGCGATCGTTCCGCCGTCGTGCATGGCGATCATCGCGGGTCCGCAACCGTACAGCTCGCTGCGCATTCCCGTCTATCAGCCGACGCTCGAGTCGAGCGCCGCCGCGGCAACGGGTTTGCGCCGCGCGCTCGACGCGCGGGGCGAGCACGACACGCACGTGATCGTGCTCGCCGGCGACGGCGGCACCTACGACATCGGCTTCCAGTGCCTGTCGTCTGCAGCCGAGCGCAACGAGAACTTCATCTACTTCTGCCTCGACAACGAAGGCTACATGAACACCGGGGCTCAAAAGTCGTCGTCGACGCCTCATATGGCGAGCACCGGCTCGACCCCAGCGGGCAAGACCTCGCGAAAGAAGAACCTCACCGAGATCATGGCCGCGCACGAAGTGCCGTACGCGGCCACGGCGAGCGTCGGCTTCCTGCCCGATCTGCTCCGCAAGGTCGACAAGGCAAAGGCGATGCACGGCACGCGGATCATCACGCTGCTCATTCCGTGCCTCGACGGCTGGGGGCTGCCCGACGACGCGGGCCTGACCGCTGCGCGTTATGCGGTCGAGAGCGGCGCGTTCCCGCTCTACGAAGTCGAGAATGGCCGCACCTACACGATCACCTACCCGTCGAAGACGCGCCCGTTGAGCGACTATCTTTCGCTGCAACGCCGCTATCGGCATTTGACGCCAGCCGACATCGATGCACTGCAAGCCGAGGTCGACGACGGCTGGGCGAGACTGGAGCAGCGGGTCGAGTTCGGGGAGCGAGCTTCGGGCGGCGCCCGATCACCGAGTGCCGGGCGAACGTAGATCGGATACGCCGTTCCCGCTGTCGTCGTCGACACCGAAGACCGCGTACGATTACCAGTGTCTGCTACTTGCGGGCCACCGCCATCGCTTTCTGGTAGGCCGGACGCGATTCGATTCGCTTCAGGTACGCGAGGATGTTCGAGTACGGGCCGAGATCGTAATCGAGGAAGAGCCGCATCGTCGTGAACGGGAACACCATCATGACGTCGGCCGCCGTGAACGCCGCGCCGGCAAGGTAAGGTCGGTTGGCGAGCTCGCCATCGACGAAAGAAAGCATCTGCTTCAGTCGCGCCAGCACGCGGGTCCCGGGCGGGCTCGCGCTGCCCTCCGGCACGCGACTCAAGACCAGCGCGATCAGCATCAGCGACATCAGGCTGCCTTCGGCGAAATGCAGCCAGTAGACATAGTCCGCGTATTCCGCGGCCGTCGGCTCGACGGCGAGACGACCGCCTCCGTAGCGATGGACGATGTAGTCGACGATCGCGCCCGATTCGGCGAGCACCGTATCGCCGTCGCGGATCACCGGGGCTTTGCCGAGCGGATGGATGGTCTTCAGCGCATCGGGTGCGGCGCCGCTCGGCTCGCGCTGAAACGGCTCGAGCTTGTATTCCAGGCCAAGCTCCTCCATCAGCCAGACGATGCGCTCGGAGCGCGATGTCGAAAGGTGATAGATCGTGATCATCATGCGGCTCTCAAGCGACGCGTCGCACGCCAGGAGGTACCCATCGCCCATCGAGCACGTCCTGTTTCGGCCAGTAGACTCGCAGGATCAGGTTGAACCCGCTATTGGGTGCCGGCAGCCAGTTGGAATTCTTATCCGTTCCGGGGTCGGCATTCTGGATGTAGATGTCGACCGAGCCATCCGGGTTGGTCCTGAGCTCGCCGCTGTTACCGATGTTGTAGCGGTTCAACGGATTGGCCACGAAACGCTGCTTATCGTTGTACAGGCTGAGCGACCAGAAGCCGTCCGCGGGCGGCGCGTTCCCGCTGTCGAAGTGAAGCACGTATCGATGCGTGCCGTCGAGCCGTTGCCCCCCGCCATCGAAGTGCGCCGCCATGAAGATCGCATCCTCCGGCGCGTTGACGCCAAGTCCCTTCCATGCGCTGACGGCGCGTTTGCCGTAATCGGTGCCCCAGCGCCCGAGCGCACGGTCGATCGTCCAGCCGTTTCTGATGTCGGCGCTGCCAGTCCCTTTGGCCGCCGTTACGATCGCATCGAGCGCGGACTGCGCGCCTTCCCGTACGCTGCGCCCGGAGATTTCGTCGAGTTTGCCGAGGTCGAACGGTTGCCCTCCGATGACGCCGAGCTTCTTGATCTTCTCGACCATCGGCGCGTCGTCCTTGAGGGGCGGATTGCCGGGAAGCAGCAACGCGAGGCGCGAGTAGAACGTGGCCGCGTCCATCATCGCGATCTGATCGCGCGGGTGGGATTTCAAATCGGCGCGCTCCTGCGGCGCGGCAGTCGCCTGGCCGGCTTTACCGACGCGCTTGCCTCGATGCGAAAGCGGCGCGAGCTTGTATTGATCCTGAATCCTGGCGGCCGCCGCCTGGTCCGCGCTGTTCTCGGTTCTCGTGCGGCCGAACAGCCATGCGGTCTCGGTCGGTGACCTGACCTCCGAAACGCCGGGCGGCAGCGTCCCCTTCCACCGTGGACCGACGATCGCGAACTCGCCCTTTTCGGTTCCCGTCGTGCGCTTGCCCAAGGAGGTGGCGACGTTCGTCCAGGCATCGAGCATTGCAATCAGGTAATAGCGTCCGCGCGTGTCAGGAACCGAGAGGACGAGCGGTTCTTTCGATAGATCGAGCCACGCGTGCGAATACAGGAAATCGGCGTTGGGACCGACCACGTCGGTTGACGACGCATCCGGAAGACTCCGCTTGTGCTGGAACTCGTTGAGCGGGGTCTTCGCCGTTTGCACGCGACGCGTGACATCGGTCAGCACGATCGGATACGCGTACACGTAAACCTCGGCGGCGAGTCGTTTCAGCTCCTCGTTCAGCGCGGGAGCGGCGGGCTTCGGCGGCTCGGCTTTCGGCGGAGGCGGCGTTTCAGGCTTGCTGCACGAGACGACGCATAACGCGACGATCACCGCGAACACGAACGACCGGCATTCCGGTTCCACGAGAGAATTTCCTGTCGATGGGCGATTCGGACGGCCTACTTGAACGGACTCGGCTTGTGGCGCTCCAGCCAGTCGTTCACCGGCTTGGACATGTTGCCCCCGAGAAACCAGGCCACTTCGAACGCGACCAGCGAAAACTTTTCTCCGCGTATCCTTCCGAACTGCGCGCTCATGTTGGCTTCGGGTTCGGCCGACGCGAAGGCGATCGCGCTGGTGTGTTCTCCGAACCCCATCAGTACGAAATCGTTCTTCGACAGGAAGGCGACCGTGTTCTTCGCTTCGGTCACCAGCTGATTGCTGTCCTTGAGCGACGAGTAAAACATCTGAACGACGTAAAGCCGCACGATTCAATCCTCATGGAGGTGAAATAGTGAAGTGTAGACCAGGTCGGGCGCCCGCAAACATGCAGAGCCTGCGCGGCGTCGGCTAGGACGTGCGCTTCGACGTCGTCGTCGTCGGGGCGGGCGCCGCCGGCATGATGTGCGCGGCGGAAGCGGGACGGCGAGGCCGCCGGGTTCTGCTGATCGAGCACGTCGCGAAAATCGGCGAGCGGATTCGCATCTCCGGCGGCGGCCGCTGCAACTTCACCAATCGCGACGCGGGGCCGGCAAACTTCCTGTCGCAGAATCCGGACTTCTGCCGCTCGGCGCTTGCCCGCTTCACCGCAGGCGACTTCATCGCGCGTATCGAGAAGCGCGGCATCCGCTATCACGAGAAGACGCTCGGCCAGCTCTTCTGCGACGAATCCTCGCAGCAGGTGACCGACCTCCTCGTCGACGACGTCAATGTCGCCGGCGTCCAGTGGGCGCACCCGTGCGTCGTGCATCGCGTCGCGACGTTGGAGGACGCCGGGCAGGACAACGATCGATTCGAGCTCGCCACCGACCAGGGCGCCTTCCGATGCCGATCGCTGGTGATCGCCACCGGCGGGCTCGCGGTACCGAAGCTCGGCGCAACGCCGTTCGGCTATCGAGTCGCGGAGCAGTTCGGCTTGCGCATCGTCGCGCCTCGACCCGGGCTCGTTCCGCTGGCGCTCGCCCCGGAGACGCTGACCACACTTGCGCCGATCTCCGGCGTGTCGTTCGAGGCCGACACGGTACTGGGCAACGCGCGGTTCCGCGAAAAGGTGCTGGTGACGCACCGTGGGTTGTCGGGTCCCGCGATCCTGCAGATCTCGAACTACTGGCAGATGCAGAGCTACGACGGCGCGACCGCGAAGCGCGACGTGACCATCGATCTCTTCCCGGGCGATGACGCCGCCGCATGGCTCGCGCGGCGCGCGCAATCGCGGGCGCTGCTGTCGAACGTGCTCGCCGAGCGTCTGCCCCGCAGCTTCGCGCAGGGCTGGTGCGCGTTGCACGGCTGGGATAGGCCCGTTGCGGATCTCGGCGGCGCGGAGCGCGAGCGCGTCGCCGCGACGTTGAACCGGTGGCCGATCTCGCCTTCGGGAACGCTCGGTTACAACAAGGCGGAAGTCACGCTAGGAGGGATCGATACCGATGAGCTGTCATCGAAGACGATGGAAGCGCGCCGCGTCCCGGGCCTGTATTTCATCGGCGAAGTCGTCGACGTTACCGGTTGGCTCGGCGGCTACAACTTCCAGTGGGCGTGGTCGTCCGGTTGGGTGGCGGGGCAGTTTGCGTAAGGCGGCGCGATCATTTGCGGATCAAAGGTAATGCATCTCCGGCATGCTTCTTCTGCTGCTTGATCGCCTTCTTCTCTTTCGGCGAATGTTGCGGTTGCTTCTTTTGCTGCTTCGGTGGCTGATGGGCCATGGGGTGTCTCCTGAGGGATTCGATCAGAGTCGTGGAGCGAATCAGACTATACGCGCTTGAGTGGCCGCTGAACTGCAATCGAATCGGCTCTCGAGTGCGACCATCCTTTATGACCGGTAACGGCGATTCGATCGGGCAGGCCGCTATCGACCGCCACTCCGGCCATTGAGCCCCACGAAAACCGGACGCCCAACGCTCCGGTTCAGCGGCGGCGGAACGCCGTCCGCTGCAACCGATAGTCGGGCGCTTTGACCCGCTCTCCAACTATGGCGTGAACTCGACCAACATTCGCATCGTCTCGACCTTCAGGCCGTCCTCGCGCATCGCCTTCTGGCCTTCGTCGGACCGCAGCAACTCCTGGAATTTCGCCATATCGGGTATCTCCGCCATGACGCCCGTCGCATTGGGGTTGTTGGGGTCTGGAATATGATTGCCGTTGTCATTGTGGAGTCCTCCCGTTTTGTGTTGGTGGTTGGTTTGCTGAAAGCGGCTGCGGTGCGACGCCTAGAGTAAGTTTACCGGCGACCGCGGCGCGGGCTCGTTGCGATTGGATTAGACGCTTTGTCAATTTCGATGGCAAGCGCCATCGTTCTGGCTTGGCCAGGGCCGAAGTCGCGACCGTCCTCACGCACTTGGACTAGATGTTTGATTGACCGCTCGTATTCGACGAGCACCGGCCAATGACTGCAATGGAGCGCAATGCGCTATGGCTGCAGATGGCCGCACTCGGACCATCGCATTCGGCTGAGTTCGACCCCAAACCGGACGGCGGCGCTTGCCGAACCCGGACACTTGTGCCGCAGCTATTGCGTAGTAGAGACCCGTGCGAGCGCGCAGGCGCCCGTGGCCCTGAACGTCCGTACGCCGAGTTTCACGCGCGTGCGCGACCCACCGGGTCGCTGTCCGCGTGCATGCCTCTCGAGACGCGTGCCTTACCGCGCCGGCAGGAATGGCAGCACCAGTGCGCGTGCATCGACGCGCGCCCCGATGCGGGCCAGCAGCAGAAACGAGCCCACGAGCTTGCGATGCAGGAAGATGGTCTCGGGAGGCGGCGGTCGCAGGAGCCCGCGTCGGAACGCAAGATCGAATCCGAGTGCCCTCACGCGCGAAGGCAGATCCGACTTTGAAAAGTCGTACCGGCCCAGGTGTCGAAGCGGTTCGCACGCGAGGAAGATGACATCGACCACCGCCTGCATGCGCGCCGGGGCGTCATCGGGCGCCGCGTAGCCGATCCGAATTGCCTCGCGGGCGACAGCGTTGCGATCGCCGTTAATTACGCCACGAGTGATGCGCGCGTAGTTCGCAGCGAAGGCCGCGCCGAAGCGCTGCGTCGCTCCGAAATCGAGCAGCACCACACGCTCGCTCGCCGGCTGATACAGATAGTTTGCGAAGTTGGGGTCCGTTTGCATGACGCGGAACTCGAACAGCTCGCGAAACAGTAGATGCTCGAGAAGGGATCCAACTGCATCGCACCGAGCCTGCGGCGCATCGTCAAGCACGTCGAGCGGTTCGCCCTCCACGAAATCCATGGCCATGATCCGAGGCGTCGTCAGCTCCCAGTGCACGCGCGGAACTAGCAGTGCCGGCTCGTCGGCGACCAGTCGCGCGTAACGCTCCAGAAAACGAGCTTCGCTGACGTAATCGGCTTCCTGCGCAAGCTGGCGCTTGGCCTCGGCCGCTATGCCCCCGACGTCGAGGTCGAGTGGCAGTAAATTGAACAGCCGCAACAGTATCGCAACGTTGTCGACGTCGCTCGCAATCGAACGGGCCACACCCGGATATTGGATCTTCAGCGCGAGATCACGACCATCGGGCGTGGTTGCGCGATGCACCTGCCCGATCGAAGCGGCGGCGACGGGCTCGTAATCAAACGTGGAGAATTGGTGCTCCCAGCCTTTGCCGTACTCGCGACCGAGCACGCGTCGAAGCTGCTGCGGGGGCATCGGCGCCGCCTGCGCGCGCAACACCGCCAGAGCGTGTGCGAATTCCGGTGGCAGGATGTCTTCGCTTTGGAGCGAAACCAGCTGTCCGATCTTCATGGCTGCACCGCGCAGCCGGGCAAGCCGCGCCGCGAGCCGTCGTGCATTGGGAGCGGAAAGCAGCGCGCTTCCAAGGTTGCTACCTTCACCGCGCGCGAATCTTCTCAGCCCCTCCGCGGCCGCGCCTATGGCGAGCTCTCCCGCCGCAAGCCCCATGTGCGCAATCCGACCGAGGCGGGTTTGGGGAATCGAAGCGGGTGACGGTCTACGCATCGTTGAATGTGTCGCGCTGCTCATGCCCACCGCGGATCAGAGCTTGTACCCAAATTTGCGCAGCAATTGCTTCCGCGCCTCGATGTCGGACTCTGCTTCGATGCCCTTGCTCTTCATTCCGTCGATAACGCCGAGGATGCCGCGGCCGCCTTCCGTCTCGGCCACGATGACCTCCGCCGGGTTGGCCGTGGCGCAGTAGATGCCGCACACCTCGGACACCGCTTTGATCGTGTTCAGAATGTTGACCGGAAAGCCGCTGGTCATGAAGATGATGAAGCAGTGGCCGCAGGCAAGCGCCAAGGCGTTCCTTTTCGCGAGATCGATGAGCTCCGCATCATTGCCGGTCCAGCGTACCAGCGCCGGACCGCTCGACTCGCAGAACGCAATCCCAAACTTCATCTGCGGCACGGTCTGCGCGATCGCTTCATGCAGGTCTTCGACCGTTTTGATGAAGTGCGACTGGCCGAGGATGAAATTAGTCTCGGCCGGCTTGTCGATGCGGACGGTGGTCAGTTCCATTCGCTACCTCCTTCGGTTCACCGAGGGTGAAAGGACAGGCGCACAGTGTCGAAAGCGCTTGCGCGGACCCGGATCAGCGGCAGGCGCGCCTACTCTCGCAGCGGCACCGGTGACAGCTGACACTGCGCGCAACCGCCGTCTGATGGCATCGGCGGACGACAATGCGACAGCGCCGTTTACATATCGAGTTCCGGTCGCAGCATCCATACCAGCATCCACGCTGCCGGCTCGCGTTCGAGACACGCGAGGCTGCCGGGACTGAATGCGAGGAATGTCGACGCGCCAGGGGCGAGGAGCCGCGCGGCGAATCGAGCAAGAAACGGCATGTGACCGACGAGCAGAACATCTACGGTCCAGCCATTGACGACGTCGACCCAGGGCTCAACAGGATCGTTGGGATTCAACCCCGTCAGCGTTTCGATCGCGACACCCGACCCGAGCCGAGCCGCGGCGATCTCGGCGGTCTGCCTCGCCCGCAGCTTGCCGCTCTCGCAGATGCGCTGCACCCGCACGCCGGAGCGCGCAACGAACTCGGCCAAGCGCTCGATCTCGTTGCGACCTTGTTCCGACAGCGGCCGCTGCGGATTCACCGATTCGGCGAGTGCGTCGCCATGCTGAAGTAGAAAGAGATGCATGTTCCCTCCGCACCTCTGCAGGTCGACTTACATTTTGCAGCCTGCATTGCCTGTATCCCATGTCGCACGCGGAATATTGCTTTGGTCTGAACCCCTGCGATTTGCTTTGATCCGTTTCGCGGTCGCGCGTGCTGTCACACGCCGCTTTCGAGTGATCACCGCACTACGGCGAACCGACCGGTTCTGGCCGCACGCAGCCGATAACCTTACCGGCTCAGTCCGACCCATAGCCGCCATTGCGTACTAGATGCGAGCTGGGGTACGGGGAGGCTCGTTCCGTGGCCGAAGTGTTGGTCGTATACTGCCTTGTGCGACAAGCGCTGCGAGCCTGTTCGCATGCAGTGCGTTGTTAATCGGGCAACCTGAATGAAGGAGGCTCTCATGAAAGTAGTCAAGTTTGCCGCAGTCGGAGTTGCTTTGAGTCTTGGGGCTTTTGCGGCCACTCCAGTGTTGGCGGCGGAGTACACCGCTGTAATACCACCCGATGTGAAATGGACGGACGCGCCGTCTATCGGGCCTGGTGTAAAGACCGCAGTCGTCGACGGCGACCCGAAGTCGTCGGGACCGTTCGTGATGCGTCTAAAGGTCCCACCGAAGACCAAAATAAGAGTGCACACCCACCCAGCGGATGAAAACGTTACGATCCTTTCAGGCACTCTGTACTTTGCCCCGGGCGACAAATTCGACACCAAAACGGCCAAGGCGTTTGGTCCCGGCAGCTATTTTTCGATTGGCAAAGGAAAGCCGATGTTCGCCTACACAACGGACAAGGAGGCAGTTGCTCAACTCCATGGCATCGGCCCATGGGGCATAACGTATCTAGACTCGGCCGATGCCCCGGAAAAGAAGAAATAAGGCGCAGGCTAAATCAGTCCATGCAGTACGCGCGCGGGCGGGCCACCAATTGTCCGCCGCGCGTCGCGAGTGGCACGAGAGACGGGGAGGAGGATTGTGGCGATGCCGTCATATTTGGCGCGTTTCAGCTATACGCCGGAAACCGAAGACCAGACTCACCGTCTCCTGCTTGAACCGTCAGCCCGATCGGGCAGGTCACACTCGTGCTGTGACCGCGCCGCAGCTCTTCTACCTCGGCGAGCTCGCAATGGTCAAACGACAGCATATGGGCCGAAGGGTTGCCGTTCGCGTGTGACGCAAATCGACGCCGAAGATTTATTGAGTCGAAAGCGTGCCGGCGGATGACCGTGGACGCTGGTTCATGCCGCGACTGGCGGTGTCCGGACTTTGCAGGGCCTTTTCCCGACCAGACGTTTCGGGCGTCTTGTCGGAACGCACCGAGCCTTCCGGAACGCCGGCGCTTGCTTCCCTTGCCTTTATATTGCCGATGGAGCTTTTCGACATGTCGTGGCCGGACTTCACGCGGCTGTCACGCGGATTGCCTGTCGCTGCGGCGCCCTTGGCCGCCTGCTCGACTGTCTTTTTGCTCTTGGTTGGCTCAGCGGGATTGCCATGTAGCCGCGCCTGAGGGTTGCCATCCGATTCTGCGCCCTCGAGTCTGAGTCGCTCTTTCGGGGCTTCGTTGCCGACGGGCAACTTGGTGATGCCGTCGGCCATCGCCAACGGGACCATCCCCAGCAACAGCGTGAGAGCAAGACTTCCGAATGTATGCATTTGGCACTCCTGGCGCTCGCCACCATCGCAACGCAGTGGACCCAGGGTAGCCGAGCAAGGACCGTGCCGACGGTGGTTGAGCAAAGAACCGGAGCAGCGTCCAACCCACGGATCGCCCCGCGCGCTTCGCGTCAGGTGACGTTCTACGTCCGGCCGTGGCCGAGCGAAGCCCTCGGCGTCGCGATTCTTGTTGATGGAAAAAGGGAAGCTCGCCGCAGCCCATTGCTGCGTCGCGCGCAGCAACTATTGGAATGAAAGCGGTGGTGGATAAGCCGTATTCAAGTTAATGGTCGCCAAGACAGGATGCAGACCGTTTTGCCGCACGGTCACCGGCGCACATCCGGTATCGTAGAGAATCGATTGAATGACCACCGTGGTCGCAGTCCCAACGGCTCCCACATAGAGAACGACCCCGGCCGGAGTCTGCACCTGTGCGGTCGCACGCACGCCCGCATAGGGCGAACCGTGGACATGGGCACCCGCCGTGCAATCGCGCGAGGTGAATAACACGCTGCCCCCGGCTTGCCATGTCGCCAATCCCGATGCCGTACGTCCATCCGGATCGTAGATCGGGCGGATCAATGCAGGCGCTGCGACACCGCTGCCGATGTCGACGAGCACGATGGTTTCATTGAATGGTCTCGCGGCGACATTGCCGGTCGAGTCCACCAACACGATAGGGTTGAGCGATGCCGGAGCGCCTGCGCTTTGCGCACTGGCGAACGCGTTCGCGATGAGAATCACCGCAGCGCTCGCTGCCATAAACCGCGCCGTCATGTCGAGACTCCTGCTTGCGGACAATGATACTGCCCGGCGTCGGCACGGTGCGGGGTAACGTGTCGATGATGCCGTCGTCGCATGTCGGGTTGGCGCAGAGCCGGGGCGCTTGTTAAACTCCTTCGCTCGGTCCTCGCAGCTCGATCTCCTGTCGGCACGCGTGATTCGATCGAACGTCTTGTCATCCGATCCGCGAGGCTCGCGCAATGGAACGCACGACAGTCAATGATGTGATCGCCGATCTGCGCAGCCTGGGTCTGTCCTCCGATCCGGACGCGCGTCTGCCGAAGGGTGCGCGTCCGCCGGCGGACATGCTGGACCGCTGGGCACGCACCGCCGCTCTGGCCGAGCCCGACGCGCGGCATGCGGCCATCTGGGCGATCCGCGAAGCGGCGCACGCCGCGGGTGTCGTGCCGTGCTCGGTGCAGGGTCTCTACGCGGCCCGCGGAGCGGGTCGCTGGTCGGACCGAACGGTGCCCGCGTTGAACCTGCGCGGCTGGAGCTATCAGACGTGCCGCGCGGCATTTCGCGCCGCCGGGAAAATCGGCGCGCGGCTCCTCATCTTCGAACAGGCGGTGGGCGAAGCGATTTACGCGGCGCAACCGCCGGCCGAATACACGGCCGCCGTTCTCGCCGCAGCGATGCGGGAGGGACATACCGGGCCGGTGTTCCTGCAGGCCGATCACGATCAGGTCAACGCGAAGAGCTATCTCAAGGATCCCGACGCCGAGATCCGGCGTCTCACCGACGTGATTCGCGCGCAAATCGCGGCGAGCTTCTTCAACATCGACATCGATGCGTCCACGGTGGTCGACCTGTCGTTGCCGACGGTGGTCGATCAGCAACGTCTCAATGCGGAGCTGACCGCGCGATTCACCTGCCTCGTGCGCGAGCTCGAGCCGCCTGGCGTGACGATCTCGGTGGGCGCGGAGATCGGCGAAGTCGGGCATCACAACACGACACCCGAGGAAATGCGCGCGTTCATGGTGACGTATACGCAGGCGCTCGCCGCTTGCGGCAACGGCGCCGTCGGCGCAAGCAAGGTCAGCGTCAATTCGGGGACCTACCACGGCGGCAAGGTCCTGCCGGACGGCAGTCTCGCACCGATCAATGTCGGTTACGAAACGTTGCGCGCCATTTCGCGCGTCTGTCGCGACGAGTACGCGATCGCCGGCGTCGTGCAGCACGGCGCATCGACGCTGCCCAAGGAGCAATTGTCGAGGTTTCCGGAGACCGGGACTGTGGAGATCCACCTGGCGCTCGGCTTCAACAATCTGATCTTCGACCACCCGCGCCTGCCGCAGGCGGTGAAGGACGAGATCCGCGCCTATGTCTTCGCGCATCTGGCGCACGAGCGCGCCGCCGACGAGACCGATGCGCAGTTCGTCTACAACACGCGCAAGAAGGCGTGGGCGGGCATGAAGGAGCGCTTCTGGAACCTGCCTGAAGACATCCAGCAGGACATCATGGCGTCGCTGGAAGCGATGTTCGGCGACATGTTCGTGCGCATGAACGTCGGCGATACCGAAGATCTCGTCGCGCGCCATACGCAAGTCACCGTCGTGCCGGTGCCGCTGCCGCCGGCGCTAGCGCGTATGCTGTCGCGCGCGGCCTGATCCTCAAGCGGCATGTGAACACAGCGCGGTTCTGCAAACGCGTCCTTTCCGGGGGAAACATGAGTTCGTTCGTCTCAAGTGTGGTTCGCAACTGTGCGCTCACCGTCGTCGCCGCGATGGCGTTGACGTCGATTACGGCTTCAGGCGCTCCTGCCGAAGTGAGATGGGCGCAGTGGAAGACGACGGAGGTCGGCGAGAAGACGATGGGCGAGCTCAAGGCCGTCTTCGAAAAGGAGAATCCCGATATCACGCTGACGCTGGTCGACTCGCCGTTCACCGGCTTCCACGACAAGGCCGTCGTGCTGTACCAGGCGAAGAAGCTGCCGGACGTGCTGCTCGTCCAGGTCGATTGGGTCGCGGAGTTCGCGGACCTCGGCATGCTCGAGCCGCTGGACGACTGGATCGCGAAGGAACCGAAGTCGTTCATGGACAACATTCCGGTCACGTTCCACCAGAAGTGGCGCGGCAAGCAGTACTACCTGCCGATCGAGAGCGGCGCGGTGGCGCTGTTCTACAACACCGAGATCTTCAAGAACGCCGGCATCTCCGGCCCGCCGAAGACCTGGGATGAGTACTCGGCAGTAGCGAAGAAGGTGACCAATCCCGACAAGAAGATTTTCGCGACCACGGCCACCTTGGCGGTCGAGCCGCCGACCAACATGACGTACGACATCTACCCGCTGATCCTGCAGGCGGGAGGCAACCTGATCGACGAAAAGACCAACAAGGCGGTCTTCAACAGCCCCGCAGGCGTGAAGGCGATCGAGTGGTACGTCGACCGCGTCAACAAGGACAAGGTCGCCGTGCCCGGCGTTCTCAGCAACGGCGAGAAGGAGAAACGGGCGAACTTCGCCGCCGGCAACGTCGCGATGATGTTCGAAGGCCCATGGGGCATCGCGATCCAGAAGCAGCTCAACCCCAACCTCAAATACGACATCGCGCCGCTGCCCGCGGGCGCGACCACGGGCACGATGGTGCGTGGCTCGCTCAACACGATTACGACGCAGGCGCAGAACAAGGAAGCGGCCTGGAAATTCGTGCGCTGGTTGTCGGGCCCGAAGGGAATCGAGCTGTGGTCGAAGGCGACGGGCGGATTTCCCGCGCGCAAGGATGTCGCCGATCAGCCGTGGTTCAAGGAGAAGATGCTGTTCCAGGCGTTCTCCCAGCAGATGCAGTTGCCCAATGCGCGCTCGCCGTTCCTCGGAATGCCCAACGCCGTGCAGATGAACAAGATCATGACGACCGAGGTGCAGAACGTCGTGCAGGGAAAGAAGACCGCCAAGCAGGCGCTCGACGACGCGGCCGTCGAGTGGAACAAGATCCTCGCGACGTCCAAGTAGCGCGCAGCGGTTGCCGCAACCCGCCGTTCGATCGCGCGAAGACATGACCGAACACCCGGCCTCCGCCCCGATGGGCGGGGCCGGTGTCGTTGCGCGCGTCGCGATGCCCAAGCCGCTGACGTTTCGCCGCCGCTATCGCCAGGAGCTGCGCGCCTATGCGTTCCTGTGGCCGGCATTGCTGATCCTCGGCCTGCTGATGGTGTACCCGCTGCTTCAGGTCATCCGGATGAGCTTCTTCGACGTCAGCGTAATGAAGGAGAGCTGGGTCGGCCTGGACAACTACGCAGCGCTGCTGCAGACGTCACTGTTCTGGCAGGTGCTGTGGCAGACGATTCTCTTCACCGCGGGCAGCGTGATCCTGCATCTCGTCATCGGCCTCGGTCTCGCACTGCTGCTGCACGCAAAGATCAACGCCCGGTTCCGCAGCTTCATGCGCGGGTTGCTGATCATCCCGTGGCTGCTCGCGCCGACGGTCGCCGGAATGATCTGGGTGCTGATGCTCGCTCCGTTCGGCGTGGTGAACGGTCTTCTCCAGTCGTTGGGTCTTCTCGATCCCAGCGCGACCGTGAACTGGCTGGGTAGTCCGGAAACGTCGCTGCTGTCGGTCACCGCGATGAACGTGTGGCGCGCGTTTCCATTCTTCCTGGTGATGCTGCTCGCGGGATTGCAGGCGATTCCGGAAGAGTTGTACGAGGCCGCCGACATCGACGGAACGTCGGCTCTCGCGAAGTTCTGGTACATCACGCTGCCGGGACTGCGCGGCGTCATCACGACCGTCATACTGCTCGACTCGATCTGGACCTTTCGCGCGTTCGACCCCGTGTACGTGATGACCGGCGGCGGCCCGATCAACTCGTCGGAAGTGCTCGCGACCGCGATCTATTTCGACGCGTTCCAGAAGCTCAAATTCGGCTATGCGTCGGCGGAAGCCGTGGTCATGTTCGTGATCCTGTTCGCGGTGAGCGCCGTTTACGTGCGGCGCGCCGTGCGAGAAATTGGCTGACCCGCGCACGGCACGGTGGGGAATGCGTGCGCGGCGCCGCGCTGCGCACGTCGCGATCTACGCGATTCTCGTCGCGGTGACGCTCATCATGTTGTTCCCTATCGCGTGGATGCTGACGGTGTCGGTGCGACCGAACGTCGAGGTGATGAAGATACCGCCCGACTGGATTCCCGCGATCTTCACGCTCGACGCCTACCACAAGGTCCTGAACAGCGGACGTTATCTGAAGACGTTCGCGAACACGTATTTCGTCGCGCTGGCGGTGACGGCCGTGTCGCTCTTCATCGGCGCGATGGCCGCCTACGCGCTCGCGCGGTTTCGCTTCAAGGGACAACGCGCCGTGTTGATGTTCCTGATCACGACGCAGATGTTTCCACTCGTGCTGCTGTGCATTCCGTACTTCCAGGTGGTGGTGAAGCTGGGGCTCTACGACACGCTGACCTCGCTCATCGTCGTGTACGTCACGTTCACGTTGCCGTTCTGCATCCTGATGCTGCGCAGCTACTTCGCGCAGATTCCCAAGGACATGGAGGAGGCGGCGATGGTCGACGGTTGCTCGCGGGTCGGCGCGATCCTGCGCACGCTGCTGCCGCTCTCCTATCCCGCGCTGATCGGCGCCGGCCTGTACACGTTCCTGCTCGCGTGGAACGAATTCCTGTTCGCGGTCGTGCTGATCGAGGCGTGGGAAAAGCGCGTCATCACGATGGCGATCTACAGTCTGCTGGCCGAGTTTGTCACCGATTGGAGCACGATGATGGCGTTCTCGGTGCTGGCGAGCGCGCCGCTCGTCATCGCATTCATCTTTCTGCAGCGCTACATGGTGCGCGGCATGACGGCGGGGGCGATCACGGCGTGACGCCCGCTGCGACAACTGCCGCACCCGCGTTCGACGTGGTCGGACTCGGCGTCAACGCGCTCGATCTGATCGCGGTCATCGACGGCTTTCCGGCGCCGGATTCGAAGGTGCCGATCCGGGACTTCGACGTGCAAGGCGGCGGAATGACGGCCACGGCGATGGTGGCGTGCGCCCGCCTGGGCTTGAAGTCCCGTTACATCGGCAAGATCGGCACCGATCTCTGGTCGCGTCTGTCGTTGCGTTTGATCGCGAAGGAAGGCGTCGACGTGCGCGGCGTGATAAGGGCGAAGGGAAGCCCGGGCCATGTGAGCTTGGTGTTGGCCGATCGCGGCACTGGACAGCGCGCGCTGTTCTTTCGCCGGCCGGCGGCGTACGACATTCGCCCCGACGAGCTCGATCGCAGCGTGATTACTTCGGGGCGGCTGCTGCACGTCGACGGCGTCGATGCCGGGGCGGCCGTGCAGGCGATCGCGTGGGCGCGCGAGGCGGGCATGCGCGTCACGATGGACGGCGAACGTATCGTGCCCGGTATCGAGAAAGTCTGGCCGCGCGTCGATCTGCTCGTTTGCAATCCCCGCTTCCTCGCTTCGGTCGCAGGTACGACCGCGCCCGAAGATGGACTGCGCTTCCTCGCGGCGCGAGGTCCTTCGCGCGTCGCGGTGACGCTGGCGGAGCACGGCGTGCTCGCGCTGACCGAAGGCCGCATCATTCGTGTTCCGGGATTACCCATCGTTGCGGTGGACACCAACGGCGCGGGCGACGTCTTCCACGGCGCGTGCGCGATCGGCGAGCTGCGCAACTGGCCGTTCGAATGGACGCTCGCGTTCGCCAACGCGGTCGCCGCGATGAAGTGCCGGGCGCTCGGCGGCCGTGCCGGCATTCCCGCGCTTGGCGAAGTGATCGCATTCCTCGCCGACAACGGCTACGGCGAAATCGCCCGCGCGCTCGAGACTCCCTGACGCCGAGGAGGCGTTGGCATTCGCGAACGCAGCGTTTCCTGCGCCGTGAGAATCATCGCAACGGCAACGTAAAGGTGAATGTGGAGCCTTTCCCCGATTGACTCTCTACCCGGATACTTCCGCCGTGGAGTTCGATGAACTTCCGCGAGATCGCCAGGCCAAGCCCAGTGCCCTCCACCTTCTTTGCCGCCGCTCCGACTTGGCGAAACTCCTCAAACACGGCCGCCTGATCCTCCGGTGAGATGCCGATGCCGGTATCCGTCACCGAGATCTCGGCATCGCCTTGATGCACGTCCGCCCGCACATGAATCCGTCCACCCTCCGGCGTGAACTTCAACGCGTTGGACAGGAGATTCAGCAGTACCTGCTTCACCTTTCGCTCGTCGGCGTGAATCATCCCAAGACGCTCGTCGAGCGTGCGGTCAAGCGTGATGCCACGCCGGTGGGCCCGTTCTCTTACCAAAGAGAGGGTGTTATCGATGGCACTCGGCAGATCGAAATCGGCTGGCTCCAGTTCCATCCGTCCCGCCTCGATCTTGGACAGATCGAGGATGTCATTGATGAGGGACAGCAGATGTTGTCCCGACTCCAGGATGTCGCGCAGGTACTCCGCCTGCTTCTCATTGATATCCCCGAACATCCGCTCGGACAGGACTTCCGAGAAACCGATGATGGCGTTGAGCGGCGTGCGCAGCTCGTGCGACATGTTGGCGAGGAACTCGCTCTTGTGACGGCTGGCCGTTTCCAGCTCGCGGCTTTTCTCCTCGATCTCGCGGAAAAGCCGCGCATTCTGGATCGCCAGGGCCGACTGCGTCGCGAAGGTCTTCAACAGATCGATGACCTGCGTCGTGAACTCCCCGGCGCTTTTGCGGTTCACGACCAATCCGCCGAGCAGGTGGTCCTCGCGCAACAGCGGCACCGCCAGCAGTGACCGATAGCCCAGGCGAATCAGCATCTGCTTGAGCCGACTCTGGTACCTCGCTTCGTCGGCGATGTCGCGGATCTGGATGGGCTCGCCGGTGACCGCCATTCGTCCCAGCGCGCCCTCGCCCTTGGGGATGGGCGCCGCTCGCAACGTTTCGACCAGCTCCTCAGGCAGCTTATCGGTCGCGTGCAGATAAAACTGCTGACGAGTCTCGTCGTACTCGTAGATGGCACCTCCATCCATGCCGGCAAGCGTGGTCGCGCGGGACACGATGGTGCAGAGCACGGTCTCCAGATCCAGTGTCGAGCTGACTGCCTGCCCGACCTCGCCCAGGGCCTTGAGCTCGCCTACCGAACGAGTCAACTGCGTGGTCCGCGCCTCCAATTCGGTAAACAGCCGTACGTTCTCGATAGCGATCACGGCCTGGTCTGCAAAGGTTTGGAGCAGGGCGACCTGCTTGTCAGGGAACGGCCCCGGTTCGGGCCGGCCGACGGTGATCGCGCCGATCGGGCTCCCCTCGCGGATCAGTGGAACCGACAGGACGCTGCGGAATCCCCCGGCGAGCGCAGCGGCTCGGACGGCATACTCACGATCTTCCAGCACGTCCGGGATCGCGACAACACTACCCGTCAGCACGGCTCGGGCGTTTGTCGTGTCGCGGCTGGGTGGGCGGGGGTAAAGCTTGCGCACGGCATCCGCGCGTTCCGGATTCACGATCGCGAGAGCCGCGATGTGGATCAGTTCGCCGTCGAATGTTGTGACGTTCGCCGAGCCGGCACGACATAGTTTCATGGCGGCCGCTGCGATGGTATCGAATACCGGCTGCACATCCGTCCGCGACCGACTGATCACGCGCAGGATCTCGCTCGTCGCCGTCTGCTGCTCCAGCGCCTCCTTCGTTTCCTTGAAGAGGCGCACGTTCTCGATCGCGATCAGCGCCTGATCAGCGAACGTCTGCAGGAGCGCGATCTGCTTATCGGGAATCGGCCCGGCCTCCGGACGGCCAACGACGATGGCGCCGATCGGAGCGCCGTCCCGAATGAGCGGAACTGCGACCACGCTGCGAAATCCGCCGGCGAGTGCCGTCTCCTTGAATTGGTACTCAGGATCCGCAAGCACGTCCGGAATCGAAACCACGCTGCAGGTCAGGATCGCCCTTGGCGCTGCCAAGTCCCGGCCGGGCGGGCGCGGGAAATTTTTTATGAGGTCAACTACGTCGTTCGGACCAGAGTCCGGTCTCGCCAAAGCCGCTAGATGAAGTAACTGACCATCGAAGGTGAAAACGTTCGCCGACGCGGCACCGCACAGTCTCAAAGCAGCTGCTGCGATCGTGTCGAATACCGGCTGCACATCCGACGGCGATTGGCTGATCACGCGAAGAATCTCGCTCGTTGCGGTCTGTTGCTCCAGCCGTTCCTTCGTCTCGTTGAACAGACGCACGTTCTCGATCGCGATCGCCGCCTGATCGGCAAAGGTCTTCACCAAGGCGATCTGCTTGCCGGTGAATCGCCGCGCTTCCATTCGCCAGAGCGCGATCGCCCCGATCGCTCGATCCTCGCGCATCAGCGGTACCGACAGGACCGTGTGGTGACCGAGTCGCCTCTGCAACTCACGCGCGACGGGAAACTCCTCTTCCGACGCCGTCGCCAGGTCCTCGATGTGGACCACCGCGCAATCGATGACGGCGCGACCGGTAAGCGAGCCGCGAGTGAAGGGCATGAATTTCCCCTCCTCGAGCGGGGTAGGCGTGCTGCCGAAGCGGGCTGCCGATCGGAGCTTGTCTCCCTCGACCAGAAAAATGGTCGCATCCGCTGCATCGCAAAGCTTCAATGCACGTTCGGCGACGGCATTGAGCATCGGCTTCACGTCGCCGGGCGAGCTCGAGATTACCCGCAGGATCTCGCTGATTGCTGCCTGCTGCTCCAGAGTCTCGGCCAGGCGCTTTTCGAACGCGCGCTCCGTAGGGCCTTCGTTCCGTGACTTCATGGTGACAGGTAGCTTGGATTCGACCTTGACCTTCGAGGACTTTGCACCCCGTTCCATCGACGCTCCTTGCCACTAACGGACGTTATGAGCGTGCAGCGATCACGCCGGGTTAGGCGGAGACGCCCTTGTCCACCGACGGCGCGCAGCCGCGGCAACTGCGGGAGCGTGAGGCCGAACAGGCTTCGCCGCGATTAACGCAGCGACCGAGCAGGTGCTTTGGACGAGGCTGAGCCCGAGCACCGCTTTGCGCAGCATCTTGGCTCCCCTGAGTAAATGTCCGAACAGGACAAAGAGACGCTACATCGTTGCCGTCAGAGGGTCAAGGAATGCCTGTGCACGTCGCCCGCGCGCTCGAGACGCCCTGAGTCCGCTACCGAATCGCTGCAGTAGTCGCCGGATCGAACAGATGCGCCTTGCGCAAGTCGAAGGCGAGCCGGTGAGGCGCTCCATCGCGGGCCGTGGTCTCAGATTCCACCCGCGCCACCAAGCCATGCCCGCCGACGGAGCCGTTGAGGAAGGCCTCGTTGCCCATCATCTCCACGACGTCGATCGTGGCCTCGACGCAGCACTCGGCTGCGCACTCCGGATGCAGGTCGGCGTCGTCGATGTCCTCGGGTCGAAGCCCCAGCACGACTTCGCGGTTGATCCAGGCGGCCAGCTTGTCGTGCCCTGGCCAACTCGACGGAAGCGGCAACCGGAACGATTCCCCGCGAACGATCACGCGCCCGGCGGATTCCTCCAGCGAGGCCTGGAAGAAATTCATCGCCGGACTGCCGATGAATCCGGCCACGAACATGTTGTCCGGATGCTTGTAGATGTCGAGCGGCGTTCCGACCTGCTGGACCCGTCCGTCCTTCATCACGACGATCCGGTCGCCCATCGTCATCGCTTCCGTCTGGTCGTGCGTGACAAAGATCATCGTCGTCCGCAGGCGGTTGTGCAACTTCGATAGCTCCGCGCGCATCTGCACGCGGAGCTTCGCATCGAGATTGGAAAGCGGCTCGTCCATGAGGAAGACTTCGGGCTCGCGGACGATGGCGCGGCCCACCGCGACGCGTTGACGCTGTCCGCCGGAAAGCGCTTTGGGCGTGCGCTCCAGCAAATTCTCGACGCCCAGCAAGGACGCGGCGGACCGGACGCGCTGATCGGTCGTCTCGCGCGGCAGGTTTCGCCGCTTGAGCGCGAACGCCATGTTCGCGTAGACCGTCATGTGGGGATAGAGCGCGTAGTTCTGGAACACCATGGCGATGTCCCGATCCTTCGGGGGAACATCGTTGACGAGGCGGTCGCCGATGTAGATCTCTCCATCGGTGACGTCCTCGAGTCCGGCGATCATGCGCAGCGTCGTCGTCTTGCCGCAGCCGGAAGGACCCACCATGACGACGAATTCGCGGTCAGGTATCTCGAGGTTGACGTCGTGCACCACCGCGTTGGCGCCGAAAAGTTTCGATACGCTCTTGAGCGTGACTGCTGCCATGCCGCGATCCTTTTTGGTCAGTCCGTGACGTTCTGTCGCCTATATCGCCGGCCGGGTCACGTGGGACGGTCCTTACCATAACGGCTTGCTCAGATTCTGCGCGAACGAGGTGAACATGATGTTGAAGCTAATGCTGATTCTCTCTTGCTCGCTCACGTTGGCGTCGACGGAGTGCTCCAGATAAGAGGGAAACATCAGAAGTGTGCCGTTCGTCACTCTGACCACGACCTGGTCAGTATTCGCCGACGTAAGTTCCACGACCGGCGGCCGGATAACACGGGTCTGACTTCTAGGGTCATGAAAGTTTATTGTGTCCGAACCCGGATGAATTCGAATGTAATAGACGCCGCTCAGGAAATTGTTCGGGTGGCTATGAGCCTTATGAACAGCACCCTTCGCGAGAACGGTGGCCCAGCATCCAGTGATTTCGAAGGCCTCCTCACCGATTCGCAGGAATCGCAGAATGCTTTTTGCAACGTGACTGACGCAGGAAATGAGTTCCGTGAACTCTTCACGTTCATGTAGAGTTTGTTCGGACTGCCATCCCCGGCCGGATTCGAGCGTCGGTAAATTGCGTCTTAGTCCTTCAAGCGTCGCTAGAACTCTTGCATCTATCGCATTGCGCAGCTCTGCCTTGAGCAAGACTTTCCAAACCAGCGTGGGAAACATCGGAATCGCATCCGTTGCTTCGATCCACGGATCGCTTTCCTTGACCATGGCGACTTTGGGACGATTAATGTGGTTCAGCGGCATCCGGTGTTGGCGAAAAGAGTCTTGGCTATTGCGCCTTCACTGGTGCGGCAGGCACGACCGCCGCTGTGCCTTCGGGGTTGATGTTGAAAACGAGGAACGTGAACGGCTCATCACCGGGGTTTCCCCACTGATGCACGAGAGTGGATGGTTCATAGATAAACGAACCCGACTCCTTCGCTTCGGTCTTGCCTTCGACCGTGATGGCGCCGGCGCCGGCGAGCACGTTGTAGAGCGCCGCCCCCGTGCGATGGTGGGGCGCGTTGGAAGGTGAGTGCACCGGAAACGTGATGCGTGTCAGATTGACGTCATGGGGCCCTGGCTTCAACTCGGGAATCGGTTCCATTGTGCGATATAGCTCCGTCACGAGGGCTGGCGCTGTCGCGGCTGGTCGATCCAGGTCCGCGGCGCGGACGAGAAGAAAGTGAAGGTAGATCGATGTCTCACCTGCACCGGCTTGCAGAGCTGCGCTTCGCCGGGACGCGATGAACAGTCCATCGCCAGCGTTGATCGTCTTGACTTCGTCGCCAAACGAAACCGTCGTCGATCCGGAGATCTGATAAATGATGCCGTCGCCCGCGGAGATGCTGCTGCTCTTCTCGCCTGGCGGAATCGTGACCCGCACCGCCCTGAAATAGATCGGCGCATCCGCCACCGTGGCCAATTTCGCCGTCGCGACCACCGTTCGTCCCGCTGCTTGCGGGGCTGACGTTGTTTGACCAGTCGCGGAGACAGCGAAAATGGCTGCAAGCAGCGCGATAACAGTTGATCCGCGCGACATGATGCAACCCTCAGAAGAATTATTGACGGGATGGCTCATATCCTACGCCCTCGGGCTAAGGCGGCACGTGAAAATAACTTGATCAATTCTGTTTTTGATCTTTAATGAGGCTATGCAGGATGCAGCTGCGCTTCGCCAGATCAAATCCCGATATCGAGCGCTGGCGCCGCTGATGGATGAGCGCATGCGCCGGCAGTGGGCGGCGACGGAAGCGCAGACCTACGGGCGAGGTGGACTGAGCGCGGTGAGCAGCGCGACGGGGATGTCGCGCAATACTATCCGCAAGGGACTCTTCGAGCTGGCGGCGCGCAAGAAAAATCCGCGCGTGCCGGTGGCGACTCGGATCCGCAAGCAAGGCGGCGGGCACAAGCGGCTGACCGAAATGGATCCCGGGCTGGCGCAGGCGCTGGATCGATTGATCGAACCGACCACTCGGGGCGATCCGATGTCGCCGTTGCGCTGGACCTGCAAGAGCATGATGAATCTGGCCCAAGCGCTCACCCGCCACGGGCATCCGGTAGGCGCTTGGACGGTCGGGGCGATGTTGAAGCAGGCCGGCTATAGCTTGCAGAGCAACCGCAAGACCAAGGAAGGCGCTTCGCATCCGGACCGCAATGCGCGGTTCGAATATATCAACGGCTCGGTCGAGCACTTTCAGCAGCGCGGCCAACCGGTGATCTCGGTGGATACCAAGAAAAAGGAGCTCGTCGGCCCGTTTAAGAATGGTGGGCGCGAGTGGCAGCGCAAGGGCGAGCCGGAAGAAGTGGTGATCCACGACTTCGTTGAGAGCAACTGGGCAAGGTCATTCCGCACGGGGTGTTCGACCTCAGTCTGAACGAGGGCTGGGTGAGTGTGGGCATTGATCACGACACGGCGCAGTTCGCGGTACAGGCCATCGCTCGGTGGTGGCAGAAGGTGGGGGCGAAACGCTATCCCCGCGCCCGAGCACTGCTGATCACCGCCGACGGGGGTGGCAGCAATGGCAGCCGCTGTCGCCTGTGGAAGGTGGCGCTGCAAGATCTGGCGACGCGGCTGGGGTTGCCTGTTCATGTGCGCCATCTTCCGCCAGGCACCAGCAAATGGAACAAGATCGAGCATCGCATGTTCAGCCACATCACCGAGAACTGGCGCGCTCGCCCGTTGGTCAGTCACGAGGTCATTGTTAACCTGATCGCGAACACGAAAACGCGTAGCGGTCTGCGCATTCGCGCCGCGCTGGACGCGGGACAATATCCAACCGGGATCAAGGTAACCGACGCCGAGCTCAATGCGCTCAATCTCAAGCAAGCCGAGTTTCACGGCGATTGGAACTACGCGATCCTCCCCCGGCGCAGAAAATAATGGTCAACTTATTTTCACGCGGCGCCTAAGCTGCTGAAGGTTGCCTCGAAACCTGTTTGTAGCGCCCAGAGGCTCTGAGGTTTACATGATTCAGACCGGTGGTGCCGTCCCTGGAGTGTTGCAGGGAGTGGCCGAGCGGCTGTCCCACTGAATCAGACAAGAGAGACAATACCGTCGCTTGAAAAGGGAGACGAAGAGTTGTCCTTGGGCATCATAATGGCCGCGGGCCACGCCGATGCGGCGGCGATGCGCGAACGTGCATCCTTCCGCTTTGCGTTTGGCCGCGACCGCTGTCTCAACCGGGAGATCACAATGAATAGACGCAGCATCAGTGGGCACGTGGCCGCTCTGGGAGTATTCGCTGTCGTAGCGCTGGCGTCGGGAATCGTGTCGGCGGACGAAAAGCCGTACACGGAAGGGACGATCTGGTATATCAGCATGATCCACGTCAAGCCAGGAATGCTGGACGTGTATATGCGCGACGTCGTGCCTCTTCGAAAAAAGATTAACGAAGAAGCCAAGAAGCAGGGGCTGGTCCTGTCGAGTCACATCCTGTCGGGACTTTCGGCCGGCACAGCCGATTTCGACGTGATGTTCATCGAAGAGTACAAGAACTGGGCCGCGTTCGACGGCATTTCCGCAAAGTACGACGCCATCGCAAACAAGATCGTGGGACCGGAAGACAAGCAGGTCCAGCTCATGACGAAGAGACTGGAAATCCGAGAGATCGTCGGTGAAAAGGTCATGCAGGAGCTGTTACCCAAATAGTGAATCGGATCGTTGCAATGGATTCGCACATCGACGTTCGCCATTGAGGGAGAAGGGCATGAACAATGTAAACAGATTGAGAATCCGTTATCTCTTGGCATGCATGATGGCCGGCGCGCTGGGCTCCGCAAGCTTGGCGAGCGCAGCCGATCCGCCCGACTTCACAATCGACTTCCCGGCCGGATCGGCGTGCGCATTCGAATTGCTCATTGAGGGTTCGGGTGGCAACCAGGTCTACAGGGAGTTCCTGGACAAGAACGACAACGTCATCCGGACGCTCAGTGCAGGCACGGGCTCGGCGCTGACGTTCACCAATCTTGACACTGGTGCCACGTTCTCCTCGAAATCCAACGGCGCGGTGACCCACGTCACCTACAATCCGGACGGTCCTAGCACCTGGGTCACCACGGGACACAACGTCCTCATTCTCTTTCCGACCGACACGCCGCCCGGACCCTCAACGACGCTGTATGTGGGTCGTGTCGTCTTCACCGTCGACACGAGCTTCAACTTCGCCTTGCAACAGCACAGCGGGACGGCGACCGACATCTGCGCGGCCTTGTCCCCATGACCTCGGCACGCTCATGCTCGCGATCGATGATCGCAGCTTCACGGGCCGCCGCCAGTGCACACCTGCGCAAGAACCGGCGCGCAGTGGCGCTCGATCTGCGGGGTCACGGGAAATCGCCGCCGCCGCGAGACAACGACTATGCGATCGACTCGCTCGCCTCCGACATCGCGCGGTTGTGGACAGGCTCGGCCTGAAACGCTTCGTGCTCGTGGGACACAGCATCGGGGCGCCGCGGCGATCGCATATGCCGGCGCGCATCCCGATCGGGTCGCAGGTCTCGTGCTGGCCGGCGCGCCGGGAAAGGTTCCGGCCGAGCAAGCGCAACAGACCATGACCGCGATCGAGGGCGACTACGAAAAGGTCATGAAGCAATACTGGGACAAGCTGCTGTCCGGCGCGAAGCGCGAGGTGCGCGCGCAGAGAGAGCGCGAAATGTGGAGCGTGCCGAAGGAAGCGTCGCTTCGCACATCGGCGCGATATTCGAGTTCGATCCGCTCCCGGCGCTACGGCGCTATCCCGGGCAGAAGCTCATCCTGTTCACGGCGAGCGGCGACACGCCCACCGATTTGCAGAATCTGCTGCCCGACGTGCCGCACCAGCGCATCGAGGACACGAGCCACTGGGTGCAGATGGACGAGCCCGACGAATTCAACCAGGTGCTCGACGCGTTTCTTGCGAGCGTGCGCTAGCGCGTTCAAGGAGCCGAGGCGCTTCCATCCGCTGCGTCCACGGGGCGAAAGCGCTCGTGGGCCCGCGCCACCGCAACTCGTCCGCATCGCGGAACAGCGGTGCGTCAGTCCGCAGCGTTGCAAGATTCTTGAACAGCAGCGCGAGATCGCGGCGCTCGCCCAGCAACGCGGGCGGAAAGTCTTCGATGGCGCCGAACCGGTTCAACAGCTGTGCCGCGGTGACCGACCCGATCCCCGAAATGCCCGGATATCCGTCCGCCGCGTCGCCGACGAGCGCGAGGAAATCGGGAATCAACTCGGGCTCGACCCCGAACTTCTCGCGAACGCCCTCCGCGTTGCGGATCTTCTTCGCCTTGCGGTCGACTTGTACGACCCGGTCGCCGCGCACGCACTGCGCGAGATCCTTGTCGGGTGTCCAGATGCAAATCTTCTCCGCGCGCTGATCTTCGGATGCGATCCGTGCAGCGGACGCAAGCGCGTCGTCGGCCTCGAGCTCGATCATGGGCCAGACGGCGACGCCCATCGCGGCGAGCGCTTCTTCCAATGGGTGGAATTGCGCGAGTAGCGCCGGCTCGATTCCTTCGCCTGTCTTGTAGCCGGCCCAAAGGCGGTTGCGAAACGATTCGATGACGTGATCGGTGGCGACGCCGACGTGCGTCGCGCCTTCCTCGATCATTTGCAGCACCGTCTGCAGCACGCCGATCACCGCGCCGTGTGGCCGGTCCTTACCTTTGTTGAAGCGGCGCAGGCCATAGAAGTGCCGGAAGAGCTCGTATGTGCCGTCTACGAGGTGGACGATCATGCGCCATTATGCCGTCCGGCGTTGTTGCCGATCGGGTAGACTGCCGTCCGGCCGTGCCGACGACGGGCCTTATGGGCACGTCTGGACCGATGTCGATCGTCAAGACGCAATCGAATCTCATGATGCACAGGGCTCTGCTGATTTTCGCCGCGGTGTGCGCTTTGCTGCCGGCGTCGCACCTCACGCAAGCACAGACGACGAATGTGGTCGCCGGCGCGCGCGTGATCGTCAAGTACAAGTCCGAGTCGGCGCTGTTGACCAAAGCGGCGATGTCAGCCGACGCGCAACATTCTCTTCAGGCGCAGGCGCTCGGCGTGCGCGTGGGTCTGAGGTTGCGCGCCGGTGCAGGTGTGGCCGAGCGCACGCACGTCGTGCTCGCGGACGGCGTGACATCGGAACAACTCGCGCAGCGTCTGTCCGCCGAGAGCGACATCGAATACGCGGTGCCCGACGAGCTTCGCCATCACACGAGCGCGCCGAACGATCCGCTCTATCTGGCGGGCCCTGCCGTTTCGGGAACTACCGGCGGGCCCGTGGTCGGCCAGTGGTATCTGCGCGCTCCCTCGGGCGACGTGCAATCGTCGATCAATGTCGAGCCGGCGTGGGACCTGAGCATCGGCTCGAACATCGTGGTCGCCGTGATCGACACCGGCGTGCTGTTCGATCATCGCGACCTTTTGAGCGTGGGCGCCGGCGGGCCGTTGCTGCCCGGTTACGACATGGTGAGCGAAGTTGCCTTCGCCAACGACGGCGACGGACGCGACGCCGACCCGTCGGATCCCGGTGACTGGGTCACGCTTGCCGAAATCGAGCAGCCGGGACCGCTGCATGGTTGCCATACCGACGCGAGCGACAGCTCGTGGCACGGAATGCAGACGAGCAGCCTGATCGGTGCGTTGACGAACAACGGCATCGGCATGGCGAGCGTCGGGCGCGGCGTGCGTGTGCTCCCCGTGCGCGTGCTGGGCAAGTGCGGCGGCTTCGATTCGGACATCATCGCGGGCATGCTGTGGGCGGCGGGCATCAGCGTTCCGGGAGTGCCCGCCAATCCGAATCCGGCGCGCGTGCTCAACATCAGCTTGGGCGGCGAGCATCCGTGCAACAGCGCCTACTCCGATGCGATCGCCCGCATCAGTGCCGTGGGCGCAGTCGTTGTCGCGTCGGCCGGCAACAGCGTGGGGCATGCCGTGGGCGTGCCGGCGAATTGCGCTGGCGCAATTGCCGTTGGTGGCCTTCGGCACGCCGGGACGAAGGTCGGGTTCTCCGACCTCGGGCCCGACATCGCGATCAGCGCACCGGCCGGCAATTGCGTCAACATCGGTGCAGGCGAGCCGTGCCTCTATCCCATCATCACCGCGAAGAATTTAGCGCGCACCACGCCCATCCCGGATGCCATCGGTGGCTCGATTTACACGGATAGCTTCAGGCCCTCGTTGGGCACGAGCTTTTCGGCACCGTTGGTCGCTGGCACCGCCGCGCTGATGCTGTCGCTGCAGCCGTCGCTCACCGCCGCGCAAGTGCGCGCGCTGTTGCGGGCAAGCGCGCGGCCCTTTCCGACCACCGGCGGCGACAACTCCGACGGCACGGTCGTGCCGCAATGTGTCGCGCCGCAACCGATCGGGATCACGCAGATCGATCAACTGCAGTGCTACTGCACGACATCCACCTGCGGTGCGGGCATGCTCGACGCAGGCGCGGCGGTGCTCGCCGCGAAAGCGATCGGATCTCCGAATTACACCGGGCTCTTCTGGAACGCGCCGGCGAACTCCGAGTCCGGGTGGGGTATCAATTTCGCGCACCAGGGCGATCAGATCTTCGCCACCTGGTTCACGTACGACACGACCGGCAAAGCGTGGTGGCTGTCGATGCTCGCCGAGCGCACGGCGGCGAACAGCAATGCCTATACGGGCACGATCAACGCCAGCACCGGGCCACCGTTCAACAACTTTGTCGGCGCGGCTTCAGCGAACGCAGTCGGAATGGGCAAGTTGACGTTTGCCAATACCGACAACGCCAGCTTCGAGTACACGGTGAATCAAATTTCCCAGACAAAGGCGCTGATCCGGTTCAATCTGGGTACCGGCGCGCAGCCGATGTGCTTCTACAGCACGACCACGCCCAACCTCGTCGCAGCCACCAACTACCAGGACCTTTGGTGGATGCCGCAGGAATCAGGCTGGGGAATCAACTTCGCGCAGCAAGGCGACACCATTTTCGCCACCTGGTACACGTATGATCTCGACCGCACGCCGCTGTGGCTGACGGCGCTTGCCCAACGGCAGGCGAACAGCAACGTCTACTCGGGAACGATCTATCGCACGTCGGGTCCGCGCTTCGATGCGTACGATCCGTCGAAGCTCACTTCGATTCCGGTCGGTACGGCGATGTTCACCTTCGCCGACGGCAACCATGCGATGTTCGATTACACGGTGATCTATACGCCGCTTCCACAGACCAAGCAGATTACGCGCTTTCCGTTCGCCGCAGCGGGCGGAGTCATTTGCCAGTAACGGTCACCACTTTAACGCGATGGGCGCGATTCAACGCCCGTCATTGCGCAGGATCGCTGGCATTCGCCTCTTGACCGGCGAGGACTGAATGGTCCGCGTGTCGGTCATCGCGAGCGCTTTGACGCCAGCACGCGGCGTATCAAGGGCGAACTTACCGGAGACGGTCTCAATGCGCCGGTCGTTGTCGCGGTGAACCGCGGCACGACGGCAAGCTGTACGCCATCGGTGGCCGCAGCGGGCCCAACGACTTCGGCGCCGTCGACATCTACGATCCCATTTCGGACTCGTGGGCTGCGGGTCCTTCGATCGAGCCCCGAGGAACCGCGGGCGCAGTCGTCTACTGCGACGCCATCTGGCTCTTCGGTGGCGAATCGCAGGCGCGACGTGCAAGCCTCGGCGAGGTGTTGCGATTGCCGCGGAACGGCACGTGGCAATCGATGTCCACCCTGCCGACTGCCCGCAATTTCGCGCGAGCGGTCGTGCTCGGCGACGCGATCTACGTCGTCGGCGGCAGCCCGACACCCGAACCGAGTCACGCATCCGAAGGAAGCCGCATCGTCGAGCGCTTTCACGTCGATTGCAAGTAGGCACACATGTCGCGAATCTTCGTTACCGGTTCTGCCGATGGGCTGGGGCGCATGGCGGCCCGTTTGATGGTGAGCGACGGTCATCGCGTCGTGCTCCATGCGCGCAACGAGGCCCGTGCAGCCGAGGCGCTCGCCGGCGTTCCGCGAGCAGAAACAGTCGTTGTCGGCGATCTGTCGAGCATCGAGGAATGCCGCCAGATCGCAGCACAAGTTAACAAGCTCGGTAGGTTCGACGCCGTCATCCACAACGCCGGCGTCGGCTATCGCGAGCCCAAGCGGACGACCGCCGACGGCCTGCCGCACGTGTTCGCGATCAACACGCTCGCGCCGTATGTGCTGACCGCGCTCATCGACAAGCCGAAGCGATTGGTCTACTTGAGCTCAGGCATGCACTACAGCGGCGACCCGAGCTTGAAGGATCTGACGTGGAGCAAGCGAGCGTGGAACGGGTCGAGCGCCTACGCGGATTCCAAAGCTGCACGCGCAAGGACTACTACTTCGCCGAGTCGCTCGCGTTTCACCTTCTTCGCAGCGGCGTGCCGGCGTGGATGGATGTCAAGGATCTCAAGCCGGGTGACGATTGGGAGCGCGATCTCGAGAACGCGCTCGATGCCGCGTCGACCTTGCTGCTCGTCGCGTCGCCGCCGGCCATCGAGTCGGAACGCGTTCGCGCCGAATGGCAGCGCGCACTGCGGCGAGGCTGCCGCGTCATCGTCGTACGCTTTCGCAACGTGAATCTGCCATCGGAGTTGCAGGCCTGCGAAGTCGTGGATTTCCGAGGATCGTTCAGTCGTGCATTGCAAAGGCTGACGACGCATCTCGTGCCCGCTACAACCGGCGCCAGCGTGACTGCGTCGTCGAGCGCAGCGGGATCATGGCCTGCGCTGCCGCCGTGGGTCGTGGTGATGACGCTCGCCCTTGCCATTCCCACGCTGGGGTACTTCCTGGCGGCGAGCTGGGACATTCCTGCCGACACGGAATATCGGTTGTTCGTCCTGCTCGCAGCGCCGCTCGGAGCGCTCGCCTTGGTGTGATTCTTCTGTTTCGCGTTCGTGCGCCGGCGCATGGACATGACGCGACTCGCACTATGCCTGCTCTGTCTCGCAATCGTGTTCGCGTTACCCACGCTAGGATATTTTTTCAGCGGTCTCTCGTTTCTGGCAACCGATGACGTAGCGGTCACGTTCAGCCGGCATTGGCGCCTGGGCGTTCTGTTCCTCGCGACGCCGATTGTGGGGCTGTGCATCCTCCTGCTCGTGCGTCCCGAGGATTTGCTGCGCTGGACGCCGACCGGAAAGGCATGGGCAACCTATCGCATCGGACATGTAGCGAACGCGGCGTTCGCGCGCGCGGAGCTCGCGTCCCAGTTCGAGCAAGTCAAGACATTTGCGCTGGCCCACGATCCGGTCGATGCGCCGATGGCGCAGCGATTGCGGGAGCAACTTCTGGCGCTTGGAGGATCGGAGACGCCGGCATCAGGCAAGGCGACGACTCCTGTCCTATTGCTGACGAACCGCACTCAGGTCGCGTGGATCGATGCGCAGACACAGCATCTGCGCGACGAGGGTCTTACGGTGATCGGCACGGGCATCGACTTGTCGGCGAGTCTCGAATGGCTGTGGCGGCGTCAATGGATCGATTTTCGCCGTTGGGACATCAGAAGAGTTGACCGTGCGCTCGCGCTACCGCAGGTCCCGGACGCCGTTACGCAGACGCGTTTGCCAAAGGCCGTGGTCCGCGTGCAGCACGTGCTTTGTGCCGTCGCAGCGCTCGTGTTCACCGCCGCCGGCGCCGTCCTTCCCGACCAGAATGGGCAAGCCGAGGATCTTTCGATCAGTCAATTCCCTGCCATGGCCACCTTTGCGGCGGCGGTATGGTGGGGACTCATCGCGCATCAGGTTGCGAAGCGCACGCGGACACCGGCACAACTGCTTCGTGCCGGCTTCATCGGATGCGTGGTGACGACGATCGTCGTCGGTCTCGACTTCTACGCGACGGCGGATGGCAAGCTCACCGGTGGCCGCATGTTAGTGGCCGCGGCGTTTCTCGTCATCGCTTGGGTGTGGCTGTCACGGCAGCGTTCAGCCGTTACGTTCTGGTTGCCGCAGGAGAAATTGACGCGGGCGGCGAAGCACTCGGCCCTCGGACGATATCGCGACTGGCGCACGCTGACGTGGTGCTTCGCTTACGCGATGCTATGGGTGTCGGTGTTGCGACCTTTCGTGAACTGAACGCCAACTGCGCGATGTTACCGTCGCGCAGCAACCGGCTTGGTGACGCAACGCAGGTTCGTCTCGGTTGAATCGAGCGCGGGCGCTTACGCCAAATGCGCCCCCTATTCGGGCGCGCCTCTTTTGAGCGACTACATGCTTTACGCGTGCGATTGTCTGCTGTCGGACCCAAACCAGCCGGTCGGCCTGCCTCCAAAGCAGACGTTGAACGGACCACGTTAGCCGGCGACCGCGCAAAGTGACGCGAGAGCTGCCCACCATGTGGAACGATCGCTCACTGAATCACTTCGTCAGCCCGCAGCAGCAACGCCGGCGGGATGGTGATCCCCAGAGCCTTGGCAGTTTTCAGATTGATAATCAGTTCGAACTGGGTCGGCTGCTCCACCGGGATATCGGCGGGCTTCGCGCCTTTGAGGATTTTGTCAACGAAGCTGGCTGCCGTGCGCCAATGCCACGCGCCGGGTGAAAGATACGACATCAAACCGCCGGCAGCGACATATTGACGCCCGCCGAAAACGGCAGGCACGTGGGACCGAACGGTCAGCTCGGCGATCCGGACATGGTTCTGCGTAAACATCGGGTCGCCCACGACTACGAGCGCGCCGCCCTTGGCGCGCGTGATCGCTCCGTCGAGTTCTCCTTCCACCGTGACGTCGATGCGATCAAGCTGCAGGCCAAGGCTCTTTGCGCGCGACGACATCGCGTCAAAGAAGAATATGTTGGCGGGGTTGGCCTTGTTCATCAGCACGCTGACCCTCTTGAGCGCCGGGACGACTGACGACAGCAGCTCCAGTTGTTTGGCAAGTACCTGTTCGCCCGCCGCCGTAGTGCCGGTCAGGTCGCCACCCGGCCGGGCCAAGCTGGCCACGAATCCGGCGCCCACCGCGTCCCCGGCAAGGACCATGACGATCGGCACGCCGGGAGCACCGTCACGCGCCGCCCGGATGGTGATAGTGCCGGGCGCAATGATCAGCGCCACTGAAAGCGCCTTAAGTTCGGCCGCGAGTTCGCGCTGGCGCTCCGGATTCTGTCCAGCCCAGCGCGTTTCGATCACGAGGTTCTTTCCTTCAACCCAGCCAAGATCGCGCAAACCCGCATGTAGAGCCTCCACGTCGATTCGATCCGCAGCTGTCAGTTCGGACTGTGGAACAAGCAATCCAATCCTGAACACCTTGCCCGGCTGCTGTCCGCGAACCGCGAGCGGCTCGAGCAGACACGTGCTGGCGACCAGCGTGACAAATGTCCTCCGGTCCATCACTGGAACACTAGGGGATCTTGCTCGAATCCAAACCCACGCGGCCAAGGTAGGTGGCGGACCATCCAGTAAAGAGTGTTGCCCGAGCCGGCGAAAGGATCGATTACCAATGCAGCGGATGTGAGCGGAACCGACTTGGCAACGGCGGCGATGTCTCTCCCGATACTTTCGGCCAGCTTATCGCGGGTACATTCCACCGCGGTTCGTCCAAGAATCCGTATCCCTCTGCTGTACCAATCGGCAGGCCGGAGGCCGTAAATACAAACGTAGTCAGGATCATCCCAGCTTTCGATCCCGTATCGCTGCACCTCCGTCAGGTCGAGCACAGCATTGCGCTTTACGCCCTCAAGCAGTAGCTGGCGGTCGTACGCAGGGCCTTTGCTCCCGGTATTCATGGTTGGCTCTCCGACGATGCGTGATGGAAATTCTCCATCCGTTTTTCACCGACGCCAAGTCAGAGTGTGATTGTCCGGACTTGGACGACAAGCACTGATCAATGGCTGCTTTGAAGCGCGGTGCCCTAAGGCCGCTCTTGGCCGTCTGCGACCGTCGGACTCGGCGGCCGCAACCAGCCAGACACGACTACACTTCGGTCTGCTCAGCGATCTCCAGCGCATCGTCGACTTCGATCCCGAGATACCTGACAGTGCTTTCAAGTTTCGTGTGTCCGAGCAAGAGTTGTACGGCCCGGAGATTCCTGGTCCGTCGGTAGATCAGCGTCGGTTTGGTGCAGCGCATTGAATGGGTGCCGTAGGCTGCCGGGTCAAGCCCAATCGACCCTACCCAGGACCCGACGATCCGGGAGTACTGCCGGGTCGATAGATGGGGCGACTCCGTAACGCGGCTCGGGAAAAGGAACTGCTCCGGCTTCAGGCGGGGCCGCTGTGATCCAGGCGGCCACCGCGTCCCGCGTTTGCTCGGTGATCTCGAATTGCACCGGCCGCTGGGTCTTCTTCTGCATGACAATCGCGCGGGCGGCGACGTGACTGCCCTGGACCACGTCGTGGACACGAAGCCCAACCAGATCGCAGCCGCGCAACTTGCTGTCGATGGCAAGGTTGAATAACGCGAGTTCACGGTGTCGATGAGTCAGCTGCAGTCGAATCCGGGTGGCCCAGATCTCTTTCAGCTTCAGAGGAGGCTTCTGTCCGAGTAGTTTGCCCTAGTTCCACGGCGTTGCACGTCCTTCGGTCTTCGTGGCGGTATCCACGAATGGCTCCTTCGTCGAGAGAAAGGAGCTTCATGTTGATCGCGCCCAACGGGCGCTTCACGACCCAAACCACCCGATTGGTCTTCTCGGCAGGACGAAAACGCCCGCTGGCCCGGCCGAACTATTACTTGAGTTTCCGCCTGGATTCCTGAACAGTCTGACCCTGCATGAAAACCAGTCGACGAGGGGAGGCCTCAGCTCTTTTTTGAAGTCTTCGCAACAAATGGCGTCGGGACGTGCTGAACCGTTTCGCTTCCGCACTTAGGGCAACGCGGATGAGCGGTTTCATGTTCGGCGAGATGTTCGGCATGCTCGAAAATTTCGCCGCACTTCTCGCAGCGGTATCGGTAAGTAGGCATGGCGCTTCTCCATCATGGAAGCCGGAACCGCCGACCGGATGCGCTACCCCAGTGGCGTCCGGTGCATTCGTACCCCAATTCTAAAGCAGGAAAAGATCGGCAAATGCCGACCCCGATTAGCCGTCCGATCTTCTCAAGAGCGGACGTTCAAACAAACGAGTGGATCTGGCGACCCCGCAGAGTAACGCGAGAGGGACGAACAATTGGAAGGGTTCAATTACTGGATCACCTTCGCCGCGGGTCGTGCGAAAGACAATGTGAATAATCGGGTCGACGCGGTAGCAAAAAGCAACCACAATATCAGCGCCCGATCGCGCCATCGGCATCGTTGGCCAGAAGCGATGGGCGGCTTGGGTTAGACATCAAACGGCACTCGAGTATGCGCGCGAACATGCAAAGCGTTGCTGCGGCCATCGCCACGACGGTACTGTTGCTGACGGCGCCCACTGTCGGCCTCGCGCAGCCGTCGGAATCTAAGGCCTATGTCGGCATCCTTGTCATGGGCGGCCTGGAACAACGTGGCCATCTCGAGCAGGCGCTGTTGCAGGGCCTGCGCGAGCAGGGCTATGTCGAGGGCAGGAACCTCGTCCTTGAGCGACGTTATGCCGACGGCAGCTCGCGGCTACCGGAGTTTGCGCGCGAGCTAGCGGCGATGAAGCTGGATGCGGTTGTCACCACCTGTACGCCCTCGACGCGCGCCGCGATGCAAGCGACCGCCTCGACGCCCATCATTATGGCGGCGGTCGCCGACCCTGTCGGGCAAAACCTGATCACGAGCCTCGCCAAGCCCGGCACCAACATCACCGGACTCGCGAGCGAGGCCGAGGACATTCTGCCCAAGATGATGGAGCTGTTGACGAGCATTGCTCCCAAACCAGAGAGGATCGCGGTGCTCTTGGAGGCAAGAAGCGACGTCCACCCGCGCATGTGGAGAGCGCTTGCTCCGATCGCGCAATCGCTGAAAGTTGAACTGATCAGGATCGAGGTGACGAGCCCCGCCAACGTGAATCTGCCGCTCGCATTCCAAACGGCAGTACGCGAAAAGGCGGACGCCATCCTCGTACTGCCGGATGAACCGGTGTTTCTCACTAAGCGCGCGCTCATCGTCGAACTTGCGGCCAAGCACAACCTACCGGCCTTTTACGGTGCGCGGGAATACGTCGACGAAGGCGGCCTGATGAGCTATGGCGAAAATCTACGAACTGCCTACCGCAATGCCGCCTCCTATGTCAGCAAAGTGGTGCATGGCGCAAAACCCGGTGACCTTCCAGTCGAACAACCGACTAAATTCGAGTTGGTGGTCAACATGAAAACCGCTAAGGCGCTCGGTATCACGATCCCGCAATCTGTATCTCTTCGCGCCAACTACATAATCGAGTAAAAACCTGCTTAGCCGGCCAACGATCGAGATCGACCCTCACCCGACGTTCCCGGCAATTAGTTGTGTGTCCGCAATGCCGCGATACCAGCCGTTCAGCCCCGAGCCCATCAATGGGTGCGTTCGGCCACCTCCGGCCGCACCGTGGCCCCGCCGCGACGCCGCATCGCCTCAGCTTCCCGTCGGCACGGGCAAGTCATGAAGCGCTACACTGCTCCCGACGGCGCGTCAGGCCGTTGGATTTACTATCCCTATCCCTCGGCGCTCGTTGCGCCGGCGTACTTCGCGACGATGGGCTTCGGCGTGCCTGCCGGGCTTGGCCTGCAGGATGCTCGGCGAGCGTCCTCTCGTGCTGGTCGGCAACGGCGTGTTCCAGATGACGGGCTGGGAGCTCGGCAATTGCCGCCGCTTACGGCTGGGATCCGATCGTCGTCGTGCTCAACAATGTGTGCTGGGAGATGCTGCACACTTTCCAGCCCGAATCGAAATTCACGACTCTCGACGACTGGCATTTTGCCGACATCGCTGCGCCGCTCGGCGGCGACGGCCTTCGCGTGCGCACGCGACACGAACTACGCGATGCGCTGGAGCGCGCCGCAGCGACGCGCGGGCGTTTTCAGCTGATCGAAGCCATGATTCCGCGCGGCGTGCTCTCCGGCACGCTGCAGCGCTTCGTCGGCGGCGTGAAACGTCTCTCGGCGCGCGCGGGATGACGCAACGCGGATGCAACGCGCGGTTGCGTTTCAGTATTTGCCGTGCGTCTGCAGCGCCCGCGACATCGCGCGGACGTTTTCCGTCTTGCAGTAGTCCGTCAGGCTATTGGCGCTGCTCATGATATAGCCGCCGCCCTTCCCCGCCAGCGCGATCCGCTCTCGCACCTCCTTCTCCACCTCGTCGGGCGTGCCGCGGGTCAGCGTGTAATCGAGGTCGATGTTACCGATCAGGCACACTCTGGAACCGTACTGCGTCTTCATGCGGCCGATGTCCATCGCCGAGGGCTGAATCGGATGAATGGCGCTCATGCCGAGTTGCAACAGTCCGTCGAGTATGGGGAAAAGGTTGCCGTCGCTGTGGAATGCCCAGGGCTTTCCGTTCATCGCATCGGCGACCCTTTTTTGGTACGGATAGAAGAACTCCTCGTACATCGCCCGATCGACCCACGGCATCTTGGTGTCGGCGTGATCGTCGAACGCCCAATAGAAATCGAAGTCGAGCTTGTTCAGATTCGCGACCACCCGCACCGACCATTCGGAAAAACACTCGTGGATTGCCTTTACCAGGTCCGGATCGTCATAGAGCATCAGCGAGAACACATCGAGCCCCATGCTCTCGATCGTGTTCGCCGTACCGAGGCGCACGCGCGCGAACACGGCGTAGTCGTCGCGATACGCGTCGATCCATTTGGCCACCTGCTCGTAGCGTGCCGGATGGTCGGGATCGGGCAGGAACTCGTCGAAAAGCCTGAGCGAATCGCGGTCGACGAGCAGCCCCCTCTTGACGAAGCTCCTTCCGCAGGGCTCGGTGCTCATTTCCGCGATCCACGGCGGCGAAAAGTCGAACGAGATCCGCTTCGGAAAATAGAACGCCTCCTTGGCCGATTGCGCCGCGCGCAGCGCCTGCTCGGGCAACCCGACGCCGGTTGTCGGAAAGCGGTAACCGAAGCCGTCCATCCCGAGGGTGCGGCACAACTCGCCCGGGGTGAAGTCGCTCCGCCCGCCCATGATCCGTGTCTGCAGCCGTTCATCGAACGAGCCTTCGAGCCACGGCACACGGTCGGGCCGGCCGCGGCGCAGTGCCGTCATCACGCGTTCTTTGGGCGTCATCGGGTAGGCACTAATTTAGCGGAATCCTGGCGTCGAAGATCACCTTCTTCCAACGCTTCACTTCGGCCAGTGTATGTGCCGCGAGCGCCTGTCCCGTCATAGCCGACGGATCGAGCAATTGGTAGCCGTCCTCCGTCAGCCTGTCGGTGAAGGTCTTGTCCTGCATCGCTTCGGCGAATTGCGCGTACACCCGCTCGATCGCCCCGCGCGGCGTGCCCTTCGGCGCGTAGATGCCGTACCAGGTCGCCGCCTCGAAGCCCGCGAGCCCGCTTTCATCGAGCGTCGGCACCTCCGGCATCTGCGGCAGTCGATGCCGCGACGTGACGGCGAGCGCCACGACCTTTTGCGCCTTCACCTGCGGAAGAGCGGTGTTCGACTGGTCGAACATGCCTTGGATATGTCCGCCCAGGATGTCCGCGATCGCGGGCGCGTTGCCCTTATAGGCGACGAACGTGAGCTCGACGCCGGCGGTGCTGGCGAATAGCGCGGCCACCAGATGACCGGTGGAGCCCACGCCGGCGTGGCCGAAGTTGAGCTTGCCGGGGCTCTGCTTGGCTTGCGCGATCAGGGCGCGCACGTCGCCGATGCCGGTATTGCGCCCGACCAGCAGCACCAATGGGGTGTCGGGAAAACGCGCGACGGCGTCGAAGTCCTTCACGGGATCGTAAGGAAGATTGGCGTAGAGACCGACGGCGGCAGCCATGTAACCCATATGGCCGATGAGGAACGTATAGCCGTCCGCCTTCGCCCGTGCGACGCGTGCCGCGCCGATCGTGCCGCCCGCCCCGGCGACATTCTCGACGACGATGCTTTGCCCGAACGTACGCGCCATCCGCTCCGCAAATTGGCGAGCGAGCGTGTCGGTGGCGCCGCCCGCGGCAAACGGCACGACGAATGTAACGGGCCTCGTCGGATAGGGCTGGGCAAGCGCATCGCCTCCGAGCAGCACGGCGAGTCCCGCGATGGCGAGCGTGATCACCTCAACGCTTGTCTTCACGTTCTGCTCCTCCAGCGTTGTTGTCCTTGCTCGATACGCGGAGGAACGCGATGCGACCGTCGGCGGGGCCACGATCGCGTGCCAGAATCTCCCGCATCCACCACCCGCCACCGAACCGGCACCCCGGCGCGCCGCCCGCTACGCCTGGGCGCTGCTGTTGGCTCGCCTCTACGCAGTGTTCCCGCTCGTGTGTCCCCGGTGTGGTGCCGACATGCGCATCATGATCTATCACCACCTCGTCAAACGAGAACGCGCTAATACTACGCTCTTCGCAGAAGACTAATCACCACAATCAAATTGTCGGTTGCCGCCGACATCTCCTGATCAATGGCTGCTATGGAGTGCAGTGCGCTATGACCGCTCGTGGCCGATTACGGCTGTTCGCGCTGGCGAGCGTTTGGAAAAAGTCGACATCGTCAGATCGTTCGATTGCGCCGCTCCTTGAGCACGCGCTCGATCTGCTCGATCGTGATGCGTCCGCGAACACGAAGCACCTGCACGCGCTCGCCGACGCCGGCCTCGTGCGAGACAGTCGCCACGGACGGGAGCGGACATGCGAGCTTGAACCGAGGCGCCTCGAAAAGGCGCGCTGTCTCGATCAGGTCTCGGAGGTGGGATGCGGCGGCTATCGGCCCGTTGAACGCACTCGTCGAGGACGAGCCGTCAAGATGATGTCAGTGCTCGGCGGGTTGCTTATTTCTGCAACGTCGCGTCCTCGACCAGCACCTTGTACGAGTAACCCGAGCCGAGATCGACGTCGGTGTGCACGACGCCCTTTGCCACCACGACATCGCCGATCTTCGTCTCGTCCTTCGTCGTGATGAGCACGTCGTCGGTGTTTTCGGCGGCTGAACCGGACCCGTCGCGCACGTGCAACCAGTTCTTGCCCATCACGCCAGGCGTGAATTTCACGACCTTGGCGCGAACCACAACCGTCTTGTTCTTGAGGGCCGCCCTTCCGGTGACGATCTCCGCGACGGTGCGCGCGTCCGCGCCGGTTGCCTTCGCGACCTTGACGTCGCCGACATCGATCGGCTTCGCCATGCCAGCGTGCATGGCCCCCATGTTGCCGCTGGCGGGCGGTGCACTCGCCGCGCTCGCCGCGGTCGTGCCGGGTTGGGCCCCGGCGAGATTGCCGAACACGATCTTGTCGAAGGTCTTCTTCAGCGTCTTGCTTTCGAAGTTGGTCATCAACGCCGCGTTCTCGATCGTGACCTGCGCGCCCTTCTTCACAGCGGCTTTGTTGACCGCAGCCCATATCTCGCCTTCTGCGGTCTTTAGGCGCAGATAGGTGTACGCATCGACGTCCTTGACCTCGAGCACCTCACCCTTGAGCGATGGGCTTTGGGCGGACGCAGGATTTGCCGCTGCCCAGCCGATGCTGAGGAGCAGCGTTGCGAGAACAGCGAGAAGCAGTCTCATCATTTGGCTTTCCGGCGATCGTAGACGGGTGCAACTGTGGCATAGAGTGGGCCGAAACGGCTTGACCTAGATCGAAGCCGCTTACACCATCAGGGCGTCCTTACGCCGTGGGCGCGAGACATCGTGATTCGCGGCGGGGATCACGACACGCGTTGGCGTCTTGCTTGCGCACACGCACAGAAGGCGGCTAGCATTCCGTCCGCCCCGACTTATTCATCCTGAATATCGTGCAAATGTCTATAGCGTTGTTCGTTGTGCTGATCTTCGCTGCCACAGCTAGCGCGGCCGACCTCGTCGCGCCGAACGCGAACCTCAGGGCCGAAGGCATCCCGCCGATTCCCGCTGCGCTTGCAGCACAGATGGCCCCCTACACGGAATTCAAGCCGACGATGGCGGTGAGCTGGCACCCGACGAAGCGCGAGCTCGTCGTGGCGCGACGCGCCGGCAACGTGACGCAGCTCCATCGCGTGGCGAAACCCGGCGACGAGCCGCGCCAGATCACGGAATTCGCCGAGCCGGTCCGCAACGGGGCGTATCTGGCCAAGGCTCCGGACACGCTCGTGTTCGCGCGCGACATCGGCGGCAACGAGCAGCAGCAGCTTTACAGGCTCGATCCCGCCGCCAAAGCGCCCGTGCTGCTGACCGACGCGAACCGCAAGCACGAGCCGGCAGGGATAACGCACGCGCGCGATTACATCCTGGTCGAATCGACGGACGTCGACAAAACCGGCAAGCGCGAGAATCCGACGCTGGACCTCGCGCTCATCGACCCGCTCGATCCGGCGAAAGCGCGCAAGGTGGTCACGCTGCCCGGCACCGGATGGGGCAACTTCTCGTTTTCGTTCGACGACAAGCGGCTCGCGATGCTCGAGTTCATCTCGATCAACGAGTCGTATGTGTGGGTAATGGACGTTGCCACCGGAGAGCGCAAGCGCGTGCTTCCGCCGGCGGGTCCCAAGCCGGCGCAACCGATTTTTTCCGCAGGCCTCAATTTCGCGCGCGACGGCAACGGCCTGTTTCTCGCCACCGACCGCGACGGCGAGTTTCGAAAGCTCGCGTATCTCGACCTCGCATCGGGCAAACTCGACTATTTCGGCGACAGCAGCAACTGGGATGTCGAGGAAATCGCGCTCTCTCCCGACGGCCGTACGCTCGCAGTGATCACCAACGAGGGCGGCGTCGGCGTGCTTCGACTCTATGATGCGCAAACGCGACGCGCGCTGCCGCAACCTTCGCTGCCACTTGGAGGCGCAAGCCGCCTCGTGTGGCACGAAGACTCGCGCGATCTCGCGGTTACCGTCGATAGTGCGCAGAGTCCGGGCGATGTCTACGCGATCGACGTGCGCGACAACCGCGTTACGCGCTGGACGGAAAGCAAGGTACCTGACCTCGACGACGCGCAGTTCCGAAGCGCGGAGCGCATCGAATGGAAGAGCTTCGACGGCCTCGCCATCGGCGGCTTCATCACGCGGCCGCCTGCGAAATTTACCGGGAAGCGTCCGGTGATCGTCATGATTCACGGCGGTCCCGAAGGCCAGGCGCGGCCGGGATTCATGGGACGCTGGAACTACTTCGTCGACGTGCTGGGCGTCGCGCTCATACAACCGAACGTGCGCGGCTCGACCGGGTACGGCAAGACGTTCGTCACGCTCGACAACGGCATGAAGCGCGAGGATTCGGTCAAGGACATCGGTGCGCTGTTCGATTGGATCCGCGCGCAGCCGGATCTGGACGCCGACCGCGTGCTGGTGGAAGGCGGCAGTTATGGCGGCTACATGGTGCTTGGCGTGTCAACGTTGTTCCCGGACCGAATCGCCGGTGCGATCGATATCGTCGGCATCGCGAATTTCGTGTCGTTTCTCGAGAACACCGAAAGCTACCGCCGCGATTTGCGCCGCGTCGAATACGGTGACGAGCGCAATCCGGCGATGCGCGCGTTTCTGACGCGCATCTCACCCGTGAACAATGCGCAGAAGATCAAGGCGCCGCTGTTGGTCGTGCAGGGCAAGAACGACCCGCGCGTGCCCTACACCGAGGCCGAGCAGATCGTCGCAGCCGCCCGCAAGAACGGCGTGCCGGTAGGGTATCTGCTCGCTGACAACGAAGGGCACGGCTTCGCGCGGAAGGCGAACGTCGACTTCCTGTTCTACGCGATGATCGCGTTTGTGGAGGAGCGCTTCACGAAGCCGTAGCCCTGACGCGCAGAATCAGGCGGGTCCGCGCGGCCAGGGATTGCGAACGATCTCGTAGCCGAAGCACACCTGAACGTTGCGCCATTTTCGTGGTTTGTCGGGTTCGGTCGGGTCTTGGACCCAATAATTCCGGCAATTGAATAGGCGAATCGTGAATTGCTCGAAATCCGGGCCCGGCATTGCGCGCGGCGGCTTTTCGAGAAACGTGATTTGAAGGCCCGCCGGCAACGGCACGCCGACATCGACAAGAAAGCCTCGCGGGTCGCCCAACCGCGTATTCGCGGTCCTTTGGATCAACCATCGCGCGGTCGAACGCGCGCTGGAATTCGGGGCTCCGCGACTACTGGTCGGCGATCCCGAAGGATCGCGCGATCTCACGTGAGGCACCACGAGGGCGATCGGCGCGATCGGCAATGCCTCATACGTCAGGCGGTTCTGCCGGTTCGCACGCGCCGCAGAGTGACGTGTCTGTGCAACAAGGCAATCACGCCGCGCCTTTCTGTACGGGTTTCCGTGACATCCCGCACGTTTTGCGGCATGATGCTGCAGTGCAGCAATCAGTCGGGGAGCGTATATGGAAATCGCAGGCAAGGTCGCGGTCATCACCGGTGCCGCCAGCGGCATTGGGCGGGCAGTAGCGGCGGAGTTGGTGCGCCGCAAAGTGCGCGCCATGGCGCTCGTTGACTTGGGCGAGGCCATCGAGTCCGTCGCCGCCGAAGTCAACGCCGAAGCTGGACGGCCCGTTGCCTATCCGTACCGGGGCGACACGACCGACGGCGAGTTTCGCGCATCGGTTTTCGATTCCATCAGCAGCCAGTTCGATACCGTTACGATGTGCGTGCCGGCTGCCGGCATCACGCGCGACGATCTTGCGGTCCGAATCGACAGGGATACAGGCAAGGCGCGCATCTATCCGGTGGAGCGGTTCAAACAGGTCATCGATGTGAACCTCGTGGCGCCCGTGTACTGGGCGCTCGAGATGATCGGACGCATTGCCGAAAACCGCGCGGCAAGCGGACTGAAGCGATGGCAGCCATCCGAGGGAATGCAAGGGGCCATCGTATTCATCGGCTCGGTTTCCTCACAAGGGAACAAGGGCCAGATTTCCTACGCGAGCACCAAGGCCGGTCTCGAGGGAGCGGCGGCGACGATCATGAAGGAGGCCATCTTCCATGGCGTGCGCTGCGGACTGATTCACCCCGGATTCACCGATACGCCGATGGTGCGCGCGATGGGTGACGACTACATCAACAAGAACATACTGCCGTTCACGCAACTGAGTCGGCTCATTCGCCCCGAGGAGATCGCCGACGCAATCTGCTTCATGCTCGGTAACTCGGCGGTTAGTGGGGAGCTATGGGCGGACGCCGGTTGGCACGCGCCCGCATAGCAACGATTTCGCGCGAAAAGCTCCGTCAGCGAGTCCGAAACGTTGCTAGGCAGAAGGCTTCAGCGGCGACCCGCCGAGCTGTAGATATTGGTGGACGAATGCGATCGCCATGCTCCCCTCGCCAACCGCCGAGGCGACGCGCTTGACCGGGCTGAATCGCACGTCCCCGCATGCGAAGATGCCCGGGACACTCGTTTCCAGAAGATAAGGATCGCGGTCCTGCGACCAGCGTCCGCACTTCACCACGTCCACGCCGGTCAGCAGGTATCCGCGATCGTCGCGCGCGATCTCGGTCGGCAGCCAGTCGGTCTCGGCATCCGCCCCGATGAACACGAAGAGTCCGCCGCAGTCCCGGCAGCGCACCGTTCCGCTCGCGCGATCCAGAATGTCGATCGCCGTCAGATGAGTTCCACCATGGACCGCCTGCACTTCGGATTGCAGTTCGACCACGACATTCGACTTGCTGCGAACCTGCTCGACCATGTAATGCGACATGTTCTTTTCGAGAGCGTTGCCCCGGACGAGAATCGTCACCGTTCGTGCGTGGTTGGCAAAGAACATTGCCGCCTGACCAGCCGAGTTCCCGGCGCCGATCAGATACACGTCGAGACCTTGCGTGTTGCTCGCCTCGCTGCGCGCCGCCCCGTAGGAGATGCCCTTGCCGATGAGCCGGTCTGCCCCGTCTATGGCAAGGCGCCGCCACGTCACTCCGGTCGCGATGATGACCGTCCGCGCGCGAAGAACGTCGTCGCCGTCCAGATGGAGCGTGAGTGTTGCGGGAACGAGGCGAACGATGTTGCGCGTGACCAGAATTTCCGCCCCGAGCCGCCTCGCCTGCTGCAACGCGCGGCGCGCGAGCTCGTCGCCGGACACGCCGTTGGGAAAGCCAAGATAGTTCTCGATCCGCGACGACGTTCCGGCCTGACCGCCCGGCGCTTCGCGCTCGACCACCAGCGTCCTGAGTCCTTCGGAGGCACCGTACACGGCGGCCGCGAGACCTGCCGGACCGCCGCCGATGACGACCGTGTCGTAGTCCGTGGCGCGCGCGCTCGTTTGCAGTCCAAGACGCTGCGCGAGTTCGCGCGGTTGCGGGCGGACGAGCGTCGCGCCGTCGGCGAGGCGCAGTGCCGGCCAGTCCTGCTCATCCGGATGTGCGGGCCAGCGCGCCGGCAGTTCCGGGTCGTCGGGCATTAACCAGTTAAACGTTACCTCGTTGCGCGCGAGAAATCGTCGCAAATCGTGGCAGGCGGTGTCCCAGCGGTGCCCGACGATCGTCACTTGCGCCTTGGGCGCCTCGGCGGCGAGACCCTGAAGACCGCCGATTCGCTCGCGCGCGAGTGCGCCGATCGCTTCCGGCAGCTCCGGCGCGGATGCGGCGATCGCGTAATACTGCTGCGCATCCACTCGAATGACGCGCGAGGGTTCCGCCGCGCGATAGCTGCCGATGAACGGCCCGCCGAGGGCGAGCGGAACTTCGCCGAAGATCTTGCCCGGGGTGCGCCAGCCGATCGTGCGCTCGATGCCATCGATCCGCTTGGTTACCTCGATCTTGCCCGCGATCACCGCAAAGAGGGCACGCTCTTCGCCTTCGTGAACCGCATACTCGCCCGCGGCGAGCTGCATGTCCGCGGCTCTCTTCGCAAGGTGCTCGAGCTCGACGACCGGCAGCTTCGAGAAGATCGGTATGCTCGCAAGTTCTTCGATGGTCAGCATCATTTTCCGACAAGACGACGGCCGCCTGGAATGACGCAGTATAGGGGCTCTTGACAGGGCTGATGCATTGGCGAAATATCGGTGATTCCAACGCGCTGCGGATCGTGCGAGCCCGAGTCGCCCACGATGCACAGCGCTCACTTGGCAAAACTGTCGTAAGGCAGTGACGCAAAGCTTCCGGCCCGGCGATGTGTGTGCGGGTAGCGGGGTTGCCGGCGGTGTTCCCGCCGTCATGCACGGATCGCGTGCGCCCGAGATGCGGGCCGGCATCCAGTCCATGTCACTGGCCCCGACAAGGTTCGTACGGAGGCATTTCGATGTGGAAGCGCGCCGATCGGTGGGCGTTGGTCGCGGTGCTGAGCTTCGCTGCGAGCGGCTGTGTCACTACGCCGCCGGCCGTACCGTCGGCGCGTACGACCGTGCCTGTGCATCTGAAAGCATCGGTTTCGGAGCCGACATGCTCGCCCTGCGGTGAACAGACCCGCGAGATCGAACGATTGCGGCAGGACCTCTCGAGCCGGGATGCAGAGGTGCGGGAACTGCGCTCCGATCAGCGCGTTCAGGTCAAGGTGTTGCAGGCATCTAAGCGCGAGGTCACCCGCGCAAAGGTGAAGCTGCGTCGGCTGGCGACGCGGGCCGACGCCGCCTCGTACATCGCCGAGGTCGAGGTTGCCATGGAGTCGCTGCGCTCATCGCTTGGCGCGACGTCGAGCGTTCCTCAGATCGTCGCGGCACAACGCCTGCTCGAATCGACCGCCACGCCGTTCGCGCAGGGCGATTATGGTGTCGCCATGGACCGTGCCGCGGAAGCGGAACAATTGATCGTCGTGGCCGCCGACAATCAGGCCCGACGGCAGTCACTTGCGCGGACGAAAGTAAAACCGCCGCTTCGCGCGAGGATGGTCGCGAGCGGCCGGCGCGAATAGCTACGTCGCGTATTGCACCCGGTTTCGACCGCTGCGTTTGGCTTGATAGAGAGCATGATCGGCTCGGCCAAGCGCTTCTTCAGGACCGGCGTCTTCATCGCGGCTATGCGCGACCCCAAGGCTAACGGTGACCGAAATCCGCTTATCGCTTGCACCCAATTGGGCACCTTCAACAACGGAGCGTATGCGTTCCGCGATGTCGAGCGCCGCGTCCAATCCCGTCTCAACCAGCACGAGAACAAACTCCTCTCCGCCATAACGCGCCGCGTAGTCGATACTGCGGATCGACTGTTTGAGAATTGCAGCGATATCCGCCAATACCTGATCACCGGCGACGTGGCCGTAGTTATCGTTGATCAACTTGAAGTAGTCGAGATCGAGCATCAGCACGGCGAATGGCCTGTGGTTCCGCTGGAAGCGCGCGAATTGCTCGGCCAGTATGTCGTCGAGCTTTTTGCGGTTGTACAGACCCGTGAGACTGTCAGTGACGGCGAGGTTTTCCAGCAGCTGATTCTGTGCCTGCAGGGCCTGATTTGCCGCCAGGACCTCGGCGCGGCCACGTCGTAGGCGGTCCGTCATCATGTTGAACACGCGGGTCAGGTGGCCGATCTCGCCTGCGGGTGCGTCGCGCAGCTGAACGCTCAGGTCGCCGCGCGCGATGCCGTCCGCGGCTGCGATCAGACTGTTGAGCGGCGTCACGATCGAGCGGCCCATCCAGTAGGCGACCAACCCCACCAGCAGCGTCAGTGCGGTGGTAAGCAGCAGAAAGACTTCGAGTAAATTGAGCCACGCCTCGAAGATCTCCGCGCGATCTCTCTCCGCCACGACGATTACGGGAAGCGAACGAGGCGCATCGGCAACCGCGACAACTTCACGCCGATGATGGCCGACCAGACTTAGCGGTTCGCGCGGTTGGGCGCGCAGGTCGTGCAGCGGCTGCGCAGCGAGCGGTATCAGCTCGGTAGCCGCAGTGCGCGTGCCGAGCAACGGCTCGCCATCGGATGCCAGCAGGATCACCTCTGCGGATGACGAACGCACGAGGTTCTGCAGTCGCGGTTTAACGGTGCCCAGGTCAAGCACGGCCGAAAGCGCGCCGAGCAGTTCGTTGTGCATCGACAAGACAGGCACTACCACGGTAACAGTCGCGGTTGCGCGCGTGTTGTCCCAGCGCGGTCGCTCGACAACGACACCTTCGGTGATCGCACTGTTCGGCCAGTTCGTCGGCAATACGATCGGTGCAGGTGTTGGACTGCTGCTCGCGACGACTTGGCCGGCGGCATCGGATAGCGTCAACTCCAGCAGCGGCTCCAGCCTCTTCTGAACGGAGCCAAGATAGAGTTTCACTTCACGGGGCCCAATGCGGGTGGGGCCCGAGGGCGGCGCCGTTCCCGCCGTCAACCCGTCGGTGAGGACGTACGCGGTCGACAGCGTTCGGACTTCGTTGACCCGTTCCCTGAGCCACATCGTCAGTTCGCTGCTGCTGTCTGCCGCCAGCGTGCGCAATTCGTGGCCCACGTTGTCGCTGATCACCACCTGATGGCGCCAGAAGGACAGCAGCCCGAGACCGATCGACGGAATGAGGGTGGCGAGTACGGCGAAGGTCAGGATCTTGCTGTTGATGCTTTTCATGGTGCTCGTGATGCGAAGCGAAGCAAGATGCGACGCTATGACGTTGTCATGGTAGCAATCGGCCGCCCGGGGCGTTCTCGGACGTGAACTTCGACCGGCGAATGGCGCGCCTCGGCCGACGTGCGGCGGTCGCCGTTAGCGCCTTAGCGATCGCCCCGTGGCCGCATCGAAGACATGCGCATGGGCCATGTTGAAGGCGAAGCGCAAGCTTTCGCCGACTTTCGGCAACGCACGGCCTGCGATCTTCGCCATGAGCTCATGGCCGTTCAACGCGAAGGAGAGCAGGAACTCCGCGCCCAGCGGCTCGACCATCGTGACCTGCGCCTCGATCGTGGCGGGCGCCTCCGCGCCCGGCGGCAGCACCGCGATATCTTCGGGCCGGATGCCAAAGATCGCCTTCATCCCCTGCATGCACGCTGTTTCGTTGCACGCGTCGAGCAGCAGACACACCCCTGCAGCCATGATGCATGGCCGCCCGTTCGTATCCGCGGCGATCTCGGCCGGGATCATGTTCATCGCCGGGCTGCCGATGAATCCCGCCACGAACAGATTGACAGGCGCGGCATAAACTTCGGTTGGCGTGCCGACCTGCTCGATCTTGCCTTTGTTCAGGATCACGATGCGGTCGGCGAGCGTCATCGCCTCGACCTGATCGTGCGTCACGTACACGACCGTCGTGCGCAGCTTCTGGTGCAGCTTCTTGATCTCGCTGCGCAGCCGGCTCCGAAGCTCCGCATCGAGATTGGACAGCGGCTCGTCGAACAGGAACACCGCCGGGTCGCGGACGATGGCGCGGCCCATCGCGACGCGTTGGCGCTGCCCGCCCGACAGCTCGCCGGGCTTTCGCTCCATGAGCTCTTCGAGGCCCAGCACCGCGGCGGCCTGCTGCACGCGCCGGTCCACGTCGGCCTTGGGCAGGCGCTGGGCGCGCAGCGCGAACGCCATGTTGCCGTAAACGGTCTTGTGCGGATACAGCGCATAATTCTGGAACACCATCGCGATGTTCCGGTCCTTCGGCGCAGCGTTGTTGACCAGCCGGTCGCCGATGCGGATCTCGCCGCCGCTCGCCTCTTCGAGCCCCGCGATCATGCGCAGGATCGTCGACTTGCCGCATCCCGAAGGCCCCACGAGCACGACGAATTCCTCGTGCGCCACGTCGAGGTCGATGCCGCGCACGGCTTCGACCGCGCCGAACCGCTTCACCAGCCCTTTCAGCGCGAGTTGCGCCATGCGCTCGGTTGCTGAGTAATACGCAATTGCGTGACAAACGATACAAGACTCCGTCGTTCCCGCGAAGGCGGGAATCCAGCGTCTCTTGGTCGAACGCCACTGGGTCCCCGCCTTCGCGGGGACGACGAGTTCGCAGTGTTACGCGTCATCCCGGCACGTAAGACTCATTAACCGCCGGCGATGCGGCGTGCGACTTCGTGCGCCAACGCAGTTTCCGCCGTGCGTTTGCGCGCTGCGAACGTATCGATAGCGTTGCGCTTGGCCGCGATGTCGGCGCGGTAGCGTTCGAAACTGGCGGCGAGTGGTGCCGGCGCCGGCCCGCCCAGCATGGTGCGTATCGCGATGAAGTGCTCCGCGGTGGTGAAGCGCCGGAAATCGACTTCGCTCATGCGCGCGGGCCGGCCGATCGACGCCGCGAATATCTCCTCGAATGCGGTGAACGGAACCTCGGACAGCGTCATGCCGGCGTCGATCATGCGGCGTGCGAGCTTGCTCGCAACGTCGTGCGCCTGGCGGAACGAGATCGCCTCCGTGCGTACCAGCGAATCGGCAAGCTCGGCTAGCGTGATCCCGGCTTGGTCGATATGGCGGCGCACTTTCGCGCTGTCGATCTTGACCGCCGCCAGCAATCCACCCAGCAGCGTCATCAGCCGGTGAGCCGTGTCGAACGCTTCGTAGCCGGCGATCTGCACTTCGCCTTCGGAATCGTTCATGTCGGTGAACGGCGTGTTGTGCACGCTCGTCAGCACCGCTTCGCAGCGCGCCGCGCCGAGCGAAGCCATAAGGCGCAAATGCTCCACGGGTACCGGGTTGCGCTTCTGCGGCATGATCGAGCTTATCTGGACGAAAGCGTCGGGCACGTGCAAGTGGCCGATCTCGAATCCGGTCCACGCATTGAGATCCTGCACGAACCGCCCGGCGTGGATGAACAGCAGCTTCATCGCCGCATAGACGCCGGTGACGTAGTCGGCGGCGGCGATGCAGCCGTAGGAATTCTCCTGTGCTTCGGCAAATCCCAGCAGCTCGGCCATGCGCGCGCGGTCGAGCCCGAAGCCCGAGGTCGTGATCGCCGCCGCACCCATGCTGCAAAGATCGACGGTACGCGCAGCATGAAGCACACGGTCCATGTCGCGCAGCGACAGCTCGATGAACGCGGCGAGATAGTGGCCGTAGGTCGTGGGCTGCGCCGGTTGTCCGTGCGTATAGGCGACGACGATGGTGTCGCGCTCGCGCTCGCCGACCGTGAGCAATGCTTCGATCATCGCGGCATGCTCGGTGAGAAGCGCCGCCAGCCGGTCCTTCAGCGCCAGCTTGAACACGGTGTGGTCGATGTCGTTGCGGCTTCGTCCGGTGTGCAACTTGCCGGCCACGTCGACGCCCAAACGGCGGATCAGCTCGCTTTCGACGTAGAAGAAGAAATCCTCGTGCTCGCCGGTGTAGACGAGCTTGTCGAGGTCGATCGTCGCGACGATGTCGTCGAGCGCCTTGAGGATTGCGCGCGCCTCGTCGTCGGTCAGCAACCCGCATTCGGCAAGCAGCACGGCGCTCGCCTGGTTGATCTGCATCTGATAGCGCCAGTGATGACGCTTCACGCCCTCGAACAGCGGCGCGAGCACGGTGTCCTTGTAGACCCGCGCCGGAAATTTCTCGTCGTCTGCGATGCTCATGCCTTCAGTCCCGCCAATGCGATGCCGCGGATGATGTAGCGCTGCAGCAGCAGGAACACGAGGATCGTCGGAATCGTCGCCACGCTCGCTCCGGTCATCACCATCTCCCACTCCGTCTGGAATTCGCCCGAGAACGAGGCGATGCCCACCGGTAATGTATAGAGATTGCGGTCGGTGATGGCAATCAACGGCCACAGGAATGCTGTCCAATTGCCCAGGAATGTGAAGATCGCGAGCGCCGACAGCGCCGGTACTACGAGCGGCATCGCGACCTGCCACCAGACCTGAAACTCGTTGAGACCATCGAGCCGGGCGGCATCGAGCAGATCGTCGGGCACGTCCTCGAAGAACTGCTTCATCAGGAACGTGCCGAACCCGGTCATCAGCCCGGGAAAGGCGACGCCCCAATACGTGTCGAGCCACCCGAAATTCTTCGCCATCGAATACCAGGGCAGCACCAGCATCTCCGTCGGAATCATCAGCGTGCTCAGTATGGCGACGAAGACGAGATAACGGCCGCGGAAGCGGAATTTGGCAAGCGTGTAGCCGACCAGGCTGTCGAAAAACAGCACCGAGGCGGTTGTCACGGTGCCGATCAGCAGCGAATTCGCGAACCAGCGCAGGAAGCCCGACCGCTCGAAGAGGCGCCGATAGTTGTCGAGCGTCGGCTCGTGCGGCAGCAGCGACAGCTCGTAGATCTCGTTGTTAGGCTTGAACGACCCGGCCAGCATGTAGACGAACGGCATCACCATGACGACGCCGCCCAGGAACAGCAGCGTCCAGGCGACGATCCTTCCCGACGTCATTCTGCGCGCGCCGGTCATCGGCTGCGTAAGAGCTTCAGTTGCATCAGCGAGATCGCGAGCAGGATCGCGAACAGCACGATCGTCTGCGTCGCGGCGTATCCCATTTCGAAATGGGTGAAGGCGGTCTCGAAGATCTTCAGCACCAGCGGCTTGGTGGCGTCGAGCGGGCCGCCCTGGCCGTTGGTCATCGCATACACGTAATCGAAGATGCGCAGATACGCGATCGAGCTCGTGACCACCAGGAACACGATCGTCGGGCGGAGCAGGGGGATTGTGACCTCGAACAGCACGCGCCAGGCGTCCGCGCCGTCGATCGCCGCCGCTTCATAATAGGTGCGCGGGATCGCCTTCAGGCCGGCCATGAAGATCACGATCTGGAATCCGATGCCGGCCCAGATTGCGGGCGCCAGCACGGCCGGCAGCGCCTGCGTCGTCGAGCGCAGGAACGGCATCTGGCCGAAGCCCAGTGCCGTGAGCCAATCGTTGAACACGCCGACCGGCGGCGGCTGGTAGAACCAGCGCCACACCCAGGCCATCGCCACGGCGGTGGTCAAATGCGGGATGAAGTAGAGGGCACGCAATAGCCCGTGACCGAACCGCACGCGGTCGAGGAAATAGGCGACGACAAACGCGAGCAGCATGCTGATCGGCACGCCGAGTCCGAGATAGGCGAACGTGTTGCCGATCACTTTCCAGAACGCGGGGTCCTGCGCGAGGCGCGCGTAGTTCGCGAGGCCGATGTATTCCTTGCGGCCGACGATGTTCCAGTTGGTGAACGAAGCGCCGAACGCCTCCGCCGCTGGATAGAAGCGGATCGTGACGTAAAAGACGACCGGCAGCGCGAGGAAGCCCCACGCCCAGATCGCGCGCTTCTGCCCGATCGTCAGATCGTGCAACCGCGGGATCACTTACTTTTTGTAGAACGCGTCGAGCAGCTTCTGTTCTTCGGCGGCGGCCTCGGCGACCGCTTGCTTGGTCGGCACGTTCTTCAGCGCCACCTTGTCGACCATGTCGATGAACACCTTGCGTTGCGCGCTCTCGTTGACGAAGTCGGTCGCGTAGGAATAGTTGAGGCCACGAATGAACGGACCGTACTTCGCGTGGTTCTTGTTGGCGTCCTTTTCCGCCACGCTCTTGCGCGCCGGCAGCTCGCCCACGGTGTTCATCCACAGCTCCATCGCCTCGGGCGTGGTGATGAACTTCAGGAACTTCACCGACGCGTCGAGCTTTGCGCCGGTAGCTTTGCCGGTGATGCCGTTCACCCAGTACGACGCGAAATTCGACTTGATGCCGTTGCGCGACGGCAGCTCGGCCACGCCGTAATCGAGGCCCTTCTGGTTGTCGAGCGCGCCGAGGCGGAACGAGCCGTCGATCGTCATGCCCGCCTTGCCCGAGCGGAACGCGGTGACGCCGTCGGTCAGGAATCCGATCTGTCCCACCTTCTGCTTGGCGGCAAGGTCGATGTACCACTGGACCGCGTTCACGCCCGCGTCGGTGTTGTAGGCGACGGTCTTCTTGTCGGCCGAATAAGGCGCGCCGCCGAACTGGCGGATCAGCACCTCGCGCAGCCAGTGATGATCCTGGCCACCCATGTCGATGGTGAGGCCCTCTTGCAACAGATCGCCGTTGGGACTGCGCTTCGTGAGCTTCTTCGCGTAATCGACCAGCTCGTCCAGCGTTTGCGGCGGCCTTTCCGGGTCGAGCCCGGCTTCCTTGAACAGCGACTTGTTCCAGAACAGCGCGAGCGAGCGCACGGCGGTCGGCAGCGCATAGTATTTGCCGTCGATCTTCATCTGCTGGACGATCCGGAAGTACTCCCTTTCGATCTCAACGGTGCTGAACTCGCCGGCGGGCAGCGGTTGCAGGAGCCCGGCCTTCAGATAGTCCTGCAGCCAGCCGTAGAAAAGCTGCACGACGTCGGGCCCTTGCCCGGCGGGGATGGCCGCCGCGATCTTGACGCGGAAGTCGTCATACGGAACGTGCGTATGCTTGACCTTGATGCCGGGATTGGCGGCTTCGAACCGCTTGATGAGCTCGTCGATCGCCTGAACGCGTTGCGCGAACGTGTATTGCCAGTACTCGATTTCCACCTGCGCGCGCGCCGTGCCGGTCCACAACAGCGCCGCCAGCATCGCGCCCAGCCAGAACCCCGTCTTGCCTGCTTTCGTCGCCACGATTTTCCCTCTCACGTTCGCTCGCGGGATTTCGCCCCTTCGGATAGAGCGATGGTAGCGGATATTGCGAAGCTTGCAGAGGCTGCGGTGCAAGCATGCCGATCGTCGCCTCGACCGATGGGGGTGACGTCACTTCCGCCTGGCCTTGTCGCGTCGAGATACTTCCAGTAGCTCGACAACACCATCGGCCGATACGCCGTCACCCAGGGGTGCGTGTCAATTCAGGCCGACCGGTGTGACGGTCCCCGAAATGTTGCTGGGACCATCGCCCGACAGCGCATTGTTGCCGTGCGAACGCAGCAACGCCCCGAACGACTGTTCGAGGTCATGATTGAAATTGCGCGCGAGCGTACTCGCCGACACCGAGGCGAACGTCCCAAGCCCGAACACGGTGAGGCCGAGATTGTTCTGAGCGGCGATCGAGCCACCACGAGCGAGACCAGGCCGCCTTGACTGCTGGAGGCGGCGAAGCCGGCTCCGGCGTTGCGCACCGCGGCGGTCCCCTCGACGGTCACGAACGCGCTGTTGCTGGCGACGCGGCACTGACCACGAGGCCGCTCGAACCGTTGCGGGCAAGAACGCTGTCGCGAACGAAGACTTGCACGGAGGTCGCTGCGTCGGGGTCGACGTTGATGCCGTTTGCAGCATTGTCCTCGCTGTGCGAACGGTTGATGACGACATCGCCTTTGAGGACCAAGATCCCGTCGCCGCCGCCGCTGCCGGTGACCCGCGTCTCGTCGATCGTGACGTCGGCTTTCGCTCTCAACCAGATGCCGATGTGGGAACTCTGGAGATCGTGCACCGCTCGATCTCGACGCGCCCTGCCTGCTCGATCAGGATGCCGTCATGGGCGCCATTGATCGTAAGGCCCCGCAGCACAACTCGATCCGCAGCACTTGCGTTGATGGTCACGCCGTTGAAGGTGGAGCCCGATATCCCGGCGTAGATACCCGGCGGCGCGATGATCGATATCGACTTGGAGATCGTCACGGGGGCCGTAACCGGCCGAGTCGAGCACGATGATTTCGCCCGCGTGGGTCGGTGTAAAACATCGCGTGCGAGAAACTGCGGCACGGCTGTGCGCAAGGATTGGCGTCGCGGCCACCGCTGGCGACGAACGTCCGCTGCGCGGCGATGACGCTCGCCGCATGAAGCGCGAGCGCGCCTGCGAACACGAAAGCAAAACGATTCATGAGCGCCTCCTTCACCGTTGGTTGGTACGGTTCCACGCGCGCGCCACCCGTGTCACGTTCGGCGCGCGGTCGGCGTTGGAGTGAAGGCAAAGGCGGCATCGTCTACTACCACATCGTTGGCGTTTATCAGGGCCGGACCAATGTCGTTGGCGACCCAACTGGATTGGATATGCGGATGCAACCGACCGCATCGAGATAGATCTGGCGTGGAAGCTTGCCGATTCGAAGCTCGTGGGCACGTCCACCTTCAAGAACTCGAAATCCGAAGTCACGAATCTGCGCAACTGGGAGCCCAAGTGCCTGCCACCGGTACTCAAGGGCGAGTACGAGCACTACGAGCTACTTGGGATCAGGCAAGGTCTAGGCGGAAATCTCGAACTGCAGGTTCAGACCACTTACCCCGTAGTGGAAGTCGTGCAGTTCTGTACCGGTAGCCGTAAGACCGTACCAGCAAGCCGCAAGACGCGAGCCGAGGAGTTTGGCGTGCTGTCGCCGGTGATGCTCGGGTCATGGACGCAGGGCGATTCGGGCCTCGCTAAGGACGTCGGCTAGTCTGTGCAGTTCGACATCCTTGATCCCACCCTCCGCCAAGTCCAGTGTCTGACGAAACAGGTCAATCATGCGCTGGTCATCGGCGTAGAAGTTGCTGAGGGAACCGTGTGATTCAATTGTAGTGACCGAGACTTGATCTGGCAGCCAGTGTCAGATCGTGGTTGCCTTCAACCGGCCGAGTTCGCCATGAGCAGACATTCGTCCGAACGGATACGCTCTTCGGGTGACGGAGGCTCGACTGGCAATTGCGACTGCGTCGGGAAAGCGAAAGTTATTTCGGTACCGATGGCATGGCCGAGGAATGGTGATCGACAATGAGCCAACGCTCACCGCTCTTCACGTAAGCGAAGCTGTACCGCGCCGGCAACTGCTTGTTCTGCCCTTCCTTGACATAGGAAAAGGTGTAATAACCAGTATTGATCGCCGTGCCGCCGTACACGCGTATCAGGTGATCTCCGAACGAAACCTTGAGTTCGGGGAGAGCCTTAAAAGCCGCCACGAAATAATCCCGCAATGCCGCTCGATCGGCCCGCAGCGTCGGCGACAGCGTCCCCCACAGCACAGCGTCGTCGGAGTAGAGCGGCAACACCTTGTCCGGATCGTCTTCGCCAAGCGCCTGCGCCCACGCCAACGCTGCGGCGGCCACGTCCTCCTTCGCGTCTGCGGAAGAAATTGAAGGAAACCATAGTAGGACAATGCTCAGCGCAAACGCCGAGCTAAGAGCTTTCGAAGAGAATCGCATAGCGCTCTCCTTCCACGGTTGAATCGTTCCTATCGTAGCCGTGGCTCGCCTCGGGTCAAGTACGAAAAACGTACTTGTCTAAGCGCGGCGCGAGAGCGATTATGGCGCCATGCTCACATACGCTCAATTTTGCCCCGTCGCAAAAACCGCCGAAGTCTTCGGTGACCGATGGACCGCGATCATCATGCGAGAGCTGTGCTTCGGTACCCGCGCGTTCGGCGAATTGCTCAGCGCGGCGCCGCTCATATCGCGGACAGTTCTGGCGCAGCGTCTCAAGCAACTCGCGGACGCCGGCGTCGTGTACATCGAGCCGAAGCCTAAGGGCAAAGGCCATTTGTATCGACTGACGCCCGCTGGAGAGGATTTCCGTCCGATCATCGAGCTGATGAGCGTCTGGGGCCAGCGCTGGGGCCAGGGGCTGATCGGTCCCGATGACCTCGATTCAAAAATGCTCGTCTGGGGAATTCGCCGGCAGATCGATCCAGCCGAAATACCGCCGCAAGGCTTCGTCATTCGCTTCGAGTTCCGCGGCATCCCCAAATTCAATCGCAGCCCGCGCTATTGTTGGTTGGTGTTGCGGCCCGATGATATCGAGGTGTGCCTTAAAGCTCCCCCCATGAATGTTGATGTCGTTATCGCTGCTGACCTGATGGCTTTCACCAGGGTGTGGCTTGGCTATGCCGGACTTATGTCTGCTGTTGAAGCGGGACAAATCTCCCTGGATGGCTCGGCGCGTGGAATCACAACGGTGCGTCGCTTGCTCGCGCTTCCCGACGAACCAAAGGTCAAGAGCTTCAGATTCTCTGTGTTCCCACGCACTGCGACGGTTGCCGCTTAGCGGTGATCCTCTGTCTCGGGCATCCGTATGTGGCAGGTTGCAACGCTGGATCGTCGATAACGACTGACCTGCTCACGAGTTCTGCGGCGCGGAGCGCGCGTGGACGGTCCGGACCCGGCGGCATGTGCTGCCGGCGGGAAGGCTCTCGGCGGTCG
>WNGA01000806.1_pt1 | contig 60054 bp, 58 predicted proteins | sample 5400061 | NCBI WGS metagenome assembly WNGA01 (sample SAMN13153366, study PRJNA577476) | soil metagenome | isolation source: 100 cm soil or saprolite under grassland replicate 2 | place: USA:California | collected 2016-06-15
AGACATGGCGCGCTTGACGACCAGGGCGAGCAGCAGCGCCACCTGCTCGCCACAGCGCCGGCCCCTGGCAGGGGCCGCCCATGCCGGCGCGCGTGAGCCGCTTGATCTGGTCATGGTTGATCGGGCTGTCGCTGATCAAGGTTGAGAGGTCTCAGCGTTGATGAGGCGGGCGACGAAAGAGTACCGTGGATAGCCGAGAAGAGGGGATTACTGTAAGAGCCTACGTCAACGATGCTGGATAATGACTCGCCCAGCGAAGAGGGTGTGACGACCGCGTTTGTCGAGCCAGCAAGAGCAAGCGTCCCGTGCGAGGGGCTGGGACCGGGCGTGTTGCTGGGCACGACCTCCCTCTCGCGACCCGATGACAAGCTCTTCTTGATGGGACTCTTTTCGGGGGAGGGCGGGAACGACACGGTTCTCCAAGCGCTTCAGGCTGGACGACGCAAGAATCCCTAGTGGGACCCAGGGCCTCACGCTTGATGTGGCCCCGCTCTCCCTCACCGGGGGCGGGGCGTACGGACCAGTAATGCGAAGCTACGCTGGTCGTCAGAAGGTTGCCAGGCCTACCAGGGATACACCCGCGAGACCCGCCTGCGCCGCGTCGGAGATTGGTAGTCCCTCGATTTCGTATAACATACACCCTGCCAGGGGGAAGGCATGAAGGTACGGTCCCGGGAACAGCAGCACCCGGCCCCCGATGACCACTCGTGGCCCTGTCGGGAGGAGGTCACATCTCAGGGGGTCCCTGCAAGCTCCTCGCTGATGGCACCTAGGGTGGCACCTAGCCAGCATCAGGCAGCATATTCCAGGGCACACGGTAACAAGCAGCGAGTGGGCCAGAACCTAGGTAAGCCCAGTGTTCATGCGGGTCCGAGCGGGATGCCTGGGGACCGATGGGGACAGAGTGGGATGTGCCTCTTGAGCCCCTGATTGGCCTCACATGCCGGGGGTCACTGGTTCAAGTCCAGTATCGTCCACCATTTTCCTTCACGAAACCGGAGGGTTATACGGCCCTCCAGTTTTCACTACACCGTCGTATTGGCCGAACGTGCTTGGCGGCGATCCGGCGGCGATTACCTAGAGAAGCAAATAGATACAAGATCGCTCAGTCGCCTCTTTACATCGCGATCAGGCGGAGAACGGACCAGCTCATCGCGGCGATCAATCCGGAGGCCGGAATCGTGAGAACCCACCCCACACGATCATGCCCGCTATGCCCCATCGCACTGCCGAACCCGAATGCGGCAACGAAGTTGAAGAATGCGGCCCAGACCACGGCCTGCAGCGGGCTGAGGACCCGCGTCGCGACGACCGTCGCGATCGAGTTCGCCGCGTCGTGAAAGCCGTTGAGGAAATCGAAGGGAAACGCGACGAGGCCGATGCAGATGACCAGCGTCAACATGTGCAGCGCGCAAGATGAACCAGACGAGCCATAGAAGAGTGCGGTGGCCTCCAGCGTCAGCTCTTGTGTTGCTCGGCGACCCATTCCTTCAGGTGGTCGACAATCTGATCGCGGACTTTCGGAACACCGCGAGGTTCTCGGCCTCCGTGCCGCCGGCAGCCGAGGGCTCGGAGAGGCTCCACTGGACCCGCTGGACCTTCCCCGGGAAAAGCGGACAGCGCTCGTTGGCCGTATCGCAAACCGTGATGACGTAGTCCCACGGATCGCGGACCAGCCCTACGAGCAGCTTCGAGGTGTGGTTGCTGATGTCGATACCGATCTCGGCCATCGCCTTGATGGCCAGGGGATGGACGCGCCTTCGTTCAGTCCCGGCGCTGGCGACCTCGAACCGATCGCCGGCGATGGCGCGTAAGGGGAATCCTTCCGCCATCTGACTACGCGCGGAATTGTGGGTGCAGAGGAACAGCACGTGTTTGCGCTCGCGCTCTTCACTCATCGGCCGTTCGTTCCTTTTCCATCAATCCAGATTGATGGGTTCGCCCAAAAAAAGGGTCAGTCACAGCAGCGCGGGTTGATGTTCGCGCTGCCGGGCCCCACCGGCTTCAGGCCCCGGATGAATTCTGCCATCTCGTCGAATGTCGCGGGGTTCAGGGAGTAGTACACCCATCGCCCCTGCCGCCGATCTCTAACGATGCCGGCCTCCTTCAGCGTCTTCAAATGAAACGACAGCAAGGATTGCCCGAGCTCGAGCTTGCCGGCGATCTCGCAGGCACAGTGCTCGCCCTGTTGAAGAAGCCGGATGAGCTTGAGCCGGTTATCGTCAGCGATCGCCCGCAGCGATCGATAATCCCTGCGCCTGATTCCTCCGTGTCACGACGGCCATGCCTATACGCTATCAATTGCGACCGATGTCATTCAACGCGACGTTGTCAACACTCGCGCCTGCCGACACGCTGCCGCCACTCTCGAGCGTCCAGCAGCTGCGGTGGGCTCAGACCTCGATCATCAGGCCGTCGTAGGCGCATTCCTCCGGCACCTGGTCGGCATGCGCCAGCATCTCCCGGCTCATATGCGTCAGGATGAGTCGCTTGGCTCCGAAGTGCTCCCGATGGGCGGCGATGGCGGGATAGTTGAGATGCCACTTGATCGGCTTCTCGTAGTGGTAGCACTCCGCGATCAGGAGGTCGGCGCCCCGCGCGACGCGCGCCACCTCATCGGTCCACTCGGTATCGCCGGTGTACGCCACGACCTTGCCGCCGATCTCGACCCGTAGCGCGGAGGGGTTCGTCTCCTTCGTGTGCCGGGCGCGCTCCGGCGTGACGACGAGATCCAGCACCTGGTGCGGTCGGCACGGCTCCATTTCGATCCACTCGAGGGGAAACTTGGCCGTCATGACATGCGAGCCCGGGAACAGTGCCTCGCGGATCTCGCCCATCCGCCGCTCGAGCTCCGGCGGCCCGGCGATCACGAGGGGCCGCCCGCGCTTGGCGGATAGCATCGCATCCATCAGCAGGAACGGGACGCCGCCGCAGTGATCGCCGTGCAGATGGCTCAGGAGGATCGCGTCGATCGTATTGTGCTCGATGCCTTGCTGGGCGAGGGCGATCAACGACGAGGTGCCGAAGTCGATCGCGACCCGTGACGCGGGCCCATCGACCAGGATGCACGTCTGAAATCGGCCACCGCTGCCGAACGAGTCTCCCGAGCCGACGAATCTGACCGTCACGGACATCGTCGCCCTCCTGCGGCGTCCCCAATCAGATGATGCCCGCGTCGCGCAACGACTGCCGCTCGGCATCCCCGAGCCCCAGCAGATTCTTCAGCACCTCGTCCGTATGCTCCCCGAGGGTCGGCGGTGGCCGTCGATAGCTCACCGGACTCACCGACAGCTTCAGCGGGCTCCCGATCAAGGACACCTCGCCCCCCGCGTGGCTCATCGAGATCTTCATCTCACGGTGGAGCACCTGAGGATCCTCGAAGACGCGATCGATCGTGTTCACGGGGCCACACGGCAGCCCCGCCGCTTCGAGTCCCTTCACCCAGTACTCGGTGGGATGTCGACGCGTGAGATCCGAGACCAACTCGACCAGCTCGGCGCGGTTCCGGAGCCGCAGGGCGTTGGTCGCAAAGCGAGCGTCGACCGCGAGCTCCGGCGCGCTCGCGAACTCGCAGAGCCACCGGAACTGCGCATCGTTGTTGGCCCCCAGGATGACGTGGCCATCGCTGGTGGGGAATACCTGGTACGGTACCGTATTCGGATGCGCGGTGCCCCAGCGGCCCGGCACTTGGCCGGAGAGGAGGTAGTTCAGCCCGACGTTGTAGAGCCAGCCGACCTGCACGTCGAGCAACGCGATGTCGATGTGTTGCCCGAGGCCGGTGCGGTCTCGATGCCGCAGCGCGCTGAGGATCCCTACGGCCGCGTATAACCCGCTCATGACGTCGTTCACGGCGACGCCGACCTTCACGGGCCGGCTGTCCCTCTCTCCGGTCACGCTCATGATGCCACCCGTGCCCTGCGCCATCAGGTCGTACCCGGGCCGCGGGGCGTACGGTCCCGACTGCCCGTAGCCCGTGATGGAACAGTAGACCAGCCGCGGGAAACGTTCCCGGAGCTGCTCGAACGCCAAGCCGTACTCAGCGAGGCCGCCGACCTTGAAGTTCTCGATCAGCACGTCCGAGTGGTCGAGCAACCGGTGGATCAACGCCGCGCCTTGCGACTTCGCGAAGTTCACGGTGATGGAGCGCTTGTTCCGGTTCGCACTGAGGTAGTACCCCGCCTCGGCGGTCGCGCGCCCATCTCGATCCCGCAGGAATGGCGGTCCCCATGCGCGCGTCTCATCGCCCACACCCGGGCGCTCGACCTTGATGACCTCGGCGCCGAGGTCGCCCAGGAGCTGGGTGCAGGAGGGTCCCGCCAGCACGCGGCTCAGATCGAGAATCGTGACGCCGGTGAGAGGTCCCTCCCCCATGACGCGGATCGTACGCCCCCGGTCCACGTTAGGAAAAAGAAAAATACTGGGAACGTTCGTAACTGCCGGTTAAGATCCGCCCGACATGGACTTGACCCAGCCTCGAGCATTCGACGCCGTCGCACGGGCGGGCAGCGTCACCGCCGCCGCCCGCCTTCTGCACATCCCGCCCGCAGCGATCACCGTGGACGCCCGGCAACTGGAAGCATCGTGCGGCATTACCGGCTCGTCCAGCGCGTCCGCCGACGCGCCCATCTCAGCGCGGCCGGTCGCGTCTTGCACGACTACTCGAGACGGATCTTCGTCCTGGCCGAGGAGGCCGGCGTGACGATCGGCCTCATGCGCGACCCCCGCGCGGCGCCTTGCGTCTCGCTGCGACCGGGACCCGTGGGGGGTGCGCGTGCAGCTGCTTCTCGGGAACACCCAGCGGGCGATGGAGCGCCTCTTGTCCCGCGAGGACGAGTCATTGCTGGCTCGCCGCAGCACCCACATGGCGCTCATCGCCATCCCGCTCCTCATCCAGGTCTATTTCAACTCCGGGCTCGTCTACGGCCTCGCGCGCCGGCTCCGGATCCCGCATTCCATCGCCGCGCCCGGCGCCCTGATTCGGCGCCAGCAACTTCTTCGAGCTGGCCGTCGCGACGGCGATCTCGCTTTTCGGGCTGATATCCGGTGCCACCCTTGCCACGGTGGTTGGCGTGCTCGTCGAGGTCCCCGTCATGCTGTCCGTCTGCTCCTTCCGCAACCGCACGCGACACTGGTTCGCGCCGGTGCAGTCGGAAGCGGCGGTCGCCACCCCGGCCTCGGTGCCGCGCTGAAGGTGGGTTCGCGGGGCGCTCGGGCCGATCGTGCTCGCCGAGGTGTTCGCGGGCCTTCCTCTTTTTTTCCTGTCGCGCCGGAGATTGGAAGTTCCTCGATTTTCGTATGAGGGGAGCTGCCAGGAAGAGGGCCATGAAAGTATGGTGGGGATAGCAGCGCTGGGGCCTCAGATGCCGCTCCGTGGCTCTGTGGGGGCGGCGCTGATGGCACCTGGGAAGGCACCTAGCCAGGGCCATCCAGGGTTGTCGAGGGCAGGTGGTATCGACACGCTGAGGAGCCACGAACTCACCGGAGCCAGTGTTTACGCGGCTCCGAGTGGGATGGCTGCTGACCGATGATGATGGGGTGACACGCGCTGATTTGCCCCTTTGACGGCCCCACATGCCGGGGGTCACTGGTTCAAGTCCAGTATCGTCCACCAGTTTTCCATGGAGTTACGGGGCGGGTTTCCGGACCCGCCCCGTGTGCTATGCCGGAAGTTATGCCCGCCCGCTTCCTCACGACGTTGCTCAGCGCGACCAAACACGTAGGCCTTGACCACTCGTGCCGAGGGCGGGAGACTTCAGCGTGCACGGCGTGCCGCGGAGCAACACGGCACGAAGGCGGTGTCGTCGGCGCAAGGCCGGATACCTCGTGGCGGTTTTCATTCGCTGGTGACAGCCATCCGCGGGCAGCATGTCACTCAGGGAGGAGCCCATGAACGCACGCGACGCGAACGGCGCGGGCAACGATGAAGCGATTTGGCCCCGCCTGCCTCTCGAACAATGGCGGGCGACCCGCGACACGCTCCACATGTGGATGCAGATCGTCGGGAAAACGCGCCTGGCGCTGGCGCCCAAGCAGAACCACTGGTGGCATGTCCCGCTGTACCTCACGTCGCGCGGGCTGACGACGACACCGATCCCGTACGGGACGCGGACGTTCCAGGTCGACTTCGACTTCATCGACCACCGGCTCGTGCTCGAGGCGAGCGACGGGACGACCCGAGAGATGCCGCTGCGGCCGCAGCCGGTCGCGGACTTCTATCGCGAGTACCTGGGCACGCTCAGCACTCTCGGGATCCTGGTGAAATTCTGGCCGGTGCCGGTGGAAGCGGAGCACGCGATTCCGTTCGCCGAGGATCGCACGCATGCCTCGTACGAGGCGGACCAGGCCCATCGATTCTTTCGGATGCTGCTGCAAGCCGACCGCATCCTGAAGCGCTTTGCCGGTCGCTTCCTCGGCAAGTCGAGCCCGGTGCACTTCTTTTGGGGCGCCTTCGATCTCGCCCTCACGCGCTTCTCCGGCCGGCGCGCGCCCGAGCACAAGGACACCGAGTGGTGGGTCATCCGGGAGGCGAACTCGCACGAGGAGATCAGCGTGGGCTTCTGGCCGGGAAGCGGCTCCGTATCGGAGCCCGCGTTCTACGCCTACGCTCGACCCGAGCCTCCCGGCCTGGCCGCGGCGTCGATCTCACCCGCCCGCGCCTACTATAACCGCGACCTGTCGGACTTCATCCTCCCTTACGAAGAGGTTCGCGGAGCGTCTTCCCCGGACGCGACAGTGCTGGAGTTCTGTCAGAGCGCGTACGAGGCGGCGGCCACGCTGGCTCGGTGGGATCGCGAAGCTCTGGACCGACCGCCGGCCGAATGGTCTTGATCCGGGCCACCACCGCCAATGGACGCGAAGGAGACGGCACGGGTCCAAGCATTGGGCGACGGCGTATTTGCCGCGCCATCACGCGGCTCATCCTGGAGATCAAAGTCCCAGAGCTCACGCCTGGCACGGCGAACCGCGAGCTCTTGGGCCACGAGCCGGGCTGGCGCGAGCGCGGCGAGCCGCTCGCCGCGCGTGCATTGGGCGTCGTCGTTCAACCTGCTCGCCAACACTGCTCCCGTCGCCTGGGGCGCCATCGGCACGCCCATCGTGACTCTGGCGGCCGTGAGCGGGCTCGATCAGGTCACGCTCTCGGCCAGGGCTGGTCACCAGCTTCCCTTCGTCTCTGTGCTGGTTCCATTCTGGCTGGTCACCACCTTCGTGCTCATGGAGGGAGGCACGTGGAAGCAGGCGTGGGAAGTATGGCCGGCGGCGCTGTGCTCGGGGCTGTCCTTCGCTCTCATGCAGTGGTTCGCCTCCGGGTCGAACGCGTTCCATTTGATGACGGACGTGGTGTCGGGGGTCTTCTCTGTCATTTGCACGGCCCTGTTCCTGCGCTTCGTGTGGCACCCCAGGACCCGCTTCCTGCTGAAGTCGGAGCGTCAGGCCGCTGGTTCCGGGAGCGGCAGGAGGGGCCCCGTGCCTCAGCCTGAGCTCGCCGGCGGCTTGTGGAGTTACAACTATAGCGTGGGCCAGACCGTGTACGCCTGGCTGCCGTGGACGATCCTGATCGTTTGCTGCGGCATCTGGGGTATGCCGGCGTGGAAGGCGTACTTGAACAACCTCTTCGCCAGTATCACGTTCAAGACCACGCTGCTCGGCTCGATCCTATCCGGTAGCCTGTCCCTGCCCGCCTGGGAGATGCCGGCCCTGCACAACCTCGTGCAGCGGATGCCTCCGGTGGCCCCGGCGAACGCCAAGCCCGAGGCCGCCCGGTTCGTCATCAACTGGCTCTCCGCGGCCGGGACCGGCGTGTTTATCACCGCCCTGCTGTCTGGCCTGGCCTTGAGGATGAGCGGTGCGCAATGGAAAGAGGCCATCGTCAGGACCCTTCGCCGGATGAAGATTCCGGTGCTGGTCATCGGCCAGGTTCTGAAGGCTTGTGCGATCCGCTCACGTGGCCCTGGCCTGGATGAACTCGGAGCCATATGGCCCCTCGTGGCAGGAGCTGTGCCGTGGACCGGGCTATACATACGCCGAATCAAGGGATGTCGCGCAGTTTCGAGCTGCGCCGCCGCCACTCAGCGAAGCGTCTCGGTGTCCTGCCAGACAAGTCGAGCCGAATCGTAAGACCGGCAGGTAGATCTTACGCAGTCGGCGGCGATGGAGGGTGTCAATCGAAAGGTCGAATCCGTGAACTAGCTGATTTACCGGCGACTTCACGCCAGTCCCTGCGGCACGCCGGTTGCAAAACTCAAAAGGGGGGTAGTTTGCGGGCCATGCGTGGATGGTCCGCGCGGGAGGGCTCGAACTATGCTTTGGACGATCTTCAGCATTCTCTTGATCGGCTGGCTCGTGGGTCTGGTCAGCGGGAATACGTTAGGGAGCTTCATTCATCTTCTGCTCGTGGTGGCGCTCGTGGTACTCGTGGTGCAGCTCGTCACCGGCCGGGGGACGGCACCGTGAGAGCGCATGCTCGACGGCCCATCCGGTCGGCCGCTGGGCCGACGCACAGCCGGAGTGGGCCACAGATGATCTGGAAGGGTCACATCAGCTTCGGACTCGTGAACATCCCGGTGGCCCTATATCCGGCCGAAGAGCGGAAGGAGCTGGACTTCACGCTGCTGGACGAGAAGGATCTTTCCCCCATCGGCTACCGCAAGGTGAACAAGGCCACCGGTGAGGAGGTGCCGCGAGAGCGCATCACGCGGGGGTTCGAGTACGAGGAGGGGCACCACGTGATCGTCAGCGATGACGACCTGCGGCGGGCCAACCCTGAGCGGACCCAGCGGATCGACATCCTGTACTTCACCGACGCGGACGGCATCGACGCGAAATACTACGACCGCCCCTATTATCTCGAGCCCGCCGCCAAGAACGAGAAGGGCTATGCGCTGCTGCGCGAGGCCCTGCGCAGGACCAGCAAGGTGGCGATCGCCTCGGTCGTGGTCCGGACCCGGCAGTGCGTCGCCGCCCTCATCAGCGAGGAATCCGCGCTTGTGCTGAACCTGCTCCGCTTCCCCTCCGAGCTGCGCGACCCGGCTCGCCTGGCGCTTCCCGGGAAGAATCTCAAGGCTCTCGGGATCTCGGGCAAGCAGGTGCAAGTAGCCGAGCGGCTCGTCGAAGAAATGGCCGAAGCCTGGAATCCGGAGAAGCATCGGGACGAGTATCGGGAGGAGTTGATGGCATTCATCCGCAAGCGCATCAAGAGCGGAAAGATCGAAGAGGTCGCCGAGCCCGAGGCGCCGAGGAAGAAGAAGGCCGAGGTCATCGATATCATGACGCTGCTCAAGCGCAGCGTCGAGAAGGCCGAGAAGACCAGGCCGCGGCCCCGCGCGCGTAAATCCGCGTGATGGATGCCGATGGGCAAACTGGCCACCTATCGGCATGAGCGCGACTTCAAGCGCACCTCCGAGCCGCGTGGAGCCGAGCGGAGCGCCGCCCGGGGCCATTCCTTCGTCGTCCAGAAGCATGCCGCGCGCCGCTTTCGACTACTTGCGCAATTCCCAGACCGCCACAGCCATCGCCGCTCACTCCACCCGGGCGCGCGCAGGGGCACCCGCCCGTGTCGACACCTCTCGCATGGGACGAGCTCGCCGCCGACCTGCGCTCCGACCAGTACACCGTCGAAAACTTGTCGCGCCGGCTGGCGGGACTCAAGAAGGATCCGTGGGACAGCTATCTGAATTCGCGCCAGTCTATTCCGAGCGCGAGCCCGCGGCGGGGAAGGATCGGCCGCAGGAGCGCCGGCGGTGAGTGATACGGGCTGGCTCATCGTCGCGGTTGTCGCCGGTGTCCTGGCGGCGGTCGGCTGGGTGAAGCGCGAGCTGTGGATCCATCGCCGCCGGCAGAGATCTCGATCTCGATTGGGAAAATAACGATCGCGAGGAGAAGATTTGCTCCTGGGCGCGCGCGACCGTGGAACGCAGGTCCACCCCCACGCCCGTCAGCCCGCCGAGGGCGGTGCCCGCGCCGACGGTGGAGGCGCGGAGACAATCGCGGGACGGGACAGATCCATTGTCTGGTCCCCTTTACCGCTCGGCCTTGCTCGCGCTCGACCTCATGCGCGTATCGCGTGAGCGCCGACCTCTTGCGCGCAATGGGCGCAGCAGAAGATCTTCCCCTTCGCTTCCACCCCGTGGCCGATGACCCGGCAGCCGCAATGCTCGCAGGCCGGGGCCATCGCGTGGATGGCGCACTCGAAGCAATCGTAGGTGCCCGTTTTGCCTCTGAGCCGGATCTCCATCGCCTTGTCGTAGTCGTTGCCGCACACCTCGCAGCGTGCCATGCGCATCTCCTCCTCTCGTACGGCGGGGAGGCACGGGCTTCCGCGCGCCCTCGCCGGCCGCCTCACACGTTCGGTAGCGCCGCGCTGATATCAGCGAGGGCGGACCGGCGATCCCTCTCGACCGCCACGTCGCCGATAGAAACGACCCCGATTACTTCACCGCTCTCCTCGACCACCGGAAGCCGGCGGACGGCATTTTCGCGCATCAACCGGACCGCCTGCCCGACGCTGTCCGTGGCCCGGATCGTCGTGAGCTCGCGGCTGCAGATGTCGCCCACCGTCGTGGTCTGCGGATCCGCTCCCTCGGCGAGGGCCCGCACGACGATGTCGCGGTCCGTCAGGATGCCGTAGAGCCGGTCCTCTTCCAACACGATCACGTCGCCGATATCGTTCCCCCGCATCACCTGGGCAGCGTCCATGACCGAGGCGCCGGCGGGCATCGCGCAGGGGTTCGGAGTCATGACGTCTCTGACGCTCTGATTGTCCATGGTGTTCCTCCTTCGCTCACTGGGTGAGATCGATCAGCGCCAACCCGGTGGCCTCATCCGTCCGGCGCCTGAGCGGCTCAGGCGACTCCACGATGAGCACCTCCAGCGTCGGCCGCACGTAAGCTTCGAGCAAATGGCCGCCCAGCGCTGTTCCATCGGCTGTCGCCACGACGGCGTGGGCGTGCAGCTTCGGTTTTTCCTTGTCAAGGGCGATATTGCCCGCGAGCGAGACGACCTCGACCTGTTGTTTGATCGGTATCCGTACATAGTCCTTGCGGTGGATGTCGAAGAAGCCGAGCGTGGCAGCGCTGAATGCACCGATGGCTGTGAAGTAAGCACCCGATAGCCCCTGGCTAATTGCGACGCGGGTGAGCTCGGCCACGGCCTCTTCGCCCTCACGGAAGACCGCCACGACGGTCTGCTGCCCCTGCGATTCCTTCAGAACCCGCAATTGCATGGCGCGCGCCTTCCCGCGGGAGCCTCGAGCCCCCACCGCGTCTCGAAGGTCAAAGCGTACATTTTGCATCGGCCATGCCGCGGCGCTCTCTGGCCGGGCTTGGGTGGAAAATCAAGCGGTTCTGCTGGTTCGCGATGGGTTGGTACGACCACCGGGGCCAAGTCGGGAGTAGTTCTTACTAGGTATCAATGTAGTCCTGCCGCCCAACCATATGATCAGGCCCGTCCCGTCGCAGTCGGCCGGGGCCCGCCCCGCGGGCCAGGCTTTTCACGAGCTTTGAGCCCTTGACCGCCCCTCCGCCGCGGTCCTGGAAGTTGCCAGTGACAGAATGAGTCGGGGGAGTTTCCGTGGCATTCCTCTTGCTGACCAGTGGGACAAGAGACTGCAAACTCGCCGGTCGGCGCGCCGGAATGATCCGGGAATGCGCCAGGAAGGGAGGATTCCCATGCTCCGATTCATGGTGGGGGCCATCACGGGTGCTGTCATAGTGTGGATATGGCGGGACGAGCTCCATGAGTATCTGGACCAGAGGACCCGCTTCATGAGGGCTAAAGCGGCCGACCAGCTTCGAGTCGTTCAGAAAGCGACCGAGAGCGCGCTCGACACGGCAAAAGAGCAGATCACGTCCACTCTCGAGAGCGGGCAGGAGGCAATTCGACCGGCCAAGGTCGAGAACAGCGTGGTCCGATAGCTCGTAGACTTCAGCGGCCCGATCGCCGACGGCTCCAAGGGTGAAGTTTGTCGCGTCCGGCATTGATCTTGAAGGGATACGCCGCTGTAACGCGTCCTGCCAACCGCGTTCCTTGATCGGGACCTTCTTGTTTGCTTCGCGAGCGCCTCGGGACGCGCCACTCAAACCCGATGCTGCTGTGAATCATCCGGACGGGTCATCCCGGGTAACAATTACTCAGTAAAAAGGAAACGATCGAGCGGGGAGGGTGTCGGACGGCGCTCTCGACCGGCCCCCCCGCTTGATGCGGAAGCGAAATCGGGCCATGCGACCCTCGCGGCGTCCTCTCGCATCGTTGAGGCGCCCCCCTACTCCGTAAAGCTTACCGGGCCCGTTGGAAAAATTTGACCAGCTCGGCAAGCTTCCGGACGCGCCGCGACTTTGCCCGATCGGGGACAGCCGCGGAAAAAGAGCTGCCGCCTCCACAGCTTGCGGCGCGCTCTGCCGTCTGGGCGGTAACTGGCATGGAAGATGCCATCTCTTGGAACGGGCGCGGCGCTCCAAAGGGGACACGGGCGCGGCGCGGAAGCACGGGTGACACGAAGAGAGCACACAAGACGATGAGTCACATCACAGCGCCACGCATCTGGTCTGAGCGGTAAGGGACCTGCTGGCGTTCTTGGTTAGCGCTCACGCTGCTGCTCACGCTCTTCGTCAAGCTCATATAGCCATCGCGCCGTCCCGCGACTCGGGTGGCGGCGTCGCGCCCACAATCCACGACGGGGAGGCAGCGAGCATGAACCTCGACATCTTTGCAGGCAAGTGGAAGCAGGCCCGCGGGCAGGCCAAGGAGTGGTGGGGCAAGCTGACCGACGACGATCTGGAGCGTATCGAGGGCCGGTACGACAAGCTGGTCGGGGCGCTCCAGGAGAGGTACGGGTGGGCCAAGAAGCAGGCCGAGGACGAGGTCACCCGGCGTTTCGATGCGTACAGCGCGGAGGACACGACGCGGCGCTGACGGGTCGGCCGCCCTTCAGACGACAACCAGCGCCGGGGCTACCCGGGCCCGGCGCATCCTGCGGGCCGGGCTCGCGCTGCGCGCGCGGCGCGAGGCCCGACCCGCGTCCCGTCCTTATGTCCACTGCTTGTAGACTGACCGTAAGCGCCTTCTCCCGACGGACCCGACAGACGAACGGTAACCCTGATCCGCAGACGAGGGCGAGTTCTTGTTGGGGGACGAGCTTCGCGGGAATCACCCGGCACCCTGTGCCTGATTTTCGAATGGCCGGTGGCGTCGCGGCCAATGGCATCGCTCTTGCTCCAAACATCAGCCAGCTTTCATGGGACAGGAGGATATCGATGATTCGCGTTGTCGTGGGTGTGCTTGCCGGAGGGCTCGCAGTGTGGCTCTGGGGTGAAAAGCTCCGCCGCTACTCTAACACGAAGAGTCGGGAGGTCCGGGCCAAGGCCGCCGACACGCTCCAGATCGTCGAGAAGAAGACTGGAGACGTGCTAAACAGAGCGAAGGAGCAGGTCAGCTCGACACTCCACGCTGGGCAGGAGGCCATCCGCCCCCGCGTTAACTGATCGCGACCGGAGCGCCTCCGGTCCCGCTGCCGACGGCCGCCCCCAGTCCAGGGTCGTCCGGCGGATCGGCTCGACAGGGCGGAGAACCGAGTCGGGGAGAGACACTATGCCGCACTGGAGAACCACCTGGAAGGACGTCGTGTATCTGCTCGCCGGAGTGGGTCTTCTGTTTGGCTGTGCCGTCGAGACAGCGGCGCCGCCGTCGCCGCCGCGCCGGGGGAGGCACCCTCCAATCCGTCTCAGGCCACGCTCGATCCAGCGCAGGCGGAGCGGCTCAAACGGATCATGGTCCCGCTCGTCCGCGCCATGAACCATCCCCGTCCTCTTGACCAGGTGAAGGTCGGCATCCTCGACGATCCCCAGATCAACGCGGCGAGCGGGGGCGGTGGCGAGTTCTACGTGACCATGGGCCTCTTGCGGAAGGCGAACGACGAGCAGCTGATGGCCGTGCTCGCCCATGAAGTGGCCCACGACGATCTCGGACACGTGGCCAGGGCCCAAGCGCTCGGGGCCGGACTCGGAATCGGCATGGTCATCCTCGATCACATCATTCCGGGCAGTGGCCGCCTGACACCCGTCGCCGGGTCCCTCATTGCCAGGAGTTATAGCCGAAAGGAAGAGTACGAGGCCGACCGGCATGGTGTTGCCCTGCTCCAGCGCATCGGCCAGCCGAAGGAAGTCATGATCAACACGCTGACCTGGCTGATGCAGACGGAGGGGGCAGGCGGCGGAGGCTTCTTCGCCACCCATCCCGCGACGGGGGATCGCATCGAGGCGCTTCGACGGAGCTGAGCCCACATCCTCGAGGACGACAAGATGCTTCTTTTGCCGGGCGTTCTTACCGCCCCTCCGGCACGCGCCGCTCGCCTACCGCGCCTTCACCTTGGCATGCTCCCACACCCTCTCAAGCGTCGGCGAAAGAACAATCCGCCCAGAAAGGAGATGCGTCCATGGACAAGCCATTTCTCACGGATATCAAGGAGCTTCGTCGACGGGCCCGTAGCCACATCGAGCAGGGCGCGGTCACCGAGGGATATCGTGCCGACCGCGAAACCGTTCTGCGATTGCTGAACGAAGCGCTGGCGACGGAGATCGTTTGCGTCCTGCGCTACAAGCGACACTACTACATGGCGACCGGCATCCACGCCCAGGCAGTGGCCGGGGAATTCCTCGAGCACGCGACAGAGGAGCAGGCCCACGCTGATCTCATCGCCGAGCGGATCACCCAGCTAGGAGGCGAGCCAGACCTGAACCCCGAGGGACTCCTGACTCGCAGTCATTCGCAATACATCGAAGGCGAGGGGCTGCTCGACATGATCCGGGAAGACCTGGTGGCCGAGCGGATCGCCATCGACTCGTATCGTGAGATGATCCGGTACCTCGGCGAGAACGACTCGACGACGCGCCGGCTGCTCGAAAGTATCCTGGCTACCGAGGAGGAACACGCGGAAGACATGCGCATGCTGATCGAGGCGCTCGCCAAGGATGAACGTAAGGGTGAACGAGGCTAGAGGGAGGGCAGCATGCTCCGGAGTATCAAGGACATATAGGACATACTGGATTATTCCATGTTGGCGACGGACGGGCACGACCCGGGCGTCGACATAGCCCGAACGATCGGAGAGAAAAGGAACGATAAATGCGTGCTTCGAAGGGTGAACGGAAGATCGGCAAGGTGATGAGAGAGTACAAGCGCGGAGAGCTCCGCTCTACCTCTCGGCGGAAAGTACGCAAACGAAAGCAGGCCGTGGCCATTGCCCTGAGCGAGGCGCGCCAGGCCGGGGCCCGTATTCCACGCAGGCGGCGAGCATCCCGGGCTCGATGAGCCCGGGCCGGAAAACAGGACCCGCGCGTTGCCCCGCTGGTACATCTCTAGCCTGAGGATGACTAACGCGATAACGAGCGGGTAGCGACGGCACTGGGAGGGTGGGGTCGATCCGTGCGGGATCTTTGGCAGCTCGTCAAGGAGAGCGTGTCGAAGTGGGGTGAGGACGATGCTCTCCAGTTCGGGGCCGCACTCGCCTACTACACCGTGTTCTCCCTGGCGCCCGTGCTCGTCATCGCGATCGCGGTGGCCGGCGCCGTCTTCGGCCGCGATGCCGCTCAGGGCGAAATCGTCGGAGAGATCCGCGAGATGGTCGGCGAGGAAGGGGCCACAGCCATCCAGGGGCTGATCGAGAGCGCGGGTCGGCCGGGCGCGAGCCCGGTCGCCACCGCGGTCGGGCTGGTCATCTTGTTGTTGGGTTCCACGAGCGTCTTCGCGCAGTTGCAGAGCGCCCTCAACGCGATTTGGAACGTACCCCCGCGCGAGCATTTCGGACTATGGGACATGATCAGGCACCGCTTCCTGTCGTTCGCCGCGGTGCTCGGGGCGGGGTTCCTCCTGAGCGTGTCACTCGTCGTCAGCGCGGCGGTCGCGGCTTTCGGGAAAGTCTGGGGCGCCTGGCTCCCATGGGTCAGCCATGCGCTGGAGATTGCCGATCTGCTGGGATCGGTGACCGTGCTCACGTTGCTGTTCGCGATGATCTTCAAGCTTCTCCCGGACGTGGAGATCCGGTGGCACGACGTGTGGGTGGGGGCGGCGGTCACCGCCGTCCTCTTCGTGATCGGCAAGTTCGTCATCGGGTTTTATCTGGGGCGAAGCGACCTCGGAGCGGCTTACGGGGCGGCGAGCTGGCTGATCCTCGTCCTCGCCTGGGTCTATTACTCGTCCCAGATTGTCCTCCTCGGGGCCGAGTTCACTCACGTGTACGCCGTCCGTCACGGCTCAGGGGTCAACGCCGGCGCGGGCGGCGTCGCTGCGGTGATCACTTCTCCGTCTACAGGACAGGGAAAATCTACCCGGTAACAAGTTCTCTGATTCGGTCCGGACCTACCGTGTAGAAATTACCGACGTACGCATCTCAGCCGATATGTTCCGCAACGTAACTGAGAGGTGTCGCAAGCCAAATGGTTCGTGGCACGTCGGTTGCACGATCTTTTCCATAGACAGTAACGCGGAAGGGAGGGCAGGGCAAATGATCGGAACTCTCTTACTGATCGTTGTCGTGCTGATGCTGCTGGGAACGATCCCGACCTGGCCGTACAGCCGAGGGTGGGGCTACGCGCCGAGCAGCACCATCGGGGTGATACTTCTGATCCTCGTGATCTTACTGCTCACGGGTCGGATCTGACGTCAACCACCACAAGGAGGACAAGAACATGCGTGAGTCAACCCTAGCAAGCGCGACGGCGCTGGCGATGGCCGCGCTCGTCACAATGGCGCCCGCTGTCGGTGCTCAGGGCGCTTCGGAAAAGGTCGAGAAGAAGATCGAGCAGGCCGAGGACAAGGCCAAGAGCTCCAGCGAGAAGGTAAAGACCGAGCTCACCGATTCCAGGCTGACGGCCAAGACTAAGATCGCGCTGTTCGCCGATGATCGGGTGAAGGGAAGGCAGGTCAGCGTAGACACCATGCAGGGCGTGGTGCATCTGCGAGGGAAGGTCGATTCGCAGGAAGCCAAGACGGCAGCCGGAGAGATCGCCAAGGGTATCGAAGGGGTGAAGAGTGTGAAGAACGACCTGCAGATCGTCGCCCCCGCACAGCGAAAGGCCGTCGAGGCCAATGACAAGGACATCACACGCCAGGTGGAGCAGCGCCTGGCCAAGAGTCCTCAGACGAAAAAGGTCGAGGTCCGCACCGATGCTGGCGTAGTGACTCTGACCGGCGAGGTTCCCAGCATCAGCGCCAGCGCGAAGGCCTCCGAGATGGCGAAGCAGGTGCCCGGGGTCCGGGCCGTGAAGAACCAACTGACGTACGCCGAGGCCAAGAAGCGGTAGCGATTTAAGGACCGTACCGGTTGGGGGGCCGTGGCCTATCCCGATGCTCCGGCCATGCCCATCACATCCTTGCCTCTGGCCCTCTGCCGACCATCGCCGACAGGGCTCGACGCCCCGCCGGTGTGACGTGGCGCTGGTACGTCCGCCGGCTGGGGCCCGGGCGCTGATGCCGACGCTGCTTGCTCCCGCATGAGGCGGGCAGGGTCGCATCCCCATCGGGTAAAAGCTACATCGCTACCTTGTAAGACTTTGCTGAGTCCTCATGCGTCTCTATCTCTGAGTTCGGGAAAAATTCGATTCCTCGAGTGGTGGCATGCCTCTTGCTCAAACAAGCTTGAGGGTAGACGTAGACATATGCGCTACAGGATACCGCTCCCCCTGATGGCCGGGTCCGTTGCGAGCGGTGTCGCCCTCAGAGGGTTCGTCGCGCTCACGTGCGCATCTTGATCCTGGCGACGATCTTTCTGCCGGCGGCGCGTCCCGTTCCGCGCTGAACCCGGGATCGGTCGGGCGTGCTGGACGATGTCAGTAGATGTCAGTACAGGACGAGGGTTAGGCACCGCGGTCCTGCAGCACGGAAGGAGTTTCGAAATGATCTACTACGCGCTGGTCTTCCTGATCGTCGGACTTATTGCCGGGGCTCTGGGTCTTGCGGGAGTCGCCGCGGTCGCCTCGCAGATCGCATGGGTTCTGTTTCTGATCGGAATCGTCCTGTTGGTCGTGCATCTGGCTCGCGGGCGCACGCCACCCGCGCTCTGACCGGATCTCCTGCGCGTGGCGGACCTAGCGCGCGCGGTGAAGCACCGGCCAGGACCACAACAACCGGTCTGACGCGAAGGATCTCGGCGGCTCAGGTCATGTCACGCAGGGGCAACGCGCTGAATCTCGGCCCTGGCGCCCCAAGCCGCCAGTTGCGGCCGTTGATCATCCTCGCCACCCTCATTTTGATTGTCACATGTCTCTACTTCGCACAAGCAGTACTCGTCTCGGTTGCGTTGGCCACGCTGCTCACCTTCCTCCTGGGCGCGGTGGTCAGTCGGCTCCAGCGAGCAGGTCTCTGGCGCGTTCCCGCGCTGATCCTCGTACTGGTGGTGGCATTTTCCCTCTTAGGGCTCGTCGGCTGGGTCATCACGCGCGAGTTGACCGACCTCGCGAAGGAGCTGCCCGCCTATCGGAAGAACATCAGCCAGAAGATCGCCGACGTACGCGGAGCGCGAAAGAACGCCGGCCTGGAGACGCTCCAAGAGACGGCCAAGGAGGTCGTCCGCGAGATCGAGAAGCCAACGGCCGGAGCGCGCAGCGAGAGCCCCGTTCCCGTGGCGGTACAGCCCCCCTCTCTGCTCTCCCAGCTTCCGGCGCTCCTCGGGCCAGCGGCGCGTGTCGGCCTGGTCATCGTGCTGGTGATCTTCATGCTCCTCCGACAGCAGGAACTGCGCGACCGGCTCGTCCTCCTGCTGGGCCATGGCCGGCTGACGATGACGACGAGAGCCCTCGATGAAGCGGGCCGGCGGATCAGCCGGTATCTGCTCATGCAGTCGATCATCAACGGTACCTTTGGCCTCGCCCTTGGCGTCGGGCTATCTTTGATCGGCGTTCCCTACGCCATCCTCTGGGGCTTCCTGGCAGCCGTCTTACGATTTATTCCATACATCGGAGTCTGGATCGTCGCGATGTTACCGATCGCGATTAGCCTGGCCGCGTTCACCGGCTGGATGCAGCCGATTCTGGCTGCTGCGCTGTTTCTGGGGTTGGAGGGGGTAATCTATCTGGGCCTGGAACCGTGGCTCTACAGCCAGAGCGCGGGCGTCTCGGACGTCGCCCTCCTCGTCGCGGTCGCGTTCTGGACCTGGCTCTGGGGCCCGGTCGGCCTCGTTCTCGCCACGCCGCTGACCGTCTGTCTCGTCGTATTCAGCAAGCACGTAGCCGAGTTCAACATCATCAGCGTGCTGATGGGAGACGAGCCGACCATGATGCCGAGCGTCCGGTACTACCAGCGCCTCGTAGCGATGGACCGGGACGAGGCGTCCGAGATCGTAGCCGAATACTTGAAGGCCCATGCGGCCGAGGAACTATACGAGGAGCTGCTGCTGCCCGCCCTGACTCGCGCGAAACGGGATCACCGGAGTGGTGCACTCACCGGAGAGGAGCTGGAATTCATCGTCCGGGCGACGGGGGAGATCATCGAAGAGCTGGAAGGTCACGAACCTCAGCTCCCAACGGCTCGCATGCAGCCGCGGCAGGCCGCCCCCGCTGGGAGCGCCGCCAGCTCTGGAGCGAGAGTCCGGATCCTCGGGTGCCCGGTACGGGATCAGGCGGATGAACTCGGGCTTCTAATGTTCCGGAACCTGCTGGCTTCGACGCGGTGTGACGTCGTGCTCGCCTCGCCCGGCATATTCGCGTCGCAAGTCGTCTCCCTCGTCGAGCAAGAGGGCGTGTCCATAGTTTGCCTGGGCGCGCTTCCGCCGGGCGGACTGGCTCACGCCCGCTACCTCTGCAGGCGGCTCAGGGCCCAATTCCCGGAGCTGAGGGTCCTCGTGGGCCGATGGGGACCCAAAGGCAGCAAGACTGGAGACGAGGATCTCCTGCGTTCAGCAGGCGTGGAGCACATCGGACTCACGCTCCGCGAAACACGCGATGCCGTCGTGCAACTTGCACAGCTTCCGCCGCCAGCGTCAGTTCCCGTCTCTCGCTGAGCTGAGCCGGCACGGGGTCAATTCAGCCAGTGTAAAGGCTACGCTACCCTGTAAACTTTCCCGGCTCTTAAACATGCTGAACGAGCAGATCGCGGAGATGCTCGGCCGCGGCCAGGCCTCAGGCAAGAGCCTTGAATTCGCCGAGTTGACGCGCCGGCTCGGCTTCGAATACAACGGCATGATTCTGCACGAGTATTATTTCTCAAACCTTCGCGCGGCCAGTGAGCCCCAGCCCCCGTCGGGCTCGGGCATCACTCGCCGAGTCCTTCGGGTCCGTCGGGCACTGGGAGGCCGACTTCCACGCGATCGGAGGACGGCGCCCTGGCAGACACCTCATCGCGTGCTGCGGATCGCGTCGGTTGGCAAGGATCGGCTCCTCGTCAACGAGATGCCCTAATCACGCTGAGCCGGAGGGTGACCGGCGGCCAAGATTGACGTTCACCTGCCCGCCTCCGCCTTGGGCCGCGGCCGGGAGGAACGGGCGGCCACCGTTAGCTGGTAATAAGAGGAGGCCCCGCCATCAAGACGAAGCCTCCCTCCCCCGAACGAACGTAGCGCGCGGATTTCCCGGACTACGCTCTACAGGACGGCTGGTCCTTCTGGATCAGATTACGCAGCGCCTCACCGTCCGCAGCGATCAGTTCGGCGATCCGCGTGGCGTTGACCGCCGCCACGATGATCTGCCCGATCTCCGTGTGGACATCGTTGAAGATGGCGAGCGCCTTCATCTTCTGGGTCTGGCGCTGGTTGTCATCGGTGGGCGTCACGTAGTGCAGCGACCCCGCCTTGTAGCGGTGGATCAGAAACACGTGCGCGAGAGTCATCAGCCGCTTGTTCCGCAGCGACGGATCGAACGTGTTCTGGTCGCGCACGGAGAGGATCTTGTGCCCGCGCCGGTCCTGGATGTCGGCGAAGACGACGTTGGCCACCTTCTCCTTGGCCCCGTTCAGGATCCTGAGCTCGAGCAGCTCGGCGCCGGCCGTAATCGGCCGCAGCTCCACCCGGAGCGCGCCCGGGAGCTTGTTTGTCTCGGTCCAGATCTTCAGCCAGTCCTCGAGCAGCCGCGTCGGCACTTCCGTCTGCACGAGATGCTGGTGCTGCGTCGACCCGTGCCCCATCGCCTTCGTGGTCGCGGTCCGGCCCGACGAGGCCATGAGGGCCGCGTCGAGCCGGCGGCCGCCCACGAGTGTCTGCGGCGTCCGGTACGGTGATTCAATCAGCCGGATCTTCCGCTGCAGTCGGGCGAGCGCCAGCATCCCGTCTTGCTTGAGGGCGGTGGCGAACTCCTCGGCGGCGACGCCATCGATCTGGTGCCCGCCGTAGGTGACGAACGTGAAGACGAAACCGAGTTTCCCCAGCTCGTCGGGGAAACGCTTCATCGCCTCATCGGTCATGCCGGTCGTGTCCCAGTTGAACGAGGGCGAGAGGTTGTACGCCAGCATCTTGTCGGGGAACTCGGCGTGGATGGCCTCGGCGAACTTCCGCGCCTCCTCCAGATCGGCGGTGGCCGTCTCCATCCACAGCAGGTCGGTGAACGGCGCGGCGGCCAGCGACTTGACGATGGCGTAGTCCAGCCCGGGCTCGAGCTGGTAGTAGCCGTCCGGCGTCTTGGCGTGCTCGCAGTCCCAGACGATATTGACACCCATCGACTCGGCCTTGGCGCGGGCGGTCTCCCACGACGCCGTCTTCGCGAAGGCCCGCCACTCCTCGACGCTCAGCTCGAGCGGCTCGGCCTCGCTCGCGCGGAACTCGAGCACGTCGGCGACCGCCTCGCCGTACGTCATCAGGCCGGCATCGGCCTGCCACTCCTCGAGGAAGCGGTCCATGACCGTGTCAAGCATGGCGTCGATCCCCGAGGTCTCGTGCTCACGCCACGCGCGGGCCTGCTCCTGCACGAGCGCCATCACTCCGGCCCGCTCCAGCCACCCGTACGCGACCTCGTACTCCGCGTCGGGCACCGCGAACATGAGGTGCCCCCTGATCTCGTCGACCCCCAGCTCGTGGAACTTCTTCAGGATCGCCAGGTGAACCACGCGATAGGTCGGCACGGCCACATCGGTGGCGCCCAGGATGAAGGGTTGATCGCGCTCGTCGTCACGCCCGTCGATCAGGTTCGCCGCCTCGGCGTCGGTGCGGGCCACGATGATGCCCGGCACGCCCATCACGTCCAGCTGGAAGCGCGCGGCATTCAGCCGCTGGATCTGCTCGTGCTGGGCGACCAGCACCTTGCCGCCCTGGTGGCCGCACTTCTTGACGCCCGGTTTCTGGTCCTCGATGTGGTAGCCCGGAACTCCGACCTCGACGAACCGGCGGATCAGATTGCGAACGTGCGCATCACCGCCGTGTCCAGTGTCGGCGTCGGCGATGATGAAGGGGCGGTAGTCGACCTCCGGCGTCGCGGCCCGCTGCTCAGGGGTCATCCGCAGTCGCGAGAAGTACTGGTTCCTGTCCGCCGCCAGCAGCGCCCGCACGATGCCCGCGGCCTCGTCCGGCACCTGGTTGAGCGGATAGCTCGCGAGGTCGGCCCCCGGGTCCTCGGACAGGCTGCCCTTCGCCGACGTCGCCCAGCCCCCGAGGTAGATTCCCTCGATCCCGAACCGCTTGATCACCACCGCCTGACCGGGCGAGTACGGCCCGAAGGTCGTGATCTGGCGCCGCTCGGCGAACAGCTGCCGCAGGCGCGCGTAGAAGGCCTCGGCCGCCTGTCGCGCCACCGGGTAGTCAGTGAGGGCGGTGCCCTGCTGCTCGACCACCTGGCGCGGCGCGTACACCCGGACGATCCCCTTGAAGCGGGGGCTCGCGAAGTACTCGCTGACCGCGGCGACGCGCTCCTCGAAGGACATCAGGTGCCCGTTCCTGCCGACCGGCGCCGGGGCTGACGGCGTCGAGTTCGAGGTTTCCGTTGTCCCAGGTTGGATCATCCTGAACCCCTCTTCAGCGACATGTCAGCGCGTTTCAGAACAGCGTGTTGTCATTAGAGGTGCGGTCCGGAGGACACTGTAACACATCCCAGTGTAAGCGGGAGGGCCCGTTTGGCGCAGCAGATTGCCGAGATTATCGGCGATGATGCGCAACACTATCAACACGTACGTCATTAGCCCGGGACCAATGACGGGACAGCCGGCCCGCGAACCGCCGGGGGTGCGCGTGGGTGGTGGCCTGCCTGGATCCCGAGGCCGTGGCGCTCGGGCGTGCCCCGGGGCTACCCAAGCCAAGCTAGGACCTGGACGTGCCCGGGGGAGAATCCTGGTACCGTATGTCTGAGAACAGCATGGAACAGCTACGTCGTCGGCCCGTGCTCGTCCGGTCGCTCGACCGGCGCGCGCTGATCCTCCTCGCCATCCTCGCCGCCGTCGTGCTAAGTTACTCCGCTTTCCGCGGCGCCACGTTGACCAGCGACTTCAAGAATCCTTACCGCGTGGCGCGGGTCTTCTGGGAGACGCGGACGCTCGACATCCGGGGCGAACCGCGGTATCCGCCGACGATTCGGGTGCTCCTGGCCCCGCTCGCGGGGCTGCCCATCGGTGCGGCCGCCGCCATCTGGGCGCTGCTGAGCCTGGCCGCCGTGATCGCGCTGCCGCGGGCCCTCGGGCGCCTGTCGGGCGCCTCGCTGCGCGAGCAAGCGCTGCCGTGGCTGGCGGTGCTGACCTTCATCCTGGACGCCCTCGCGCTCGGGCAGAGCGATCCCATCAACCTCTTCCTCGTGACCGCCGGCCTGGCCCTCGCCCGCGCCGCGAGACCAGTCACGGGCGCGGGTCTCATCGGCCTCGCGGGCATGATCAAGGTGCTGCCGGTCGCCTTCTGGGGCGTCCTCGTCGTGCGGCGCCGGGTCGCGGGGGCCGTGGTGGGCGCGCTCATGACGCTGCTTGTGAGCATCGCGCTTCTCACCGTCTTCGCCGGCTGGGGGCCGGGCCTGAGCAGCATCGGAGAGTGGTTCGCGGTCCTACGCGAGCAGGAGGGACCGTGGGGCCTGGTGGCTACCCAGAACTCCCTCCGTGAGAACAACGAAGCCCTCCCGGTCGTGCTCGCGCGCAGCTTCGGGGCCCTCGACCCGAGCCTTGCGCGCAACGCCGTGTCCTTGGCGCGCCTGCCGCTTCCCGTGATTTGGCAGATCTGGCTGGTTATCCTCGTCGCTATGGTGATGACGTGGCTCGCATGCGCCTGGCGCGCGCGCCGGGCGCCGCCCGAGCGCGGCTGGCTTGGAATGTTCGCGCTCACGGCCGTGGTGATGCTGGCGGCGAGCCACGTCGTCTGGCCCCACTACTTCATGTGGCTGCTTCCCGCTACGCTCTTCCTCGCTCGGCGACCGCGGGTGCTCGTGGCCGTGGCCGCGGTCGGCCAGCTAGCCATGATGGTGCCGATGCTACGCGGCCTGGGCTGCCACATGGCCATCGCACTCGTGCTCTTCGCGATGGTTGCGCGTGAGATCGTCGCCCCGGCGCGCGCCAATCCGGTTGCGATTGCCCGTTAGGCGGGAAGGGCCCGGACTACCTCTTGGAATCGTCCGCGAAGACCACGCGGTTGCCTCCCAGCCGTGCTGCCTCTTGCAGGTTGGCCTCGGCTCTCGACAGGAGCACCGCGTGGTTGGCGCCGTCGCGCGGGAAGGAGACTTCCCCCACGCTCAGCGTGATGCGGCGGGGCGGGCCTCCCAGAGCACCGGGGAAGGCGACGTTCTCGATATGGACGCGGATGCGCTCGGCCACCCGCACGGCGTCGGTGCTGGCCGTGTGCAGGAGAAGAAAGGCTGCACTGTCCTGGACACGCCCGACCACGTCGGTGGAGCGCAGGAACTCTGCGATCTTTCTCGCCACAGCCTGCTGGGTTTCGGCCGGGTTGCCGTTGGTCGGCTCGGGCGTGTCGGCCCTGACCAGACAAACCGAGAAGAAGTCCCGGTAGCGGGTCGCACGATCGGCCTCCCGGGCCAGCAGGTGGCGGAAGGCCGCCTCGCCCAGCACCTCGCGCGGCTTGTCCGTGGGATTGCTCACGACCTCGTTCCTCCCGAGGCGCGGACGGTGCCCTGATAGAGAAACCAGTTCCGCTCGGCCCGGGTCACCACCTCGCACGGGAGAGTGGTGCCCGTCCCGGTCCGGCACCGGGCCGGCGGCCCGAGCCTGGGCGGGCGAAATCAGCCAGAAATTCGCCGGTCTCGGGCCGAAAGTCAAGCGCCATTTCAAATGCTCGCCAATCCCCACGGTGCCTTGACAGCACCGCGCGCCTTCAATCAGGATGGCGCCATCGTCTGCGAAGCGGATTCCTACTGCTTCAGGACCGGGCGCGACACGGCGCGTGAGAGTGCGGGAAGTACCGGGGCACCGAGCGGGCGCGCTACACGCCGGAGGAGATCCAAAACGCGGGGTCAGTCGTGCTCCTCGGCGATGGAAGGCTCGTAGCCTCGGGCCCGAAACTCGCGAAGCTTCGACGCCGCCATCGCTTGATCCGAGAACGGCCCGACTCGGACACGCGCGCGCGGCGTGCCTGTTGACGCTGGCTCCGTGACCACGACCCATCGGTTCGTCGATGCGCGAGGCTCCTGCTCGCGGAGCAGTGACGCCAGCCGCTGCGCCGTCTCAGGATTCGTGAAGGCACCCACCTGGACCCAGTACGACCTGGCGCTCGAGGGAGGCGGGCTCATCGGGCGGGTTGCCGCCACTACCCGGAGTTGGGTGGGCTGGACAGGCCGCTCTCGAGGTTGCGCCGCCGGCCTCGGCTTCTCCCTCGCCGGGACATCTTTGGCGGCGCTCTTCGGCCGGATCGTCGTGGGCTTGGCCGCAGCGGACGCCGCCTGTGGCCGCGTCCGCGAGGCCAGCGGAGAGATTCGAGTCACCGGAGGTATGGGCGGCGAAGGGGTCGGCGCCTGGGCTGGGCTGGCCGGTCCTGCGGTCTCGGGTCTCGGCTGGGGTGTCTCGCGACCGGCTGTCGCGGGGGAACCGGCGCTCTTCAGGTGCAGGATTATGGCGCGGGTGCCTGCAGCGCCTCCCACGGCGCACGCCAGCAGCAGCAACGCACCGACCACCGGTCCGGACCAGCGTGCGCGATTCGAGGTTCGCCTCTTCTGTTGCTGGTCTCCGTCACCCCCCGCGTCCCAGGTCGCGTGCCGTGCGGGCTCAAGGTGTCCCGACAGGTGAGGAAACTCGCTGTCAAGCTGACGGCATATGCCCTCGAGCGCACGCTCGTCGTGGCCGGTCAGCCTCGAGGCTTCGTCCGTCTTGTCAACCGAAGGCTCCTCATCCGCCGGCCGTGCTCGCCAGCCGTTCCCGATTCCCATGTCAGCCCTCCAGCCGAATCGGCCAAGGCGCGATCGGGCCCATATCCTGCAGCATGTCCGCCGCGGCGAGCCGCTGCTCACTCGCAAAGGTACTGGGCATGACCTCAGAGGCTACTGACCGCAGCAAGTGCAGTATCTTTTGCTCCCATCCAAAATCCCTCGCAAATTCTCTCTTCACCCCTGCGGCTCAGCTTGAGCGGCACGGCCGCCGGTATTGAGCGATCGTCCGCAGGCGTGCCCCGGCGGCTGTTCGGGCGGGGGAGTTCCGCGGCCCGAACTCGGGGCCTCGATCGCTTGGGGTAGGGGGACTTCTGGCGCCGGCACGCAGGGCGCATAATCGGTGTTCTCTGTCGTGGGCGGTTCGGACGTGCGCGACGCGCACCCCGGACCCCGGCCTCCGCAGAGTGCGGATGTAGCCGTTGCCACGGCACCGATCATGCCAGACCGACAGGGACGGGTCAAACGGCGACCCACGTCGCGGGCCGGGGCCGGGTCGAGCGGCGCACGACGCGCACTCACGGCAGAGGAGTTCGAGAAGCTCAGCCACGCCGATGCCGCGGTCGCAGTCGTGTCGGCGATCGGGCGGTCGTCGGGGGAGGGCCGCCCGGACACGCCGGCATGACGCCGACGGCCGAGGTCAGCTGGCTGACCACAGCGCTGGCGGGACGAGCCGGAAACTCGTATACTCGCCGCCGGATCTCCACACCCGGCCCGGGCTTTTCGCCCCGAGAGGCGCACCGGAGGCGATAAGGCGCGTGGGCCGATCGCGAGGAAGTGAACCGCAGAGCCGGGGAGGAGGAGCCATGAACAATGCGAAGCTCGTCGCTCTGACCCTTGCCGTATCCGTGGCCTTCGCCGCCGCGGCCGTGAACGCGCAGCAGGCGCCACCGCCGTCCTACGGGCCGCCCATCAGCCTCGAGCAGGCCAAGAAGGCGATGGCCGGCGCTGAGGCCGAGGCGCGGAAGAACAACTGGAACGTCGTCATCACCATCGTCGATTCGGGCGGCAACATCGTGATGCTGCAGCGGCTGGACAACACGCAGTTCGGCTCCATCGAGGTGGCGCGGCAGAAGGCGCACACCGCGGTCGCCTTCCGGCGCCCCACGAAGGCGTTTCAGGACCTGATCGCGCAGGGCGGCGTGAATCTCAGGCTGTTGAAGCTCGAGGGCGCGAGTCCCCTGGAGGGCGGCGTGCCGATCGTCCTGGGCGGCATGATCATCGGGGCCATCGGTGTCTCCGGCGTGACCTCGCAGCAGGACGCGCAGATCGCCCAAGCCGGTGCCGACGCTCTGAAGTAGCGGGCCCGTCGGCAGGGCGCGGCGGCTGACGTCAGGCGTTCGGCAGCTCTTCGGGTTATCGCTGTGCGCGCCCTGTTGTCACCGTCCGGTCAGGGCAGGAGATCCGCGACGGGGATGCTCGAGCCAGGCGCCGCCAGAGGGGTGACCCGCGCGGAGGCGTCGAACATCCCGCACGACGCGTAGCGCCAGCGGAAGGGCGCCGCGGAATCGGCGGCCGGCCTGCGGTACACCTCGAGGACGCGGTCCACCAGGTTGAGCACCCAGTAGTCCGGTAGGCCGGCCCGAGCGTAGAGACTTCCCTTGCGCTCCCGGTCGGCGCCGAGGCTCGACTCGGCCACCTCCACGGTAAGTGCCGGACGCGAGGGATGCGTGCTTCGATAGTCGGCCGGGCTCCCGCGGACGACCGCCACGTCGGGCTCGGGTTCGGAGTCCTCGTCGAGCCCGATGGGCCCCTGCGTGCGCACCTCCCAGCCGGGCCCGAAGGCGGCCTCGAGCGCCTTCGCGGTCTTCCGGATCGCGGTGTAGTGCCCGGCGCCCTGTGGCTCGGCGACCATGAGCTCGCCGCCGATGAGCTCGATGGCCTCGCCCGGCTGGAAGACGCCGAGGTCCACGAGCCTCTCGTACTCGGCTCTGCTCCAGCGTCTGGTCCTGGTCTCGTAGGCGGCCATGACGGGGATGGTATCGGCAGTCTGCGGGCGCGTCAACGTCATCGGATGGATACACCGAAGCTCCGGCGATGAGCGGGCCGCTCAGCCCAGCAGGTCGTGACGGCGAGGCCAAGACCGGGGAAGGCGGCAGGCGGAGAACGGTTTCCCCCGGGCGATACGCCTCTAGCCAAGGACAGCTTCCGCTCGATCTGACGGTGCCGGGTGAGGCGGTGCTTCCGGCCAGCGCTGGGCGCACGGCACGATGGTGAGGCGGAGAGTACCGGCCACTCCGCTCCAAGAGATCCGATGGCGTCCCCCACTCAACCATGTCACCGACGGCGCCGAGACTGCTCCGTCGATCGTGACGCGGACGCCAGGGGTTATCGCGACCTCATAGCGGCCCGGGACGAGCAGGTCAACGTCGGTCTCCCCGGCGCCCCCTGGCAGCGGAACGCTGGCGCCGGCCAGGAGGAGGCCGTCAGGCTCTCGCACGTAGTACTTCGCGATGAACGCCGAGACGGGCCCGTCAATTCGGAGCCGCGAATCGAACACGCCGACTGGGGCCCGCGCCTGCCACAGATCGCGAACGAGGACGTCAGCTGGAATGACGCCCTGTTGGATCCAGGTCCTCAGGCCCCGGACGAGCGACGGATAGCGCAGCGCTGTGGGCCGGAACACGGCGAGCGGGCGGCCGTCCAGGACGGCCTCGCCAGGGCAGGCGTAGGCCAGTTCGAGGCTCATGCGTCTGAAGTCGGCCTCGTTGTCCCTGTTAGGCGGAAACGCCAGGACGCCCACCACGATCACGGGCACGACCAGGGTGCCGACGACGACGAGCGCAAGGAGCGCGGTCCAGCGTGTTCCCGCACCGGCGCGCGCCCGCTTGACGGCGGCGACGAGGGCCTGTCCGGCGTAGAGCGATCCACTCACAATCACGGGTAGCCACGTGTAGGAGTACACGGCCGGGGTGCTCGGCAGCAGCAAGATCCCGCTCACCACCGCGGGCGGGACGAGAAGGGGACCATGCACCGGGTGTTGGAGCACGCGCCTGCCACAGCGGCGAATGGTCATCACGACCCCCGCCAGGCCCAGGAGAACGAAGCCGACGCCCTCGCCACCGACCGCCGTCTGCTTTATGAAGTCGGGGAATCGGAGGTTCGCCACGACTACATCCTGCACGAAGCCGTGAAGCGCCGGGCTGCCCCCGGTACCGGCCAGCCACGCCAGCAGCGCGACGAGGGGAACGCCAGAACCAATTCCCAAGCAGGCGATGCGGCCCAGCATCCGCGGCAGGGTCGGCGACGGATTACAGGGGCTGGCCAGCACCACCACAGCGGCACCCAGCCCGACGAATGCCGCTTTGGGCGTGAGCGCTGCCGTGAGGCCCAGCCAGAGCCCGGCGACCCAGAGCCGTCCGGCCAGCTCGCGCTCGCGCCAGCGGACGAGCATCAATACGGTGGCCAACCAAGTGAGAAGCGCCGGGCCATCGGGTCGAATCTGGATGCTGTGCTGAAGAAACCGGAACTGGACCGCCAGGAGGATCACGGCGGCGGCGCCGACCCCAGACCCGAGGCGGCCACCGAGGACATACACGAGGCCCAGCGTCGCCACCGCCGTTAAGCCCATGATCGCTCGCCCGGCGAAGTAGACCTCCGGTCGCTCCGCAAACCAGCGCGTCACGGGGGCGAGCGCGTAGGGGAGCAACGGCATGTGGTGTTCCCAGAAGTCCGCGTACGGCACTCGGCCCTGGGCGATGAGCCACGCGGCGTGCAGGTGCTGGCTCTCGTCCGGGTCCAAGTTCGCATGCGCGACCATCGCCGCCGCCAGACCGGCGATGCCGAGCACGACCATCGCGCCAGCTATGACTCTCGGACGCCGCGAGCCATGACTCGGGCGAAGGGAGGCAAGAAAGGACGCGAGGAGCCTCCGATTCTCGGGCATGGGCATCTGACACTCGCGGCGGGCTGCCCGCTCAGGTGCGCGCGTTCAGGAACAGCGCGGTCCCCAGGCCCGCGAAGACGACGTTGGCGGTCCAGGCCGCGAGCGCGGGGGGGAGAAGATCGGCCTGAGCGAGGGCGAGCGCGACGGAATGCACCATCCAGTAGCCGACCGCGATCGCGATGGCCACACCGACGCCCATGGCACGGCCGCCACTGCGCGGCGAGGCGAGGGCGAAGGGAATCCCCACCAGCACCATGATGAAGTGCACCAGCGGGAACGAGAGCCTCGAGTAGAGCTGGACGAGGTACTTACCGACCTCGTGGCCGCTCTCGCGGAGCTTGGCCACGAAGGCGCGCAGCTCGAGGAAGCTCAAGGTGTCCACGGGCTTCTGGACCTCGGTGAAGTCGTCGATGTGCTCAGGCATGGCCGCCAGGCGCGCCTCGAAGGCGTCGGACCGCACGCGGTTCGCGCCGTCGACGCGGCGGATGACGCCCCCCGAGAGCTGCCAGCCATCGGGGGTCCAGCGGGCCTTGCGCGTGTCCAGGCGGTCGAGCAGCCTCCAGTCCCGGTCGATGTCGAGGACCAGGAGGCCCTCCATCGACTTCTCCACCGGATCCAGCAGCGTCATCCGAAGGAAGCGCGTGTCAGAGGACCGGTACCAGATCTGGCTCTGGCGCTGGAGGTGGCGCGGCAGCATCCCGCGGATCTTGACGCGGTCGACCTCCTCCGCCCTGGTGCTCAGCTCCGGCAGCGCGACCTCCTGGAAGAAGACGGCGAGCACGCAGATGACGAACGCCGTGAGGAAGATGGGCAGGCTCACCCGGTAAAGGCTGATCCCCGCCGCCTTGAGGGCGTCGAGCTCCCGCTGCCGAGTCAGCGACAGGAACAGGAAGACGGTGGCGATGAGGACGATGAGCGGCAGGCCCTTGTAGATCTCGCCTGGCATGTTGAAGGCAAGGTGCTGCAGGATCAGCCACAGCGGCGGTTTTATCCGCAGGAAGCGGTCCAGCGTCTGCAAGAGGTCGACCACGACGAAGAGGACGGCGCCCACCAACACGCCCAAACCCACGAACACGAGGAATTGCCTCACGAGATAGCGGTCGATGATGAAGGTCGAAGCGCGTGGCCGGGGCAGCCGCCGCCGGCGGCGCTCGCTCACGGGTCTGGCGACACGCCCCGCGCGCCACCCCTGGGCCCGGGCCCACAGCTGCCAGACCAGGTCCATCCTGGTGGTGGACACGCCGGTGCTAATGGCGCGGATCAGCCCGAGACCGAGGAGCCCGAACGCGAGGTTGGGCAGCCAGATGGCGAGGCCGGTGGGCAGGCGGCGGCTCAGCGCCAGGCCTTCGAGCGAGTTGAAGACGATGTAGTAGGAGACTACGATGCCGAAGCTGGAGGCGACCGCAACCGCCCGGCCGCCGCGATGGGTGCGGACGCCGAGGGGGAAGCCCACGAGGGTGAAGACGAGCGCCGCCACCGGCAGCGCGAAGCGTTTGTGGAACTCCACGCGATAGGGGGTGACGATCTGCCCCTGGCGCTCGAGATCGGCGGCGGTGGTGAGGAGCGCGCCGAGCGGGAGTTGGCGCTCGGGCTTGTCGTCCTTGGTCGCGGTGGAGAGGGGGGAGTCCAGCGGCAGGCTCATGTCGTACAGGCTGAAGGCGGTGTAGCGGAAGCGGCGCGGGTCGCCCACGTCGGTCTCGTTGATGGAGCCGTCGATGAAGCGCAGCGTGATCCGCCGGTTGGTCTCGTCCGAGAGGAGCCGCCCCTCGCGGGCGAGGATGATGCGCGAGCGTTGCGGATCGCGTTCATCGGACACGAGGATGCCCTTGAGGGCGAGCTGCGACGGGGCGATCTCCTCGACGTACATCACGATCTGCCCGAAGGCGGCGCTGAAGGTCTGCTCCTGGATGCCCGTGGCCGCGCGCGTCTGCAGGATCTTGAAGAGCTGCGCCTGGAGGGCGCCGATGGCCCAGGGATTCGCGAGGAGGGTCAGCGAGACGATGAGACCGGTGATCACGAGGGCGGCGACGACGAACGGCCTGAACAGGCGGAGCGGGCTCACCCCGGCGGCCCGGAGCGCGGTGACCTCGAGATCCCCGGCCAGCCGCCCGCCCACGAGGAGGACGGCGACCAGCAGCGCCATCGGGAGCGTCAGCGTCAGGAACGGCGGCAACATGAAGATCAGGAGCGAGAACACCAGGTGGAACGGCACGTTCTTCGTGATGACCAGGTTGGTGAGCTGGTAGATCCGGTCGATGAAGAGGAAGAACGTGAACACTCCCACGCCGATGGCGAACGGCGGGCCCAGTTCCTTCCACACGTAGCGGTCGAGGATGCTCATCGCCCGACGCTCATTGTACGATAGGCGCCGGCGCGCGAGATGACCCTCGGCGCCGGCACTCGCGCGACGGGCCGCACAGACAAACCCGCGCCCTCCCATTTGACCGTCCGCTCAAAGGCGCCGTCGGACTGCGCCCGAGTGCACCTGCGTTCGGAGGGAGACCGTCTGTGGTGCCCGGATCCTGTGAATGACCCCGGATCGACGGTCCCCGACACGGCGCCTCATATCCGCAGTGTCGGGGACGCGTGATCGGGAAGCGGCCCTTACGCGAGGAAGCCGCAGGGGCGCCGAGAGGGCGGCCCTCGGCGCACCGTCACGGCGGTGGGGCTGCGCTCACTTGGGCGTTAGCCGAGCCTGTGACGCGCCGAGCCTGTCCTTCAGCTCCTGGCGATGGCGTCGGCGCCGAGCAACCCAGCCTAGGCCCACGCTCCCGGTGCCGAGGAGCAGAAGAGTTATGGGCTCAGGCGTAGCCGTAACGTCGTACATGACGCTGTCGTACTGCCACAATGGGCTGCCGGGGAGAAAGGGAATTTCCTCGAGGGTCAGGGTGGCCGTTGCACTCGCCCACAGCGTCTCCGTGATGCCAGCATTGGACGGGGGATCCTGATGAAAGAAGCTGCCAAAAAATGTGACGGGAACCACGAGGACAGCCGTAGAAGCTTGTCCGAAGGGTGGCGCGACGACCTGGCCGTTGAACTGGATGTGAGCAGACGCGCAACTACTATTGCTGGTGCAACTGAGAGAACCAAGCTCCGGATAAGAGATGCCCTCGAGTGTCGCGAACCCCTGGAGATCAGTGTCGCTTGCATCGAGCCTCAGGGAAATCGTTTCCCCCTGGGGGAAGAGACCTTGAGGCCCAAGAAAGATGCCGCCGGAGTCCGGGTGCGAGCTGAACGAAAACCCTCGATCACCGGTGAGACTCACAGTCCCGGAACCACCGACGAAGTCCACCGAGCCGCTCACATTGATGACTCCAGCGCCTGACGGTGCGCTAAAGACTGTGAGGAGAAGGATCGCGGAGAGCAGTGGCAGGAGCTTGAGCGCCATAGGTTCACCTCACATTCAGTCCGGTCGGTGGATGTTCTTTGGGCACGGCGACGGTGAAGAAACGCCGCATGAAGGTCTGTTCGGCGGCTGATTGCCGGTGAGAGGTTCTTCCGGGCGGCGCACAGTCGCCTCCCTTCTCGGCCATACGGTGCTCTCAACGCAATGCCGATGCCACTTTTCGTCTAGTTCAAATGTACTAGATTATACAATGCAAGCGCACTGCGTTCCATCAGCTTCCGGCCAATCTGATCATCCGAGATACTCAGTAATATCGAATAGTTTGGCCCTGCCGTGATTCGCTGAGAGCCCGCAGGCCGGCTTGATGACGCATCTCAAACGCGACAAATTTTGGCACGATGATCCATCAAGAAACGCACCTTTCGGGGCGCAGGCGTGCTCGCGTCTCGCTCGGATCGCCATCGCCGCGGGGGCCCTGACTGCCTGTGGTGAAGTTCGTCAGGTGTCCTCCTGAGGAGTAACCGTCCCAGTGGGGCATCAATACCCCATGATGCCGCGTGACGCCTTACCGGGTCCCGCCAGCCTCGCCGAGGCCGACCACGCGCACCCCCATTTGCGCGCGCAGGGCGGTGCTGGCGATGAGCCATCCGCTCGTGGGGAGGGCTGTACACCTCGCCGGTCAAGTTCGGGATCACTCCGGGCCGCATCGACAGGACGGCGCCCTGCCTGGGCGAGCACAACGATCGCGTATTCATTCATGACGGGGTCATACGCTGACGGTATTTCGACGGTATTCCGCTTGCTTCGTCGCGTCCGGTCTGCCATGATCAAAACATGAGACCGAAGCTGACACTGGCGGCCGCGGGAGCGGCTCTCACCTTGGCTCTTGCCGGGCTTGCGCTTGCCCAGAGTCAGGAGGAGATACGCACGGGTCGGGAGCAGGCCCCCCACTTCGAGATTGTCCCCCCGGGGCCTGCGAGCCGCGAGGCCACTAGGCCGAGCGATGCCGACTTCTACCGGGAAGATGTGCGCGTTCGCCACGACCCGGCCTTCATCGAACCCTTCGCAGGTAAGACGAAGGGGGGAAACGACGTCGGCGTGTCCGGGTGGACCGCTCCGGCTACACCGGTGGGGAGCTTGGCGTCACAGGGTTATCAGCAGACCAACGGCTGGTTCGCCCTCGGCATCACCTTCGTCTTTGACTATCCGCCCAAAGCCGCCGCTCGCCCTCGCTCAGCCCCGCGCTGATCGCCGGGGGTTGCGTCCTACTTCCGATGCCGTTGCTCAAGGGTAATCTCCACACGCACACGACGTTCTCGGACGGCCACCGCCCGCTCCGCGAGGTGATCGCCCGATATCGCGACCTCGGCTACGACTTTCTTGCCATCACCGACCATGACGATCGCATCCCCGATGACTACTGGTTTGAAATCCCGCCGGGGGACGACCAGATGCTGATCCTCCCCGGGATCGAGATCAACTATCGGCCGCTGTCGCAGCATGTGGGCAAGGTGACGGGCGACCGGGAGACTCTCTATGTATTGAACCACCCAGCCCGCTACGGGCTCACGGTGGCGGAGACGCTCCGGCGGGTCCGTGTCATCACGCAGGCGGGGCTTCCCATCCATGCGGTGGAGATCACGGATACCGGAGTCTATCAGGCCGAGTACGACGTGGAGAAGATCGCGCTCCCGAAGATCGCGACGGACGATTCTCACCGCGATCCTCACGTCGGTCGGGCCTGGGTCGAGGTGGATGCGCCGCGGAACGCGGACGCGATCATCAAGGCCATCAAGGCCGGTGACTTCCGCGTGGGGTTCGCCGCTCGAGGCCGGGAAGCCGATGCGCGAGCCTTGGATTTCCTCGGCTACGGCGACTAGCGAAGCCGTACCCTCCAGGATCGACGCGCCCGGAGATCGCCGTCTGACGCGGCTCGCGCCGAGTCAGCTCGCGCGAGTCAGTCGATCGGCTGATCCCTCCACGAGGAGCGGGTGCGGGACAGTCAGCCCAGGGGCCTCCGCGGTCTTCAGTCCTCGCGGTCTTCAGATTGATGACCAGTTCCAGCCTGGCTGCTCGACGGGGAGCTGGCCCGGCCATTGGGTCTTGGCGCCGATGCTTCGGAGCAGCATGGATGTGAGGGTCGGGACAGCGCGGCTGAGCAGATCCGGCTCGTCGCTCTGGAGCCACTGGATGACCACTTCGTTGACGGCGCCGAGCCAGGCGAGGGTCGCCACGCGCGTGTCGAGGGGCAGGATGGAGCCTTCGGCCATGGCCTGGTCGAGGTACGCCTGGATCAGCGCGGCGAACCGCCGGTGCACCTCGGCACGCTTCGCCTCGTAGGCCGAGCCCAGGCTCACCGACTCGAGGAGGAGGATTCGGGCCAGCTCTCGATGGCGCGCGAAGGTCAGGAGCCCGGCACGCAGGGCCGCCTCCACTTTCCAGAGCGCGCCGTGCGAGCCCTCGATGGCCGTCGCCACCGCCTCGGCCAGGCGCGCCGAGAACTCGTCGACCAGGGCCAAGAAGAGGGCCTCCTTGTTCGGGAAGTGATGGTAGACGGCGCCCTTCGAGGTCCGGGACGCGCGGACGATATCGTCCACCACGGCTCTGTGATACCCTTTCTCCGCGAAGACTTGAAGCGCTGCCTGGAGAATCCTGTCCCGCGTCGCTGCCTTGCTCATGGGGAGAACGCGTGCCGCTGATTCGGATCGGCCATAGCCCCGACCCCGATGATGCCTTCATGTTCTACGCCCTCACCGCGGGCAAGGTGAAGGCCCGGGACATCGACGTCGAGCATGTCCTGGAGGACATCGAGTCGCTCAACCGCCGGGCACGCACGGCTGAGCTCGAGGTCACGGCAGTCTCGGCCGCTACCTATACCCTGATCCATGATCGGTACCGGATGATGGACCCCGGGGCCTCGATGGGGAAGGGCTACGGGCCCATCCTCGTCGCCCGAGACTCCACGGACCCGAAGGAGATCGCGGACAAGGTCATCGCGATCCCGGGCAGCCACACCACCGCCGCCATGCTCTTGCGCCTCTACGTGGGCGATCCGCCCATCATCGTGGTGGCCTTCGACAAGATTCCGCAGGCTGTGCTCGAAGGGCAGGCCGATCTGGGTCTCTTGATCCACGAGGGGCAGATCACGCATCAGAGCATGGGCCTGCACAAGGTGCTCGACATGGGGCAGCTGTGGGAGCGGGACACGGGGCTGCCGCTGCCGCTGGGGATCAACGTGATGCGCCGTGACCTGGGTGAGGATGTGCACCACCGCTTGTCCCAGGCCCTGCGCGATTCCATCGACTACGCCTACGCGCATATGGACGAAGCCCTCGAGTACGCGATGCGCTACGGCCGCGGCATCGACAAGGAGACCTGCCGCCGGTTCGTCCTGATGTACGTGAACGACTACACGCGGCACCTCGGAAGCGAGGGACGCACGGCGCTTGAGCGGCTCTATCAGATGGCGCATGCGAAGGGGCTGATTCCCGCCATCCCGCCGGTCGACCCGATCTAGCCCGCTCTATTCTCGAGCTTCTCTCTGACAGGCTTTGGGCCCCGATGCTCTCGTTCGCTTCCCGCGAGAGGGCAGTGCCGCGCTCAGTACGTGCGGAGGATCTCGTAGGTGGTGGTACGCTGGGCCGGGGTGAAGCCAGCCTCCCGGATGAGCGCGATGATCTCTTCCACCGTGGTCTTGTTCACGTAGTCGGCCGCGGCGTGGACATTCTCCTCAAAGAGCGTCCCGCCGAAGTCGTCCGCGCCCCAGTGAAGCGCCACCTGCCCCGCCCGCTTGCCTTCCGAGAACCACGAGGCCTGGATGTGGGGGAAATTGTCGAGATAGAGCCGCGAGACGGCCAGCATGCGGAGATAGGTATTGGGCCCCTTGTAGGTCTTGATCCACTTCTCGAGGAGGGTATTGCCGGGCTTGAAGGACCAGGGCACGAAGGCGGTGAAGCCGCCGGACTCGTCCTGCAGTTCGCGGATCGCATCCAGATGGTCGAGGATGTCCTCGGGGCCCTCGACGTGGCCGTACATCATGGTCGCGGTCGATCTCAAGCCCTGGCGATGCGCCTCACGATGGACGTCGAGCCAGGCAGCGGGACCACCCTTCTTGGGCTCGATTCTTTTCCTCACCCGCTCGGAGAGCACCTCGGCACCACCGCCCGGCAGGGTGGTCTGCCCCGCTTCCTTCAGGAGCGCGACGACCTCGCCCACGGACTTGCCGGCCACCTGCGCGATGGTCTGGATTTCGGAGGCGGTGAAGAAGTGGGGCGTGACGCCGGGGAAGCGCCGCCGGGTCTCGCGAACGAGCGACAGGTAGTAGTCGAGGGGGAGCGCCGGGTTATGGCCGCCTTGTAGGAGCACGGCCGTGGCGCCCTGCCGGGAGGCCACCGCGACCTTGGCCATCACCTCCTCCACCGTGAGCGTGTACGCCTCCTTGTCGCCGGGCTTGCGGTAGAAGGCGCAGAACTGGCAGTCGGTGACGCAGACATTGGTGTAGTTCGGGTTCGAGTCGATGACGAAGGTGACGCGCTTCTCCGGGAAGCGCCGGAACCTCTCCTCCTGAGCCAGGCTGCCAAGCCCCAGGAGCGGTGCCTCGGTGAGCAACCAGAGCCCGTGGGACCGATCGAGCCGCGTTCTCGCTTCCGCCTTGTCCCGGATCTGGCCCAGCATGGCAAAGCTTTTCTCGAGAGGTTCTCAGTTCCAGACGGCGACCACGTTGTAGAGAGCGTCGCGTTCCACCGGGACCTTCCCCGCATCCCGGATGATGCGGAGGATCTGCTCACGGGCCAGACCGGCGGGGCTCTCGGCCTTGGCCATGTGGGCGATCTTCTCCTCCTCGAGGGTGCCGTTGACGTCGGAGGCGCCGAAGTGCAGGGCGAGCGAGGCGGTCGCCTCGCCGATCATCACCCAGTACGCCTCGATGTGCGGGAAGTTGTCGAGCAACAGTCTGGAGGCGGCGATCGTCCTCAGGTCGTCCGTCGGGGGCGTTTGGCGGGGGACGAGCTTGGTGGTCCCCACCTGGTACGAGAGCGGAATGAAGGTGAGGAAGCCGCCGGACCTTTCCTGCTGCTCACGCAGCCGTAAGAGGTGGTCGACGCGCTCCTCGAGAGTCTCCACGTGGCCGTAGAGCATGGTCGCGTTGGTCCGGATCCCGAGTGAGTGCGCGATGCCGTGGATCTCCAACCAGCGAGCGGCGTCGGCCTTGCCGGTGAAGTGAAGGAGCCTGCGGAGCCGCTCGGAGAAGATCTCGGCTCCCCCGCCCGGCATGGAGCGCAGGCCGGCCTTCTTGAGCCGGCTCAGGGCCTCGTGCGGTTGGATCTTCCAGCGCCGCCAGAAGTAGTCGATCTCGGCGGCGGTGAAGGCCTTGATCTGCGTCTCCGGGCGAGCGGCGTGGATGGCAGCGATCATCCGCTCGAAGTACTCGAAGGGCCAGTCCGGATGGTGGCCGCCCGTGATGTGGACCTCGCGGGTGCCCGGCTTGATCATCTGGAGCACGTCCTCGATGGAGTTCTCGAAGGCTCCAGCCTCGCCTGTCTTCCTCGCGAAGTCGCAGAAGCTACACGACAGCACGCAGACATTGGTGGGGTTCACGTAGCGGTTCATCACGAAGAAGACCCGGTCCCCATGGCGGCACGACTTGGCGAAGTCGGCCATGCGGCCCACCCCATGGAGGTCGTCGGTTTGAAACAGGAGAACGCCGTCCTCGCGGGTCAGGCGGCGGCCGGCCTGAACCTTTTCCCAGAGGGGCCGGAGGCGGTGGTCGCGGATCAAGAGCGGAGCGATCGCGGCAACGGGCATGGGCGTCTCCACTGAGTTGACAGACCGACTGGTCGGTCTGATTCTAAATGGCCGTCTCAGGTACTGTCAAGCCAACCTCCCCCGTCGCGGCGGTTGGCTTGACGGCTCTGTCGGGCGTGTGTAATAGTCCCCGCGTTATGCCCACATCCGTAGGCCGGTGGAGGTCCCCCTGGCAGCAGCGCTGAGGGAGCTGGCCCGGAAGATCGACCGCTTCCAGGACGCCTTCGGCCGGGGCGTGTCCTGGATCATGCTCTTCATGGTCCTCGTGGTGTTCTTCGACGTGATCATGCGCTACGCGTTCAGCCAGAGCAGCGTGTTCACCCAGGAACTCGAGTGGCACCTGTTCGGCCTCGTCTACCTACTGGGCGCGGGCTACACCATGCTCTTCGACGAGCACGTGCGCGTGGACATCCTGTACTCGCGCTGGTCGCCCCGCAAGAGAGCCTGGTTCGACTTCGCCCTCGCGTTCATCTTCTTCTTCCCGTCCTGCCTCATGGTGATCTACACTGCGTGGCCCTTCGTGAGGAACTCGTTCCTCGTCTACGAGGGTTCACCGGACCCCGGGGGGATTCCGTTCCGCTTCCTTCTCAAGTCGGCGATCATCGTCGGATTCCTGCTGCTCATGGTCCAGGGGATCTCGCAGACCATCAAGAACTACTTCGTGGCCAGAGGCTGGGAAGAGCCCGAGATCCGGGCCAAGGATATCGTCTAGGATGCTGCCCCTCGACCAGACGCTCGGCGCGCTGATGTTCGTCGGGATGATCGCGTTCCTGTTCCTGGGCTTCCCGGTGGCCTTCAGCCTCACGTTCACCGGGCTCTTCTTCGGGATCCTCGGCGTGTCGCTCGGTGTCCTGCATGCGAACTTCTTCGACATCCTGCCGCTCAGGATCTGGGGCACGATGACCAATTTCACGCTCCTCGCGGTGCCGCTCTTCGTCTTCATGGGGGTGGCCCTCGAGAAGTCGGGGCTGGCCGAGGAGCTGCTGGAGACCATGGCGCTGGTCTTCGGGAAGCTGAGGGGCGGCATCGCGATCTCGGTGGTCGTCGTGGGTGCGATCCTGGCCGCCTCCACGGGGATCGTCGGCGCCAGCGTGATCACCATGGGGCTGATCTCGCTCCCCACGATGCTCCGCCGGGGCTACAGCAAGGAGCTCATCTGCGGGACCATCTGCGCCTCGGGTACGCTCGGGCAGATCATCCCGCCCAGCGTGATCCTGATCCTTCTGGGCGACATCATGGGGGTGCCGGTGGGTGACCTCTACATCGGCGCCGTGATCCCGGGGTTACTCCTGGTCGGGCTCTACATCCTGTACCTCGCCATCCTCTCGCGGTGGAAGCCGGAGCTGGCGCCGCCCATCCCCGCCGCCGAGCTGGCGGCCTTCCGCGGTGACGCCCTCAAGCGCGTCACCATCGCCCTGATTCCGGCCCTGGTCCTCATCGTGGGAGTGCTCGGTTCCATCTTCGCCGGCATCGCCTCCCCGACGGAGGCCGCGTCGGTGGGCGCGGCGGGCGGCCTCATCCTCACCATGCTGAAGGGCCGCTTCTCCATGAGCATGCTCCGGGGGGTCATGCAGTCAACCACGCGCATCACGAGCCTGGCGTTCATCATCCTGGTGGGGGCCAACTGCTTCGGGCTGGTCTTCCGAGGCCTCAACGGCGACCACCTCATCCAGGATTTCCTCAAGGGGTTGCCGTTCGGCTCCTACGGGGTGCTGGCCCTGGTCATGCTGGTCATCTTCATCCTGGGCTTCTTCATCGACTTCTTCGAGATCTGCTTCATCCACGTGCCGATCCTGACGCCGATTCTCGTGACCCACTTCGGTTTCGATCCCGTGTGGCTCGGCGTGGTGATCGGCGTCAACCTGCAGACCTCCTTCCTGACACCGCCCTTCGGCTTCGCGCTGTTCTACCTCCGCGGCGTGGCGCCGCCCCAGATCACGACGCCCGACATCTACCGGGGGGTGATCCCCTTCGTGACGCTCCAGCTCATCGGGCTCACGCTGGTCATCCTCTATCCGCAGCTCGCGTCGTTCCTGATCCACGCGCTGCGCTGAGCCACCGGCGCGACCGGCGAAAAAAAGGGGCGGAGCCAACCGGCCCCGCCCCTGTGCGTCGTCCGCGGGCGGTGTTACACGGCCGCGATCTGGGCGTGGTAGGCGGCCTCCGAGATCAGGCGCCAGTCGTTGAGCTGGGACTCGAACTTCTTGACCGAGGCATAGACCTTCTTCGCCTGCGGGGTCTTCTCCGACTCGTCTTTGAGCACCTGGTCGGAGAGCTTCTTGAGCGCCTTGAGCGTGTCGTTCGAGAGGTTCAGGATCTCCACCCTGCTCTTGAACTCGGTCTTGAGCTTCTGGAGGGCGATGGCGTTCTTCGTCTCGTACTCCATGAACGTGGTGACCTGGATCGTCTCAGAGGCATGGTCGATGATGGCCTTGAGATCGGCTGGCAGCGCATCGTAGGCCTTCTTGTTGAAGCCGAACTCGGCCGTGGTCCCGGGCTCGTGCCAGCCGGGGTAGTAGTAGTGCTTGGCGGCGTTGTGCAGGCCGAGCTTCATGTCGTCGTGCGGTCCCACCCACTCCGTGGAGTCGATGACGCCGCGCTCGAGGGCGGTGTAGATCTCGCCACCCGGCGTCAGGATCACGGTGCCGCCGGCCGCGGCCACGATCTTGCCGCCAAGGCCGGGAATGCGCATCTTGAGGCCCTTGTAATCGGCGATGCTGTTGATCTTCTTCCTGAACCAGCCGGCCATCTGCACGCCCGTGGATGGGCCGGGGCGGGGCACGATGCTGAAGGCCGCGTAGGTCTCCTCCCAGAGCTTGAGACCGTCGCCGTGCAGGTACCAGGCCATCATGCCCTGCGGGTTGAAGCTGAACGGCACGGCCGAGAACCACTGGACGGCCGGCTCCTTGCCCGCCCAGTAGTAGGGCGCGCCCATGAAGCACTCGATGGTGCCCTGGGAGGTGGCGTCGAAGCAGCCGAAGGCCGGCATCAGCTCGCCGCCGGCGAAGACCTGGATCTTCAGCCGCCCCCCGCTCATATCCTCGACGATCTTGCCCAGTCTCTGTGCCCCTCCCTGCAGCACGTCGAGGGCCGGGGTCCAGGTTGTGGACATGCGCCACTGGAACTTGGGCTGCGCGATGACGTTGGGCGCGTCCACCACGGCGGCTGCCGCGCCGGCGGCGGCCAGGGTGGCGCCTTTCAGGATGAACCGCCTACGACCTTCCATAGGACACCTCCGTGGTGTGGGTTCCATCGCAACAGCGGGAGGCCAAGCCTCGAAATGGGCGCGCCAACGATATCACAACTCCCGGCCTCAACGGATCAAACCGGTCGCTGCCGAGGTTGGTTCCCGAGGTCTCGGCTGCCGGGTCCCGGCGGCCCGGCCGCACCGTCGAGCGTGAGAGGGTCGAGGTCGCTGTTCTGCTTGAACGTGCTCACGAGCGTCCAGCAGGAGGGGAAGGCGGCGAACACCGTGCGCAGATCACGGCGCCGGGGCGGTTCACCGGCGCGCGCGCGGCGTGCTATCCTTACGGGCCGTGAAGCCTGAGCCCGGGCTGTGCTTCGAGGACCTCAAGGTGGGCGATGAGTACCGGTCGCCCGGCCGGACGGTCACGGAAGCCGACATCGTCATCTTCGCGGGACTGACCGGGGACTACAACGTGCTCCACACCGACGCAGAGCACATGAAGTCCTCCCTCTACGGCGAGCGCATCGCCCACGGGCTACTCGGTCTTTCCATCCAGCACGGGCTCCTGGCTCGGAGCATGCCCGACCGCCGCGGGGAGCGGTTCATCGGGCTCAAGTGGAAGTTCAGAGGGCCAATCAAGATCGGCGACACGCTGCATGCCTGGGCGCGCGTCATGGCCAAGAAGGATGCCGACGAACCCAGGTGGGGCGTGGTCACCATGGAGCGGCAGGTCCTCAACCAGCGCGGCGAGGTGGTGCAGGAGGGTGAGACCGAGCATCTGGTGAGCCGGCGGCTCGACTGAGGCTCGCGATGGACCCGGTTGCGCCCGACGGTAAGCTTTACTTCGAGGATGTGAGGATCGGGCTCGCCCTCGAGACGCCCGGCATGACGCTGACCGAGACCCACGTGACGCTCTTCGGCGCGGTGATCGGCGATCGGCCGGCGGATCCCCAGGGGGTCCCCGATCTGTTGCCTCTGTGTCTCTCCTCGGGGCTCGGATGGCGGCTGCCTCAGCTTCCGCTCGTGGTGCTGGCCTTCATGGGTGCCGAGTGGAGGTTCCTGAGGCCCGCGCGCGTCGGCGACACCATCCGCTGCGTGTCGAGGAGCCTGGCCAAGCGATCGTTGAAGGAAGGCGGGGTCGTCATCGAGGAGCGGAACATCCTGAACCAGCGCGACGAGGTGGTCCAGCGGGGCAAGCTGACTCTCCTCGTCGCCAAGCGGCCGGCGGAAGACCGCTCGCGCGCCGAGGGGACCGCGTCATGACGGGCGCGCCGCCCCGTGTCCTCATCCTCACGGCCTCCTACGGCTCGGGCCATAACCGGGTGGCCGCAACGCTCGCCGGCGAGTTCCGCCGGGCCGGCGCGCTGGCCCGGGTGGTGGACCACTTCCATGACCTGGTTCACCCCGAGTTCGACCGCCTGACACGGAGCCTCTACTACGCCGTGCTGCGCCGCGCGCCCGTGCTCTGGGGAATCGCGTACTGGCTCGGTGACCAGCTCAGCGTGTCCTCCCCCTTGCTCATGGGCATCAACCGCCTGGGCACACGGAGGCTCGGTGGGCTCCTGGCGTCCGAGCCTCCCGACCACGTGGTGTCCGTTCACCCCACGCCCGTCGCGGGGCTGTCCGAGCTTCGCTCGCGCGGCGTCCCGGTCCCCTCGCACACGACCGTGTTCACGGACTTCGTGGCCCATACCCAGTGGATCCACCCCCATGTGGACCGCTACTGCGTCCCTGCCGAGGAGATCGCGCGCGACCTGACGGCCCGCGGGGTGCCTCGCGAGCGCGTCATCGTGACCGGTATCCCCGTAGGCCAGGATTTCACGGAGCCCTCCGAGCGCGCCCACGCCCGGCTCGCGCTCGGCCTCTCGCCCCGGCTGCCGGTGCTCCTGTTCATGGACGGCTCGGGAGGCGGCTTCGGCCGCCTCGAGGAGGCGACGCGAACGCTCTTCCGGATGGAGGAGCCGCTCCAGGCCGTGATGGTCACGGGGCGGGACGAGCGGCTCGAGCCCAGGCTGCGCGAGCTGGCCTCCGGCCGCGAGTCGCGAGTGAAGATCTTCGGTTACGTGGACAACGTCCGCCAGTTCATGGCGGCGGCCGATTTCCTCGTGACCAAGGCGGGAGGCCTGACGCTCGGCGAGGCGCTGGCCGCCGAGCTGCCCGTGATCTGCTTCGGCTCCCTGCCCGGGCAGGAGGCGCGGAACGAGCGCTTCGCGGCCATGGCCGGCGTGGCCCTCGTCGCCAGCTCCGGCGCGCAGCTCCAGCGCGTGATCGGCGCAGCGCTCCGCGATCCGATCCTCCTCCGCAATATGCGAGAACGCATCCGCCTCTACCGTCGGCCCCGCGCCGCCGCGCAGATCGTCGAGCTGGTGCTGGCGGGACACGGGGTGGCGCGGGAGCGCGCGTCGTGACCGCCGCCGCGATCTGGCTCGTGGCGCCGCCCGCACTCTGGGCGGCGTACACGTGGGGCTCCTATCTGTTCAGCCCGGGTGGCATCTGGCGCGGTCGCGGGTCGGAGTATCGTGCGGCGCTCACATTCGATGATGGCCCCGACCCGGCTCACACGCCCCGCGTGCTGGATATCCTGGCACGCGAGCGCGTGCCCGCGACCTTCTTCCTGATCGGCCGGCGCGCCGCCCGTGCCCCCGAGCTCGCGCGGCGGATCGTCGACGAGGGCCACGACCTCGGCAATCACACCTGGAGTCACCGGAGTCTCTGGCTCTGCGGGCCCCGCGAGACCGAGCGGGAGATCGTCCAGGGTCATGAGGCCATCGCCCTCGCCGCCGGGAGCGCCCCGCGCTTCTTTCGCGCCCCGTGGGGCATGACCAACCTCGCCGTATTCCCGGTGCTCCGGCGGTTGAGCACACCCTGCGTGTTCTGGACCGTGCAGCCCGAGGGCCGGCGCCCCGCCGATCCAGAGCTGCAACTGCGAAGGGTCACGGAGCGCGTGAAGCCGGGGGCGATCCTCGACCTCCACGACGCCGACGGCGTGCCGGGCGCCGGAGCCCGCATCGTCCAGGCATTGCCGGGCCTCATCGCCGCGGTCCGCAGAGCGGGCTATACCCTGGCCGGGCTGCGCGACCTGCTGTAGAATCTTTCCACCTCGAGGGTACGGGCCGCGTGGAGAGAGGCTCGCGCGACGTGATCGAGGTTCGCGCGTCGGCTTTGCCGGCGCAATCGATTGCTGGGGGAAGGGTTTCGGAAGGGGGGCAAAGCCGCCCGCCGAGTTCAACAAAGGAGCCATGACATGGCAGTCGACCCCCGCCGCAAGAGCCGCATCCTCCTCGACGGTCCGGACCGCGCCCCCGCGCGCGCCATGATGAAGGCCGTCGGCTTCAGCGATCAAGATCTCTCGCGCCCCCAGATCGGCGTCGCCCATAGCTGGATCGGGACGATGCCGTGCAACTGGAATCACCGGAAGCTGGCCGAGAGGGTGATGCAGGGGATACGGGCCGCGGGCGGCACGCCCATCGAGGTCAACACCATCTCGATCACCGACGGCATCACCATGGGAACCGAGGGGATGAAGGGCTCGCTGATCAGCCGCGAGGTCGTGGCCGACTCGGTGGAGCTGGTGGCGCGCAGCCACATGTTCGACGGCCTCGTCACCATCTCGGGCTGCGACAAGACCATCCCGGGCATGGTCATGGTCTTGGGACGGCTCAACATCCCGGGGCTGATGCTCTACTGCGGCTCCATCATGTTCGGCCGGTGCGCGGGCTCGTCGGGCCCCTTCGCCAACCGCAACCTGACCATCCAGGACGTGTTCGAAGCGGTTGGCGCCTACAACGCCGGCAAGATCTCGCTCGAGGAACTCAAGGACGTGGAGGACCACGCCTGCCCGGGGGAAGGGGCCTGCGGCGGGCAGTTCACCGCCAATACCATGGCCACGGCCTACGAGATGCTCGGTATCTCGCCCATGGGCTGGAACGGCATCCCCGCCGTGGACCCGCGCAAGGAGGAGGTGGCCTTCGAGTGCGGGAAGCTGGTCATGGAGCTGGTGCAGAAGGGGGTCACGCCGCGCTCGCTCATCACGCGCAGGAGCTTCGAGAACGCCATCGCGGGCGTCATGGCCACCGGCGGCTCCACCAACGCGGTGCTCCACCTGCCGGCCAGCGCCCGGGACTTCGGCATCAAGCTCTCCATCGACGACTTCGACCGCATCTCGAGGAAGACCCCGGTAGTGGCCGACCTCAAGCCGTGGGGCAACTACACGGCGCCCGAGATGCACGAGGCGGGCGGCATGCCCGTGGTCGGCAAGCGCCTGCTCGAGGCGAAGCTGCTCCACGCGGCGGAGAGGACCGTCACTGGGCACACCATCGGGGAGGAGGTCAAGCGAGCGACGGAGACGCCGGGGCAGCGGGTGGTCAAGCCGCTCTCGCAGGCGCTCAAGCCGTCGGGCGGCATCGCCATCCTCCGCGGGAACCTTGCCCCGGGCGGCTGCGTCATCAAGCTGTCAGGGCACAAGCGCGACTCGCACCGCGGGCCGGCGCGCGTTTTTGAGCGCGAGGAGGACGCCTTCCGGGCCGTCAAGGACGGGAAGATCAAGGCCGGCGACGTGATCGTGATCCGGTACGAGGGGCCCAAGGGTGGGCCGGGCATGCGCGAGATGCTCCACGTGACGGGCGCGCTCCAGGGCGCGGGGCTCGGCGACAGCGTAGCGCTCATGACCGACGGGCGCTTCTCCGGCGCGACCCACGGTTTCATGATCGCCCACATCGTGCCCGAGGCCGCCGAGCGCGGCCCCATCGCGGCTTTGAAGAACGGCGACATGATCAACATCGACGTGAAGAAGCGGCGGCTCGACGTGGAGCTGTCGGCGGCCGATCTCAAGCAGCGCCTGGCCAAGTGGAAGGCGGCCAAGCCGCGCTACGCGAGCGGCGTCTTCTACAAGTACGCGAAGATGGTGTCGAACGCCTCCGAAGGCGCGGTCACGAGCTAGGAAGGATTGTGGGCTAGCCGACTCCCTCTCAGTGACCGGGGCGCCCCGCCCCGCGGGCCCGTCCTGGCGCGCTACGCGAGGCGGATGTCGTCTATACATTCGAACGTCCTTCGCGGTATACTCCGGCCGCCGACGGCCCTGAAGGCGCGGGGCCGCGTTTCGCTCATCCCTGCCAAAGGAGGCCAGGTTTATGCGTCAAACCCGTCGGGAATTCGTCAAGACGAGCGCCGTCGGAGCCGGCGCGCTCTCCGGAGCGCTGGCGTTTCCGATGGTATCGCGCGCCCAGCAGAAGAAGCTCACGGTCTGGTGGAACCGCGGGTACTACAAGGAAGAAGACGAGGCGATGCTGAAGATCGCCGAGGAGTTCAAGAGGGCGAAGAACGTCGACCTCGACATCTCCTTCACGATCCAGGAGGATCTGCTCAAGAAGATCATCAGCGCGCTCACCGCGCGCCGGGGTCCGGACGTCGCCTTCTGCTTCTACAACGACTGGGAGGTCATCCCCAAGTACGCCTGGGAGGGCAAGCTGGTCGAGACCACCGACGTCATCAACGAGCTCAAGCCGCGCTACTTCGAGAAGTTCCTGCCCGTGGCCTACGTCTACGACAACACGGCCAAGAAGCGCGCCTACTACGGCGTGCCGATCGAGGCCCAGACCATGCACATCCACTACTGGCGCGATCTCGTCAAGGAGGCCGGCCTGCCCGACGACCCGGACAAGATCCCGATGAAGTGGGAGGACTACTGGAATTTCTGGAAGAAGGCGCAGGACAACCTCAGGAAGAAGGATCCGGCCAAGTACGGGAAGGTGTACGGGGTCGGGATGACCGAGTCCTCGAGCGCCTCGGACACGATCTACAACTTCGAGATGGCGCTGCTCTCCTATGGCGGGCAGGTGTTCTCCGAGGAGGGCAAGGTCGTGGCCGATCAGCCCAAGAACCACGAGGCCATCGGGAAGACGCTCAAGTTCTTCGCCGACCTGTTCAACTCGGGCTACGTCCCGCCGGACACCCTGAACTGGTCGGATGGGGACAACAACGCGAACTTCCACTCCAAGTCCATCGTCATGACCCCGAACCCGTCGGTGAGCATTCCCGCCCACCAGTTCTTCACCAATCCGGACAGCTACTTCAACAAGTCGGCGACCATCGAGTGGCCGGACGGTCCCGACGGCCGGAAGCCGACTTACATGATCGCGGTGAAGACGGTCATCGTCCCCAAGGACTCCACCAACAAGGACCCGCAGCTCGGCAAGGAGTTCATCAAGTTCGTCGTGGAGCAGAAACGCTTCACCGAGTACGTCAAGGGCGCCAACGGACGCTGGTTCCCAGCCTTCAAGGACGTGGCCGCCGACCCGTTCTTCGCCAAAGGCCAGGCGGGCAAGGGCGGCGTGCTGGACCCGCACCTGCCGACCGTCACCCGGATCTACCTGGAACGGCCCACGCGCGTGTTCGACCACTGGAAGAACCCGGCCATGTCCCAGATCTACGCCGAGAATGTCTGGGGCAAGGCGATGGCCCGCACGAACGTGGACAAGTGGACGCCGGAGAAGGCGACCGACGAGGCCATCGGGCGCATCAAGACCATCGTCGCCCAGTGGCGGTAGCGCCGCCCGGCTCTCGTGGCTGACGGTCTCGCGTCGGCGAAGCCCCCGCACTTCCTCCTGCGGTCGGTGACCGCGGCGGCAGACGTCCTGTCGCCGCGGTCGCGGAATCTCCCGGGGCTGCTCTTCTCGTTGCCCCTGATCGCGCTCTTCCTCGCCTTCGTCGCCTATCCCCTCTACTTCGAGGTCACCCAGGCCCTCGACCGCCACACCTACGAGGTGTTGTTCTCGGACCCGATCTACGTCCAGACGGTGGTCAACACCCTCGTCTACGTGGGGATCGCGGTCAACCTGAAGCTCTTCCTGGCGCTCCTGCTCTCGGGGGTCCTCGAGAGCGACGACCGCGCGACGCGGTTCCTCTCCGCGATCTTCCTCCTGCCCTGGGCCATTCCGGTGCTCCCAGGGATCCTGTCGGTGCGCTGGATGATGTCCTCGCAGTGGGGCATCCTCAACCTGATCAGCGAGGACCTGGGGTGGGGGACCCACCACTGGCTCGCCTCCCGCTGGACCGCCATCGGCGCCCTCGTCCTGTTCCACATCTGGAAGTACCTGCCGTTCTGGACCGTGATCCTGCTCGCCGCCCGGCGCGGCATCCCCAGGCAGCTCTACGAGGCGGCGGCCATCGACGGGGCCGGCGTGTTCCAGACCTTCCGCCACATCTCCTTCCCGCTGCTGGCGGGGATCTACCTGATCTGCTCGCTCCTCTCCATGGTGTTCACCATGGGGGACTTCACCAACGTCTGGCTCATGACGGGCGGCGCGCCGGGCGACTCGACCCACGTGCTGGCCACGCTCGCCTACCGCTACACGTTCCGGATGGGCAAGATCGACTGGGGTGTGGGCGTCTTCGCCACCGCGCTGCCTGTCACGCTGCTCTTCATCTTCATCCTGATCAGGAAGATCAGATGAATTCCGGGAAGCTCTGGATCACGGTCGTACGCGCGATCACCCTCGCCATCGTGACGGCCTGGACGCTCTTCCCCATCTACTACATGCTCAACCTGGCCGTCACGCCGTGGGACGATCTGTTCCGGCCGGTCTACTGGGTCAAGCACCCGACGCTCGAGAACTTCAAGTTCGTGCTGTTCCAGCAGAGCCCCTTCGTGAAGTACTTCTGGCGCTGGCTCGCCAACAGCCTAGTGGTCTCCGCCGCCGTGATGCTGGCGGTGCTGGTCGTCGCGGCCCTCGGGAGCTTCGCGCTGGGACGCATCCGCTTCGCGCTCGGACGCTTCGTCTCGGGGATGACGCTCTTCACCTACATCATCCCGGCCTCCTTCCTGTCGATCCCGTTCTTCAAGATCATGGGCGACTACAATCTCCTGGACACGTACTGGGCTCTCATCTTCGCCATGACCACCTTCGCGGCGCCCTACGCGCTCTGGGTACTCTGGGACTACGCCAAGACCATCCCCGCGGAGATCGACGAGTCGGCGGCCATCGACGGGGCGGGGACGCTGGCCATCTTCTTCCGCATGTACCTGCCGCTCATCACGCCGCCGCTGATCGCGGTCGGCACCTACGCGTTCTTCTTCGCCTGGAACGAGTACCTGTACGCGGTCCTGCTGCTCCAGGGCGAGACGATGATCACGCTGCCGGTGGGCATGGGGAACTTCCTCACCACGGACGACGCGCCGTGGAACCTCTTGATGGCGCTCTCGGTGATCTACGCCGTCCCGCCGGTGATCTTCTACTACGTCTTCCGCCGATACCTGACGCACGGCCTCGTCTCGGGCGCCGTCCAGGGGACTTAGCGCCGAGCCGAGTCGCTTGGCCGCACGTGCCCTTCCGCCATATCAGGCGGGCAGCCACCCCCGGACCGGTACACCGGTCGCAATGCTAGAATGGCGTCATGAAAGTGCCCGAGCGAGCCCGGCGTCTTCGCGATGCGTTCGAGCGTCGGATCCTCGTCCTCGACGGCGCCATGGGCACCATGATCCAGTCGAAGAACCTGGGCGCCCCAGACTTCGGGGGGGCCCAGTATGAGGGCTGCAACGAGCACCTCAACCTGACCCGCCCGGATGTGATCCGAGGCATCCACGAGGCATACCTCGAGGCGGGGGCCGATCTCGTCTCAACCAATTCCTTCGGCTGTGCACCGTATGTACTTGGCGAATATGGGCTCGATGCTCGTTGCCACGAGATCGCTCTGGGGGCGGCCCGGCTGGCCCGGGAGTCGGCCGAGCGCCACTCCACGCCCGAGCGGCCGCGCTTCGTCATCGGCGCCATGGGGCCGGGCACGCGATCCATCACTGTCATGCGCAACGTGACCTTTGATCAGGTGCGAGAGGGTTACTACCTCCAGGCCGGCGCCTTGATCGAGGGCGGTGTGGACGCCCTGCTGCTGGAGACCTGTCAGGATACGCTGAATGTCAAGGCGGCGGCCATCGGGGTCAAGCGGGCCATGGCCGAGGCGGGGCTCGACCTGCCCTTGATGGTGAGCGGAACCATCGAGCCGATGGGCACCATGCTGGCGGGGCAGAGCGTGGATGCGCTCTACGCCTCGCTCGAGCACCTGGGCCTCTTCTCCATCGGGCTCAACTGCGCCACCGGCCCGGAGTTCATGACCGATCATCTGCGCACGCTCTCGGACATCGCCACCTGCTTCGTCACGGTGTATCCCAACGCGGGGCTCCCTGACGAGCACGGTCACTACGAGGAGACGCCCGAGAGCCTCGCGCTCAAGATGCGCCGCTTCGCCGACGAGGGGTGGGTCAACCTGGTGGGTGGCTGCTGCGGGACGACGGCCGCCCACACGCGCGCGCTCGCCCGGCTGGTGGAGGGCAGGTCGCCGCGGCGTCCGGCGACGTCCCGCGCGCCGGCGGTGAGCGGTATCGAGGTGCTTTATCCCGGCGACGACAACCGCCCGGTGATCGTGGGGGAGCGTACCAATGTCATCGGCTCGCGCAAGTTCAAGGAGCTGATCGTCGAGAACAAGTTTGAGGAGGCGGCCGAGCTGGGACGGACCCAGGTGCGGAGCGGCGGGCAGGTGCTGGACGTCTGCCTCGCCAATCCGGACCGCGAGGAGGCGGCCGACATGGAGCGTTTCATGGCCTTCATCACCCGGAAGGTCAAGGTCCCGCTCATGATCGACTCGACGGACCCGGCGGTCATCGAGCTGGCGCTCGAGCGATGCCAGGGCAAGGGCATCGTCAACTCGATCAACCTCGAGGACGGCGTCGAGCGCTTCGAGAAGGTCGTGCCCCTCATCAAGACCTACGGCGCCGCCGTGGTGGTGGGCTGCATCGACGAAAACAAGCAGCAAGGCATGGCCGTCACCGCGGAGCGCAAGCTTGCCATCGCCCTACGCTCCTACCACCTCTTGACCGAGGAGTACGGCCTGCCCGCGCGCGACCTGATCTTCGACGCCCTGGTCTTTCCCGTGGGGACGGGCGACGCGAACTACATCGGCTCGGCGGTGGCGACCATCGAGGGTGTCCGCGCCATCAAGGCGCGCCTCCCCGAGTGCAGGACCATCCTGGGCGTCTCCAATGTCTCGTTCGGGCTGCCGCCGGCGGGGCGCGAGGTGCTCAACTCGGTCTTTCTCTACCACTGCACCAAGGCGGGGCTCGACTACGCCATCGTGAACAGCGAGAAGCTGGAGCGCTACGCCTCCATTGCCGAGGAGGAGCGCCGCCTGGCCGAGGACCTGATCTACTGGCGAGGCGAAGACCCCGTGGCGGCCTTCGCCGCTCACTTCAGAGGGAAGACGAAGGTGGCCAGGGTCGAGGGCGCGGGGCTCGCGCTGGACGACCGCCTCGCCCGCTACATCGTCGAGGGCTCGAAGGACGGGCTGATCGAGGACCTGGACAGCAAACTCAAAGAAGCCGGGGCCCTGGACATCATCAACGGGCCCTTGATGAAGGGCATGGAGGAGGTGGGCCGGCTCTTCAACGACAACCAGCTGATCGTGGCCGAGGTGCTGCAGTCCGCCGAGGCGATGAAAGCCGCGGTGGGCTACCTCGAGGGCTTCATGGAGAAGGACGAGACCGCCACCCGGGGCACCCTTGTCCTCGCCACCGTGAAGGGCGACGTCCACGACATCGGCAAGAACCTCGTGGAGATCATCCTCAAGAACAACGGCTACCGCATCGTCAACCTCGGGATCAAGGTGCCGCCGGAGGACCTGATCGCCGCCTACCACAGTCACAAGCCCGACGCTTTCGGGCTCTCGGGGCTCCTGGTGAAGTCGGCTCAGCAGATGGTCGTCACCGCTCAGGACCTGAGGGCGGCCGGCATCGAGATCCCCCTCTTCGTCGGGGGCGCCGCGCTCACGCGGAAGTTCACCGCCACGCGGATCGCCGCGGAGTACCGCGGCCCGACGCTCTATGCCAAGGACGCCATGGACGGGCTCGATCTCGCGAACCGGCTGTTCGGCGCCACCACTCGCGATGGGCTCCTCGAGCAGATCCGCGCCGAGCAGGACGCGCTGCGCGCCCCCGCCGACGCCGGCGACGCGGGACCCGCGGCAGCCGCCGGGTCGGTGCCGGCGCGCTCGGCGCTGTCCCGGACGGTGTCGGTCCCCGACCCGCCCGACCTCGAGCTCCACGTGCTGCGCAATGTGCCGTTGAGCCGCATCTACCCGTACCTCAACCTCCAGATGCTGCTGGGCAAGCACCTGGGGTTGAAGGGCTCGGTGCTCCGGCTCCTATCCTCAGGTGATCCCAAGGCGCTGGAGATGAACGAAGCGCTGGAGGAGCTGAAGCGCGAAGTCACCGAGCAGGGCTTGATGCGCGCCGACGGGCTCTATCGGTTCTACAGGGCCGGATCATCGCGCGACGACCTCATGCTGTACGAGGATGGGAGCGAGGTGGCCCGCTTCCGCTTCCCCCGCCAGCCGCTGGGAGAGCGGCTCTGTCTGGCCGACTTTGCGCGCGACGTGGAGAGCGGCGACGCCGATTATGTGGCGCTCTTCGCCGTGACCTGCGGGGCGGGGATCCGCGAGCTGGCCCTACGCTGGAAGGAAGAGGGGCAGTATCTGCGCTCCCACATGCTCCAGGCGCTGGCCATCGAGTGCGCCGAGGCCTTCGCCGAGATGCTCCATGCCCGCCTCCGCACCCAGTGGGGCTTCCCGGATCCCCCGGAGATGGGCCTGTCGGACAAGCTCAAGGCGCACTACCGCGGCATCCGCGTCTCCTTCGGCTATCCCGCCTGCCCCAACCTCGCCGACCAGCGCACGCTGTTCGAGCTGCTCCGGCCCGAGCAGATCGGCTTGGGCCTCACTGAGGGCTTCATGATGGATCCCGAGGCTTCGGTCTCGGCCCTCGTATTTCACCACCCGGAGGCCAGGTACTTCAAGGCGGGTGACGGCGCCTCTGAATGACGCTGACGCGGCGCGCCTCCGGTATCAGCTCCCGGTTCCTCGCCCTGTTGACCAAGGAAGGGCTCGCCGGCAAGCGCGTGCTCGACCTCGGCTGTGGATGGGGGCGCCTCTCGCTCGTGCTGGCGCGGTCGGCGGGCCACGTCGTCGGGCTCGACCGCGGGGCGGCGCTGATCCACGAAGCACGCGAGCGGGCGGAGGCGGGCGGCCTCGACAACGTCGAATTCCACCAGGCCGACGTGGAGCAGGAGGACTATGGCCGCTGGGCGCCCGATCTCATCACCGCCCATCTCTGCGCCTCGGACGCCATCGTGGAGCGGGCGGGCCGCGCGCTCCGGCCCGGCGCCCGTCTCGGCATGGTTGCCTTCCACGTGGATCAATGGCGTGAGACGGGGAAGGTCTCCCGCTTCGCCTATGGCGAGACCCGGATGGAGGCGCTGCTCCGGGGCGCGGGCTTCGAGCCCGAGGTGATCGAGGTGGAGCGAGAGGTCAAGCAGTTCGCCACGGTGGAAGAGGGATTGGCGGCGGCCGTCGGGCTCGAGGACCGCTGGAAGGCCGATGGACGCTGGTATCGCTACCTCGGCTTCTTGGAAGCGGGGGGTCGCACGCTCACGAAGAGCCATCTGATCGTCAAGGCGCGGAAGTCATGACGCTCACATCGGCGACGCTCACCGAGTCGGTGAAGGCCTTGGCGCTCACGCTGGGCTTCCACCGGGTGGCCATCGGCCCCGCCGCCCCCCCCGATCATGGCCCCGGATTCCGGGGGTGGGTCGAAGCCGGCCATGCCGGGACCATGGCTTATCTCGAGCGGCGGCTCGAGGAGCGGCTGGATCCCGAGCGCGTCCTCCCGGGCGCGGCCTCCGTCGTCTGCGTGGCGCTCAACTACCATCAGGGCGAGGAGGCCGATCGCTCCTGGGCGCCCGTGGCGCGGTACGCCTGGGGGCGCGATTATCACGACGTCATCGCGCCGCGCCTCGAACGGCTGGCGGCCTACCTGGGAGCGGCCTGCGGCGCCTGCTGCCGAGCCTATGTGGACACGGGCCCGGTCCTCGAGCGCGACCTGGCGGCGCGGGCGGGGCTCGGCTGGATCGGCAAGAACACGATGCTGCTCCATCCGGCGCTTGGCTCGTGGTTCTTCATCGGCGTGCTCTTGACGACCGCCGAGCTGGGCCACGATAGCGCGCTGCCCGACCGGTGCGGCTCCTGCCGCGCCTGCCTCGACGTCTGTCCGACGCAGGCCTTCGTCGAGCCCTATGTCCTCGACGCGCGGCGCTGCATCTCCTACCTCACCATCGAGCATCGCGGGAAAATAGACCCGGATCTCCACGAAGGCATGGGGCAGTGGCAATTCGGCTGCGACCTCTGCCAGAGCGTCTGCCCGTGGAACCGCAAGGCTCCCGTGACGGGGGAGCCGGCCTTCTTGCCGGCGGGGCCTTATCCCGGGGCGGAGGCGGTACTCGAGATGAGCGACGACGAGTTTCGCCGGCGCTTCGCGGGCACGGCGCTTCTCAGGGCCAAGGCGGCGGGCATGAGGCGAAACGCCGCCATCGCGCTCGAGAATGCGCGGCGGGCGAAGGAGGTGCCCGATGATTGATCCCAAGCGAGACGCACTCGTGATCGTCGACGTGCAGAACGACTTCTGTCCGGACGGTGCCCTCGGCGTGCGGGGAGGCCACGAGGTGGTTGCGCCGCTCAACCGGTACGCCGAGCGCTTCGCCGAGGCGGGAGCGGCGGTGTTCGCCTCCCGCGACTGGCACCCGAGGCGCACCAGGCACTTCAAGGAGCACGGCGGGCTCTGGCCGCCTCACTGCGTGCGGGACACGCCGGGCGCGGCCTTTCATCCAGAGCTGAGGCTGCCGGCGGGCACCACCGTCGTCTCCAAGGGCATGGACCCCGACGAGGACGCCTACTCCTGCTTTCAGGCGCGGGATGACCGGGAGCGGCCCTTCGCGCTTGCCCTCTCGGCGCGCGGCGTCCAGCGGCTCTTCATCGGCGGGCTCGCCACCGACTACTGCGTGAAGGCGACCGCGCTCGACGCCGTCCGCGCGGGCCTCGACGTGGTAATCCTGGAGGACGCGGTCCGCGCGGTGGACCTCGAGCCCGGAGACGGCAAGCGCGCCCTCGACGAGATGAAGGCGGCCGGAGCCCACTTCACGACCCTGGGGCACCGATGACGGAAAGCGCCCCGCTCGGGGCGCTGGTCCGACTCTTCCTCCGCCTCGGCTTCTCGGGCTTCGGCGGGCCGCTGGTGCACATCGCCCTGATGGAGACCGAGGTCGTGGAGCGCCGCAAGTGGCTCAGCAAGGATGAGTTCCTGGAAGGGCTCTCGCTCTGCCAGCTGCTCCCGGGCCCGGCCTCGACCCAGCTCGGCGTGCTGATCTGCTATCTGCGCCGCGGCCTGCTCGGCGGCGTGGTCGGCGGCGCGGCCTTCGTGCTGCCGGGCTTCTGCGTGATGCTCCTGCTGACGCTGCTCTACGCCCGCTACGGCGCCGTGCCGGGGCTTCAGGGCATATTCCTCGGCATCGGTCCCGCGGTGATCGCGGTGATCGGGTTCTCCGCCTGGCGGCTGGCCCTGACGGCGTGCGCCGGGCTCGAGCTGGGCCTAGTGGCGCTGGCGGGCTTTCTCCTGACGGCGATCTTCGATCTCGATACGGTGATCGTGCTGCTCCTCTGCGGCGGGCTCTGGGTCGCCTATCACCGCCTGGCGGCGCGCGGGGCTACCGCGCGGGTATGGGCGCTCCCGCTCCTGATCACGGCCGGCCCCGAGGTCTATGCGCGCCTGGCCTGGCTCTGGCTCAAGATGGGAGCCCTCGTCTATGGGGGAGGCTATGTGATCATTCCCGTCGTGCGCGGCGAGGCTGTGCGGCGATTCGGCTGGCTCTCGGATCGCGTCTTTCTCGACGGGCTCGCGCTGGGCCAGGTGACGCCCGGTCCCATCGTCAATCTGTCCGTCTTCGTCGGCTATCAGGCCGGGGGGGTGCTCGGCTCGGTGGTGGCGGCCCTCGGGGTGTTCGCTCCGGCCTTCGCGCTGGTGCTGGGGGCGGCGCCGCTCATGCACCGGCTCCGCGCGTGGGCCGGGGTCAGGCTCTTTCTCCAAGGAGTCAACGCGGCCGTCGTCGGCGCCATCGTGGCCGCGACCGTGCCGCTGGCCCGCGGAGCCATCGTGTCGCCGTTCACCGCCGCCGTCGGTGTCGTGAGCTTCGTCGCGCTCTGGCGCTTCAAGGTGGACAGCGTGTGGCTGGTGCTGGCCTCGGGCGCCGCCGGGTGGCTCTGGAGCGTGGCGCGATGATCTCCTCGGTCACGGTCTTCTGCGGCTCGAGCGACACGGTCGGGGAGAAGTACTTCGGCGCCGCGCGCGAGCTGGGCGAGAAGCTGGCCCGGCGCCGCTGGCGACTCGTCTACGGCGGAGGGGGTGTCGGGCTCATGGGCGTGCTGTCTCGCGCGGTTCTGGAGCATGGCGGTCACGTGACCGGGGTGATTCCCAAGGCGCTGCTCGAGCTGGGCGTGGGGGATCGCGACGTCTCGGAGCTGATCGTGACCGATGGGCTCCGGGACCGGAAGGCCATCATGGACGAGCGGGGCGACGCCTTCGTCGCGCTCCCCGGGGGACTCGGGACGCTCGAGGAGGTGCTGGAGGCCCTGACGCTGAAGCAGCTCGGTTACCACACCAAGCCGCTGGCGGTCCTCGACCTCGACGGGTTCTACGAGGCGCTCTGGACCCAGATCCAGCGCGGCATCGATGAGGGGTTCATCAAGCCCGAGTTCCTCGACCTCTGGTACCTCGCGCCGGACGTGGACGCCCTGCTGCGCTACCTCGAGGCCTACGAGCCCCACCGCTACGGGCCCAAGTGGAGCCGGGGCGGCCGGCGTGAGTGAGGATGGCCGTGACTTCCAGGCCGAGACGCGGGCGCGGATCGTCGCCGCGCTCGGAGAGACGTAGCCTCGATGACCGAATCCACTTCGCCTTCGCTCGATGAGCTGATCGACCGGATCACGAGTTGCTCCTACGGGATGCCGGTCCGCGCCATGGAGCGGGTGCGCGCCATGGGCGAGGCCGCGATTCCCGCGCTGGCCGAATCGCTACGCCGGTGGCAGGACGACGAGGAGCGCGATCTCCTCTGGCTCATCGTCCTGCTCGGGGAGATCAGGAGCCCGAGCGCGATCACTGCACTCGTCGAGCAGATGCGCCGGGCCGATCTCGAGATCCTGGCGGTGGCCGCCGCCGAGGGGCTCGCCAAGATCGGCGCGGCGGCCGTGCCAGCCCTCATCGAGGTGACGAAGACCGGCGATGCGCTCCCGCGCCTGTACGCTTATGCCGCACTGGGCTGGATCCGCGATGACCGGAGTTACGAGGCGCTCGTCAACGCGCTTGACCGCGATCGCGAGCTCGCAGACGTCGTGGCGATGGCGCTCGGGCAGCAAGGGCGGTCCGAGGCGATGCCGGTGCTCTACCGGGCCTACCGGGAATGTGAGCCATGGCAGCGACCGGAGTTCGAGGATGCCCTGCAGCAGCTCCACCGTGGAGAACGCTCAGCTCCGCTCTGGACGAGCAACTGGCGGCTCCGCTATCGTCGATTGCCCGAACTGGAGGACGGGATCGATCTGGAGTGGACCGGCATCTCTGCGATCGTGCGCCGGGACGAGGAGCGGTTGCCGGAGCGCCCGACGCGCCCGCTCCGTCCGCTCGAGGAGATCCTCGCCGATGCCCAGCAGCCCGAAGACCCTCCCGAGACCTGCGAGGAGTGCGGCGCGCCCATCGAGCGCTATACGGGTCTCAACGCCTGCCCCGAGACCGCGGTCGGCGTCGCGGTCTATCAGCTCGATCTGCTGAAGGGAGCGCGCGAGGACGGCATCGAAGAGCTCTTCGAGCTGCTCGACGAGCTCGAGGCCGACGAGTCCGAGCGCCTGGACGCGGGCGAGCCGCGCACGCCGAGAGCCCGGGCGCGCTGGCGCGCGGAGCTGGACGAGCTCGACGCGTGCCGTGAGACCTGCCACTGGCTCATCGAACAGGGCGTGGAGGAGGTGGGGCCGGCCAGGGCCCTCCTCCTGGCGGCGGCCGCGCGGCTCGCCGATCGCTACGGCGACCCCGAGGGGTTGCTGCGGCCCGCGCACCCGGCGCGCGACGCCGGCCCCAAGGTCGGGCGCAATGACCCGTGCCCCTGCGGCTCAGGCCGCAAGTACAAGCGCTGCTGCCTCGGCAAGGCGTGAGAGAGAGCCCGCGAGGGCATGGCCGACCTCATCACCGACGGGACGCTCGACCATTTCGCCGTGGTCGCTGCTCTCGAGGCCGTCCGGGTGCGAATCCGCGACCGCTGCGCTGGCCTCCACGATCGCACCCAGTTCTATCCCACGTTCCAGCCTGCCCTCGACGACCCCGCGCCTCGCCTGGCTGGCGGAGGAGTTCAACAGGCGGTGACAGCCAGCAGCTGCTTGGGCTGAGCCTTCGGGCAGATGACACCCCCGACCGGCGAGGGAGTCTTCGGGTCCCGTGGCCACCCCGCGAGACACACTCGACCCTATCCAATAACACACTCATAATGATTCTCGCCGGACACACTAGATGATGGTACTATAGCTTACCGGAGGGGTCAGCGGATGGCCCGCATCAATGTGTTCCTCAAGGATGATCTCCTCAACGCCGTCGATGCCGAGGCGAGGCTAACAGGCATGAAGCGGAGCGCGCTCATCCAAGCAGCGCTGGAGAGCCACCTGGAGGCGCAGCGGCGAG
>WNGA01005015.1_pt1 | contig 60020 bp, 52 predicted proteins | sample 5400061 | NCBI WGS metagenome assembly WNGA01 (sample SAMN13153366, study PRJNA577476) | soil metagenome | isolation source: 100 cm soil or saprolite under grassland replicate 2 | place: USA:California | collected 2016-06-15
TCGCCGTCCCGTAGCTCGTCTCCCAGAACGAGCCGAAGCCGGCGACTCCGGCGCACGGCCCGACGCCGAGGCGGATCTTCGCGATCAGGCGCGGCGACGAGCCGGCGGCGGAGGCGAGGGAGGGCAGGAGGAGCGCGACGGCCAGGAGAGCGAGCTTGCGCATCGCGCGCCAGGATACTACGAGACCGGATTAGATGCTACGGAGCCGGAGTAACGTCCTTCGACGCCTTGCGAAGAGCCTCGATCAGATCCTCGAGCCCGTCGTGGACCTCTTCGACGGGACGGCCGAGGTTCGCGGAGATCTGCTCGATCGTCCTCTGTAGGGCCGGCCAGCCACGGCGCCAGCGCGCGTCACCTTCCTGCGTCAGCCGGACGAGGAACGAGCGGCCGTCGCGCGGGTTCGGGATGCGCTCGGCGTCGCCGTCCTCGACGATCCGCCGAATCCGGTCGGACACCGTGGTCAGCGGCGAGCCTGTTCGCTCGGGCCGATCACGCTGAGCGTTCCATAGAAGTCCGTATGCACGTCCTCGCTTGCGAGGTTCCGCTCCAGCAGCGCCGCGACGAGCTCTCCGGCGATCCAGACGTTGAGCAGTAGCGGCCGGGGACGCGCCGACGCGCTCACGCGCGCCCCTCGCCGGCGTCGCCTCCCGGCCGGCGGAGCCGGCCTCGCGGGCCAACTTCGGTGGCACCCTCCGCCGCTCGCGGCACGGTGCCTTCCGGGCCGGTATTACCCATACTGTTCCCTCCGGCCCCGCACCGCGAGCGGCGCCCGAGGAACGCGCGAGCAGATGCGGGTTTGGTCAATACGCCTCACGCGGCGCGGCGGAGCTGCTCGTCGAGCGAGACGAGCGGGAGACCGAAGACCTCGACGGCGCCCGTGTCCGTGACGACGTTGTCACCGGCTTCGAGCATCTTCAGCAGGTCGCGCGTGAGCGGAACGCTCCCCGGGAGCCGCTCGGTGACAAGCGCGTTGATGCGCATGACGCCGATCGGCACGTGCACGCTCGGCCGCCGGATGCCGCGCACGCGCTTGAGCCGCCCCCAAAGCTCGTTCCACGTGACGGCGTCAGGGCCGCCGAGCTCGAACGTGCGGTCGACCGCCGCCTCGGGGTCCACCGCTTTCGCGAAATAGGCGCCGACGTCGTCTGCCCAGATCGGCTGGATGCGCTGTGTGCCGTCACCGACGATCGGCGTCACCGGCAGGAGCCGCGCGATCTTTGCGAACGTCGGCAGGATGCCGCCGTCTTTCGCGAAGACGAAGCTCGGACGGAAGACGACATAAGCGATTCCCGCGGACTTGACGTCCTGCTCCATCTGCCACTTCGCACCGTAGTACGGGACGAGGTCCTTCGTCTCGGCGGTGGTGCCGAGCGCGCTCATGTGCACGAAGCGCTTCACACCGGCATCGCGTGCCGCGGCGATGAGACTCCGCGTCCCGTCGATCATGATCCGCTGAAACTGCTCCCGCCGCCCCTGCCGGATCGCGACGAGGTGGACGACGGTGTCGCAGCCTGCGGCGGCGGCACCGAGGCTCTCCGAGTGTGTGACGTCTCCTTCCGCGAGTTCGCAGCCCCAGGCCTGGAGGCGCTCGCCGCGACGGCGGTCGCGGACGAGGCAGCGAACCTCCCGGCCGTCGGCGCGGAGCGCGTGCACAACGTGCCCGCCGACGAAGCCCGTCGCCCCGGTGACGAGGATCACGTCGTCGACTCCCCCGCGAAGTTCTGCCAGTAGCGGGAGGGTGTCGGTCCCTGCTGTCCCTGGTACTTCGAGCCGAGGCTGCCGGCGCCGTACGGCGTCTCCGCCGGCTCGGTCATCTGCATGAAGGAAAGCTGGCCGATCTTCATGCCGCGGTAGATCGTGATCGGGAGGTTGGCGACATTCGAGAGCTCGAGTGTCACGTGTCCGTCCCAGCCCGGGTCGATGAATCCGGCCGTCGAGTGGATGAGCAGGCCGAGCCGGCCGAGCGAGCTCTTTCCGTCCAGCCGTCCGACGACATCGTCGGGAAGCGTCAACCGCTCGAGCGTCGAGCCGAGTACGAACTCGCCCGGGTGAAGGATGAAGGGCTGGTCGCCGTCGATCTCGACGAGCTCCGTCAACTCCTCCTGCGCCTCCTTGACATTGATGAACGGATAGCGCGAGTTGCGGAAGACGCGGAAGTAGCGGTCGACGCGGACGTCCACGCTCGACGGCTGCAGCAGCGTCTCGTCGTAGGGGTCAATGGCGATCTGCCCTTCGGCGAGCAGGCGTTTGATCGTGCGGTCGGAGAGAACCACGGTTTCGGATTCTGGCGGAATGGTCTAGCGTTCTGTCGCTTGTCAGTTTTGACGCCCGTGGACCGGAACGACCGGCGCCGCCGCCGCCGGCGAGCTTCGCGGCGCCGTTATCTCGCCCGCAGGCTGGTGGCGGTCGCAATTCTGGTCGGAGTCGGCGGCGGGTTCGCCTACGGCGCCCATTCGCTCACCAGGAGGGGAGCGGGCCCCCTGTCCGCAGCGCAGGTCTCGAACCCCAAGGCCAAGGCGGCCAAACAAGGGCCACGGGCACTGCCGCGTGAGATGCGCGGTATCCACGTGACGATGGCGCTCGCGAGCTTGCGCGGCAAGCTCGCCGAGTACGTCGCCCTCCGCCGCGCGGGGCTGAACACGATCGAGCTCGACGTGAAGGACGAAAACGGCGACGTCGGCTTCGTGCGCGGCGCGCCCGCGCTGGCGCGCGCGACGGGCGCGGCGAAGCCGTACTACAACGCCCGCGAAGCCGCGAGGAAGGTGCACGCCGCGGGCCTTTACTTGATCGGACGCATCGTCGCCTTCCAGGATCCGATCGTGTCCGAGCGGCGGCCGAAGCTCGCGTTGCGGAATCCGGACGGCACGGTGTGGCACACGCAAGCTGGGCTCGGCTGGCTGAATCCGTACGACCGTCGCGTGTGGAATTACGACATCGCGATCGCGACGGCGGCCGCCCGCGCCGGCTTCGACGAGATCCAGTTCGACTACGTGCGCTTCCCCTCCGACGGCGACGTCTCCGCGATTCGCTATCCCGTGCGGACGAAAACGTCCAAGGCGAACACGATTACGAAGTTCGCGCAGTCCGCCGCGCGGAAGCTGCACAAGCTCCACGTTCGAGTTTCCGTGGACGTGTTCGGTCTCGCCGCGACGCGCGATCTCGGCATCGGACAGAAGCCTCACCGGCTCGCGCCCTACGTCGACGCCGTCTACCCGATGGTCTACCCGTCGCACTTCAATCCGGGTGAGTACGGCCTCGACGATCCCAACGCGAATCCTGGTCAGACGGTGACCGACGCCCTTCTCTACTTCGAGGCCGATCTGCGGGGCTCGAAGGCGCGGCTGGTCCCCTGGTTGCAGGACTTCTCCCTGGGGCGGGCGTACACGAAGGCCGATCTACAGGCGCAGGTCGACGCGGCGCGCTCACTCGACACGCGCGGCTTCCTGCTCTGGAATCCGCTCGGGGTCTACACGCCCGATGCGCTTTCCGGGCCGTAGCGTCACGCCGTTCCGATAGCGTGGCCTGGTGCCCCATCCAGCAATACCCTCCGGCTTCTGGCCCGCTATCACGCTGCGCGCTGGGGCGTCCTCAGTCGCCCCCATAGAAACCGCTATGGGGGCTCCCTGCGTCCTTCCATCGCTTGGTGCTAGCGACCCAGAAGCTCGGAAGCATTACTGGAAGGGGCACTAATGGCCGTCACGCGCGCAATCCACCTGAAGACCGAGGTTCCGGGCCCCCGGTCGCGGGAGATCCTCGAGCGGAAGGCCCGCGTCGTCGCGGATCCGTTGTCGATTTACGCCCCCGTCGTGATCGCCGAGGCGCAGGGCGCGACGATCACCGATGTCGACGGCAACACGTTCCTCGACTTCACCGGCGGCGTCGGCTGCCTCAACGTTGGGCACTCGCACCCGCGCGTCATCGAGGCCGCGCAGGCGCAACTCGAGCGCTTTGCGCACACCGACTTCACGATCATCCCGTACGAGCTCTACGTCGAGCTCGCCGAGCGGCTGACGCAGCTCGTTCCGGTTCGCAAGCCCGCGAAGGCCGCGTTCTTCAACGCGGGAACGGAGGCGGTCGAGAACTCGGTCAAGTTCGCGCGCGCATACACGAAGCGCCCGGCGCTGATCGTGTTCGAGGGGGCGTTCCACGGCCGGACGCTGCTCTCGCTGACGATGACGTCGAGGACGCACCCGTACAAGGCAGGGCTCGGGCCGTTCGCGCCCGAGGTGTACCGCGTCCCGTTCCCGCAGGCGTACCGCGGGCCCTCGACCGACGAGGCGCTGAGCGCCCTCGAGCGTGCGTTCACCACGCAAGTCGAGCCCGAGCATGTCGCCGCGATCGTGATCGAGCCTGTGCAGGGGGAGGGCGGCTTCCACGTGGCGCCGCGCGACTTCGTCGTCGGCCTCCGGCGGATTTGTGACGCGCACGGAATCGTGCTGATCGTCGACGAGGTGCAAACCGGCTTCGGGCGGACCGGACGGCTCTTTGCGCTCGAGCACTACGGCATCGAGGCCGACCTGGTCGCCGTCGCGAAATCGATCGCCGCAGGGCTGCCGCTCTCCGGCGTGATCGGCGCCGCGCCGGTGATGGACGCGCCCGGCGACTCAGCGATAGGCGGAACCTACGTCGGCAACCCCGTTGCCCAGGCCGCTGCGCTCGCGGTGCTCGACGTGATCGAAGAGGAGGGAATCGTCGAGCGCGCTGCGCAGCTCGGCGAAGCGATGCGCCGGCGGATGCTCGCGTGGCAGGAGCGTTTCCCGGCGATCGGCGACGTGCGCGGGCTCGGCGCGATGCTCGCGATCGAGCTGGTCGAGGACCGCGAGACCAAGCGGCCCGCGCCGGTGCTCGCAACCGCGGTCGTGGCGCAAGCCGCACAGCGCGGATTGCTTCTGCTCAAAGCCGGCATTTACTCGAACTGCATCCGCGTCCTTTCCCCCCTCACCCTGTCCGACGAGCAGCTCGAGGAGGCGCTTTCGGTCTGGGAAGAGGCTTTGGAAGCGGCTTCCGGCGCTTAGCCGCAGCGCAACCGGGAACGCGTCGGGTATGACCACCGGGGAGCTGATCGCCGGCCGGTACGAGCTCGAAGGGCTCGTGGGCAGCGGTGGCATGTCCAGCGTCTACAAGGCGCACGACACGCTGCTCGAGCGGAACGTCGCGCTCAAGGTCTTGCACGAGCATCACCTCGAGGACGCGGAGTACGTCGAGCGCTTCCGCCGCGAGGCGCGGACGGTTGCGCAGCTTTCGCACCCGAACATCGTGACAGTGATCGATCGGGGCGAAACCGACGGCCGCCCCTTCATCGTGTTCGAGTTCATCGACGGCGAGCCGCTCGACCAGCTCGTAACGCGCAGCGGCGCTCTGCCGATCGAGGACGCGCTGGAGATCGCCATCGCGAGCGCCAACGGGCTTGCGTTCGCGCACCGAAACGGGCTCGTCCATCGAGACGTCAAACCGCAGAACATCCTGCTGAACGGCGAGGGCGTGCCGAAGGTGACGGACTTCGGGATTGCGCGCTCTCTCGACGTGAAGAAGGGCGTGACGCAGACCGGCACCGTCCTGGGAACGTCGAACTACATCGCGCCCGAGCAGGCAAGCGGAGAACACGTGACGGCGCAGAGCGACGTCTACTCCCTGGGCGTCGTGCTGTTCGAGCTGCTGACCGGTCGCGTTCCGTTCGACGGCGACAACTTCGTCACCGTGGCGTTGCGGCACATCAACGAGCCGGCGCCGAGCGTGCTTGCGCGCCGCGGCGACGTCCCACCCCGGCTTGCCGCGGCGGTGAGCCGCGCGCTGGCGAAGGAACCGGGCGAAAGGTTTCCGTCGATGGCCGCGTTCGCAGCCGAGCTGGAGGCGTGCCTGCACGAGCTGCGCGCCGGCGCCGACGACACGAATGCAACGGTGCTGCGGGCGCCTGCGCCCGCGCGCCGGCCGGCCCGGACGCATCGGCGCCCCACGCCCGGGCCCGTCCTGCTCTCGGTGCTCGCGCTTGCGGCGCTGGCGGTGATCGTCGTGGCGGCGGTGGCCGTCAAGCGCGGTGACTCCGTGCTGCCGGGAACGGCGGCGAAGACGGAGCATCCGGTGGAGCTCAGCGCCAGCACCGCCTACGACCCCGAAGGCGGCGGGGGCGAGCATGACGAGACGGCGCCGCAGGCGACCGACGGCGACCCCGCGACCTATTGGACGACCGAGCATTACGACGGCGCGGACTTCGGCGGTCTCAAGACCGGCGTCGGGCTCGTGCTGAACGCCGCCGGAGGCTCGCCGGACAGCCTGACGGTGACCAGCGACACGCCGGGCTTCACGGCCGTCGTCAAGTCAGGCGCGTCCGCCGGGTCGGCGCAGCCCGTCTCGGATTCCGAGACGGTGGGCGAGAAGACGACCTTCGAGCTGCACGGCGCGTCCGGTCCCGTTCTTCTCCTGTGGATCACGCAGTTGCCGCCCGACGGTGTCGCGCACGTGAACGAAGTCACCGCGCGCGGCTAGGCAAACCGAGTCCGCAGGGTCAAAATCATCGGTATGGCCGCCTGCGCCCAGTGTGGCGCCCCACTACCGGACGCCGCCCGCTTCTGCCCCTCGTGCGGCGCGCCGACGGACGCTGCGCCACCGCCTGCGAAGGAGCGGAAGCTCGCGACCGTTCTCTTCGCGGATCTCGTCGGCTCGACGGCGCGCGCAGACTCGCAGGACCCCGAGCGGACGCGTGCGACGCTCGACCGTTTTTACGACGCCATGGCGTCCGAGATCGAGCGCGCGGGCGGAACAGTGGAGAAGTTCGCCGGCGATGCGGTGATGGCGGCGTTCGGCGCCCCCGCGGCGCTCGAGGATCACGCTGAACGGGCGCTGCACTGCGCCCTCGGCATGCGCCGGCGCCTGCACGGCCTCTTCGGAAGCGATGTGTCGCTCCGGATCGGCATCAACACCGGCGATGTCGTCGTCGGCCGGCCTCGCGAGGGGAGCTCGTTCGTCACCGGCGACGCGGTCAATGTCGCCGCGCGCCTGGAGGAGGCAGCCACGCCGGACGAGATTCTGATCGGCGAGCGGACGGCGGCGCTCGTGCGCGGTGCGTTCGAGGTCGGCAAGGGGCGGCGTGTCAACGCGAAAGGCAAGGCAGAAGGCGTCATGGCCGTGCCGCTGCACGGCGCGTTGACGCTGATGCGTCCTCGGGGTGTGGGTGGGCTGCAGCCCGCCTTCGTCGGCCGCGACGGCGAGCTTGATCTCTTACTCGCAACCTACGGACGCGCCGTCGAGCAGGGCGCTCCGCATCTCGTCACGATCATGGCCGACGCCGGCGTCGGGAAGACGAGGCTGGTGCGCGAGCTCTGGGAGCGTCTCGGCCGCGAGGCTCCGGAGCCGCTCCGCCGAACGGGCCGCTGTCTCGCCTACGGGCACGGCATCACGTACTGGCCACTCGGCGAGATCCTCAAGGAGCATCTGGGCATCCTCGAGAGCGACTCCCCCGACGACGTGCGCGAGCGCCTCGGCGGTCGCGACATCCTCGGTCTCGCCCTCGGGCTCGACACCGCCGGCGAGCTCCACCCGCTTGCCGCGCGAGACCGCCTGCACGATGCGTGGGTCGAGCTGCTCGCGGAGCTCGTCCGGGAGCGGCCCGTCGTGATGCTGTTGGAAGATCTCCATTGGGCGGAAGAGCCTTTGCTCGACCTCGTCGAACGGCTGGTGCGCGACGTCAACGGCCCGCTGCTGGTGATCGGCACCGCGCGTCCCGAGTTGCTCGAGGCGCGTTCGTCCTGGGGCGGAGGCATACGCAACGCCTCGCAGCTCTGGCTCGAGCCGCTGCGCGCGGAGCATGCGACGGAAATGGTGACTGCCCTGCTCGGCGGATCGCTGCCGCCTTCGATGTGCGAGCTGATCGTCGCGCGTGCCGAGGGCAACCCGTTCTTTGTCGAGGAGCTGATCGGAACGCTCATCGACCGCGGCGTGGTCGAGCGCCGTAACGGCGGCTGGGCCGTGAACGCGCTGCCCACGGAGTTCGAGATCCCCGACACGGTGCATGCGGTCGTCGCAGGGCGGATGGATCTCCTGCCGGCGACGGAGAAGGCGGCGCTGCAGGCGGCGGCGGTCGCCGGCCGCATCTTCTGGGAGGGGCCGGTCGTCGAGCTGCTCGGCGGAACGGAGCCGGATTTCAGGCTGCTCGAGGCGCGCGACTTCATCCGCCGCCGCGGCGGGTCGACGCTGGAGGGGGAGCGCGAGTACGCCATCAAGCACGCCGTGACGCGCGAAGTTGCCTACGGGAGCGTTCCCAAGGCGCGGCGCGCACGGCTGCACGCCGCGTTCGCGGCGTGGCTCGAGCGGTTCGGTGCGGGACGAGATGAGCATGCGCCGCTCCTTGCGCACCACTACGAGCAGTCGGTGCCTACGGAAGACGTGGACCTCGTCTGGGCAGACGAGCCGGCCGAGGCGGAGCGGCTGCGGGCGAAGGCGGCATCCTGGCTGCGCCGCGCGGGAGACCTTGCCGTCGCGCGGTACGACCTCGACGAAGGCATCGCACTCCTGTACCGCGCGGTTGCCCTGGAGGCCGACGCCATCGTGCAGGCAGAGCTCTGGCGTGAGATTGGGCGTGCCAACGCGCTCGCGTTTCGCGGGGTTGAGTTCTGGGAGGCGATGGAAAAGTCCCTCGCGTCCTGCATCGATCCCGCTGTTTGCGGGCAGACGTACGCAGAGCTCGCGTACCAGACGTCGTTCCGAGCCGGTATGTGGATGCGCGCGCCTGATCCCGCCGTCGTCGAAGGGTGGATAGAGAAGGCGATCGAGCTGACCGAGCCGGAGTCGCCTGCGCGGGCGAAGGCGTTGTGCGCTGAGGTCTACTGGTCGCGTACCGCGAAGCTCGAGACCGCTCGCGAGGCGAGCCGTGTCGCGGAAGCGACCGGGATTCCCGAGCTTCGCGCGAGCGCGTTCTACGCGCGCTCTGTCGTCGCGTACCAGAAGAACAAGTTCGACGAAGCGCTCGAGTGGGCACAGCGGCCCCTCGATTTCGTCGATTCGTTGACGGATCCGGAGAAGATCGCCGAGATCTACGAAGGCATCGTCCCGGTCGATGCGATGCTCGGCCGGTTCCGAGCCGGGCGGACGATGGCTCATGCTTTCGACGGCGCGACGCAGCGCCTCTCACCGCACCACCGCGTGCACGGCGTCAGTGTCGTGGCCGAGCTCGAAGAGCTTGCCGCCTCGTGGGAGGTGCTTCGCAAACTGACTCCGCGCGTGGAACACGCAGTGCGGGAAAACCTTGCGACGCCGTGCGTTCGCAATCAGCGCACGCTGCTCGTTTGCGCGGTCGCAGCTCGTGAACTCGGCGACGCGACGGAGTCGGAACGTCTGGAGGCGGAAGCCGAGGCTCTCGGCATGGAGGGATACGACGAGCCGCTGAGCGGTCCGCGGCTCCGGCTGGCGTTGCTCAAGGACGATCGCGACGAAATGGAACGTCACTTGGAAGCTCTGGAGGGTTTCGTTGCGCGCAGACACGTCTACTGGTTCGGGCTGTCATCCGACGCCGCTCGGCTGGACGCGCTCGTAAAGCTCGGCGATCGAACGCGCGTCGAAGAGGTGGCGGCGCCGTTGCTTGCGCTGAGAGATACCTACCTCGAGCCGTTCGCGCTGCGATCACTCGGGAAAGTGCGCGGTGACCCGTCGCTCGTCGAGCAGGCGCTCGCGCGGTTCGAAGAGCTGCGCCTCGACTGGCACGCGGAGCAGACGCGGGACCTGCTCACGGCGTAAGATCGCTGGAATGCGCCGTCGCGCCGACAGCAAGATCGAGCTGCTCAAGCGGGTGCCGCTTTTCGGCGGACTGTCAAAGCGCGGTCTGAACGAGATCGCGAAGCTCGCGGACGAGATCGATCTCCCCGCAGGCAAGGAGCTGATCCGAGAGGGTGAGCCCGGCCGCCAGTTCTTCGTCCTGCTCGACGGAAAGGCCGAGGTGCGACGCAAGGGGCGCAGGATCAACATCCTCGGCCCGGGCGACTTCTTCGGCGAGATCGCGCTCGTCACGGAGAGGCCGACGACTGCGGCGGTCACCCTCGCGGAGCCGTCGAACGCGCTTGTCATCTCGAGGCCTGCCTTTCGGCGTTTGCTGCTCGCCGAGCCCGCCATCCAGCTGCAGGTGCTCGAGACGCTGGCCGAGCGCGTCTTCGTGGACTAGTACTTCAATCTCGACCGGCGCTCGTGGCGCTCGAGCGCGAGGTCGACGAGGCGATCGAGTAACTCCGGATACGGAATGCCCGACGCCTCGAAGAGCTTGGCGTAGACGCTCGTCGCCGTGAAGCCCGGAATCGTGTTCAGCTCGTTCACGACGACCTCCCCTCCCTCCCGCACGAAGAAATCGACGCGCGCCATCCCCTCGCATTCGCTCGCGATGAACGAGTCGACCGCCACCTGCTGCACGCGCTCGATCGTCTCCTGCGGCAGCTCGGGCGGAATGACGAGGTCCATCCCACCCTCGTCGTACTTCGACGCGAAGTCGTACCACTCGTGCCCGAGCGTGTCGATCCGGCCCGGGAGCGATGCGATCGGAGGAGGCACGCGGTTACCGAGCACTCCGCACTCGACCTCCATGCCTACGACGTACTCCTCCACGAGCACCTTCTCGTCGTGCTCGCGAGCGAGCTCGACCGCGGGCCTGAGCTCGGCCTCGTCGTGCACCTTCGTGATCCCGACGGATGATCCGAGCCGTGCCGGCTTGACGAAGACCGGGTAGCCGAACGGGTTTTCGATCTCGTCGCCGAGCCGCAGCGCCACGTGCGGCGCGACCGCAATGCCGCTGTCGCGCATCACCTTCTTGAAGAGGTCCTTGTCCATGCAGAGCGACGAGGCGGCGACGCCGGCGCCGACGTAGGGCACGTCCGCCAGCTCGAGCAGTCCCTGCACGGTGCCGTCCTCGCCGAACGGCCCGTGCAGGATCGGCAGCACGACGTCGACCTCCGCGAGCGTCGTGGGGACGCTCTCCGTCGGGATCGGCAACGTCTCGGCGGGGCGTGCCTCGGAGACTGTGCCCAGGGCACGGCGCGATTGGCCGGGCCCGAGCTGCCAGCGTCCGTCGCGGCCGATCGCAACCGTCACCGTCTCGTAGCGCGCCGGGTCGAGAGCCTCCAGGACGGAGCGCGCCGACGCGAGCGAGATCTCGTGCTCGCTCGACCGGCCGCCCGCGAGCACCGCGACCCGGATGCGCCGACTCACGGGACCGGGGTCGTCGTGGTCGTCGCGGTCGTCTCGGTCGTGGTGTCTGCGGGCGGCGGCGCCTTGTAGCGACCCACGACGATCGTCACCTTCGTGTTCGGTTTCGCCCGCGTGCCGCCGGCGGGATCCTGCGAGATGACGATGCCCTCGAGCGACGGGTCGTCCGTGTCCTCCTTCGTCACCTTCACCTTGAAGCCGGACCCCTCGAGCTGGCTCTTCGCGGTCTGCTCGTCCGTGTTCTCGACGTTCGGCACGCCGGTGGTCTCCGGTCCCTTCGAGACCGTGAGCGTGATCGTGGAGCCCTTCGCCGCGAACGTGTTGGCCTCCGGGTCCTGCCCGATCACGATTCCCTCGGACGCCTGGTCGGAGTTCACGTCCCTGCGCGCGACGCCGAAGCCCAGGGCTTGCAGCTGCGAGGCCGCCGAGTCGTACGACTGTCCGTTCACATTGGGCACGCCGATCGGCTTCGGGCCGCTCGACACGTTGATGCGCACGGTTGTCTTCTCGCCGACCTTCGCTCTCGCGGCGGGTTTTTGGGCGATCACGGTGTCCTTCGGCCTGCTGGACGGAATCAGGTGCACGTCGGGGACGAGCTTCAGGTCGGCGAGCTTCGCGACCGCGTCGTCGCGTGTCTCGCCGAAGAGCGCGGGGACGGTCACCTGCTTCTTGCCCGTCGACACCCATAACTCGACGAAGCTGCCCTTGCCGACGCGGTCGCCCGCATTCGGGTTCTGATCGAAGACGTAGCCCTTTTGCGCCGTGTCGTCCGGCTGGCGGTGGATGTGCTCGGGATCGGTCTCGAGCCCCGCTTCGTGGATGTCGTGCACGGCGCTGGCTTCTCTGATCCCAACCAGATCGGGCACGCCGACGGGCTTCGCCTGGTTCAGCTGATCCTGGATCTGGCGGTAGACGTAGAAGCCGGCGATCACGGCCGCCGCGACCAGCAGGACCGCGAGCAGCCACGGCCAGACCGAGCGTCGCCGCACCGGCTCGGGGTAGTCGAAGTAGTCGCCCGTCGGCGGCCGGGGCGGTCGTACCTGCGTCGCGAGTGCGGAAGGCACGATCGACGTCGGCGCGCCGTCGCCGAAGGCGGCACCGCGCAGGACGGTCGTCGCCGCGTCTTCCGTCTCACGGGAGACGCCGTGCCCGCGCCCGACGCGCTCGAGGTCGGCGTCCATCTCGTCGGTGCTCTGGTACCGCGCTGCGGGATCCTTCGCGAGTGCGCGCAGCACGACCATCTCGAGCGACTTCGGAATGTCGGGACGCTTAGCGCTCAGCGGCGGCGGCGTCGCGGAGAGATGCTTCATCGCGATCTCGACCGGGCTGTCACCGTTGAACGGGACGTTGCCGGTGAGCATCTCGTACAGGACGATGCCGAGCGAGTAGAGGTCGGACCGCTGGTCGACCTGCGTGCCGCGCGCCTGCTCCGGTGACAGGTACTGCGCGGTCCCGATGATCGAGCCCGCCTCCGTCATCTGGCTCGCGCCCGCGCGTGCGATCCCGAAGTCGGTCACCTTGACGTGGCCTTCCGCGTCGACGAGGCAGTTGTGGGGCTTGATGTCGCGGTGGACGATGCCGTTGCGGTGCGCGAAGCGCAGGGCGGACAGGATCTGCCGCGCGTAGTCGACGGCGACCGAGACCGGCGCGGGACCGCGTGACAGGATCAGCTCCTTCAGGGAGCGCCCATCGAGGTACTCCATCGCGATGTAGTACGTCCCCTCGGCCTCGCCGCGGTCGTAGATCGAGACTATGTTCGGGTGCGAGAGGCCGGCTGCGTTCTTCGCCTCACGGCGGAAGCGCTCGACGAACTGCTCGTCTCCGGCGTGACGGTCGTTGAGGATCTTGATCGCGACGCGGCGGCCCAGCTCCTGGTCCTCGGCGAGGTAGACGTTCGCCATCCCGCCGGAGCCGAGCTTGCGCACGATGCGGTAGCGGCCGTCGAAGAGGGTGTTCAGGAGTTGGTCGGTCGTCGCCATCGGCACCGAACCCTAGGTATTCGACCTCTGGCGCAGGATTGCCTCTATCAGCGCCTGTGCGATCGGCCCGGCCGTCGTAGCGCCGAACCCAGTCTGGTTCTCCAGCGCGACCGCCACGGCGACCTTCGGCTCCTCGGTCGGCGCAAAGGCAATGAACCACGTGTCGTACGTGTTCGCGACGCCGGTCTCGGCGGTGCCCGTCTTGCCTGCGAGCCGGACGCCCGAGATGTGGATGTTCGTCGCCGTTCCGCCGGTGACGACCGACTCCATCATCTGCGTCAGCTCCTGCGCGGTCTGCGTGGTGATCGCGCGGCGGACCTTGTGGGGATGGACGCGCCGGACGTTCGAGCCATCAGGGGCGAGCACCTGATCGATGAGATGCGGCTGCATCAGCACGCCGCCGTTCGCGACGGTCGCGGCGACCATCGCCATCTGCAGCGGTGTGACGAGCAACCGCTCCTGGCCGAACGCGAGCCGGCCCGGGTCAACCTGGTACTCCGGGTGCTTCGGCTTGAAGAGCTTGCGCTTCTTGTAGAGGCCGCTCGGGCTCTGCGCGTTTGCGGGCAGCTCGACGTCGGGCGATGCGTAGAAGCCGAAGCGCTCCGCGTAGTCGAGGATCGTGCCGGCGCCGATGTGCTTGCCGATGTTGCAGAACACGGAGTTGATGGAGTGCTGGAGCCCCTGCGCGAGCGTGACCGTGCCGAACGTCTCCGGGCTCTCCGGATTGCCGGCGTTCGAAACGCGCTTGCCGTACTCCTCGCAGTAGCCGGGATCGACGAACGTCGAGTCGGGCTTGTAGGCGCCGCTGTCGAGCGCCGCGGCCGCGGTGACGACCTTGAACACCGAGCCCGGCGGGTAGAGGCCCTGCGTCGCGCGATCGAGGAGCGGCGCCGGATAGGACGGGCACGCGGCCGACCGGATCCGCGTGATGGATGAGAAGCTCTTCTCGACGTCGTTCGGGTTGTACGTCGGGCTCGATGCGAGCGCGAGGATCCTCCCCGTCTGCGGCTCGATCGCCACGGCACCGCCGCACTTCCCCGCCAGCTGGCGCACCGCCGTCTCCTGCAACCGCACGTTGAGAGAGAGCTCGAGGTCGTTGCCCTTGATCGTAACTCCCTTGAGCTTGTCGAGCTCGCGCTGCGCGACGCTCGAGAGGTCGCCGTTCGCGCCGGTGAGGTAGTCGTTCTCTGAGCGCTCCAGGCCTGCGCGCGAGCGGCTCTGCGTCGAGTAGCCGATGATGTGCGGTGCCAGGTAGCCGTTGGGGTACTTGCGGAAGTAGTACGTCTCGCCGCCGACCTTCCGTTTGACGTTGGTCGCCAGCAGGACGCGTCCGTGGGCCGCGTAGATCTCGCCGCGGTCGACCGTGAACTGCGCGACCCGCGCCAGGGAGTTGTCCTGCCGGTCGGCAAGGCCGGCGACGGCCCACGTCTGCCAGTACGTCGTGCCGACGATCGCCGCAGCGAGCAACACGATGGCGGCGACGGCGACGCGCGTGACCTGCGTGTTCACGTTTCTCCTCGCTGCGTATTCGCGCGGTTCGAGAGCAGCATCAGTCCCGCGAGGAGGACGAAGTTCGCGATGACGCTCGACCCGCCGTAGCTCACGAAGGGCATCGTGATGCCGGTCAGCGGGATGATGCCGACGATCCCGCCGACGATGAGGAACGCCTGCAACGCGAACGCGAACGTCAGGCCGACGGCAAGCAGCTTCGAGAAGCCGTCGTCGGTGAGGAGCGCGATGCGAAAGCCGCGCACGACGAACAGCATGTAGACGAGCAGCAGGCCGGCAGCGCCGATCAGCCCGAGCTCCTGGGCAAGGGCGGCGAAGATGAAATCGGTGTTCAGGTCCGGGATGTAGACGTGCGAGGAGCCGGGCGCCGCGAAGATGCCCTGGCCGGGGCCGGTGCCGCCGAAGCCGCCGTGGGCGATCGAGTAGCGGGCCTGCACGAGCTGGTATGCCGTCGTGTCTGCGTGCTCGAAGGGGTGCAGCCACGCTTCAACGCGGTCGCGTACGTGCGGGGAGATCTTGTACACGCCGGCAGATCCGACGACGAACAGTGCGGCGCCCGCGATCACGTAAGCGAAACGCGCCGTTGCGACGTAGAGGATCGCGAGGAAGACGCCGAAGTAGAGCAGGCCGCTGCCGAGGTCGTTCGTCTCGACGAGAACGAGCATTGCGCCGCCCCAGATCACGAGCAGCGGTCCGAGGTCCTTCAGCCTCGCCTGCGCGATGACCTCTCGCTTCTCGCGCAGGTAGCCGGCGAGGAAGACGATCAGCGCGAGCTTCGCGAGCTCTCCCGGCTGAAACTGGAACGTGCCCAGCCGAACCCACAGCCGCGCGCCGTTGACGGTCGTGCCGATGCCCGGGAGCGCCGGCAGCGCGAGCAAGAAGATCGCGCCGAGGCCGAAGAGGTACTTGTACGACTCGAGCTCCCGGTAATCGCGCCGCAGCGCGATCAGGGTCGCTGCAAACACGCCCACGGCGATGACGATCCAGAGCCCCTGCCTGAACGCGTCGTCCGGTTCGAGCCGGTAGATCTCGGTCAAGCCGATCGCCGTCAAGAGTGCGGCCATCGGCAGCAGATACGGATCCGCCTGGGGCACCGTGTGCCGCGCGACGAAATGGGCGACGAGGTAGAGCGCGAAGAAGAAGGCGGCGTAGGAGAGCGAGCCGGTGGAGACCTCGGCCTGGCGCGAGATGTAGACGGACGCGAAGCCGAGGGCGGTCAGCACCGCGACGACGATCAGGTTCCCGAGCTCGCGGTTGCGCTCGCTCATCGCGCGAGCACCCAGAGCACGATCGCGGCTGCGGCGATCGCCAGGAGCAGGAGAAGTAAGGGCAGGAAGCGACGCCACGCGCGGCCGGTTTTCGGCTCGGCCTGCGCCTCCGGCAAGGGCAGAGGCTGCGTCTGCTCCAGCGTTTGCTCGACCGTGTCCTCGTCCGGTTCGACCGGCTGATCGGTCATCTCGAACGCGACGACGGTGATGTTGTCCTGGCCGCCGGCTTTGTTCGCCCGGCGAACGAGCTCCTTGGCCGCGTCGTCGAGCCTCTCGCGCCGCGAGCTCAGCACCTCGCCGATCTCCTCGTCGGCGATCATGTCCGTGAGGCCGTCGGAGCAAAGGACGAAGACGTCGCCTTGCCGTGCGTCGACGGCGAAGGTGTCGACGTCGACGTCGGGATCGGTGCCGAGGGCGCGCGTGATCACGGAGCGCTGCGGATGGTGTTCCGCCTCCTCGGCGGACAGCTTCCCGCCGCGCACGAGCTCGGCGACGAGCGAGTGGTCGTCGGTCAGCTGCTCGAGCGCGCCGTCACGCAGGATGTAGGCGCGCGAGTCGCCGACGTGGCCGAACGTGACCACCCCGTCCTCGACGAGGGCTACGGTCATCGTCGTTCCCATGCCCGCGACCTCCGCGTCCTGGCTCGAGCGTTCGTAGACGCTGCGGTTCGCCGCCTGGATGAGCGCCGCGACGCGCTCCTTCCCGTCGCCGGCCGCCTCACTTGTCTGCACCGCCGCCGCGGCGAGGCTCGAGGCGACCTCGCCCGCGCGAGCTCCGCCCATCCCGTCCGCGATCGCGAACAGCGGCGGCTCGCAGACGTAACCGCGGTACGAGCAATCCTCACGTCGAGCACCTGTTCTCGTGCCCAAATGGCGTGCTTGGAAGGCGTGTTGCTTCGCCGAAGTGTGGTTGTGCAGCGCGGCCAAGCCGCGCTGCCGACGATGGGTTCATCGGAGTCTGCATTGCCTTGACTCCCGCGCTCATCGCTCGTACCTCAAATCTGTCTCGCCGAAGCGGACGACGTCGCCGGGCGTCAGCCTCTGGGGACGGCTGAGACGCGTGCCGTTCACGTAGGTGCCGTTCGTGGAGCCGATGTCCTCGACCCAGACGCCGTCGCGACGCGGCTCGATGCGTGCGTGGTGTGCGGACGCGAACTCGTCGGCGTCCAGGCGGATGTCGTTGGGCGCACCGCGGCCGACGGTGAGCGGCTTCGCGTTCAGCTCGAACCGGTCGCCTTCGGCGAGCGCGCCGTCCTGCAGCACGACGAGCGCGCCGGTGTGAACCACCGGCGTCTGCCGGCCGAGACCGAGCGCGGCCGCCTGTGACGGCCCCATGATGAAGCTCTCCTGCGGCAGCCGCACATCGCGCGAGGCGCTGCGCACGATCCGCCAGATGAACAGGTAGAGCAGGACGAGAAAGCAGATCTTCAGGACGAGCAGAACCGTCTGGACCTCGACCGAGGCGAGCATCACTGGACGTCTCTGCGGAACGCGATCTCCGTCGAGCCGATCGTGATCGTGTCGCCGTGGTCGAGTTTCGCCCGCCGGACGCGAAGGCCATTCACCTCCAGGCCGTTGGTCGAGTCGAGATCGACGATCCAGTACGCGGTGCCCTCCTGGCGCACCTCCGCGTGCCGGCGCGACGCGCTCGGGTCCTCGATCTGGATGTCGCAGTCACGCGAGCGGCCGATCACCGTGCGCTGCTTCGCGACCTCATACTTCCGGCCGTCGACGCTCAGCGTCACCAGCTCCTTCTCGACCCCGAGCTCCTCGGGCGAGACGGCTTCGGTCGGCGGTTGCGTCGGGCGGTAGATCATCGTCGCGCTCGGCTCGCGCTCGGGCAGCGCCGGGCCTCCTCGCGGCTGGACCATCCGGGTTGCGATGCCGAACTCGCCGACGGCGAGGTCGCCGTCGCTGTTGAAGGTCACGCGGGGCGACGAGAGCAGCGCGTATTCCTCGCGGCGCGCGTGCTCGGCGAGGTACTGCTGCAACTCGTCCACGAGCGACTCCTCGTAGGACGCGAACTGCTCCCGGTCGGCGGGCGCGAGGAAGATGGAGTACTCGTTGGGAACGTAGACCCGCGAGACGGAAACCGTCTTGCCGTCGTCCATCTCCTTCGCGAGCTTGCGCGCGAGCTCGACGGGCTGGACGTGCGTGCGGAACGCGCGTCCGAAGATGCCCTCGAACAGGGACTCGATCTTGTGCTCGATTTGGCGCAGCATCGGCATGCGGGTTGATTCCCGGCGTCAGCCAGTGTAAGTCCTGGCCTCCGCTGCTCTGAGGCTCAACCGGCGAGCGTGCTGCACCGCCCAGGGGAGGACAGCTGCGGCGAATGCCAGCGCCGGAATCTCGAACACGAGGGCATGCGGCGCGGCTTGCAACAGGGCATCGGCCGCCGCGAGCGGATCGCGACTGCCCGGGATCCCGAGGCCGATCGGCCCCTCTCTGATCCCGCGTACTACCGCGGCGAGCGTGATCGCGGCCGCGGCGCCGAGCGCCCGGCGCACCGGCGAGCGTGTGGTGAAGAAGACGAGCGGAAGAAGGGGCAGCGCCAGCGGGCCGAGCAGCGGACCGAGCGCCGACAGCAACCCGCGTTCCGGCTCGCCCACCTGGAGGACGAACCAGACGAATGCGAGAGCCGCATAGACGAGCGCGAGTGCCAGCGCAACATTGCCGAGGGGGAGAATCGGGAGCGCGAGTGCAAGCGCCATGCCGGCGCGCGGGGCGCGGAACGTCAAGCCCGCGGCCAGCAGTGCGAGCAGCACTGCCGAATGCGCCGGGTAGAACGGCAGCAGCGAGGCTCCGGCCCCTGCGTAGACCGCGGCGAGCAGCGGAGGCGCAAGTTGCGGCCCGAGCTCTGCGGCAACTGCCAGGCCGTCAGCGGGCGGGCCGCCGCGGGACCGCCGCAGCGCGCGTGCAAGCTTCGCCGCCGATGGTCGTTTCGCCGGATCGAGTGACAGCGCGCGGTCCACAGCCGCGAGCGTTGCCTGAGGCAGATCAGGCCGCTCCGTCCGCAGCGGCGGCGCGCCGCGCGTGATCGCCTCCGCAGTTTCGGCGAGCGAGCTGCGCCAGAACGGGTGGCGCCCGGCAAGCGCTTCGTACAGCAGCACGCCGACCGACCACACGTCTCCGGCGGGGCCCGCCGGCTGGCCGTGAAGCCGCTCCGGTGCGATGTACGCGAGCGTCCCCGGGACGTCCCCGGCCGCTGTCACGGACTCGCCGTCCGCGAACTGCGCGAGCCCGAAGTCGAGGATGCGCACCGAGATGCCCTGGTCCTCGTCCGCGAGCAACACGTTCGCCGGCTTGACGTCGCGGTGAACGATGCCGCGCTCATGGGCATGCGCGAGGCCCTCGAGCACCTGCGCTGCTGCTTCGACGGCGTCGCCGTCCGCCAGCTCGCCCGCGCGCAAGGCCTCGCGGAATGTTCGCCCCGGAACGTAGGCGTACGCGATGTAGACGTTGCTCGCATCGCGCCCGCACGCGTACGCGCGAAGGCAGCGGGGGTGCTCGAGCTTCGCCATCGCCTGCGCCTCACGACGGGCGCGCGAGCCCTGCTTTCCCTCGCGCGGAACGATCTTCACGGCGACCATGCGGGCGCTCTGCTCGTCGCGCGCAAGCCACACGGAGCCCGAGCCGCCGCTCCCGAGGGGGCGGATCGCGCGGTATCGGCCCAGAAAGAGGTTCGGCTGCGGCTGGAGGGCTAGCGCTTCCGACATGGTTCGCAACTCTTATGCCGCGGCCGGTCAGACTCCTTTCCGGTCCGATGCACTGGTTACAGTCGGGGGGTTGTGGACCTTCCTGAGCGGACTGCACGTACCCGCGACGCCGGCGAGGGGCGCGCGTGACGCGTGAAGACGACTTCGAGTTCGACTTCTTCGACGAACCGGACGAAGACACCGTCACCCAACGCCGGCGCCCGGTACGGACCACGCCTCGCCCGGCGCGCGGGCCGCGGCGGCCGCGCGGCCCATCAGGGCCGTCGGCGGGCCTGACGCCGATCGTCCGCCTGGTCGCGCTGATCGCGGCCGCGATCGTGGTCATCGTGCTCGTCGTCTTCTGGATCCAGGGTTGCCAGAACGACGCGAAGACGAATGCATACCGCGACTACATGCAAGATGTCACGGCGATTGCGAAGGCGTCCCGCCAGACAGGATCCACCCTGAACAGCGTGCTCGTGACGCCGGGGATCAAGCAGACGGAGCTCGAGACGAAGCTCGACGGGCTTGCGCAGCAGGAGCAGCAAAACGTCGCGCGGGCGCAGTCGCTCGACCCGCCGGGTCACCTGCGCGAGGCGAACCGGCACCTGATCGAGGCGCTCCAGTTCCGCGTCAGCGGGCTGCGCGGCCTCGCAGACGCGTTCAGGTCGACAGCGAAGGCGAAGGACGCAGACAAAGCCGGCGCAGTGCTTGCGGAGCAGGCGAAGCGCTTGCTCGCAAGTGACATCGTGTGGGACGACCTCTTTTTGACGCCGGCGAAGCAGATCCTCGAGCAAGAGGGCGTGCACGGCGTGGCCGTTCCGGAGTCGCACGTCGCCGGCAACGCCGACCTCGCGAGCGCCGCGACGTTCGCGGACATCTTCAAGCGCATCAAGGGCGCGTCGACCGGCGGCACCGCAGCCGGTCTCCACGGCACCGGGATCGAATCCGTCACGGCGCAGCCCCAGGGGCTCGTCCTGTCGCGCGAGACCGACAACAAGGTCGTCGCGACGACGAGTCTCACGTTCGAGGTCGCCGTGAAGGACACCGGTGACAATCTCGAGGGCCAGATCCCGGTCACGCTGACGATCCAGAAGCAGGGCGCGCCGATCAAACAGACACAGGAAATCGCGGTGATCAATCCGGGTGAGACCAAGACCGTCGTCTTCCGCAACATCGACACGACCGGCGTCTTCGGTGTGAAGACCACGCTGAAGGTCGACGTTCAGCCGGTCAAGGACGAGGCGCGGATCGACAACAACAGTTACCAGTACCCGGTCATCTTCAGCCTTTCGCCTTGAACTGCTGCGTCCAGCCGCGCTGCCGGCGGCACGTTCAATTTCGGACGTAGGATGGCCACGTGAGCGCCTCGACTGCAGGCTGGATTGCGGTCGCTGCGGCGGTCTTGGCGGTCTTGGGGGTGATCGCCTGGGCCTGGACGTTGCTGCTGCTGCGGCGCGCGCGAGCTGCGCAGCGCGTGCTGCTCGGTGGCCGCAAGCAGGATCTCGTGGACTTCGCCGTTTCCCTTCAGACGCGCATCGACGACGTCCTTCGCGTGGTGGACGAGCTCGCCGCCGGGCTCTCGCGTGTCGACCGGCGCGTCGATCGCACGGTCGCGAGGACGTCGATCGTCCGCTACGACGCGCTCTCGGACGCCGGCGGCCACCAGTCTGCCTCGCTGGCGATGCTCGACTCGTCGCGTACGGGCATCGTCATCTCCGCGATCCAGGGTCGCGACTACGCGCGGATCTACGTCAAGGAGCTCGACCAGGGACGGGCGCCGGTCGCGCTGTCGCCCGAGGAACGCGAGGCCGTTGAGCGAGCGATGGCCAGGTAGCTCCGGCGCTGCGTTCTGCAAATTCGGCGCTGGAAGGTACATTTTCCGCTATGCAAGTCCTCGTTCTGAACGCCAGCTATGAGCCGCTCAACGTGTGCACGGTCAGGCGTGCGCACGTGCTGGTGTTCAAGGGGAAGGCCGAGGTGATCGAGGCGCTCGACCGGCCGCTGCGCTCGGCGACCTCCACGTTTGTCTGGCCAAACGTGATCCGGCTCGTCCACTACGTGCGCGTGCCGAGGACGGTGAAGCGCAAGATCTCCCGCCGCGCGCTCTTCGCGCGCGACGGCTGGCGCTGCGTGTACTGCGGCTCCGCCGGGCGACTCACGCTCGACCACGTGGTGCCGCGGAGCCGGGGCGGTGACTCGGTCTGGGAGAATGTCGTCACCTCATGTGCGCCCTGCAACCTGCGCAAGGGCGACAGGCTCGTCGAGGAGGTCGGGCTGACGATGCGCGTGCGTCCGACGCCGCCGTCCCCGTCGCTCTTCATCCGGATCGCGGCGCCGAAGATCCCGCAGACGTGGGCGCCGTACCTCGGCGAAGGCCCGCTCGGCAGCGCGACCGCGGCCTAGTACTGCCTGTGACGTAACCCGCGGCGGCGCCGTATAACGGCCGATGAAGGTCCGTCACGTCCTCTGGATCAGCGCTCTCGTTCTCGCGGCGTCCGCGCTCGCGGGCGTTGGAGCGCCGAGGCTGATCCGCGCGGACGCGGGCGACCCGCCGGCCGGCACGCTGAGCGTGGTCGGTACCGGCTCGGTGACGACGACCCCGGACATCGCGAGGCTCTCCGCCGGCGTCACGACTCAGGGATCGACCGCATCAGAGGCGATGGACGCGAACGCAAGAGCGATGGCGAAGGTGATCGAGGCGCTGAAGGACGCTGGCATCTCGTCGAAGGACTTGCAGACGGAGTTCGTGTCCGTCAACCCGCGCTCCGACGACGGCGGCCAGGCGATCACGGGCTACTCGGCGTCGAACGCGGTGTCCGCGGTCGTGCGCGGGCTCTCGGACGTCGGCGACGTGATCGACGCTGCGGTCGCAGCCGGAGCGAACAACGTCAACGGGCCCTCGCTTTCCCGCGACGACCAGGACAAGCTGTACCGCGACGCCCTCGAGAAGGCCGTCGCGAACGCACGGGAGAAGGCAACGGCGCTCACGCGGGCGGCCGGCGTCTCGCTTGGCAAGATCCGATCTCTGAGCGAGAGCCCGGAGAGCGTCGGCCCGCTCGTGTACGAAGCCTTTGCCCAGCGCGCCGACTCAGGAACGCCGATCGAGCCGGGCACCGCCGAGACCACGGCGACGGTACGAGTTGTCTTCGCCATTTCCTAGCGACGCCGACGGCGAGGACGGGCGTGGTGCCCGCCCTCGCCGATTTCACGACTAGCCGCTCGCCAGCGCGATCTTCCAGACACTGCGGCCGAAGGTCGCCGCGTAGAGCGTCTGCCGGTCGCCGGTCAGCTTCACGTCGAGCACGGAAGTCGCCGGCAGGCCCTGACCGAGACGCTTCCAGTTCTTCTGCCCGTTCTTCAGGTAGAAGACCCCAAAGTCGGTGGCCGCGTAAAGCTGAGCGCCCGGCTGGTCGTACGTGATCATCTCGACCGGCGCGTTCGGCAGGTTGCCGCTGATGTTCTTCCAGCTCTCGCCGCCGTCCGCCGTCTCCCAGACGTTCGCCGAGTCGTCGCCCTCGCGGTAGCCGGAGCTGATGCGGAACGATGCAACGCGTTTGTTCGTGTGCGTGCGATGCGGCCCGATGCGGCCATGCGTTGCGAAGCCTCCGCTCCGTGTCGCCGGCCGGCAGGCCAAGCGGGACGGGTCCCGCCGGACCCGCCCCAGCTCATGCGCTCGTCCTGGCGGCTACCCCGCCTGGACGGCCCAGCTGACCGCCGCCGGCGCTCCCCCCGGCTACCCCGCCTGGACGGCCCAGCTGACCGCCGCCGGCGCTCCCCCGCCGATGGTGGTCTCGGTCGCCTCGAGCCAGACCCTGTCGCCGGGACTGAGCGGGAAGCTCACGGCGGTGTTGCTACAGCTCGTCGCGAGGCCGGCGATGTCGCAAAAGAGGAACGTGCCGGCACCGTTGACGATGATCGCCCAGCGTTCGAAAACACCCGCTCCAGGGGCCGTGCTGAGAGTCACGTACAGGTTGTGGAGCGTCCCGCCGACGGGCACGACCTGCTGGACGAGGCCGGAGTCGGGGATTGCCGCACACGAGCCGACGCCGATCAGGCCTCCGCAGCCTCCGCCGTTGTTTCCGGTCGAGAGCTTGCCGCCCGAGCTGCCGGCGAGGAAGCTCGAGCCCGGCGTGCCCTGCACACCGGTTGCCCCGGTCGCTCCGGTCGCGCCGGTCGCGCCGGTCGCGCCGGTGGCTCCGGTCGGACCCGTCGCTCCGGTCGCTCCGGTCGCTCCGGTCGGCCCGGTCGCCCCGGTGGGCCCGGTCGCCCCAGTCAGCCCGACCTGGTTCCAGTCGAGCGCCGTCTCCGGGTGCCGACAGGTGTCCGAGCTGTCGATCACGCGGAGGTTGCCGCTCGGTCCGTAGCAACCGTTGATGATGCCGCCGGGCCCGGGAATGCTCGCCTGCACCGCGACTGCGACTACGAGCCCGGCTCCGGCAATCCCGAGGACGAGCAGGAGCCGCATCCTCCGCGACATTCCTGTGAGTCGTGTCATCTGTCTTTTCTCCCTTCCGACGTGGCGGGTCGCAAGCACTTACGGCCCGACGACTGCGATCGAGATGTAAGGAGACGTGCTCGGCGACCAGGGGCTGTTGTAGTTCCAGTCAGCGGCGAAGCCGCCGTCCCAGCCCGCCGGGTTGAAGGCCCGGCTGTCGGCGCCGATCGAGAACGTGTAACAACCGGCCGGAGCGTTGCTCGGTACCGAGAACACGGCGACGGTGCTCCACGCGTTGTCGAAGGGACCGGTGTGCCAGTGCTCGGTCGTCGCCGGTCCGCCGGTCGGTGTCGGCGTCGCGCCGCCGCACCCGCCTGCGGACAGTCGCACCGAGCGCAGGTGGCCCGCGGTGACCGTTGCGCCGACCTGGATCTGAACCTCGGAGCTTATGGCGCGCTGGATCAGCGGGCACGAGAGCGGAAGCGGCGTGAACGGCCCCGAGTTCCCGTAGCGCCAGCCGAGCACTCCAGGCGTGAAGAATGCGGTCGGGGCGTTGTTGTCGACGACGAGCAGGAGCGGCCCGATCGTGTGAATCACCGACTTGGCGGCGTTGCCGAGCTCGACGGTGATGCGATACACGCCGTCGCCGCCCGTGACCCAGTCCATCAGCAGGTGCTCCGGCTGCCAGCCGGCCGCGTCCGGAAGGATCTCGTACCAGCCGCTCGCGTCCGGCGCGACGTTGAGCTGCTGAAAGCCCGGTGCCCAGCGAGCGAGCTTCCAAGTGTTCATGAACGTCGTGGCCGGGCCGAAAGAGGCCGGGGTCGGCAGCCCGTTACCGGCGGCGTACTCCCACTTGACTCGGTAGTACTTGGCGCTCGGGTAGTGGTTGCAACCGTAGAGCTGGAGCTCGCCAAAGAACGGAGCCGTCGACGGGTAGGTGGCGGGGCTCGCGAAGAGCCCGCCGGGATGCGGCTTGTTCGGCCTCTTCGCGAACCCGCTTGCTGCGTTGAAGTACGTCGGCGCGCTCTTGACCGGCATCAGGCCGACGCGCTCTATACCCGGCTCAGCGCACGGGAACGACGGTCCGCAGAACGGCGAAGGCAGCGCAACGGCGATCGGCGAGGCCTCGAGTGTGACGTGCGGGGTCGGGCCGCCCCAGGGCACGTCGAACGCGCCGTCGTAGATCGTGTCCTCGTCGCCGTCGCCGTCGACGTCCTGGGTCACGTGGAAGCTGACGTCGGGGACCTCGAAGATCTCGACCCACTCTGGTACCCAGACGTCGGCGCAACGGATGAACGGGCCGTAGAAACGCTCGAGCTCGAGCTTGGCGACGCGCTCATGCTCGACGCCAAAGTGTTTGGCCAGCGCCTTCGTCCCACCCTCGGCGTGGAGCCGCTTCACCTCGTGCGGCAGCGGCGGCGGCAAGCCTTTCGAGAATGCCTGCGCGGCGAGCTGGTCGGTGAGCGTCGTGGAGCCGGCGCCGAAGGAAGCCGTTGCCTGGGCGGCCGTGATCAGCTGGTGCGCCGGGCGCCCGATGAGAGCCTCCACGTCCCCGCGCGACGCCAGTCTCGCGGCGAAGTCCGGTGCCGGGTCCGGCGGGTTCGGGTCGCGCGGGAATCTCGGCACCTCGGCCTCGATCAGGTGCTCGAGGAGATCGGCGATCGAGGGCTTGATGAAGAAGTCGGGGAAGCAGAAACGCTCGTGACGCCAGCGAAGGATCCAATCGATGTCGAAGCGTGGAATCCACACGCAGAAGTTGCCGCACTCGTCGGTGACGACAGAGGTGAGCTCCTCGGTGTGGCAGAAGATCGGGAACAGCCAACCCCACGGCCAGTCCTCGGGGAAGTAGCCCCAGAAGTCGCAGTCGCGATCGAGGACGTGCACCGTCGCGAAGGGCACCGGGTACTTGATGCCGGTGGCCGGGTCGGTCTTGACGACTTGGCCGCACACTCTGCGAAAGAGCAGAAGCTCCACGTCGATCTCCCAGCGGAACTTCTCCGCAAGGGTCGAGATCTGCTTGCCTGCTAGCTCCTTGGCGTCGAGGCCGGTGAGCTTCGCGAGCCGCTCGGCCTGGATCTTGTTCACCTTCAGCTCGTCCGGGGGCGTTGCGGCGCGCCCAGGAGTGATCTTCGTGCGGTCGTTCGTCTTCTTCGCCATCTCGCGTCCCCCCGAACTCGGTTGGTGTTGCCCGTGACGCTTTCAGCCGGCCATCACCGCGGCGTCACGCGTGCATCACCGCCTGCGCGCGACAACGCGCGTCACGGCGGCGAACAGCGCGGCGCTCGCGGGCGAGCCCGAGGCGCGGGACCGCGACCGCGCCTCGCGACCCGCCTCGGATGCGGGCGGGCGGGCGGCGGCGACCCGCTGCCGAACCGCCGTGCGCCTGTCGCCACAGCAGCCCATCAGGGAGTCGGTTCCTCCTCGCCTGCCGGGCAACAGCGGTACTCCTGCGACTTCTCGAGGAGGTCGATCTGCTTTTTCAGGAGCTCGTTCTCGAGCTCCTTGCGGTCGAGCTCGAGCTTGATCTCGCGGTCGAGCGAAGGCTCGCAGACGTCACAGTCGTCGAGGCAGCCCTTGACGATCACGCCGGCCGTCGGCAGCGCGACCTGGCGCTCCCAGCCGAAGAGCTTCCGCGCCTGGCCCGAGACTTCGCCGCCCACGGCGGCCAGCAGCTTCTCGGAAACGAGCTGCTTGTCCACGGCGTCGAGCGCGGCCTTCCGGGCGCTTGCCGTGATCGGCTCGGCGGCCAGGCTGACTGCGCTGAGGAGCACGCCTGCCCGGACGCCCGCCGGCGCCGCGCCGGACGATTCCGCAGCGCTCTCGCGTGCACGCTGCTCGACGTCGAGGCGGGACGCCGCCGTCGCGAGGACGCTATTCGGGATCACACCCACTTGGCCGGACGGCGGCGGGTCGTTGAGCCGGACGCCGGTCGGGGCGGCCGGGTCGAGGACATGTCGCTCGATCCCCACTAGCTCCCAGCGAACCGTCTGGCACTTGTTCAGCTTGTAGAACAAGAACGTCAGCGCGTGGCAGTGATTCGGGTTCCGGAAAACGCGCGAGGACGACTCGTACTGGTCCTCTGACTCCCCCTCGCTGTGGGCACGGGTGTGCACTTCGCCGACCGAGGTGTGGCTGGCGGCGCGTGTGCCTACCTCGACGTGTCGGCTCGACGAGTCCGCGTGCTGTGTCAGGTTGTGCGCGAACTTGCTCGCCGAGCTGGCGTCGTGCGAGCTGCCCGACACACCGCCACCGAGCGAGATTACGCCGAGGTCGATGCCGAGCCCGCCGCCGCCACTCACCGACGAGCTGTGGAATGAAGATGTCGTCGCGGCGTTCTCGTTGACGCTGATGTTCGAGACGGCGTTCGCCATCCCGGCCATGTAGTACGACTCCTCCGAGGTCGTGTGGTTCCGATAGGCGAGGTTTGTTTCACTGTCGAAGCTGAAGCGGCTGTGCCGGTCGCTCGTGAACAGGCGCACCTCCTCACTCGGCAGCAACGTCGTCGAGTAGAGGATGTCCCCAAGCGTGAGCGGCCCCGCGCAGCGCGTCAGCCGAAAGTGCAGCGCCACCTCCACCGGAATGAGCCGGCGCTGGTTCTCGGCCCCCACGACCGGCCGGAAAGGCAGCCGGAACCAGAAATCGATCGAGTCGCACGTATCGCACTCGACGAGCGGCGGGCAACACTCGAGCTTGGCAAGCTCCTCCGCCTTCACTTTGTCAGCCATCGCGGCTCCTCTCATCTCGCGGGGCGTACGCGCCGCAGGAAGCGGCCCCTGCGTCGTTTGAGGTGAAGGCCTATCGCCCGGCCGTCACGGGCGCGTCACGACCGCCATCACCGCGCCGCGGCGCTGCCCGCGGAGCTGTTTTCGCGGCGCCCGGCTGCAATGTGCCGAGCGGACTTGCGAGCGTCCGCTGGTTCGGGTCAAGCGCTTTCCGCTTCTTTCCACAACAGCTCATTGCCCAGTCCTTTCCAGTCGACGGTCTCGGCGCCGGGCGCGAGAGGTTCGCGAGTCGCGCGCTCGAGCAGGCAGGCGGCGCCGGAAAGCGCGAGCCAGGTGAGCGGCACCTCGCGACGCGAGCGCGCGGCCGCGACGCTCGCGGGCGCGGCGACCCATACGCTCAAGCAGTAGAAGCAGTCCAGCAACCGTCCGAGCTGCGTATTTCCGAGGCGCGCTCGCAGGCGGACGACGGCGTCGGCGGGCCCGTCCTCCTCGACGAGCAAATGCGTCACGCGCCAGACGGCGAGTGACGCGAGCGCGAACCGCGTGCCGTCGGCAACCTCGCTCATCGGCCGAGATCTACCGGGTGCCCGTCACGGGAACGTCACCGGTCGGCGGTGACTCCGCGAAGCCACGCCCGGACGGCGTCGAGTATCTCCGCCTCGGAGGCGGCCGCCGTCTCCGTCCGGACGGGGCTCGAGACGTCCCACGACTGCGTGATCCGCGCTCGCAGCGAGTCGCGGCCGATGTCCTTCTCCTTCCAGAGCCGGATCACGAGTACGGCGGTCTGCTCGGGTGCGCCTGCCACGCGAACCGGATCGTGAACCGCGGGCGTCACGGGCTCGTCTCCTGCGTCGTCACGCCGCAAACGAGCTCCTCCATCTGCTCGGACGGGCTGACCCCGAGCTGCTCTCGCAGGAGCCGCCGGCAGAGCCGGTACTGGCGAATCGCCTCGCCGACGTTCCCCTCGGCCAGGTGGACGCGGACGAGCGCACGGTGCGCGCTCTCGCGGAGCGGCTCGCCGGCAAGCGCCGCCAAGCCGGCCTCGAGCGCCTCCCCGGTCCGGCCCCCGTCTGTCAGCCGCTCGCACAGCGCGTCGAGGGCACGGAGGCGAAGCTGCCGGAACTGCTCGCGTTCGATCAGGACCCAGTCCTCGTACCAATCGGGCAAGAGATCACGGGCGAGCGTGGCGAGGGCGAGGCGGAGCCGGGTTTCGCCGGGCGTACCGTCGAGCAGGCGGCGCGCGAGCACCTGAGCCTCGTGAAGATCGACCGAGACGTCGGCGCCGAGCTGGAGCTGATTCCCCCGAGCTTCCACGAGCTCCCAATTGCGTCGGTGCAGCCGCCAGAGGGTCGAGCGCAGGTTCGCGTGCGCCCGCTCGTCGAGTGTCTCGGGCCAGAGCGCGCCGGCTATGTACGGCCGCAACAGCGGGCGTCGGTTGAGCGCGAGGAAAGCGACGAACCGTTGCGCTCCGTGGGGCAGTGCGACGGCGCGGTCGTCACAGACGAGCTGGAAACCATCCAGAAGCGTGAGCCGGGTCTCGGCCGCTGCCGGCGCAGGAAGGTCTTGCCGCCGACGCTGCAGCCGCGTCGTCACCGGGAGCCGCGCAGGCGGAAGCGACGACTGCCGCCGAGCCGCAGCGACGCGCTGAGAGCGAGCACTGAGGCCCCCCGGTGTTCGAGCTTTCGACGATCCTCTCACCGATCGGCTTTCGCCGGGTATCACTCGTCCGAGTGATTTGTTTACGACACGTCGTTCGAGAGACGCAACTCCAGCCATTGCCGCGGAGAGGTGTCGGCAAAGTCATAGAGGCTCGAGCCGAGCGCGTCTCCTGCGTGTGCGGCTCCCACGAACGCGCGCACCTGGGCCGGTGAGGCATCGCGTGCCAGGCCGACCGATCGCGTGTACCGGGAGCGCCGGGTTGCCTGTCCACTCGCGCAGCAGGCTGATGTTGAGGCGGGTATAGGCGCCGCTGAAGAGAGGCCGATGCGACCGGTACGTGAAGTAGCCCATGGTCAGGAATACGCCGAAGTTGTGCGCGAGCTGGCGAAGGTGATCGACGCCCTGAAGCGAGTCGGCGTCGCGTCGAAGGACGTGCAGACTGAGTTCGTCTCCGTCGATCCGCGCTACGACGAACGGGGGCCGGACGATAACGTTCGCCGCCCTTGCCGCGCGCGACTCCGCCACGCCGATCGAGCCGGGCAGCGCCGAGATCACGGCGAGCGTTCGCGTCGTCTTCAGCATCTCCTAGACGTGACAGCGAGGGCGGGCGTCGCCGCCCGCCCTCGCGATTCGCGGCTAACCGCTGGGCAACGCGATCTTCCAGACACTGCGGCCGAAGGTCGCCGCATAGAGCGTCTGCCGGTCGCCCGTTAGCTTCACGTCGAGAACGGAAGTCGCCGGCAGGCCCTGACCGAGACGCTTCCAGTTCTTCTGCCCGTTCTTCAGGTAGAAGACGCCGAAGTCGGTGGCCGCGTAGAGCTGGTCGCCCGGCTGGTCGTACGTGATCATCTCGACCGGCGCGTTCGGCAGGTTGCCGCTGATGTTCTTCCAGCTCTCGCCGCCGTCCGCCGTCTCCCAGACGTTCGCCGAGTCGTCGCCCTCGCGGTAGCCGGAGAAGGCGACGATCACATGGTTCGCGTCCGTCGGGTCGACGACGATCGCGTTGACCCATCGCACCGGCAGGCCCTTGCCGGAGAACTCGGTCCAGTGTGCGCCGAGGTCGGTCGTCTTCCAGACGCGGCCGGTGTCGGTGCCGAGGTAGATCGTGCTCGACTCCGTCTTTGCCGGCGCGATCCAGGTGATCGTCGCGTACTGGTTGGCGTAGAACGGGCCGAGATCGTTCTCGTCGGGCGGCACCGGCCCGGTCAGGAAGTTCGGGTCGGGCGGACTGATCTGCGTGAACGTCGCGCCGCTGTTGATCGAGCGGTCGAGCACGTTCCCGCCGAAGTAGACGACCGTCGGGTCGCTCGGGTCGAGCGTCACGGGCGTGTCCGTCGTGATCCGCACGGAGTGCCGCGGACCGAAGCCGAACACCTGCTGCGTGCCGCCGGAATCGACGTGCCGTCGACACGATCCGACCTGGAGGCACTCGTAGTAGATGTTGTGGTTCGTGTAGTCGATCAGCACCTCGTGACCGTCTCCGCCGCCGAAGGCGTTCCACTGCGACAGATCCGAGGGCGGTGCCGTGTTCGTCCAGGTGCGGAGGCTGCCGTTGTCCTGCAGGCCGGTCGCGAGCCGCGTCGGGTCGTCCTGCGCCACCGCCAGGTGGTACGACTGATTCCACGGCTCGTACGTGGCGTGCACCCACGTTTGCGTGAGGCCGTTCTGCTCGGAGCGGTAGATGCCGCCGTCGTTGCCGACATAGACGCGGTTCGGCACGTTCGGATCCCACTGCATCCCGTGCTGGTCGACGTGTAGGCCGCTCGAGTTCGACCACGTCTGCCCGCCGTCGAACGACTGGCGGAGGCTGACGTCGGCGCTGAACAGGTGGCTCGGATCCTTCGGGTCGACCCAGACGCGGCCGAACCACCACTGGTAGCCCCCGGATGCGCCCGGCCGACCCGCGGCGACGAACGAGTCGCCCCCGTCGTTCGAGACGTAGAACCCCTTGTCGGGACCGTACGGCGATCCGAAGACGACGTACACGCGGTTCGGGTTCGACGGCGCGACTGCCACGCCGATCCGGCCGAGGCTCGGATCGCTCTTCAGCCCCGATCCCGTCTGGTCGTAGGTATTCACCGGCCCGACGAGGTTCTCGAGGCGCGTCCACGTGTCGCCGCCGTCGTCCGAGCGGTACAGACCGGAGCCGACGCCGCCGTAGACGCGGGCGCCGTTGTTGCGCTTGTGGTCCCAGAGCGCCGCGAAGATGCGGTTGTGGTTCGAGGGATCGATCGCGAGGTCGATCCCGCCGGTCGTGTCGTTCGGGGGCGCGAGGACGAGCTTCCAGTCCTTGCCGCCGTTCGTGACGCGGTAGATCCCGCGCTGGCCGGCGACGCGGGAGATCGAGCCCGCGGCGGCCACGAAGACACGTTGTGGATCGACCGGATCGACGACGATGCGGCCGATCGCCGCGCTCTGGGCGAGACCCCAGTGCTGCCAGTGCGCCCCGCCGTCTGTTGACTTGTAGACGCCGTCGCCGAAATACGTGATGCCGCCGCCAGACGGGTTCGCCTCGCCGGTGCCGGCCCAGAGCGTGCCGTCCGTGCCGAGCGCCAGCGCGCCCATCGCCTGCGTCTGGGAGTCCGGCCAGGCCGGCTGGAAGGTGGCGCCGGCGTCCTCGCTCTTCCAGACGCCGCCGCCCGAGACGGCGGTGTACATCGTGTCGGCGCGCGTCGGGTCGACGACCAGGTCGACGATGCGGGCGCCGATGTTCGACGGACCGACGAGCTGCCACGGCGCTCCGTGGCCCTGCGGTATCGCCGCCGCTTGCCGCTTCGCCCGCTCGACCATCGCCGGTGTGACGTCCTGGCCCGACGTCCACTTCAGCGTGAGGTACTCGGCGGGATCAGCCGGGCCGCCCGCCTCTTCCGCCTCGCCGCTCGGCAGGACCGAGAGATCCTGCACCGCGCGGTCCGACTGCGCGAGACCGACCGTCCCGACTCCGAGAGCTGCGATGAGCGCGATCAGGACAGATCGCTTCATGTGTGTCCCCCCTCAGATGGAAAGCGGGGAGATTATGCGGCTTCGGCGCGCTCGACCGGCAGCTCAGGTCGCTGCTCCCACTCCGACCACGATCCGGGATACAGCTTCCCCTCGCGTCCGCGGAGCGCGAGCCGGTGCAGCGGCACGCAGGACGTCACGCCCGAGCCGCAGTAGGCGACGAGCTCGCCCTCCGCGAGCTCGGGCAGCGGCTCGTTCCACGGCGCGTTGACGGCGCCGGGAATCCGCCCCGGCACCTTGTCGATCGGATTCGGCTCACCGCGCCAGCGCGACGGCACGCGGGCATCCACGACCACTAGCTCGCCGAGGCGTGCCGCGAGCTCGCCGGCCTCGATCGTGTCGTCCGTCCTGGGCCGCGGGACGAAGCGGGCCGGCTCGACCTCTTCGTCACCTCGGTGGAGCGGGCCGCACCACGCGTCAAGATCGAGCACCGCGCACTCGTCGTGGCCGAAATGCCGGAGCAGCCACCACAGCCGCTCGGCGCCGCCCATGGTTCCGTAGGCGACGACGAGCACGCCGAGGCTGATGCCTGCACGCGACGCGGCTGCGGCGAACTGCTCCGCACTCGGCAGCGGATGCCGTCCGCGCGGCCCCGGCGGCGCCGACAGGTCGCGTTCCACGTCCAGAAATGCTGCGCCGGGAATGTGGCCTTCGAGGTAGAGACGCCGACCCGCCTCGGGGTCGGCGATGTCCCAGCGGCAGTCGACGAACCGGTAGATCACAGCGGAATCAATACTTGATGCCGTCCGCATGCTCGCCTAAAGTCTCGGGACTCGATGAGCGGCGCGACCTTCATCTCGATTTCCAGCCTCAAGGTCGCGCGCCTCCTTACGCGCTAGCCGGCGTTCACCCTCCCGCCTTCGCCGGCTAGGACAAGCGCAACCGAGGCGGGAGATCTTCTTCAGCGACCGGGGGAGGCCCCGACTTGCACGGCTCACGCGAACGCGATTCTTGCGGCATCGGCTTTGTCGCCGACGTGCGCGGCCGCGCATCGCGCGACGTGCTCGACGCGGCGCTGGAAGGGCTGAGGCGGATGCAGCACCGCGGGGCCGTCGCGGCCGACCGGCGCACGGGGGACGGCGCGGGAGTGCTCATGCCGATCCCGCCGGCCCTCGTGCCGGGGCCATGGTGCGGGCTCGCGACCGTCTTCCTCCGCGAGGAGCCCGCGCGCGCCTCGATCGAGGACGCGTGTGAATCCGTCGGGCTCGACCTCGCCGGCTGGCGGCGAGTGCCGGTGCGCGCCGACGCTCTCGGTGCGGAAGCGCGTGCCGCGATGCCGGACATCGAGCAGCTCGTCCTCGTCCGCCCGTTCGGCGTCGACGGGGAGGAGGCGGAGCGGCGCGCCTACCGCGCGCTGCGTCTCGCGCAGACGATCGAAGGTGCGTACGTCGTCTCGCTTTCCTTCCGCACGGTCGTCTACAAGGCGCTGTGCGCGGCGGATCAGCTGGCGGAGGTCTTCCCAGACCTGCAGGATCCCGCGCTCGCGGTCCGCTTCGCGATCTTCCATCAGCGCTTCTCGACGAACACCTCGCCGTCCTGGGAGCGCGCGCAGCCCTTCAGGGCGCTCTGCCATAACGGCGAGATCAACACGATCGACGGAAACGTGGCCGCGATGCGTGCGCGTGCGGTGGAGGTCGGCGAGGTCCTCGATCTCGAAGGCTCGGACTCGGCGCTGCTCGACAACGCCTTCGAGCTGCTCGTGCGCAACGGCAGAGACGCGCGCCACGCCGTCCAGATGCTGATTCCGCCTGCGTGGCAGCACGACGAGTCGCTCACGGGGGCACAACGCGCGTTTCACGATCATCACGCCGCCCTGATCGAGCCTTGGGACGGGCCGGCTGCACTCGTCTTCACCGACGGACGGATCGTCGGCGCAGCGCTCGACCGCAACGGCTTGCGCCCGCTGCGCTATGCGGTGACGGCGGGCGGGCTCGTTGCCTGCGCCTCGGAGGCGGGCGCGATCCCGCTCCCCGAGGGCGCGCGGGTTCGCCGCGGCCGCCTCGGGCCGGGACAGATGCTCGTCGTCGACGCCGCAGGCTTCGGCCTCGAGGAGGACGCCGACGTCAAGCGCCGGCTCGCGTCTCGCAGCTCGTACGAGCGTTGGCTGCGCCGGACGCGGCGGCCACTCGATGCCGGCGAGCCGGTCGAGCCGCCGGAGCAGGCGCTCACGGTTCGACAGGCACGCGCCGGCTTCACCCGCGAGGAGCTGTCGCTACTGCTGCGCGCCGCCGCGACGACCGCGCACGAGCCGACGTCGTCGATGGGCGACGACACGGCGCTGCCTCCGCTCGCAGGCCGCGCGCGTCCCCTTTTCTCCTACTTCCGCCAGCGGTTTGCGCAGGTGACGAATCCGCCGATCGACCATCTCCGCGAGCGACACGTCACGTCGCTGCGCACGCTGCTCGGTCGGCGGCCGCCGCTGCTGGGAGCCGAGCCACCGGACGGCGTGCTCCTCGATGCCGAGAGCTTCTTTCTCTTTCCCAGCGCGGTCGAGGCGCTCGCTGCCGTGTACCTCGATACCACGTTCACTGCCGATCTCCGCGGCGCGTGCGTGCGACTGGCAGAGGAGGCGGTCGCCGCAGTCGACGCCGGCAGCGAGCTGCTGGTGCTCGACGACGGCGGTGACGGCGCTGCGATTCCGTCGCTGCTTGCGCTTGGCTGCGTGCAGCGTGCGCTGGTCGACGCAGGCGTGAGGACGCGCTGCTCGCTCATCGTGCTCAGCGACGAGCCGCGCGAGAGCCATCACTTCGCCTGCCTGCTGGGCTACGGGGCCGATGCGATCTGTCCGCGGCTCGCGCTCGAGACGCTTGCCGCGCAGGCGGCGGCGGACAAGCTTGGCGGAGACCGTCCCTCGCCGCGCGAGGCGCAGCTGCGCTTCCGCAGTGCGATCGAGGACGGCGTGCTGAAGGCGATGGCACGCATGGGGATCTCCGATGTCGCGTCGTATCGCGGCGCGCAGCTGTTCGACGCGCTCTGCCTCGCACCGGAGGTGATCGAGGCGTGTTTCCCGGGCACGGCTTCGGCGCTCGGCGGCGCCGGCTTCACCGACCTCGAGCGCGAGGCGCTGGCGCGTGCGGGCGCCGAGCAGCTCGAGAATCCCGGCTACGTCAAGTGGCGCAAGGGCGGCGAGCCGCACGCCACGACGCCGCCCGTGGTCGAGGCGCTCCAGCAGGCGGCGCGCAGCGAAGACTGGTCGGATTACGAGCGCTTCGCCGCGCTCGTCGACGAGCGCGAACCCCTGGAGCCGCGCGACCTGCTCGAGTTCGCGGAGGCGACGCCGGTGCCGCTCGAAGACGTCGAGCCGGTCGAGTCGATCGTCAAGCGGTTCTCGAGTGGCGGGATGTCGCACGGTGCTCTCTCGGCCGAGGCGCACGAGACGGTGGCGATCGCTTTCAACCGGCTCGGGGCGCGTTCGAACTCCGGCGAGGGAGGCGAGGATCGGGAACGGTTCCGCAGCGAACGCAACTCCGCGATCAAGCAGGTCGCCTCGGGTCGCTTCGGTGTCACGCCGGAGTACGCGGTGTTCGCGGCAGAGCTGCAGATCAAGATCGCCCAGGGTTCGAAGCCGGGCGAAGGCGGGCAGCTCCCGGGCCACAAGGTGACGGCCGAAATCGCGCGCCTGCGCCACACGACGCCCGGCGTCGGGTTGATCTCGCCGCCGCCGCATCACGACATCTACTCGATCGAGGACCTCGCGCAGCTCGTGTTCGACCTGCGCCAGGTGAACCCGCATGCCGACGTTTCCGTGAAGCTCGTCGCAGAGGCGGGCGTCGGCGTTGTGGCCTCCGGGGTCGCAAAGGCGCTGGCCGATGTCGTGCACGTCGCCGGAGCCGACGGCGGCACGGGCGCGAGCCCCCTCTCGTCGATCAAGAACGTAGGCCTGCCGTGGGAGCTGGGGCTGGCCGAGACGCAGCGCGAGCTTATCGCGAGCGGGCTGCGCAGCCGCGTCCGGGTGCGGGTCGACGGCGGCCTGAAGACCGGCCGCGACGTGGTTCTCGCCGCGCTGCTCGGCGCCGACGAGGTGTCGTTCGGGACTGCGTTGCTCGTCGCCGAGGGCTGCCTGCTCGTGCGCTCCTGCCACCTCGACACGTGCCCGGTGGGAATCGCGACCCAGCGGCCGGAGCTGCGCGCGAAGTACGCCGGGACCGCGGACGCGATCGTCGCGTACCTGCGCCTCGTCGCCGAGGACGTCCGACGGCACCTGGCCGCGCTCGGAGTGCGGAGCTTCGACGAGGCCGTCGGCCGCACCGACCTGGTGCGGCCGCGCGAGTCAAGGCTCGAGCTCGGTGGATTGCTCGCGACGGCCGGCGGGCGGTACGGCGGCGAGCCGCAGCTCGCGTCCCCGGGCGGCGAGCTCGGCGAACGCCTCGCGGCGGAAGCCGCGCCCGCGCTCGAGGAGACGCGCATCGTCGAGCTCGACTACACGGTCACGACGCGCGATCGCGCCGTCGGTGCGCGCCTGGGCGGCGAGATCGCCCACGCATTCGGCGAAGTGTCTCCGCCTGGCCGTGTGCGCGCTCGTTTCGAAGGGAGCGCAGGCCAGAGCTTCGGCGCGTTTCTCTCTGCCGGCGTCGAGCTCGCGCTGACCGGCGAGGCGAACGACGCCGTCGGCAAGGCGATGGGAGGCGGCCGCATCGTCGTCCGACCGCCTGAAGGCGACGAAGGCGATCCGGTCTTGCTCGGGAACGCCGCGCTCTACGGAGCAACGGGCGGCGAGCTGTACTGCGCCGGTCGCGCGGGCGAACGCTTCGCCGTGCGTAACTCGGGAACGGTCGCGGTCGTCGAGGGCGCGGGCGACCACGCGTGCGAGTACATGACGGGCGGCACCGTCGCCGTGCTGGGGCCGTGCGGGCGCAACGTCGGCGCCGGGATGAGCGGCGGGGAAATCTTCGTTCTCGGAGAAGTCAGCCTCACCGACGAGCTGGTTGCTTCGGCGCGCCTCACGAGCGCCGAAGCAACCCGGCTCCATCTGCTCGTTGAGCGACACGTGCGGTTCACGGGCTCCGGACGCGGGGCTGCGCTGCTCGAGCGCTGGGAAGAGTCGCTGCACGAGTTCCGGCGGATCGCGCCGCTTGCAACCGCTGCCGCCGCGGCCGGTGCCGCGGAAGGGACGGCCGCCGGCTAGACCCGTGCCAAGCGCCGCGCCGCAGCGGTGTTCAGTGAGTAGCGAGCGCCCATCCCACCACGATGGCGACTGCAAGCGAGACGAAATACGGCGTCATGCCCTGCTTGTGCAGCTTCCACCTCTTTCGGACTCGCCGGAGGCGCGCCCTCCTTGCCGCGCCGGCCTTCGTGCTCGTGATTCGATCGAAGGATCGCCCCCGCTTACTATGGACGAGGTCGAGAGCCTTCGCACCGACGTGAACCGCTCGCCGCGCCAGGGGCGAGAAGATTGCGCCGTTGACACCTTGACTCAGTCGAGGGCGGGCGGCGGTAGTCGCGTTTCCGCCGCGCGTCGGCCGTAGGGCTTGGACGACCGGCGGAAACGCGTCGACGCCCTCTTGGAGAACCCGATGCCACATGCGGCTCTGCAGAACCGAGATCAGGGCGGCCAAGGCTGCTGCCAGTCCAGCGAGCAGGAACGCCGTGCGTGCTGGAACCGGCGGCCCGGGGGCGGCTTCGGCTTCGGGCGAGGCTGTGAAACTCCGCAAGGAGCGAGCGTAGGCCCGGCGCGCCTTCTGGAGTCGGAGCTGCTTCGCCCCTATTCGATGAGGCTTCTTGTCCGCGCGTGGTGACGCGTGGAGCGGCGCAGGCTTCAGCGGCTCCCAGAGCCCCAGCCGCTCGCCGCCCACGGCGAATAGGCCGAGGACCGCTGTGACGGTCGCGCAACAGAACAACGAACCCCTGAGAATCGGTGGAACCTCCGGCGGCGCTTCGGGAGAGGTCTTGCGCTCGGAGAGTCTCGCTTTCGCGCGGTCCCCCCACCACGGACAAACGGCTAGGGCCTACCCCACTGAAGGACGGCACGGCCATGTCCCCGGACTGTCCCGGGAACATGGCCGCTTCAGACTGCTGCGTTAGGTCGTCGGCTCGATTGCGGGCGTAACCGGCGTCATTGCACGCGCCGGCGCGGGATGGCTGTGCGCATGCGCGAGGCCGAGGTGGCCGTGCGACTCCGTGCCGTAGCCGCCGGGCACCGGGATGTAGAACTCCGGATAGCCCCACATGCCGTGCTCGCTCACGTCGAGGCCGGCGGTCTCGACCTCCGGCTCGGTGCGGATGCCGACGGTGCGCTTGAAGACCCAGAGCACCGCGAACGACGCCGAGAACGTGAACGCGCCGACGGCGACGAGGCCGAGAGCCTGCACGCCCAGCTGGTGGAAGCCGCCTCCGTAGAAGAGGCCGCCGCGGCCGGTCGCGAGCTTGTCCGCGAGGCTCGGCACGGCCAGGAAGCCGAGCGAGAGCGTTCCCCAAACGCCCGACATCCCGTGCGCGGCGACCGCACCGACAGGATCGTCGAGACCGACCTTCTCCACGGCGAGGACGCCGACGACGACGATGCCGCCTGCAACGAGACCGATCACGATCGCCGCCCACGGCGCGACGAACGCGCACGCTGCGGTGATCGCGACCAGCGCCGCGATCGCGCCGTTCAGCATCATCGAGAGGTCCGGCTTCTTGATCACGAGCCACGACGTGATCACCGCGCCGAGCACACCCGCCGCCGCCGCGAGGTTCGTGTTCAACGCGACGTACGCAAAGAAGCCGACGCCGCCGAAGTCGACACTCAACGTCGAGCCGGGATTGAAGCCGAACCACCCGAACCAGAGGATGATCACGCCGAGCGTCGTGTACGCCATGTTGTGCCCGGGAATCGCGTTCGGCTTCCCATCCCGGTCGAACTTTCCGATCCGCGGTCCGAGCAGCAAAGCTCCCGCGAGCCCCGCCAGTGCGCCCTGGTAGTGCACGACGGTCGAGCCTGCGAAGTCCTGCATGCCCTTCGCGAAGAGCCAGCCGTCGGGACTCCAGATCCAGTGCGAGACGAACGAGTACATGAGCGTGAAGACGATCCCGAACGCGAAGTAGACCCAGAGCCGCGTCCGCTCGGCCATCGCGCCCCAGACGATCGCGAGCGACACGGCACAGAAGACGACCTCGAACAGGTAGCCGGCCGCGCCCGGGATCGCGCTGAACCAGCTGAACGGCGCCTGACCGACGGCGAGGAGCGAATCGACGGAGGGGACGAAGCCGGACCCGCCGACAAGACCGTTGCCGCCGTCGCCGAACGCCATGCCGAAGCCGACGAGGTAGTAGACGATCGATGCGAGCGCGAAGATGAGCACGTTCTTCGCCGCGACGTGCCCGACGTTCTTCATCCGGGTCAGCCCCGCTTCGAGGAAGGCGAAGCCGGCCTGCATGAACATCACGAGCACCGCGGCGATGACGACCCAGATCGTGCTCGCGGCGATCGACAGCTGAGTGTTGCTCAATGTCGCGATCATCCGACCTCCACCTCCTCCAGTGGCATTCCGGTTCGGTTGTGAGTGACGTGGTTGACAGGCGTCGTCCACACGAGCCCATCGCCCGACTCGTTGCCGCTGCGTGCCGAATCGGTGATCGCGGCGACGACACCATCCGCCCGGTCGTCTTCCACGACGAAGATCAGCAGCGCTTTCGGCAGGAAGCGCGACTCGAAGACGCGTCCCCGGTACTCGTGCGTGATCCCGCGCTGCCGGCCGTGGCCGACGGCTTCGATCACCGTGACACCAACGTGTCCCGTCGCTTCCTCGACCGCGTCGATCACCGTCTCGACGCGCTCGCGGATCACGACCGCTTCCACCTTGATCACTGAATCACCTCGCTTCGTCGTTCGAGCAGGACGGTGTCGCGCCAGAGGCCGTCGCGCTTGGCGATGCTCTTGCGCATGCCGACGACGCGGAAGCCGACGCGTTGGTGCAGCTTCAGCGACGCCTCGTTCTCGGGAAAGATCGACGTCTGGATCGTCCAGATGCCGGCGCTCTCGCTCTTCTCGATCAGCTGTTCCATCAACGCGCGACCGACGCCGTGCCCCTGGTGGTCGCGCGCGACGTAGACGCTCGACTCGGCGACGCCGCGATATGCCCAGCGGGACGAGGCCGGGCCGAGCGCCGCCCAGCCGATCACCCGCTCGTCGAGCTCCGCGACCACGCGGAGCGAGTGCTCGGCGAGCCAGCGCGCGGGCGGGGGAACCTCCGTCTCGAACGTCGCGAGGCCGTCGCGCATCCCGTCGTGGTAGATCGCCGCGACCTCCGGCCAGTCGTCAGCGCGGAGGTCGCGGATCACCAACTCGATCGCCGTCGCTAGCAATCGAAGTACAACCCGAACTCGGCGGGATGCGGCCGCAGCCGCACGACGTCGACTTCGTTCTCGCGTTTGTAGTCGATCCACGTGCGGATCAGCTCCTCGCTGAACACGCCGCCCTTCGTCAGGAACTCGTGGTCCGCCTCGAGCGCGTCGAGCGCCTCGGCGAGCGAGCCCGGCACCTGCGGCACGTCCTCGTGCGTCTCCTCGAACAGGTCGTAGTCGGCCGGCGCGCCGGCGTCGAGGCCCTGTTCGATCCCGTCGAGGCCTGCCATCAGCATCGCCGCGAACGCGAGGTACGGGTTCGCGGCGGCGTCGGGGCAGCGGAACTCGACCCGCTTCGCCTTCGGCGACTCGGAGTACATCGGGATGCGGATGCACGCCGAGCGGTTCCGCTGCGAGTAGACGAGGTTCACTGGGGCCTCGAAGCCCGGCACGAGCCGCCGGTACGAGTTCGTCGTCGGCGCGCAGAACGCGAGCAGCGCCGGTGCGTGCGCGAGCAGGCCGGCAATGTATCCCCGTGCCAGCTGCGACAGCCCCCCGTACCCGGACTTGTCCGCCATCAGCGGCGTGCCCTCCATCCAGAGGGACTGATGCGTGTGCATGCCCGAGCCGTTGTCGCCGAAGACCGGCTTCGGCATGAACGTCACGGTCTTGCCGGCGGCGCGGGCGACGTTCTTGACGACGTACTTGTAGATCATCACCTGGTCCGCCATCCGCGTCAGCGTCTGGTAGCGCAGGTCGATCTCGCACTGGCCGCCGGACGCAACCTCGTGGTGGTGGAACTCACACGGGATGCCGAGCCGCTCGAGCGTGAGCACCATCTGCGTGCGCAGGTCGCTGAGGGTGTCGTGCGGCGCGGGCGGGAAGTAGCCCTCCTTCTCGCGGACCGTGTAGCCGAGACCCGGCTTGCCGGAGTTCCAGTGGCCCTCGGAAGAGTCGACGAGGTAATGGGACCGGTTCGGGCCCAGCTCGTAGGAGACCTCGTCGAAGACGAAGAACTCGCACTCGGGGCCGAAGTACGCCGTGTCGGCGACGCCGCTGCCGCGCAGGTACGCCTCGGCCTTCTGCGCGACCCAGCGCGGGTCCTTCGCATACGGTTCGCGCGTGAGCGGGTCGGCGATCTCGCAGATGAGCGAGAGCGTCGGCACCTCGGTCGCCGGATCGAGGATCGCACTCGACGCGTCGGGCATCAGCAGCATGTCGCTCTCGGAGATGCCCTGCCAGCCGCGGATGGACGAGCCGTCGAAGCCGAGGCCTTCCTCGAAGGCTGACTCGTCGAAGCCGTTGATCGGCAGCGAGACGTGCTGCCACGTGCCGAGCAGGTCGCAGAACTTCAGGTCGACCATCACGGCGCGCGTCTCCTGCGCCCAGGTCAGCGCCTCGTGCCCCACCGCCGCCTGGCCGATGTAGTGCCTCGCCTCGATCTCCGACACGTTCCCTCCTTGTGGCGTGGTTTTGCTTTACGGGACAAACAAACACGGGACCAACAAAAAAAGCCCCACGACTGCGAGAGTCGTGAGGCCCCATTGCCTCTGCGGGCGCCTTCGGCGGCGGCCCACGTAGACGGCACCTTAGCGGAGGCAGCGGCCGGACGCCAGGGTAGCGGCCAGACCGCCGGTCAGGCCGTCTTCTCGGCGATTTCGGCGGCGTCCGGGTCCGTCTTCTCGACGACGAGATAGTCCGGGTGCCTCTCGATCGTGCGCTCGAGCTCCGGCTTCTCGTGTCCCGGCACCACGGCGAACCGGTGGACGTCCTCGCGAAGCGCTCGATATGCGTCGCTTGTGATCGAGAACCGCTCCGTGCAGGACGCAACACCGCATTCGCACACAGCCGGCCGATTCGCTCGTTGACCTCGCGAAAGAGCGCCTCGTTCACGCCGATCCTCTCCGTCCGATTGCTCACTTGCGCGGATTCTCCTCCTCTGCGATCCGCCTCGCCACCCCGAACTTCTCGATGATCACGTAGCGGTCGTGGTCCTCCATGGTGCGGGCGTGCGGGCGTTTTGCTCGTCGTGTCCGGCCACGATCAGGAACCAGTTCGCGTGCGGACGTGCTCGTATTGCTCGAGCGACAGACGGATCAGTTCGGTGCAGCTTGGATCGCCACACTCGCAGAGGAACGGCGTCTGCCCGATGAGCTCGAGCTCCTGCCGCTCGTCGCCGAGCTTCTCGTTCGCCTCGCGAAAGAGCACTTCGTTGCGCGCAGCTCGCTCTTCGCTCTGCGTCGTCTCCATCGCCGGGATTTTTCGCGTAACGCACGGAAAGAAACACTTGCGACCCGCTGGGACGCCCGGTATGGTCTCGACTCGATGTTGCTCCTCGGCTGACTCGGGTTCCGCCGCGCGCCGCCTGTTGATCCGGCGGTGCGCCTTGTTTCCGTCCCGTCGTCGAGTTGGAGCAGCTGATGTTTGCCTCTGAATCCAAAACCTCGCCAGCGCACGCCGTAGAAGTCCACAACTTGCGCAAGGAGTTCGTCCGCAGGGAGAAGCGCTTGCGCGTGCGCCGGCGCGTTGCGATCAAGGACGTCTCCTTCACGATCGCGCGCGGCGAGTGCGTCGCGATCCTGGGCCAGAACGGCTCGGGCAAATCGACGCTGGTCCGTCTCCTGGCGACGTTGCTCCTGCACGACGGCGGCTCGGCGCGGATCTTCGGCCACGACGCCTTCAAGGAGACGCGTGCGGTGCGCCGGCTCGTGAACCGTGTCTCGGTCGAGGCGAGCTTCTTCAAGAAGATGTCCGCCGAGGAGAACCTCGCGTACGCGGCGCGCTTCTACGGGATGACGCCGAAGCAGACCCGCAAGGAGATCCCGGCGATTCTCGAGCGCGTCGGCTTTCCCTCCGAGCGGCGCGGGGAGGAGATGGAGGATCTGTCGCGCGGCATGCAGCAGAAGGTCGCGCTCGCCCGGGCGTTGCTGACGTCGCCTGTCTTGCTGTTGCTGGACGAGCCGACGACGGGCCTCGATCCGCGCTCGAAGCTCGAGGTGCAGAACTTCATCCGCGAGGTGCGGACGCTGCACGACGCGACGATCCTGCTCTGCACCCACGACATGGTCGAGGCCGAGATGCTTGCCGACCGCATCGGCATCCTCGACCGTGGCGCGCTGCTCTTCCTCGAGCCGGTCGACGAGGTCAAGGAGCGGTATGGCGTCGAGACGCTCGAGGAGGCGTTTTTTGCAGCGACGGGCCGCAGCTTCGAGGAGGAGACCGAAGAGGACAAGGATCGGGAGGTGCTCGCATGATCGGCGCAGCCGCAGCCGCCGTCCGTCACGAGCTCGTCGGCCTCGGCGGCGTCGTCGAGCGCAACTGGTACCTCGTCAAGCGCTACGTCTGGTGGGAGGTCGCGTTCTTCCTCTGGACCTGCGCGAACACGCTGACGATCGTTTTCATCGCCAAGGGCATCGGCGGGGTCACGCCGGCCGAGCAGAACGAGCTCGCGACGAAGCTCCTGATCGGCGGGGTGATCTGGGCCTACCTCGGGATCATCTTCGAGATCCTCACCGAGACGGTCTCGTGGGAGCGCTGGGAAGGGACGATCGAGTACACGTTCATGGCGCCGCTGTCGCGTCCGGTGCATCTCTTCGGCATGGGACTGTTCGCCGTCGCCTACGGCGTCGTGCGCGCGAGCCTGCTCTTCGCGGTGATCGCGGCGTTCTTCTCGCTGCACCTCCCCGACGCGAACTTCGCGTCCGCGCTCGTCCTGCTCGCGATCGCATCCGTTTCGTTCATCGGGCTCGGGATGATGACGGCCGTCCTGCCGTTGATCTCGCCCGAGAAGGGGACGCAGCTCGGCTTTATCGCGCAGGGCCTGATGCTCGTCGTCTCGGGCGTCTACTACCCGGTGTCCGTGCTGCCCACATGGATGGAGTGGATTGCGAAGGTCTCTCCCGCGACGTACGCGTTGCGCGGGATCCGCGCGTCGATCCTCGACGGCGCCGGCGCGCGCTGGCAGGACGTCTGGCCGCTGATGGTGATCGGCATCGTGTCGGTGCCGCTCGGGCTCCTGGTCTTCCGGACGGGCGAGCGGTACGCGAAGCAGCACGGGAAGCTGAAGCGGTCCGGATGATCCCGTGAGACGCATCGACGCCGCGCGCGTGTACTACGGCGTGGAGCTGTTCACGTCGATGCCCGCGTTCGTCTTCACCGCCGTCCATCTCGTGCGCGATCTGCACATGTCGCCGCTGCAACTCGTGTTGATGGGGACGGTGATGGAAGCCGCGGTCTTCCTCTTCGAGGTGCCGACCGGCGTCGTCGCCGATACCTACAGCCGACGCGCGTCGCTCGTTGTCAGCTTCGTCATTCAGGGGGTGGCGATCGTGGTCGTCGGCGCAGCGAACGACGCTACGCTGGCGATTGCAGCGTGGGGCCTCTGGGGCTTCGGCTATACGTTCATGAGCGGCGCCTGGCAGGCGTGGATCACCGACGAGGTCGGCGTCGACCGAGTCGGCGGCGTCTTCCTGCGCGGCGCGCGAATCGGCTGCGTCGGCAGCTTCCTCGGCCTCGGCCTGCAGGCGGCGATCGCAACACAATCACTGCGCGGAGCCGTGATCTTCGGAGGTGTCGTGACGATCCTGTGCGGCATTGCGTGCGTCTTCGTGATGCCGGAGACGGGATTTCGCCGACGCCCGCGCGAAGAGCGAGGTCGTGCGCTGCACGAGCTCCGCAGCACTGCGACCGCCGGCACGCGCTACGTGCGTTTCCAGCCGTTGATCCTGCTGCTGCTTGCGATCAGCTTCTTCGGCGGCATGTCGACCGAGACGCTCGACCGCTTGTGGGAGGCGCACTTCATCCGCGACATCGGTCTTCCCGCGATCGGATCGCTCGATCCGGTCGTCTGGTTCGTGCTCTTCTCGATCCCGATCATGGCCTTCGCGTTCTTCGGCGCCGGCGTCCTGATGAAACGGTTCGAGGGGGCCGACTCGCGGCGGCTCGTGCGCACGCTCCTGGCGCTGTCAGCCCTGATGATGGTCGCGCAGATCGCGTTTGGCCTCGCCGGTGGGATCGCGTTCGCATACGGATCCCTGCTCATCTACCGAGTCGCGCGGACGCTTACCTGGCCGCTCGAGATGACGTGGCTAAACCGGCAGATCACCGACTCCTCGGTGCGCGCGACAGTGATCTCGATCACCAGCCAGTCCGACGCGATCGGCCAGGCCGCAGGAGGCCCCGTGCTCGGCGTGATCGGCAACGTTTGGGGCATTCGAGCGGCGCTCGTTGCCGGAGCGTCCGTGATCGCCCCGGCGCTCGCACTTTACGGTCGCGCGCTGCGGCACGGCGGCCGCGAGCCCGAGCTCGACGAGCTGTCCGCCGCCGCGGAGGCGTAGTCTTCCCGCGTCCAACGTCGAGGGAGGAATGCATGACGCAGGTCGAGACACCAAATCGCGCGACGAGCGACCCGAAGGCGCGCAAGGAGGTGCTGAAGCGGATCGACGACGAGGGGGTCGAGTTCGTGCTGCTGTGGTTCACGGACATCGAGGGCCACCTGAAGAGCTTCGCCGTCACGCCGAGCGAGATCGAGGACGCGCTCGACGACGGCATGGGCTTCGACGGTTCGTCGATCACGGGCTTCAACGCGATCGAGGAGTCGGACATGGTCGCGATCCCCGACCCGGCCACGTTCCAGCTGATGCCTTGGCAAGAGGGCGAGACGAAGGTCGCGCGGATGATCTGCGACGTCGTCACGCCCGACGGCAACCCGTACGAAGGCGACCCGCGCTACGTGCTGCGCCGAGCGCTCGAGCGGATGGAGTCGATGGGCTTCGACACGTTCAACGTCGGCCCCGAGCTCGAGTATTTCCTCTTCAAGGACAACGCGGGCACCGAGACGCTCGACGAGGGCGGCTACTTCGCGATGACGACGCTCGACGCGGCCACCGAGCTGCGCCAGCAGACGGTGCGCTCGCTCGAGAGCATGGGCATCCCGATCGAGTACGTCCACCACGAGGTCGGCCCGTCACAGCACGAGATCGACATGCGTTTCGCGCCGGCGCTGACAATGGCCGACCACACCATGACTTACCGGCTGATCGTCAAGGAGGTCGCGAAGAAGGCCGGCTTCCACGCGACGTTCATGCCGAAGCCGATCTTCGGCGAGAACGGCTCGGGGATGCACACGCACCAGTCGCTGTTCAAGGACGGGCGCAACGCGTTCTTCGACGCCGACGACCAGTGGCATCTCTCCGACGTGGGCAAGGGGTTCATCGCCGGCCAGTTGCGGCACGCGCGCGAGCTCTCGGCCGTGTTCGCTCAGTGGGTGAACTCGTACAAGCGCCTCGTCCCCGGCTACGAGGCCCCGGTCTACGTCGCGTGGTCGCGGCGGAACCGGTCGGCGTTGATTCGCATCCCGCTCTACAAGCCGGGCGCCGAGCAGGCAACGCGGGCAGAGATCCGCTGTCCCGACCCTGCGTGCAACCCTTACCTGACGTTCGCGTGCCTGCTGCAGGCCGGCCTCGAAGGGATCGAGCAGGGATACGACCTGCCCGAGCCGATGGAGACGAACCTGTACCACCTGACGGCGGAGCAGCGAACGGAACGAGGCATCGTGGCGCTGCCGGAGACGCTGGGGGAGGCAATCACGGAGCTTTCCGGCTCAGACTTGATCCGCAAAGCCCTCGGCCCGCACATCTTCGACCGCTACGTCGAGCTGAAGCGCAAGGAGTGGGACGAATACCGCGTCCAGCTCTCCCAGTGGGAGATGGACAAGTATCTCGCCGTCTTATGACGGCTCGTCCGAAATGCTGCGCATTTCGGCCGGTAAGACCGGGCAGGCGCGCCTTCGGCGCGCGTGCCCATCGGCGGTTGTCGAGGGTATGCCTTCGGTTGAGGTGAGCGAAGGCGCGGCGAAGTCGCGCCTTGTTCGCAGTCGTAATCGAAGCTGACCCTCCGTCAGCAGGGCGGCTTTGCCGTACTGCTCAACCACCTCTTGGTGAAGGGGCAAACCTTCCAACAGGCACCAATGGACGCGCGCGCGAAGCGCGCCCGTCCGGTTTCCGGCCCGAAATGCGCAGCATTTCGGGCCGAAGGCCGAGCCGAGCGAGGCCGAAACGACCGCAGGGTGCTCGCAAGCACCCCGCAGTCGGCCGTCAGTCGGCTCCGGAACGCCGCAAAGCGCCGGAGCCACGGCGGATTTTACGCGTTCGTGGAAATAAAAGAAAGGTTTTCTTAAAGGAAGCTTGGCAAGCCTTCGCGCTCGACGCGGAGGCCGATGACCCGGGTGTCGCCGTCGATCTGCTCGATTGCCGCGGCCGGAACGAGCCGCCGGCGGCGGGCGAAGAAGCCGGTCCGTACCGAGAGTGCGTCGGGCTGGTCGGGCGTCGTGCCGTACATCGGACATTCGACCCGGCCGACGAGACGTCCACGTGCGTCGGCGACGAGGTAGCCACGCGTCCCGCGGAGGTCGTAGGCGACGGCACTCACTGGTGGCGACGCTACTCCCCGCGTGTGAGAAAACTCGCGCAGCGTCGTAAGGATTTCGTTAAGCGCCGGGCTTCGCGCTCATCGCCCACCAGGCGACGCCGAGCGCGAGGAGGTACAAGGCCGCGAGGCCTGCGAACCAGACGCCGGCCCGCGCCCGGCGAAGCGCGAGCCAGCCGAGCAGCGTCAGCAGCAGGATCACGACGATCCCGCCGTCCGCAACTACGAGGCCGACCGCGACCCAGTCGGGCGCCGGCGCGTCGTCGAGGCCTTCTCGGCTCAGAATCCACTGGGCGCCGACCCGCATCACGATGTAGGCGGGCCACACGACAAGGAGGGTCGTCCTGAACGCGAGAGTGCGCAGGAGCGTCGCGTGCTCCGGCATCCGCAGTCCCGCCAGGGAGATGACAGCGAGGGAGGCGATGCCGCCGAACAGCACCACGGATCCGAGCACGTGAAGAAACAGCGGGAAATTCCATGCGTCCGGCCTGATGAGAGCGATCAACCGCCTGCTCCCGGCTTCCAGATCATCACGGCGAGAATCGCGAAGCCGAGCAGGCTCGACGCGATGTTGAGCGAAAGCGCGACCGGGTCGCGCACGCGCGCGGCCAGCTCGCTGCTGGGGACGTCGGCTTCGGCTGCGAGCCGCTCGGCGAGCCGCCGCGTCTCCTTGTCGCGCTTGCCGCCTGCTCCGCCGAGTGCGCCCGAAAGTGCCCACATCACGAGCGACGCGATCACCCAGCCGTCCCAGAGGTCGTAGACCTCGAGATCGAAGACGAGCCAGAGGCCGAAGACGATCGTAAGCATCATCCCCAGGCCGATCGCCGCGGCCGCCGTTCCCGTCAACCCGAGGAGCAGAGCGATCTCGCTCGGGCGCTCGCGGCGCGCGGCCGCAATCCCGAGCACCCACGCGACTACGGCGCCGCCCAAGAACAAGAACGCGCCGGTCACGTGGAAGAAGAGCAGCCACTCGTACTTGCCCACGGACGGGAACAATAGGCGCGTGGACGAGACGCGGAAGCATCTGCAGCTCCTCACCGAGACGATCGAGGCAGTCAACTCGACGCTCGATCTCGAGGAGGTGCTCGCGCTCGTCGCGCAGAAGGTCGCCGACGCTCTCGCCGCCGACGCGTGCTTCGTCTACCTCTATGACGAGCGAAACGGCGAGCTCGTCCTGCGCGCGACCCACGGGACGCGTGTCGAGGAGATGACCAAGCGTCCGCGCATGTCGCTCGGCGACGGGATCACGGGCGTCGCCGCGGAGGAGCGCTCGCCGGTGATGCTCCCCGCCGACGCGCATCTCGACCCACGCTTCAAGTCGTTCCCGAACCTGCCCGAGGATCGCTTTCAGTCGATTCTCGCCGTCCCGATACTCGCGCGCGACAAGCTCGAGGGCGCGCTCAACGTGCGCACGATCGAGCCGCGCGAGTTCACCGAGGGTGAGATCGGCCTGCTGCTGGCGATCGCGGCTCAGGTGGCGCAGTCGATTCAGCATGCGCGGCTGTACTCGGCGGCGCAGCGGCGCGTCGTCGAGCTCGAGGCGCTGGCGCGTATCTCGGAGGCGGTGTCCGACTCGCTCTATCTCGAAGAGTCGCTCGCCGCGATCGTGCGCACGACGATGGACGCGCTGGGCGCAACCGGTGCCGCGCTCGTCCTCGAGGACGGCGAGATCGCGTGGCCCGAGGGCCGCCCCGGCGCGTACTCCGAGCGGCTGCCGTTGCGCTGGCGGGGACGTCAGATCGGCGAGCTCGTCTGCGACCGCGACACCCCGTTCTCGGGCGACGACCGTCAGTTGCTCACGTCGATCGCCCACCATGCTGCCGTCGCTCTCGAGCACGGACGCGCGGTGATGCGCGGCGTGCTCGCTCAGGAGATCCACCATCGCGTCAAGAACAACCTGCAGACGGTCGCGTCGCTACTGCGCCTGCAGGCGCGGGCGCCCGAAGGCGTCGACCCGCGCGAGGCGCTGGAGCATTCGGTGAACAGGATCCTCGCGATCGCGGCTGTGCACGAGGTGCTGACCGAGCGGCGCGACGACGACGTGCTGCTCGACGACCTGCTCGACCGGCTGCGCGCAATGCTCGTCCAGGGAATCGGCGCCGGCAAGCACGTCGAGTCGGCGCTCGAGCCGATCGCGCTCGCCGGAGCGCGCGCGACTGCGCTGGCGCTTGTCTTCAGCGAGCTGCTGCAGAACGCGCTCGAGCACGGCGGCGAGGACGTCCGAATCGAGCTGGCGCAGCGGAACGGAGACGTCGTCCTGGCGATCGGCGATTCGGGCGCGGGGGCCGGCGGCGACATGGACGGAACCGGGCTCTCGATCGTGCGGGCGCTCGTGCGGGACGAGCTGAACGGCCGCTTCGAGCTGCGGAGCGGCGACGGAACGAGAGCGGAAGTCGTCTTTCCGGCGTGAAGCTCGCAAATTGCGGCCAAAGGTTCGCGCGGATCGAATACCCCGTCGGGCTCCGTCCGTGCGAGGAGCGGCTCGACGTCAAAGCACGGCGACTGCGAATGCTCGAAGACGCCTTCGCGGAACCTGTCGAGCGCTGCTCCGGCTGTGCGGCGCCGCTCCAGCCCGAGTTCCGCTGCTGCCCGGTGTGCGGCGAGCGTGTGCACACCGAGTGTGGCGCGCTCTTGCGGCCCACGTGGGTCACGTGCCCGTTCTGCGCGGCGTCGCCCGCGAGGCGCCACGAGCTCGTCGCATAGCGCCGCGACGCTGCCGGGTAGCCTCCCCGCATCCGGTTCCTCTCGTTCCTCGGGCGCCGCTGGCAAGCGGCGGAGGACGTCACAGTGCGAGTAGCACGGGGCGTCCGACAGAGCGCGGCCAGCGGCGTCAGCCTTCGGCGGAGGCCGGCTCCGCCGGGCGGGAGCCGAAGGCGGCGAGGGACGTGAGGATCCTCGTAGCGGAAGACGAGACGATCATCCGGCTCGACCTCGTCGAGCTGCTGAAGCGCGCGGGCATGGATGTCGTCGGCGAGGCGCGTGACGGAGAAGAGGCGGTCGCGCTTGCGCGCGAGCTCGAACCGGATATCGCGATCATGGACGTGAAGATGCCGAAGCTCGACGGTATCGACGCGGCTCGCCGCATCCTCGACGAGCGGCCGATCCCGATCGTCATGCTGACCGCGTACGGGCAGGACGAGCTCGTGTCGCGCGCGGTCGAGGCGGGCGTCTTCGGGTACCTCGTGAAGCCCTTCCGCGAGTCCGATCTCCTTCCCGCGATCCAGACGGCGCGCGCCCGTCACGAAGAGCTGGCGGCGGTGCGCGAGGAGGCGGAGTCTCTCGCCGAGGCGCTCGCGGCGCGTAAGGCGATCGAGCGTGCGAAGGGACTGCTGATGGAGAAGGAGGGTCTGTCGGAGCAGGATGCGTTCGCGCGTCTGCGCAAGGCGTCGCAGGTGTCCGGCCGGCCTCTGAAGGTCGTCGCGGAAGCCGTCGTCGCGACGTTTGCCGATTCTTGACGCTGACGCACCTCACGCGGCCCGCGCGCGGCAAGCCCGAGGGATTGCTCGTCCTCTTCCACGGCCGCGGTGCGGACGAGCACGACCTGTTCCCGCTGCTCGATGCGCTCGATCCGCAGCGTCGGCTGCTCGGCGTGACGCCGCGCGGGCCGCTGGCGCTGCCGCCGGGCGGCGCGCACTGGTACGCGCTCCATCGCCTCGGCTATCCGGACCCGGCGACGTTCTGGGAGACGTATCCGCGCGTGACCGAGTGGCTCGACGGTCTCGGCTTCCCGCCGGAGCGCACGGTGCTCGGCGGGTTCTCGCAAGGAGGCGTGATGGCGTACGCAGTAGGGCTGGCGAAAGGACGGCCGCGGCCGGCTGCCTTGATCGCGCTGTCTTGCTTCGTTCCGACGGTGCCGGGGCTCGAGCTGGACCTCGAATCGCCGCTGCCGCCGATCGCGATCGGGCACGGCGTCTACGACGACGTGATCGGCGTGGAATGGGGCCGCGCGGCACGCGAGCGGCTGGCGGAGGCGGGAGCAGACATCGTCTACCGCGAGTCGCCGATGCCGCACGCCATCGATCCGGCGTTTCTCGGCGACCTCGCGGCGTGGCTAGGTGATCGCGTATAGCGCCAGCGCGTTGTCGCGCAAGATCGCGCGTCCCGCCTGCGCGGCCTCCTCGGCAGGCAGCTCTTCCGACAGCACCTCCGCGAGTGCGCGGCGCCACCATTTCGCTGCGAGGAAGTAGAGCTCGGGCGTGCGCGCGGCGTCGGACGCGTACAGCAGCTTCGACACCGGCGCGAGCTCGAGCGCTTCCCGGAGCTGTTCTTCCGGGCGTGAAACGTGCGGGATCGTCAGCGAGAGGTCGAACCACACGTTCCCGTACACGTGCGCGAGCCACCCTGCCTCCCGCACGAACGGGTAGCAGTGCAGCAACACGAACCGCGTGTCGCGGAAGCGTTCGATCAGCGGCTTCAGGTAGCTCGGGTCGGAGCGCCACAGGTGGAGGTCCGAGTCGCCGAAGCCGCAGTGAACCTGCACCGGCAACGGCTCGCCCGTCGCCTCGTTCGCCTCCAGTGCCGCAACGATGTGTTCCGAGACATGGTCGAGCCCGCCGCGGTAGGCCGCGATCGTCTTCAAAGCCGCGAAGCCCGCCGCACGTGCGTCGGCGACCGCGCCGGGACCGTGCGACTCGAGCCGCAGCACGGGCAACGCGCGGCAGCCGGCGAGCTCGCCGAGCCGCTGCCATTCGATCCCGGTTCCCGGCTCCGGGTAGCCGTCGTCGACGAGCAGGACTTCGGTGCCGGTCGCGCACAGCAGCGAAGCCGCGTACTCCTCGAAGTCACGCGCGAGACGGTGCTCGTAGACCGCGCGCTCCGTCGGCTCGACGCCGAAGTGGTCGGCGAGCTCGCGCAGCGCGCGCCTGTACGTGAGGCCGGTCGCTACGTGTGGCCACTGGCGCGGGTCGGGGCTCTCCGAGAACAGACCGCGAAACTCGTCGAGCGTCGGTTGCGCGTCGATGAGCCCGTGCGCGTGGTGGTCGACGAGCGCGACCGTGTTCAGTACTTCGAGAAGTGACCCTGCTGTTCGAATGCTTCGTCTCCTGCTGAGTATGCGGACCACTCGGAGCGGCGGACGGCGAGATACGACGTCGCCAGGACCGGCCCAAGCGCATCGGTGAGCACCGAGTCGGCCTCGAGCGCGTTCAAGGCTTCTTCCTGCGTCGTCGGCAGCCTCAGGATCCCGCGGCTCGTGCGCTCGTCCTCCGGGACGGTCGCGGGATCCACCTCGACCGGCGGCGGTAGCTCGAGGCCCCTCGCGACGCCGTCCAGACCGGTGGCAATGAGGCCGCCGAGCGCGAGGTACGGGTTGCAGCTCGCGTCGGTCGCCTTCAACTCGGCATTCGTCGACGCCTCCTCCATGCCCCCGAAGACGGACGGGACGCGGATGGGCGCCTCGCGGTTGTCGTGACCCCAGCACGTGAACGCTCCGGCCCAGTAGTGCGGGACGATACGGTGGTACGAGTTGAAGCTTGGCGCGGTGAGGCCGCACAGCGACGGGAGATGCTCGAGCACGCCGGCGAGGAACGCGCGCGCCTCCGCCGACAGCCGGTCCTCGGCCGCGGCGTCGTGAAATCGGTTGCGGTCTCCGTCCCAGAGCGAGAAGTGGATGTGTCCGCCGTTGCCGGCGCCATCGGGCCACGGTTTCGGTGCGAGCGACGCGACGAGGCCGCGCTGGGCGGCGACGCCGCGGATCGTCTCGCGGACCAGGATCTGCTCGTCCGCTGCGCGGAGCGCCGGCGCGTGCGCCGTCGAGATCTCTTGCTGGCCGTGACCGAGCTCCGCGCAGTACTGCTCGACGCCGATGCCCTGTCGCTCGAGCGCGTCGACGAGCGCGTCGACGTAATCCTGCGACGTCGTCATGCCGATCGTGGAGAAGCAGAGGCTCGCGTCGACCGGCTCGTAGCCGCCCTCCTTGCGTACGGCGAGCGCGAACTCGCTCTCGAACGCCACCTCGAGCCGGGCGCCGTCACGTTCGGCCAGCCGCGCCTCCATCCGCTTGAGAAACGAGCGCGGGCATTGGGGCGCCGCGTTTCCGTCGAGCGTCACGTGATCGACGAGCATCGCGGCCGTGCGCGGGGCATAGGGGACGACGCGGAACGTCTCGACATCCGGAACAAGCCTGATCTCGCCCACAGGGCCCATGCCGTCGACCGGCTGGAGCTGGTCGAGCGCGTTCATCGCCTGCATCGCCACCGTCAGGCCGATGCCGCTCGTGATGCGCCCTTCGAGCCCGGTCCGGCCGCTCGCCTTCGCTCGCACGGTGCCGTCGTTGCCGCACCAGAGGAAGCGCACGAGCCGGACGCCGTCTTGGTCGACGCGATCGATGACGTCCTGCGTCACGCGCTCAGCTCGTTCCGATAGCGAACCTCCGCGAACTCGATCACCGAGCCTGGCTCCGTTCGAACAGCTCCTCCCACCTTGAGAGCAGCGACTGCAACTCCTCGCGCGCGCGGCGATGCGCCTGCAGCGTCTCGACGTTGGCCCAGTCGTCCGCGAGCTTGCGCTCGAGCTCGGCGAGCGCCTCCTCGCGCACGGCGATCTGCGACTCGAGCTGCTCGAGCTCGCTGGGACGCTGCGGCTGTGGTCGCGGTTCCACCGTCGGCTTCGGCTTGCGGGTTTTGGGTTCCGGCTCCGGCGCCGCGCCCGTTCGCTCGTCGCGCCGCCGGACGTAGTCGGCCCAGCCGCCGTCGTAGCTGCGGACGGTGCGATCCTCGAGCGCCAGCGTCCGCTCCGCGACCGCGTCGATCAGCGCGCGGTCGTGCGACACGAGCAGGATCGTTCCCGGAAACGCTTCGAGCGCGGCCTCGAGTGCCTCGCGCGACTCGAGATCGAGGTGGTTCGTCGGCTCGTCGAGCACGAGGAAGTTCGCACCGCTAGCGACGACGTGCGCGAGTGCGAGGCGGCGGCGTTCTCCGCCCGACAAAACCGCAACCGACTTCTCGTGCTCGTCCCACCCGGAGAAGAGGAAGCGGCCGAGCAGCGCCTGCGCCTGTGGGCGCGCGAGGTTAGTGGCGCGCTGCGTCGACTGGAGCACCGTATGCCGCTCGTCGAGCTCGACTTCCTGCTGCGAGAAGTAGCCGACATGGACGCTGTGGCCGAGGTGCGAGCGCCCGCCGTCTTCGTCTCGCCTGCCGAGCAGCGTTTCGAGCAGAGTTGTCTTTCCCGAGCCGTTCGGCCCGACGAGCGCGACGTGCTCACCGCGCTCGAGCGCGAAGGTCGCGTCGTGGAGCAGCTCGCGCTCGCCGATTCGCAGCCCGAGCTCCTCAGCCTCGATGACCGTTCGCCCGCTCCGAGGCGGATCGATGAAGCCGAAGCCGAGCCGCTTCGAACGCCGGGTGAGCAGCGAGATCTCGTCGCTGACCTTCGACTTCTCCTGCGCGAGCCGGCCGATCTGCGTCAGCTTGGCCTGCGCCTGCTTCGCCTTCGACTTCTTGTAGCGGAAGCGTGCGACGAAGCGCTCGAGCCGGGCGATGTCCTCGGCATAGCGCGCTGCCTCCTTCGTGGCGACCTGTAGACGCGCCGCCTTCTCGAGCCGCCACTGATGCCAGGGCCCGGCGAAGTACGTGGAGCGGCCGGCCTCGAGCTCGAGCACGGCAGTCGTGGTCGCCTCGAGAAACCAGCGGTCGTGCGCGACGAGCATGACGCCCGCGTCCAGCGACTCCAGTTCGTTCTCGAGCCACTCGAGACTCGCGACGTCGAGGTGGTTCGTCGGCTCGTCGAGGAGCAGGAGGTCGGGATCCCCTCCAAGTGCGCGTGCGAGCGACGCGCGTGTGAGCTCGCCGCCCGAGAACGTGTCGAGCACGCGGTCGAGGTCGCCCTCGCGGAAACCGAGCCCGCGCGCCACGGAGCTGAGCCGCTCCCGCCATGCGTAACCGCCGGCGTGCTCGAGGCGCGCCTGAGCCTCCGAGTAGCGGCGAAGTACTTGGGTGCCGTGGTCGCCGGACTCCATTGCCTCCTCGAGCCGTCGCAGCTCCTCCTCGATCGCGACGAGGTCCGAGGCGCCGGAGAGGACGTACTCGCGCAGCGTCAGTCCGCGCTGCAGCGGCGGGCGCTGGTCGTGGAGCGCGACGCGCGTCCCCTTGGCGAACGCGAGCTCGCCACCGTGGACCTCCGTCTGGCCCGCCAGCATGCGCAGGAGCGTCGTCTTGCCCGCTCCGTTCGGCCCGGCGAGCGCGACGCGGTCCCGGCGCTCGACCTTGAACGACACGCCGTCGAACAGAACGTTTCCGGCAAGCTCCTTGCGGAGATTCGAGGCGATGACAACGGCCATTGCCTAAGACTAGAGGCCCGATTCGTGAGCCTCGCCACCCGCACCTCGAGCCCAGGGAGAGGTTATGCGTCGAGCGATCGTCATCCTGTCCTTCGTCGCCGCGCTCGTCTTCGGTGTCGCGGCGTCGGCAGACGTCGCGCCGTCCGGTCCGCCGACATCGGTGGGAACCGGCGGGGCCGCGGCGAGCGTCGAGACGCTTGCCACGCAGGGGGCGATCGACACCTTGAAGGCCGGCGGCAACGCCGTCGATGCGGCCGTCGCGGCGGCCGGAGTGCTCGGCGTGACCGAACCGTTCTCGTGCGGGATCGGCGGCGGCGGATTCATGGTCATCCGCACCGTAAACGGCAAGGTGACGACGATCGACGGCCGCGAGACCGCACCCGTAGCGATGACGCCGACATCGTTCTGGGAGAACGGCGCGCCGCTGCCGTTCAGCGCCGCGCGGTGGAGCGGACTGTCCGTCGGCGTCCCCGGCACGCTGGAGACGTGGGAGAGAGCGCTGCACAAGTACGGGACGATGAAGCTCGCCGAGGTGTTGCAGCCGGGAATCAAGGTTGCGAAGGACGGTTTCGTCGTCGACAAGACGTTCTTCGACCAGACGGACCAGGCGAAATTGTTCTTCGATGACATTCGCGCGACCGCCGCCCTCTACCTCGATCCGGACGGCACACCGCACGACATTGGCACGGTCTTCCGCAATCCGGATCTCGCGAAAGCGTACGAGCTGATCGCCAAGCACGGCACGAGGGAGCTCTACGACGGCGTGATCGCACGCGCGATCGTCGACGCGGTGCAGCACCCCGGCGTTCTGGCGACGGCCGACCACGTCTGGCGTCCCGGTGTGATGACGATGAACGACCTCCACCGTTACCGCGCGCCCAAGCGCAAGCCGACGCACGTGGCGTACCGCGGACTCGACGTGTATTCGATGGGCCCGCCGTCCAGCGGCGGCTCCACGGTCGGCGAGGCGTTGAACATCCTCGAGGGCTACAACCTCTCGGCGATGTCGGCCGAGGAGGCATTCCATTATTTCCTCGAGGCGTCGCGCTACTCGTTCGCCGACCGCAACGCGTATCTCGCGGACCCGCACTACTTCGACGTCCCGCTCAGCGGCCTCCTGGCGAAGGATTACGCGAGGACGCGGCGAGATCTGATCACGCCGACGGCGGCGAATCCACCCGTCGTACAACCGGGTGATCCGTACCCGTTCGTGAAGGGAGAGGCCGCCGCAACGGCGACGATGTCCGAGACGACGACGCATCTGACGACTTCGGACAAATGGGGCAACGTAGTCTCCTACACGTTCACGATCGAGTCGACCGGCGGCGCCGGTCTCGTCGTCCCGGGCTGGGGCTTCCTGCTCAACAACGAGCTGACCGACTTCAACTTCGACTCGACGACGCATCCCAATCGCGTCGAGGGCGGCAAGCGCCCGCGCAGCTCGATGGCGCCGACGATCGTGCTGAGGAGCGACAAGCCGTTCCTGGCGCTCGGCTCTCCGGGCGGCGCGACGATCATCACGACGGTGCTGCAGATTCTCTTCGACCGTCTCGACCGGGGAATGACACTTCTCCAGTCGATCGCCGACCCGCGCGCGAGCCAGCGCAACGCGGCGATGACGTCCCCGGAGCAGGAATTCCTGTCGAGTCCTCTCTGGGCGCCGCTCGTGGCCCGAGGCCATTCGTTCCCGACCACCGGAGCCGAGATCGGCGCCGCGACCGGGATCGAGTTCTTACCCGCCGGCGGGGTGCGGGCGGCCGCCGAGCCGACGAGACGTGGCGGCGGGAGCGCTCTCGTCGAGAACCCCGCGCCGTAAGGGCGGGTTAACGCGTGACGGCGGCGGCCGCGACGAGCTCGCGTGCCGCCGCCGCGATGTGCTCCGCGTCGATGCCTGCGGTGGCGAGCAGCTCGGCCGGTTTGCCCGAGCCGGGCATCTCGGGCACCGCGAGGTGCGTGAAGCGCAGCTCCTCGCCGGCGAAGGCGGAGAGGACAGCCTCTCCCAGGCCGCCCTCCGGCCAGTGGTCCTCGGCGACGACGATCCGGCCCTGCGTCGCCTCGGCCGCCTCGCGCAGTGTGTCGACGTCCACCGGCTTGACGGAGTAGAGGTCGACCACGCGCACCGAGACGCCTTCGTCGGCGAGCGCGTCCGCAGCCTTCAACGCCTCGTGCAGCGTGATGCCGGCGCCGATCACCGTGACGTCGTCGCCGTCGCGCACGACCTTCGCGCCGCCGATCGGAAAGTCTTCTTCCGCGCCGTAGACGACGGGCGTCGCGCCGCGCGTCGTGCGGATGAACGAGATCCCGTCGAGGTCCGCCATCGCCGCGACGAGCTTCGCGGTCTGGTTCGCATCGCTCGGGTAGAGCACCGTCGAACCGTGCACCGCGCGGAAAGCGGCGAGGTCTTCGAGAGCCATCTGCGAGGGGCCGTCCTCGCCGATCGACACGCCCGCGTGCGAACCGGAGAGCCGGATGTCCGCCTGCGAGATCGCCGCCATGCGGATGAAGTCGTAGGCGCGCGAGAAGAACGCCGCGAACGACGATGCGAATGGTTTCCACTTGCGCACCTGCAGACCGACCGCTGCGGCGACCATCTGCTGCTCGGCGATATACATCTCGAAATAGCGCTCGGGCAATTCCTTCGCGAACTCTTCCGCGTAGGTGGAGTTGGAGACCTCGCCGTCGAGCGCGACGACGTCGCCGCGCGCCTTCCCGAGGGCGAGCAGCGCGTCGCCGTATGCCTTGCGCGTCGCGACCTCGCTGCCGACGTCGTACGAAGGCAACTCGAGCGCGCCGGTCTCGAAGGTGTGCGGCTGCGCGTCGGTGTCGGGCTTGTGCACGTCGACGACGATGTGCCGCTCGCCGCCGAGCTCTGCGATTGCCTGCTCGGGATCGTCGAGCGCCTTCCCGTGCCACCCGTCCTTGTTCTCGACCGCCTTGACGCCCTTCCCTTTCAAGGTGCGCGCGACGATCGCCGTCGGCCGTCCCGTCGAGAGCGCCTCCTCGTAGGCTCGGTCGATCGCCTCGACGTCGTGCCCGTCGATCTCGATCGCGGCCCAGCCGTACGCCTCGACACGGCGTGTGTACGAGGCGAGGTCCCAGCCGTGCATCGTCTCGCCCCGCTGGCCGAGGCGATTGATGTCGAGGATCGCAATCAGGTTGTCGAGGCCGGCGAACGCCGCGTGCTCGAACGCCTCCCACATCGATCCCTCCGCGAGCTCGCTGTCCCCGCACAGGCACCAGACGTGGTAAGGAAGCCGGTCGAGCTTCTTGCCGGCGAGCGCGACACCGACCGCGATCGGCAGACCCTGTCCGAGCGAACCGGTCGCGACGTCGACCCACGGGATCTTCGGCGTCGGGTGGCCTTCCAGTCGCGAGCCGAACTTGCGGAACGTGAGCAGCTCCTCGTCCGTGATCGCACCCGCGGCCTTGAAGATCGAGTAGAGGAGCGGCGACGCGTGCCCCTTCGAGAAGATCAGGTGGTCGTTCCGCGCGTCCTCTGGATTGTCGAAGTCGTAGCGGAGGTACTTCGCGAGCAGCACCGCCATCAGGTCGGCGGCCGACATCGACGACGTCGGGTGGCCCGACTTGGGGACGGCCGCGCAGCGGATCGA